>OLYB01000405.1_pt1 | contig 43140 bp, 40 predicted proteins | sample 1674481 | NCBI WGS metagenome assembly OLYB01 (sample SAMEA103958167, study PRJEB25191) | human gut metagenome
AAAGGCTTTTCGGATAGTTTGTAAAATTTTTTTGCACCTACTTGACATAAAGGGATGATTTGGGGAGAGTAGTAATTCCCAAAGAGATCCGCAGAACCATGCGCATTCGTGAGGGCGACCCGTTGGAGATTTTCGTCAGCAACGAAGGCGAGGTCATTTTTAAGAAGTATTCCCCTATCAGCGAGCTGGGCAGCATTGCGGCGCAGTACTGCGAGGTACTGTTCCGGACGGCTGGTTATCCGGTACTCATCACCGACCGAGACCATGTGGTGGCGGTCAGCGGCATCAGCCGGCGGGAGGTGCTGGAGCGCAGGGTATCACCGGGCCTGGAGGATCACATTGAGAACCGCAAAAGCTATATGGCGGGCGATGGGCAGCCCCTGCAGCCCATTGAAGGCATGGCCTATTACGCACTGGCGCAGTCCCCTATCATCTCCTCCGGGGATGTATGCGGCAGTGTGATGTTCCTGCAAAACAAGGAGAATGACCGTCCCGGCGAGGCCGAACAGAAGCTTATAGCGGCGGCGGCAAGCTATCTGGGCAAGCAGATGGAGCTATGAGCAGAATAGAAGAAAGGCCTACCTCGAAGGGAATTCGGGGTGGGCCATATTTTAGTGCTTAGGGATTACTCTTCATCTTTTTTAGTGAACTTTTTAGCGCCGAAGCAGAGAGCGTCTACGGCTGCCAGGCCAACAAAGACCTAGCCAATGTTACCAGGAGCCGCACCGGTACCGGGGTTCTCCTTGGTGCCGTTATTGTTTCTATCGGGGCAGGAGATGATGGTGATAGAACTGGTGGACTTGGTGTAGCCGCACTGATTACTGCAGTACTTGCTGTCTCCTCCAAAGGTGTGATCCGCACGGGATTCGGCTTTCTCATAAGCTCAACAACAGGTGGCTCCTCAGTTTGGGAGCTACTGCGCAGCAGAATCCATGACCTTAATTGACATGGTGACCGCAAATGAGGCAGACTGAATTGTATTAACACCAGTGCTAGTGTATTGCATAGGTTCCCACTTTCATTTTGATAATTGGAGTAGAATCCCCTAGGGGATTGTTGGAACTATACTTCCTAATTTTCATCCTAATTTTACCATCACATTCAATACAATGCAACCATTTATGTGAAATAGAACATGATAAAATAACTTAGTGTCATTTATTTTTAATATATTTAATTAGAGAAAAGCGCAAGAGCCACCAGCAAGCTGATGGCCCTGTTTTGTCTAGGTGTACTTTGCCATGTATTCCGCCAAAGGAGGAATGTTTTCTGCTTTCCAATAGCGGCGGCAATCGGTCGTGCGTTCCAACAAGCAGGTATTATACAGCTCCCGCCTTAGGATGGCTGGATCATGGAAAGTTGTCCATCCATCCAGCAGGTCGTTAATCTCCGATTCCGTATAATCCCGGCCGGACTCTATTTTATCGGAAAGATAGTAGACCGCCAAAAGCAGTTTTTTTCGTTTAGCCGGCATGGCAATGATCTGCTCTTTTTCATTAAAAAATGAACGCAGCTCCGGAAACTCGTTTGGGTTCATTTCGCATCTCCCCTTTCGGACAAATTATAGCATAGCAAGCGGAATATGTCTATCTTACTTGGGAGTGCATCCAACATACAATTGACCATAACCATTGACCTATTGCATTGATGGGCGCACCAGTGCCGGGGTTTGACTGCGTCTGATTTTCCTCATTAGGATGAATGACAATGACACCCGGTTCCTGTGGCTTAGCCGCAACATTGCCATCTTCATCTATGGTTATGCTTTCGGACAGACAGGGGGCCAGCGCAGCGGATTCTTCCGGGGAAATACCGGGAAAGCTGCCGCCGCTGATTTCAACAACTTTCTCTATCCTCTCCAAAGCGGAAAACAGTGGGTGCCCATTTTCCGCGATGAAGGTTCCGCCGGTAATGGCGATTTGCGCCGTAACGCTGCCCTGTGCCATGGGAACAATATGAAAAATTGCACCGCTCTTGCTGCTGATCTGATTGCCGGGGCCAAGCGTGAGAATAACATGGGCAGCATTAGCGGCCGGCGTAAATGCAATAGCGTTGGTGGGGATGCTCGGATTCGTAGAGTTGTTTTCTGTAACAAGAGCTGTATTCTCCATCGTGAGGCTCCCCGCTTGCATCAAAATACCGGCCGCGCCGCCCAGCTTAGCATTCTTAATAGAAACCTCCGCGTCACCATTGCACTCAATGACATACCCTTGTGCACTAAATAGGTCACCGCCATCCACGAGAATATCAACGCCCGCATTTCCCTCAACTGCATTGGATATTTGCAAGCACCAGCCATGGTAGCTAAGAGCCTGCATTTCTGTATTATTGACCTCAACACGGGTATAGCCATCATTATTGATTTGGATACCTCGGGATGCCTCGATTTTCAAATTTTCCAGAATCAAGACTGTTGGGCGTTCCTCATCATCGCTGCCGCAAACTTCTATAATGGGGTCGCCCGCAGCTGTAAATCCACCATTTTTAATGGTCACTTGTGCACCATTTGTAATTTGGAGATAGCTAAACAATTTATTACCGTTCAAATTCAAAACTGTATCAAAGTCGATAACCACCTGATCCAAAAAATCTAAAGGAATATACTCACCCTTTAATATAATGTTCTTGCATTTCTCATCGATTGCATATGCGAGGTCATCCTCATCATAAACCTCCATTTCCATTGCTGCAGCTGTGACAAAGAGCATCAAAACAGCCAGAAACGCTTTCATTAAGAGCCCACACATTTTTCCTGATCTCATGTCATACCCTCCGATGTCATCATTAAATTTTGGTGATCAAATTTTTGCTTCCCGTTTCCATCCTCATTCATTATATCGGATATCGTCTTTTTTCGACAGTACACCGCCTACGATTTCCTCCAAAATGGTTACTGAAAATTTCTCTGATTATTTGGTGATATTACTTGTTTTCATGGACAGTGACTCGTTTTAAGAGTATACTGATAATAATTAAAAACTTTTCATGCAAAAAGAGGTTCCCTATGAAGAAGATCCTAATGCTGGGCACTGGCGGTACCATTGCCTCCGAGATCACCGAAAGCGGACTTTCTCCGCAGCTAACTACCGAGCAAATCCTACACTACTGCCCTGATATTTCCGATTTTTGCAGTGTGGACTGCTTGCAGTTATGCAATCTGGATAGCACCAACATCGCCCCGGAGCACTGGCAGCGAATGGCGGATTCCATCCGAAAGGAATATAACCACTATGATGGTTTTGTATTAACACACGGTACCGATACCATGGCTTATACTGCCGCCGCGCTAAGTTACCTTATCCAGTACAGCAAAAAACCCATTGTACTGACTGGCAGCCAAAAGCCCATCAATTTGGAGATCACCGATAGCAAAACCAACCTGGTGGATGCCTTCCATTACGCCGCCAACGAGGATGCCCACGGGGTTTCTATCGTATTCAATGGTCGGGTGATCCTAGGGACCCGCGCACGCAAAACACACTCCAAGAGCTTTCAGGCGTTTTCCAGCATCAATTACCCTGAGCTGGCTGTCATTCAAGACGGTCGACTGCTGAATTACATCACCCAGGAATGTCGAGAAAAACCGGTATTCAGCGATAAATTAGACCCCTCTGTGGGACTGATCAAACTGGTACCGGGGTTGGAAGCAGATTTTTTGGAATTTATGCTAAGCAAAAAAGATGGCGTTGTTATCGAAAGCTTCGGTGTAGGCGGTATCCCGACTGCCGGTGCAAAGAGCTATTACGATGTGATCAGCAACGCTGTTCGGGCCGGGAAAACCGTTGTAATAACTACTCAAGTCCCTAATGAAGGCAGTGACTTACTTCTATATCATGTGGGCAATCGGTTAAAGACCGGCCTAGATGTACTGGAGGCCTATGATATGACCACGGAAGCCGCGGTTACCAAGCTGATGTGGATCTTGGGACAAACGAGAGAACCACAAAAAATTGAACAGCTATTTTACCGTCCGGTCAGCCATGATATCCTTATCAAAGCCGGTGAGAAATGAGGAAAGTCTTTCCCCTGTCTGTAAAACAACAAAAAAAGACGCACGGTGGTGAGCCGTGCGTTCTTTTTCTGCATAAGTTTTCTGGTGAAGCCAAATCAAAGGAGTACAACGCATTTCCCGTTTGCGTTGTTCTGTAATAAGAATAGCGTATGAAGTGGCTTTTGTCAAGGGTTTTTCCTAGTAAAATTGTGAACAAAAAGAAAATTCGCCGCTCCCAGCATGGAAACGGCGAAAAATGCGGAATTAAAGAAGTAATTCGGCAATCTGTACAGCATTGGTGGCAGCACCCTTGCGAATCTGATCGCCGCAGCACCAAAGACAGAGGCCATTGGGATTGGTAAGGTCGGGACGAATGCGGCCAACATACACCAGATCCTGATCGCTGGTATCCAACGGCATGGGGTAAACATCCTGCGAAAGGTCATCAACCAGGCGGCAGCCGGGAGCTGCCGCAATCGCTGCACGAGCTTCCTCTACCGAAATGGGGCGTTCAAAGCGTGCCGTAACCGCGATGGAGTGGGAACGCACAACCGGCACCCGTACACAGGTGCAGCTGACCTTCATTTCCGGCAAGTGCAGAATCTTTCGGCCCTCGTTCTGGAGCTTCATTTCCTCGGAAGTATAACCTTCATACGATGGGCTGCCGATTTTGGGGATCAGATTGTAGGCGATCTGATACGGGAATATATGGGGCTGTACCGGCTCGCCTTTGTACAGGGCGTCCACCTCGGCTTCCAGCTCCACCGGGCCACCGGCACCGGCACCGGAAACCGCCTGATATGTAGCAGCTACCATGCTGGTGATTGGCGAAAGACGACGCAGTGCCGCAACCGCTACTACAGTGATGATGGTGGAGCAGTTTGGATTGGCAATGATGCCATGATGATGCAGAGCATCTTCCGGGTTGATTTCCGGAACAACTAGCGGAACATCTTCATCCATACGGAAGGCACTAGAATTATCAATAAATACTGCACCAGTCGCCTTGATTGCCGGGGCAAAACGACGGGCAATATCATTCTCGGCTGCGCCCAGCACAATATCTGCATCAGTAAAGGCAGCATCCGTTGCCTCTTCTACCATGATTTCTCGCCCTGCAAAAGACAGCTTTTTCCCGACACTGCGGGCACTGGCCAGGCAGCGCAGTTCCCCAATGGGAAAATTGCGTTCCTCCAGGATTTTAAGCATCTCCCGGCCCACCGCGCCGGTGGCGCCCAGTATAGTCACATTCGGATTTTTCATGGCATGTTCTCTCCTCTCGGTCATCTGACAAAGCTTTCGTAAAGTACACGCACCGTTTTTTCAAAGTCAGCGTTATCCACGCCCACAATGATGTTGAGCTCCTCTGGTCCTTGGCTAATCATGCGGATGCTGATACCGTTTTCACCCAGAGCGGCAAAGATCTTGCCGGAAATACCAGGGCGGAACGCCATCTTGCGGCCAACTGCCGCCACAATAGATATATTTTCCGCCACCTGCAGTTTATCCGGGCGGAATTCCTTTTGCAGTTCGCCCAAAATAGAGTAAAGGCAGGAGGCTGCTTTTCCGCTTTGCACAACCAGCGAAACACTGTCTATCCCAGATGGAGTGTACTCCACATTCAGATTATGCCGTTCAAATACTTCCAATACCCGGCGCAGGCTGCCGATGGAGGAAGACAGGCCGTTCTTCGCCATCGTAATGATAGAAAAATTGCGGCGGCCGGCAATGCCTGTGATGAAACGGTTCTTTTCGCTTTCCAGTTCATCCTCAAAATGCTCCCGAATGAGGGTACCGGGATGGCCCGGATCATTGGTGTTGCGGATATTCAGCGGAATATCCGCCTGGCGAACTGGAAAAACACTGGCCTCGTGCAGGACCTGCGCTCCCATATAGCTAAGCTCCCGCAGCTCGTTATAGGTGATGCGCTCGATGGGGCGGGGATTTTCCACAATGCGGGGATCCGCCATAAGAATACCGGAAACATCGGTCCAGTTTTCGTATACATCGGCCCCCAATGCCGCTGCCGCCAAAGCACCGGTCACATCACTTCCGCCACGGCTGAGCACCTTAATATGGCCATCCGGCATGACGCCGTAAAAACCGGGAATGACTACGCTGCGGTCTTCTGCTATTCGGCGAAGCGCTTCGTAGGAATGCTCACGGTCAATTTGGCCATCGAAGGAAAACTGGAGCCATTCGGCGGCATCGAGAAAATCAAAGCCGAGGTATTCCGCCATAAGGCGGGCAGCGAAATATTCGCCGCGGGAGACCAACTCATCCTGGCTGATGCCCTGCTGCATCTTTTCATAAAGGGCCAAAAACTCTTTATCGATATCAGCAGAAAGGCCACAATCGGCCGCAATGGAACGATAGCGCTCCACCACCATGCTGAATACCCCTTCGGCGCTGACGCCGTACTGAAGATGGGCATAGCAAAGGTAAAGTAAATCCGTAATCTTGTGATCTGCGGAAAAGCGCTTGCCAGGTGCAGAAACAACCACAACCCGGCGGGCCGGATCAGCTGTGATAATCTGGCGGACTTTTTCGAACTGAGCAGCATCGGCCAGGGAGGAACCGCCAAATTTAACTACTTTTAACATAATAGGCATTCCTTTCCCTTAACCCTGCAGCGCAGCGAAGAAGATGCCGGGATCATTGCTGCGGGCTTCCACATACCAGGAGTGCATCTGTGCCGGAGAAACCGGACGGGTAAGAACGCCATTACCCCAGCGCTTTTCCACACAACCATCCATGAACCAGGTATCCACGATATAACGGACATAGTACCGGCGCTCTTCACACATATTATTGGAAGGCAGCGGCTGGGACAGCTGTGTATAGAAGCCTTGCTTTCTCTCGCAAAGATCAAGAAGATCCTGCACAACGGCAGCGGCTGTGGGCCAGCGACCGGCTCCTTCGCCAAAGAAGCTTTGCCGACCAGCGTATTCCGAAACGGCGGTGATGAGATTATAATTGGCGGGGACAGCTGCTTCCAGTGTTTCTGCCTTAAAAAGGGTGGGTTCTACCACTGCAAGAATTGCTCCATCGGCGACACGCTTAGCGGTAGCGTACAGCTTGCAGACATAGCCCATATCATTAAAGCCGGCAATGTCTTCCCGGGTGATACCGGCAATCCCGGCGGCCGGCACCTGCTGCTCAGTTAGGCTGGCATCAAAGGCAATATTGGCGCTGATCATGAGTTTACGCTGAATATCATAGCCTTCAATATCGGCAGTGGGATCCGCTTCGGCATATCCGAAGCTTTGGGCATCGTGCAGAACACTCTCGTAATCATAGCCCTTCTTATGCATCATACTGAGGATATAATTAGTGGTACCATTCATAATGCCGCAAATCTCATTGACGGCGCCAATACGCTTGAGCCGCTGCAGATTGGGCAGCCAAGGAATGCCGCCGCCAACCGCAGCCGAAGTGCGGAAACCGATACCGGTTTCTTTGGCAAGAGTGGTCAGTTCATCATAATAGGCGGCAAGCAGATGCTTATTGGCGGTGACAATATTTTTGCCGGCGCGCATGGCGGCCGCTATATATTCATGGGCAGGCTCCAAACCGCCCATGACCTCCACGACGGTATCCACTTCCCCATCATTCAAAATCGTGGAAAAATCGGTGACCGAAACAGCACCTAATTCTGCAATGGGGCTGCGGTCCAATACATATTTTACTGTAATATCGCTGCGGTTCTTCAACAGTTCATACACACCACCGCCAACCGTTCCGTGGCCAAGAATGGCAACTACCATATCTTTTTTCCTCCTGTAAAATGTGTCGTTTATAGAGATACGATTGTTTCTCCATAAAAATCACTTGTATTTCGTCGAAAAACAGTATATCATATGAGAAGATGGAAAGCAAGAGTTGCCGGGGGCTTTCACCCGGTATGGTGATGCAGAAAAGGAGACTCCTATGCAATATAACAGCACCAGAAATCATAAACAGACTGCCAGCCCTGCCGAAGCGGTGTTGCGCGGCATAGCGCCCGATGGCGGATTGTACCTGTGTGACCCGGCCACTCTGCCGCTGGATCCAGCAGAAATGCTGCAGAAAGACTTTGCCGGGATGGCGGAGGCCGTACTGGTGCGGCTGCTGCCGGATTACACCCCAGAAATGCTGCGGCCAATGATTGCAGCGGCTTACGGAAAATTTGACACTGCCGACATAACACCGCTGGTTATGGTCGGCGATTACCATGTACTAGAGCTCTTTCATGGGCCAACTTGCGCCTTTAAGGATGTAGCACTCTCCTTGCTGCCATATCTTATCACAGGTGCGAAGCAGCTGCTGAATGATAAGGCCAAGACGGTGATCCTAACCGCGACAAGCGGTGACACTGGCAAAGCAGCATTGGAAGGCTTCTGCGATGTGACCAGCACCTCCATTGTGGTATTCTATCCTAAGGGTGGCGTAAGCAAAATACAAGAACGGCAGATGGTGACACAGCGTGGAAAAAATGTTTCGGTGGCGGCGGTACGCGGCAATTTTGATGACGCGCAGACTGGAGTAAAGCACATCTTTGCCGAGGTAAAGCCGACAGAAAAAGCTGAACTTTCCAGCGCCAACTCCATCAATATCGGGCGGCTGGCCCCGCAGATCATCTACTATTGGTACGCTTGGGCAACACTTTGCCGCGCCGGAAAAATAAATCCGACCGAACCGGTGAATTTTTCGGTCCCGACCGGCAATTTTGGTGATATTTTGGCGGGCTATTTTGCCAAGTGCATGGGACTGCCAGTAGGCAAGCTCCTTTGTGCAAGCAATGCCAACAATGTGCTGACGGAGTTCCTAACGACGGGGCGCTATGACCGGCGGCGACCTTTTTACAAGACCTCCTCGCCCTCGATGGACATTCTGGTCTCCAGCAATCTGGAGCGGCTTTTATATCTGGCAAGCGGCGGCGACGCTAAAATGGTAGCAGAGAAGATGCAAGAGCTGGACGGACAGGGGTGGTATCAGATCGGCGATACGCTGCTGAAAAAGATACAGAAGGTACTCCTGTGCGGATGCTGCGACGACACAATGACCTCCGAGACGATAAAGACGGTGTGGGAGCGGGACAAGTACCTGCTTGACCCGCACACGGCGGTGGCGTGGGCGGTAGCGGAGCAGCACAAAGCCGTATTATGCGGACAGACGGTGGTGCTGAGTACCGCTTCGCCATATAAATTTGCACCGGCAGTGCTGGCAGCCTTGGGGCAGAAGGTGCCGGATGATGCCTTTGCTGCAATGGCAAAGTTGCAAGCACTGACCGGTGTGCCTGTCCCAACCCCTTTGGCGGAATTGCAAACACTGCCGGTACTGCACCATGACTGTATAGAAGTAAGCGAGATGGCGGACTATGTGCGCCGCAAGATGGAGGGCTGAAATGAATAAGATTACCGTGCGGGTGCCCGCCACCACTGCCAATATCGGACCGGGCTTTGACAGCATGGGCTGCGCGCTGGCACTGTATGACCGGCTGACCTGCGAGGTGCTGCCTGCCGGAGAGCTGCGCATCTGCGGCTGCCCCGCCGCGTACCAAAATGAAGACAATCTTACCGTACAGGGCTATCGCGCTGTATTAAAAAGGCTGGGACTGCCCGATGAGGGACTGTCGCTGACCATAGAAGCCGAAATACCGGTGTGCCGCGGTCTGGGCAGCAGCGCAGCCATGATCGCCGGAGGAGCGGCAGCAGCAAACCTTTTACATGGGGCTTCCCTTTCCTCCGGTGAATTGTTAGCTGTAACAAACGAGATCGAAGGACACCCCGATAATTTAGCGCCTGCCATTTACGGTGGGCTGACCGCAAGTCTTGTGGAGGACGGGATCCCCCGCACGGTGCGGCTGCCGCTTTCCCCCACCCTACGCTGGGTTGCGGCGATACCGGACTTTGAACTAAGCACCCACATAGCACGTGCCGTGCTGCCCAAAAAGGTAGCCTTTACAGATGCCGTCTACAATGCCTCCCATGCAGCGGTACTGGCGGGAGCTCTGGGCAGCGGAGACCGGGAACTAATTGCCATGGCGCTGCGTGACCGTCTGCACCAGCCCTATCGGGAGAGCCTGATCCCCGAATATGGCAAAGTAAAAGCGGCGGCGGAGCAATGCGGGGCGATCGCTTTCTGCATCAGCGGGGCAGGCCCTACCCTACTGGCACTGACCGATGAAGCAAGCTTTGCTGCCCAATTTGCTGAGAAATGCAAACGCTTAGAACACCGCTGGAATATCATGGAGCTTGCGGTGGACACTGAGGGGATCGTGGCGGAGTAAAAGTAAGGCGGCGAGGAAAAAGCGGGAGACGGCAATGAGCCACCGAAAACAGGCTAGCGCCCGACGAAAGGCGGGCTGGCGCCTGTTGAGGGAAGCGACACAGCCGGAACCGATTTTTGCCGCCGTCGGAACGAAGTAGGAAAACAGAAAAGTGGCTCCCTGCCCTGCGATGGGTAAGGAGCCGTTTTTTATTATATTTATTCCTTTGTGATTTTTACTTCGACTGTTTCTGTCACTTCAACGACATCTGCCGGTTCGGCGTGCAGTTCGCCACGCACCCGCAGGTCACTGATAATTCGGTCATACATTTCCTTATTGATCTTAAACTTGCAGCGATAGATGATATAACCTGCCAGAATGAACACCACAGGCAGAACGATCATCATAAGCTTGACGGTGAACTGGCCGCTCGCCGAGATACTCTCCGCCGCAGTCTCGCCGACCTTAATACCAGACCAGACCAACATCAGACTGGTAATGCCCATAGAAACAGCGCCGCCAATCTTATTGATGAGTGGCTGCACCGAGAGGGTAATGCTCTCACTGCGCTTGCCGTTTTTCCACTGGCCGTACTCGATGGTGTCCTCTAGGAACATGAGCATAAGCAGCTGAATGAACGCCTGACCGATAAAGATAAACAAAGCGCCCACAGCGATGAGGATAATGCTGACCTCAGCAAAGAAGAAGATGGCATAGCCGATCATAACAAGGATAGTAGCCAAAAGATACAACTTCTCGCGCGGCATCCGCTTGGAGAAAGACTGGAAGATGACCAGCGCCAGCAGCTGCGCCATGCCAACAACCGCCGCCAGCACCGCGTACATATCCTTATTGCCGTAAACATACTGCATGTAGTAAATGGCCATGGTAGTGGTACTCATGTAGCCGATGTTAAAGAGTGACATGGCAAGGGTGGTCCACAGGAGCTGATCATTTTTGGTGAGGACTTCCCACATGCCACGCAGGGTGGTTTTTTCCTCCTCGCGCCGGAACATATCCTTGCGTTCCCTGACACCGAACAGTGTGAAGAGCTGGAACAGCAGCATGAGAATGGTAACGGCGAGTGCCACGGTAAACCACGCCTTGGGGGTATTGCCCATACCGGAGGTAATGGGCTCCCAGCCGACCATGATGGAGAACATACCGATATTGGCGCAGATGCGGGCAAAGGCGCCCATCTTTTCACGGGTCTTCTGCTCTACCGAAAGGGAGGGCAGCATGGACCAGTATGCAATATCATTGAGGCCATAGAAAATATCCCACAAAATATAGGCAATGGCAAACACCGCCACAAACCAATAATCCCGCAAACCAAAATCGGCAAAAAGGACAAGGTAGCAAGCACCGCCCGCCAAGGCCCCCAGCGCCATCGGGGGCTTAAAGCGTCCGTGACGGGAGCGGGTATTATCCACCAGCAGACCCATCAGCGGGTCGTTCAGAGCATCAAAGACACGCAGCACAGTAAAAACCATGCTGGTAGCCAAAAAGACGCCTAACGGCAGGCTGAGAACATTGGAAAGGTAGTAAATGAGGGCATTAGCTTCAAAGGCATAGAACATATCCCGCCCAATGGTACCAAGTCCGAAGAAAATCATATTTCTTCTATCCAGTTTATTCATTTGGTGTTATCCTCCTCATTTTCGCCGAGTTGCTCGACGAGATATAGCTGGGAACCAAAATCCCCCCAAAGGCGCAGATCTTTATGGTAGCCTGTGCCAAGAAACTGATCATTGAGCGGAATACCGCTGGCCAATGCCGCACCGGAAGCCATGGCGGTGAAGCTGCCATCCGGCAGGGCGTAGTGACGATTGACCGTGCGCAGCACCAGGCCATCGGTGGAAAGCTTGACCGGGGCAATGTGCTTGACCAAGCCGCCGAACCGAGCAACCGCCACCTGCTGCGGTACGGCAACAACACGGTATCTGGCCTCCGACTTCAACCCCGGAACCGTGAGATAGTCCGCTGGAGGAGCCGCCGTACAAAGCCGCTGCGCCAGCAGGACAGCAGCCTGTTTCTTATCCGGTGCGACCGCCGCCCAACTGACAAGCCCCTGACGACGAGTGGGAACACGGAAGAAATCGCCGTATTGCAGGGTGGGGCGGTACTTTTTGTACCATTCGATTTGTGCCGCAACCTGCTTTTTCTCCTGCGGGGAAAGCTCGCCCAGATCCAATTCATATCCCAGAACACCGAAGGCAGCGACATTGAAACGGGTGGAAAGCGGTGTCTGCCGTAGAGTCTGCTGATGGGGCGACTGTGAAACATGGGCGCCCATGGTGCAGGGCGGGTAGAAATAGCTGAGCCCTTTCTGAATGGAAAGACGCTCAATCGGGTCGGTATCATCACTCGACCAAATCTGCGGCGAGTAGCACAGCATACCAAGATCAAAACGGTTACCCCCGGAGGAACAGGTCTCCAAAAGGATATGGGGGCGAGGGGTAAAGATGCGTTCCAGCACCTCGTAAAGCCCCAGCATATAGCGGTGGGGCAGCTCCCCGCCCGCCGTGACAGCGGAATAAAGATCGCTCATGTGGCGGTTCATATCCCACTTGACATAGGTGATGGGGCAATGGTCCAAAAGATGGGTAATGTGGTGAACGATATAATCCCGCACCTCAGGACGGGTAAGATCAAGCAGGAGCTGGTGCCGTCCCATAGAGGGCTGCCGTCCCGGCTGCTGTAAAGCCCACTCTGGGTGGGTGCGGTACAACTCACTCTCCAGATTAACAGATTCCGGTTCAAACCAAAGGCCAAAACGAAGCCCCATCGCTGTGATCTTCCGCGCCAGGCCTTCGATACCACCGGGGAGTTTTTTGCGGTTGACAGTATAATCGCCAAGACCCGCAGTATCGCTGTTTCGCTCACCAACCCAGCCATCATCCAAAACAAACAGCTCGACGCCGACCGCTTTGGCCTGTTTGGCGAGGGAAAGCAATTTCGCTTCGGTAAAATCAAAGAAGTACGCCTCCCAGTTATTAAGCAAGACCGGACGAGGTTTTTCCTTCCAATTTCCACGCAGGATATGCTGCCGTACAAAGCGATGAAAATTGCCGCTAAGGCCATTCAGGCCCTCATTGGAAAAAGTCATCACTGCTTCCGGTGCACGGAAAATTTCCCCTGCGGGCAGCCGCCAGCAGAAGCCCTGCGGCTGGATACCGGAGACAATCCGGACAAAGTCACGCGGAGAACGCTCCACAGCAGTGTAATGGCTGCCGCTATACAATAGATTAAAGCCATAGGCAAGACCGGTATTCTCTCCTGTTCCCTGTTCCAGTAGGATCACGCCGGGATTGTGTCGGTTGGAGGAAAAGCCGGTGGTGCTTTCATTGACCAGCCGCCCCGGCTGCACCGACCGGGTATGCACATGCGTTTCACTTATCCAGTCACCATCAAGGGTAAGCAGCTCGTACTCCTGCTGAGGGAGATCGATCTGCTGACTCATCAGGCTGCGAACAGTAATTGGAACAGTTTCGTCATTATAAAGAACAGTGCGACGAGTGATGGCATCCGCTGCTGGAAACACGGTGAAGATAATCTCCAGCCGCAGGGCAAATTTCTTTTCCCTGAGGGAAAGCACCAGCGTTTCCGCTTCACCGCTTTCATCGTAGGCAGCAGGCAACCCCACAGCGGGCAGCGTCCCTGCACGGAGGGTACAATCCTCATAGACGAAATCAGTGGTAAGGGTGCCGTCCGGCAATTCCAGTTCAATAGGTGAAATGCGGAAATCGCCTTTGCCAACCCCCGACCAGAGAAGAGGAATATTATCGAGGCAGTAGGTGGGGTCTTCTTCGGTATACATCACCTGGCTGCCATAGGGCATAGTACGACGGGCTGCCAAGGCCGCCGCGTCTTCTATGGATACCGGCATGCCGTAATGCAGCAGTTCCACATGACCGTACTTTGTAATTTGAAGCAGCATAGCAGTATGAGCGGTGGAAAGCAGAAAGGTATTTTCCTGCTGAGTGATATGTCTCATAGCCTACACCTCCCGCAGAATGAGTGCTTCATAAGGAGAAAGGCAGGCGGGACTTTCCTGCCGACCGTAGTTGGAAAGGACAACGGTGCCTGAAACGGGATTGGGTCGTTCCTTTGTAGAAAGGCTGATAACAACAATAAGGCTTTCGACATTTAGACTGCGGCGATAGGCATAAACTCCATCCTTACGATATAATTCGGAAAAATCACCTGCTTGTAGAATCTCACTGCCATTACGGAAAGCAATCAACTGCCGGTAATACGCTAAAACAGAGTTTGGCGCATTCTCCTGCTCTGCCACATTGATACGGGGATAATTGCCATTGACCGAAAGCCACGGCGTACCAGTAGTAAAGCCTGCATTGGGGCTATCATTCCACTGCATGGGGGTGCGGGCATTATCGCGGCTTTTGGTCTTGATCATGCGCCAGCGCAGCGAATACGGCAGATGCAGCTGTTTGCCGATGTTCCAGATATTGATGGATTCGACATCGCGCACCTTCTGCATATCTGGAAAATCAAAATTGGTCATGCCGATCTCCTGCCCCTCATACAAAAAGGGCGTTCCCCGCAGGGTAAGCACCAGTGTTGCCAGCGCCTTAGCGCTTTCATCGTGGTACTTGGTATCGTTGCCGTAGCGGGAGACAGAGCGGGGCTGATCGTGATTTTCGAGGTAGACGGTGTTCCACGGCAGAGCCTTCTGCCACTTGGTCAAGCAGGCAAAGAATCGATCCGGACTAAAACGGCGCAGAAACCATTTGATTTTATAGCAGTCGGTTTCCATGTGCTCAAAGGCAAATACCGTGGAAAGTTCCCCACGGGCGGGATTGACTAGGTCATCCGCCATTTTAGGCGTAACAAAAACCGTCTCCCCTACCGTAAAGGCATCATACTTGGCGAGCACATCTTCATGGAGACGGTGCAGCACCCGATGGCAGCCGGGGGTGGAGAGATAATACTCGCTGCCGGTGAGGGCAGGACGCCATTTGCCGTTCTTGATGGCTTCCTTATAGATGATATTGATGACATCGCAGCGGAAGCCTGCAACGCCGCGATCCAGCCAAAAATGCATGACTTCTTCAATCGCTTCGATGACTGCTTCATTGTGATAGTTGAGGTCAGGCTGTTCCTTAGCGAAAAGATGAAGATAATATTCCCCACGCAGGTCATCGTACTCCCAGCAATCTCCACCGAAGAAATTACCCCAGTTGGTGGGCTTTTTGCCCTTTTCCCCTTTCCGCCAGATGTAATAATCGGTGTAGGGTTCTATGCGGTGGCGGCTCTTCTGGAACCATTCATGCTGATCGCTGGTGTGGTTGATAACAAGATCCATAATAATGCGGATGTCCCGCTTTTTTGCTTCTGCAATGAGGGTATCCATATCCTGCAGCGTACCATAATTGGGGTGGATATTGCAGTAATCGCTGATATCATAGCCGTTATCCTTATTGGGTGAGGGATAGACCGGTGAAAGCCACAGGGCGCCGACACCGAGCTTTTGCAGATAATCCAGCCGGGAGAGGATGCCAGGCAGATCGCCAATCCCATCACCATTGCTATCGCAAAAGCTCATGGGATAGATCTGATAAATAACTTTTTGCTTCCACCAAGGGGTATCAGCCATTGGGATAGACCTCCTTTTCCACCTCTGCCGCCATTTCTCCGGTGATACCATGCTCCGCAATCATACGGGCATAGAACTCTCCACTCTTTTTGATGGTGCGGGCATGAGTATCGGTATCGAAATGCACAAGACCAAAGCGGGCAGTAAAGCCCTCCAGCCATTCGAAGTTATCCACAAAGCACCAGTGGTAATAGCGGGTGACGGGCAGACCACTTTCCGAAAGAACCTTGAGATGCTCATAAAGATAACGACGGCGGAACGCATCATTATTATCGGCCGTACCGTTTTCGGTGATGTAAATGGGCAATTCCGGCAGAAGGGCGTGGAGTTTTTGGCAGCACTCCACAATGCCGGCCGGGTAGATCTCCCAGCCTAGATCATTCACCGGAACATTCGGCAAAGTACCATCCCCCAAGCCGGAGGTAGCAGTACGAGCATAATAATTGAGGCCCAAAAAATCGGCGTAGGGGCCCTCGGGGCCCAGCATATAGGTCTTGTTCAACTTGGTCTGGAAGTTGTATTCCGAAATGCGGCAAGCAATGCGATGCCACAAATTTTTCGCATTGTACGGCACAAAGGCGCGCATATGCATGGCTAGGCCAACCTTGGGTTCGGCATAGCCCAGTTCTTCATGGATATTATGAATTAACCGGTAAGCCCGACGGTGGCATTCGCCCATCACCTTCATTACCCGCAGAGCATGGGAGATATTGAATTCCCCAGGGGGGAAGCCTGCCCCCAAATAACCGCAGACCGCATAGACATTTGGTTCATTGATGGTAACATATTCATCCACCAGATCACCAAGGTGGCGCACAGCAAATTCCACCATGGCAAGGTACCTCTTTACGGCATTTTTGCCCAAAAAGCCGCCCTGATGCTCAAACCACAGAGGATTGGAGAAATGATGCAGGGTAAGCAGCACATGAATGCCATTTTGGTGCAGCAGCGTAATTTCCTCTCGCACCTTTTCAATCTCTTCCTGCGAAAACTGGCCCTCCTGCGGCTCCAGCCGGGCCCACTCCAGCCCAAAGCGGTAGTGACGAATTCCCATTTCCGCCATTAGGCGGGTATCTTCCTCCAAATGGCCGCGATGGTCAGTTGCGATATTGGGATCGCTGTTATCCTTTATCTTTCCATTTTTGTACCACTCATACCAGTTGCTTTCCTTGCAGTCGCCATCAATTTGGGTAGCAGCGGAAGCAGCCCCAAGAGCGAAATCTTTTGGAAAATGAACAGCGCTCATTCGGTTTCCTCCTCTCGGTGGGCGGTGTGGGTCCCAATGATAATGTGTAGAACAGGGTTTTCTTTTTCTGCCTCAAAAAATGTCATCAGCAAACGGCAGCCATATTCCCGCAGGGCAGAAAACATAGCGCCTGGATGACGGACTGTAATAACCGTCTCCTCTCCTATTTCGATCAGGCAATCCCACAGAGCATCCAAATTGGCACCATAATACTCCGGCAAGGATAGCTTATTCTTGATCTCTGCATGCGCCGCGGCACGGTCGGTCATCAGCCGGCCCTCTAGATAAACTTCTCTCATGGTGTTTCCTCCTCCCCATAAACCAGGGTAAAGCTCGCATAATGATCTCCAGTATAGTAAATCAATCCATCATCCGAATAGAGCAGCCGCTCCGCCCCGCGGAAGCCGCCCATATAGTTCACATCACACTCGTACCAGGTGCGTCCATCAGCTTCCGGCAACAGACCCTCGCGGTTGCCAAAGCGATCACCGCCAATGGATTTTCCTTCGGCTACTTCCCACAGGTTCCCCTGGGAAGCAGCCCACCCCAGTGCTTTCGCTTCCTGCTTGGTTAAATAGTTCTGTGGCAGATGGCCATAAAAATGCAGGTATTCTGCCACCTTCTCTGGCGTAGAATAGGAGCCATCCTCAACCAGCAGCGTGCCGTTTTCCTGCACCAGCGGGTCATCTTCTCCCATCGGCCGGGTTGTCATACCGCCGCAGGCAGGCAGCAACGCCAGCATCAGTACCGTCAGCAGAGCCAATAGAACCGCCGGAAAACGGCGGAAAAGAAGTTGTTTTTTCACTGTGTGCTCCTCCTTATAAAAATACAGTTTAATTGTACCATACCGTGGGGAAAAATGATAGGCGCAGAGTAACAGAGATTTTTCCGTAAAAGATGTGAAATATGCCCGCCCACTCCGTTCATAAATTGTTTTCATCTTAGCTTTAATCTTGTAAAGTTTGACGATTGCAATGACTATATAACTGCGCTATAATTGTTAGCATCCTAACAAGATAGAAAGGAGCCAATATGAAGATAAAGCGCCCGTCTATATGCATGAAGATTAAAGGAATCTCCAACTTGATTCACCAAGAATTGGGCACCAATCGTGATACAGTCCACCCCGGAACCATGATGCAGAAAATGTTTTTGGGTTATTTAGAAGTACACGAGGACCAGCCAGTCTTTCAAAAGGACTTGGAGTCAGCATTTCATATTCGGCGCAGCACCGCAACCGGCATATTGCAGATTATGGTGCGGGACGGATTGATCGTGCGGGAACCCGTGGAGGGCGATGCCCGCCTTAAACGACTGGTCCTAACACCGATCGCCATAGAACAGCTGGCGCAAATGCAGCAGGATATCCTGCGGGTAGAGCAGAAAGCGACTGCCGGATTAACCGGCGAAGAGTTGAAGACCCTTTATGTCCTGCTAGATAAAGTGATAGAAAACTTGACCCCTGGCAAGGAGGAACGAACCATTGATTAAACGACTGTCCCAATGCATACGGGAATATAAAAAAGACGCGATTCTCTCCCCTCTTTATGTGCTAGTGGAATCGCTTTTGGATGTGGCCATCCCCTTTGTAATGGCTGGCCTAATTGATAAGGGCATAGAAGCCGGCAACATGAGCATGATCCTGCGATATGGTGCCATTCTAGTGGGTTTTGCACTGGTAGCGCTTACTTTTGGTGCACTGAGCGGCCGGAGCTGTGCACGCGCCACGGCAGGCTTTGCTCGCAATCTGCGGCATGATATGTTTCATCATCTGCAGGTATACTCCTTCTCCAATATTGATAAATTCAGCAGCGCTGGTCTGGTCACCCGTCTGACTACCGATGTGAGCAATGTGCAGAATGCTTTTATGATGATCATTCGTACCCTTATCCGCTGCCCTGCCATGCTCATCTTCGCCATGGTCATGTCCTTTCGCATCAATCACGATATTTCTCTCATTTTCCTGGCCGTCATTCCCATCCTTGGTGTGGGGCTTTACCTTATCATCAAACATGTTCACCCCGTGTTTGAACGGGTCTTTAAGACCTATGACAGACTGAATGGCGTAGTGCAGGAGAATCTTTCCGGTATCCGTGTGGTAAAAAACTTTGTGCGCGAGGACCACGAGATCGAAAAGTTTGATACCATCTCCGGCACCATTTATAAGGATTTTTCACTTGCCGAGCGCATCTTGGCCCTCAACTCCCCACTGATGCAAGGCTGTGTGTATGCCTGTATGATTTTGGTCTCCTGGCTGGGTGCCAAACAGATCGTCATTGGAAATATGTCCACCGGAAACCTAATGAGCTTCTTCACCTACATCATGCAGATCCTTTCCAGTCTGATGATGCTTTCGATGGTATTTGTTATGATTACCATGTCCCGTGCCTCCGCCGAGCGCATCGTGGAAGTGCTGGATGAGGAAAGTGATATCACCAACTGTGATAACCCTGTGTATGAGGTCAAAGACGGCAGTGTGGAATTCACTGATGTGAGCTTCAGCTATGCCAAGCGTCCCGATAAAACGGTGCTGGATGACATTGACCTGATTATCCCCTCTGGACAGACGGTTGGTATTATCGGCGGCACCGGATCTTCCAAAAGCAGCCTAGTGCAGCTCATCCCCCGTCTGTACGATGTGACTGGCGGCTGTGTAAAGGTAGGCGGCGTGGATGTGCGGAACTATGACCTGCAAACACTTCGGCACAATGTGGCGATGGTATTGCAGAAGAATACCTTGTTCAGCGGGACGATAAAGGAGAACCTGCGCTGGGGCAACCCCGACGCGACCGACGAGGAGCTGGTACACGCCTGTCGTCTGGCGCAGGCCGATGACTTTATCAGCACCTTCCCCGATGGGTATGATACCTATATCGAGCAGGGCGGTACCAATGTTTCCGGCGGGCAGAAGCAGCGCCTGTGCATTGCCCGTGCGATCCTGCGCAAGCCGAAGATCCTTATTCTGGACGACAGCACCAGTGCCGTGGATACCAAGACTGATGCCCTGATCCGCCAGGCCTTCCGTGAGGAAATCCCCAATACCACAAAAATCATTATTGCCCAGCGCATCAGCTCGGTGATGGACGCCGACCAGATCGTTGTAATGGATAACGGCAGAATAAACGCCTGCGGCACCCACGAAGAACTGCTGGCCAATAATGAAATCTACCGTGAGGTCTATGAATCTCAACAGAAAGGGGGGCTGGAAGAATGAGTGCTGCTCCTAGAAGAGGCTTTACCGGCGGCAAGCGGGCCAAGGATACCAGAGGAACATTGAAGCGCCTTATAGGCTACATCGCCAAAGGAAATAAAGCCCGGCTGGTATGTGTTTTTATTTTACTCATCATCAGTACAGTAGCCAGTGTTTCCGCCTCTCTTTTCCTCAAATCGCTGATCGATGATTATATCGCTCCGCTTATTGGACAGTCGGCACCAAGCTTCGCCCCGCTTCTTCAAGCTTTGACCATGATGGGGTGCATTTACCTGGCCGGTATGCTGGCTTCCTACTTGCAGACACGGCTGATGATCCCCGTGGCGCAGGGCACCCTGAAAACCATAAGGGACGATATGTTTGCCCACATGCAAACCTTGCCCATCAAGTACTTTGATACCCATACCCATGGCAATGTGATGAGCTACTACACCAACGATACCGATACCTTGCGGCAAATGATCAGCCAGAGCCTGCCCAACGCGGTCAGTTCCATCATCAGCATCACAGCAGTATTCATTGCCATGCTGAGTACCAGTGTGTGGCTTACCCTCCTCATGTTTGTCTTTTTGGGATTGATGCTGTTCGTCGTAAAGAATGTAGGTGGCGGTAGCGCCAAATACTTTGTAAAGCAGCAGCAATCCCTTGGCAAAGTAAATGGCTTTATTGAAGAAATGATCGGCGGGCAGAAGGTTGTCAAGGTTTTCTGCCATGAAGAACAAAATCAAAAGGACTTTGATGTACTCAATAATGAGTTCTGTGAAAACGCTACAAAAGCAAACACCTATGCCAATATTATGATGCCTATTATGGGCAACCTTGGGCATTTACAGTATGTACTGGTCGCTATTGTGGGTGGTCTTTTGGCCATAGCCGCGGTACCCAATCTAACTCTGACCGGCATCGGTACAATGACACTGGGCAGCATTGCTTCTTTCCTGCAGCTCAGCCGCAGCTTTACCATGCCCATCAGCCAGGTTTCCCAGCAGATCAACTCTGTCGTCATGGCGCTGGCTGGCGCCGAGCGCATCTTTGAACTGATGGATGAACCCAGCGAAGAGGACCATGGTGAAGTTGCGCTGGTAAATGCCGAAGAAAAAGACGGCACCCTGGCAGAGGCCGACCATCGAACCGGCATATGGGCCTGGAAAAAGCCACTGCCCGATGGCAACTATGAGCTGATTCGACAGCAAGGCCTGGTGACCATGAAAAATGTGGACTTTGCCTATGTTGAAGATAAGCCGGTTCTTCATGACATCACCCTGTATGCTGAGCCCGGACAGAAGATCGCCTTTGTCGGTGCAACCGGAGCCGGTAAAACTACCATCACCAACCTTATCAACCGCTTTTATGATATCGCCGATGGCAAGATCCGTTACGATGGTATCAATATTAACAAGATCAAAAAGAGTGACTTGCGACGCAGCCTAGGCGTGGTCCTACAGGATGTCAACCTCTTTACCGGTAGCGTAATGGATAACATCCGCTATGGACGACTGGATGCCACCGATGAAGAATGCATTGCGGCAGCCAAGCTGGCCAATGCGCACTACTTCATCTCCCATCTGCCGGATGGCTATAATACTATCCTTTCCGGTGATGGCGGCAATCTTTCTCAGGGGCAGCGCCAGCTCATTTCCATCGCACGGGCGGCAGTCGCCGATCCACCCGTGATGATTCTTGATGAAGCCACCTCCAGCATTGATACCCGCACCGAGGTCATTGTACAGCGCGGCATGGACCAGCTGATGCATGGCCGGACGGTATTCGTCATCGCGCATCGTCTCTCCACCGTGCAGAATGCCGATGTCATCATGGTGCTGGAACACGGACGCATTATCGAGCGTGGTACACACGATATGCTAATCGCCCAAAAAGGGAAATACTATCAGTTGTATACCGGCGCCTTTGAGCTGGAATAACATAAAAGCAAAAGGATTCGGGTAAAGTTTTTGTTTTACCCGAATTTTTTTGAAAAAAGGTCTTTACAAACTCCCCATGATATGCTATTATAGTCAAGCAGTCCAAAAACACATGGGGGCGTAGCTCACTTGGGAGAGCGCTTGACTGGCAGTCAAGAGGTAGAGAGTTCGATCCTCTTCGTCTCCACCAAAAGAGATCCGCAGGAACACAGTTTCTGCGGTCTTTTTGTATAATCGACCGACTGTTTTTGTTCCCGTTCCTCATCGACAAAGGAGACACCATGAAAAAGAAACTAACCGTAAAAGAGTACATCTATGTTGCCAGCATGCTGTTTGGCTTGTTCTTTGGCGCAGGTAACCTCATCTTCCCCACTGCAGTGGGTCAGCTTGCCGGCCGCAATATGTGGAGCGCCATTCTGGGACTGCTGATTACCGGTGTTGGACTGCCGCTGTTGGGTGTTGCAGCTCTGGGGCTTTCCCGCAGTGATGGTCTGTTTTCCCTCAGCAGCAAGGTAAACCGTCCCTATGCCTATTTCTTTACCTGTGCGCTGTACCTCACCATTGGTCCATTCTTTGCTATTCCCCGCTGCGCTACCGTTTCCTTCACCGTCGGGCTGGAACAGATCCTTCCCCAGAACGGCAATATGAAGCTGTATCTCCTGCTGTTCACGCTGGCGTTCTTTATTGCGGCGCTGCTGTTTTCTCTGCGCCCCGGCAAGATCCTCACATGGGTCGGCAAGATCCTCAATCCCTTCTTCCTGCTGTTCCTCGGCATCCTTGTCGTGGTAACGCTGGTCTCCTCCGCCGCCGTTCCCATTTCCAGTGTGGAGCCTATGGGCGGCTACATCCAACAGCCCTTCCTCACCGGCTTTTTGGAGGGCTACAACACCATGGACGCCCTTGCAAGCCTTGCCTTCGGCATCATCGTGGTACAGGTCATCCGGGAACTGGGCGTTGATGAGCCCGGCGCCGTAGCACGCAATACCGCCAAGGCCGGTATCTTCAGCTGCCTATTCATGGGGCTTATCTATGTTGCCGTCACCGCCATGAGCGCCAAGAGCCGCGGCGTACTGCCCGCAGCCGAAAACGGCGGTGTAGCGCTGGCGCAGATCTCTCAAACCTTCCTCGGCCGGATCGGTCTGCTGATCCTCGCCGTCACCGTAACGCTTGCCTGCCTCAAGACCGCCGTTGGCCTTATCACCAGCTGCTCCGAGACCTTTACCGGCCTGTTCCCCAAGGGTCCCGCTTACCGGGTCTGGGCGGTCATCTTCACGCTGGTTTCCCTCATTTTTGCCAATTTCGGTCTTTCCGCCATCATCGATTATGCCGTTCCGGTGCTGATGTTCCTCTACCCGCTGGCCATCGTGCTTATCCTGCTGGCGCTGTTCGGCAAGTTCTTCTCCCACGATAAGAAGGTCTATAACTGGGTCATCAGCCTTACGCTGATCTCCGCCCTTTATGACCTGCTGCGCACCCTGCCCGCCGCTCTGCGTGCCGCATGCCACCTCGATGGCATCATCGAAGCGATCGGTAGCGTTCTGCCCCTTGCGGGCCTCGGTCTCGGCTGGATCTGCCCCGCCGCCGTCGGTCTTGTCATCGGTCTTGTGGCACACAGCACCGCCAAGGCCAAAAAACAGACCGCATAATAGATCCGTCACAGTAAAAGGCCTCCGAAGCAATCAGCTCCGGAGGTCTTTTTTCATATTCATTTTAGGATGGCTGCCCGCTTTCCCGCAGGACCTCTGCATCGGCGGCGCGCTGCTCTAGGATAGCCTCCTTGAGAATCATATCCTTGACCTTCATCAAGCGAATGGTATTGGCGCGCTCGTTTTCATCCAGCTTCATGGTGATGTAGCGGATGTTCTCCTGCATCTGCGGGATCTTGACATATTCCAGTGCATTCACCCGGCGGCGGGTCTTTTCTATCTCCTCCGCCAGCAGCTGCGTAGTCTTTTCAATCTCCGCCAGGCGCAGCATATCCCGGAATACCCCGGAAAGTGATGCCACTGCGTCATCCAGTTCTCCGCTGGTCTGGACATAGCCATAGGGATAAGCGCTGCCGCCCTGATGCTCGGTAAAATGGTAACGGGGCACCTCCACTGACATGATATTCTCAAAGCTCATATCCAACTCCACACTGCGGCTGGGAATGAGCAGCGACTGCCCAAGCATCTCCGGTGTCATCAGCGCCGCCGCCACCGCAAAGGACGCATGCGCCTCGGAAAGGCCCTGTTCCACACGCTGGCGCAAAGCACGGTTTTCCCGCACCGTCTCCATAAATTGCTTCATCAGCTCATCACGCTTATCCCGCAGCAGCTTGTGACCTCGTTGGGCAGTACGCAGCTGGCGTTTCAGGCGGGTCAGCTCCATGCGGGTAGGGTTAATGATTGTTCCCGGCAAGTTGCTCCCTCCTTAGCTCTGCTGCGGCAGGTATTTTTCGATATACTCCGGCTTGATGCGCTTGAGCTCGCTCTTGGGCAACAGGCCCAGCAGCTGCCAGCCCAGGTCCAGTGTTTCCTCGATAGACCGGTTCTCCTCGCTGCCCTGCGAGACATACCGCCGCTCAAACTCATCGGCAAAGCGGGCATACTGCAGATCCACCTCGGAAAGAGCGGCTTCGCCCAAAATGGACATCAGCTCCTTGTTTTCCTTGCCGGTGGCATAGGCGGCGAAGAGCTGGTTCATGGTGCCGGAATGATCCTCCCGGGTCTTCCCCGTCCCGATTCCCTTATCCTTCAGACGGGAAAGTGAGGGCAATACATCCACCGGCGGGTTAATGCCCCGGCGGAACAGCTCCCTGGAAAGGATGATCTGGCCTTCCGTAATGTACCCCGTCAGGTCGGGGATAGGGTGGGTTTTATCGTCCTCCGGCATGGTCAAAATGGGTATCATGGTAATGGAGCCTTCCTTGCCCACCTGCCGGCCGGCCCGCTCATACATAGTGGCCAAGTCGGTATACAGGTAACCGGGATAACCACGGCGTCCGGGGACTTCCTTCTTGGCGGCGGAAATTTCCCGCAGCGCTTCAGCGTAGTTGGTGATATCGGTGAGGATGACCAGCACATGCATTCCAAGGTCAAAGGCCAGGTACTCAGCGGCCGTCAGTGCCATACGCGGGGTGGCAATGCGCTCGACCGCCGGATCATTGGCCAGGTTGGTAAACAGCACCGTGCGGTCGATGGCGCCGGTACGGCGGAACTCATTGACAAAGAATTCCGATTCCTCAAAGGTGATACCGATGGCGGCGAAAACTACAGCAAAGTTGCTCTCGCCATCCAGTACCCGCGCCTGACGGGCAATCTGAGCCGCCAGCTGGGCGTGCGGCAGACCGGAGCCGGAGAAGATAGGCAGCTTCTGCCCTCTTACCAGGGTGTTCAGGCCATCAATGGTAGAGATGCCGGTCTGGATAAACTCATTGGGGTAGTTGCGGGCGGCTGGGTTCATTGCCAGACCATTGATATCCCGGTATTCATCCGCCAAAATAGCCGGACCATCATCGATGGGCTGCCCCATGCCGTTAAAGACGCGTCCCAGCATATCGCCGGAAACCGCCAGCTGCAGCGGGTGACCCAAAAACCGAATCTTGGACTCCGCCAGGTTGATGCCGGCGGAAGCCTCAAACAGCTGCACCACGGCGGTATCGCCGTTGACCTCCAACACCTTGCAGCGCCGGGTGGAACCGTCGGTCAGCTCGATCTCCGCCAGTTCATCGTAGGTCACGCCCTGCACATTGTCTACCACCATCAAGGGGCCGGAGATCTCCCGGATCGTCTTATATTCACGGATCACAGCGTTTCCTCTCCTTTCTGTGCCAGCGCTTCCAGTTCTTCTTCCATCTGGGTCAGCAGCTTATCGTATTCCTCGGCATAGCAGTCGGCCGGCACACTCTTGGCACGGCCCAGCTTCTCGCGGGAGGGTGTCATAAACAGATCGGCTACCCGGCAGCCGTGCTCGGCGGCGGTACGGCACAGGCCGTCGTACCGGCGGATCATCGAAAGCATCCTTGCCTGACGGTCGTATTCCGAGAAGGCATCCACATCCACAAAGGAGTTCTGCTGCAGGAAGTCCTCCCGTACCATACGGGCGGTCTCCAGCGTGATCTGATCCTTGGCGGAAAGGGAGTCCTTACCTACCAGCTGCACGATCTCATTAAGGCTTGCCTCCTCCTGCAGGATGGACATCGCCCATTCCCGGTTCATCAGGAAGGCCTTGCCGAAGTTCTGCTCATACCACGGCCGCAGGCTGTCGATATAAAGCGAATAGGAATTGAGCCAGTTAATGGCCGGGAAGTGCCGCCGATAGGCAAGGCTTGCATCCAGCGCCCAGAACACCTTTACAATTCGCATCGTTGCCTGCGAAACCGGCTCGGAAAGGTCACCGCCGGGGGGCGATACCGCACCGACTGCGGTCAGCGAGCCGCGGCGTTCCTCATCGCTGCCGATGCAGGCAACGGAACCGGCACGCTCGTAGAACTGTGCCAAGCGGGAGGAAAGGTAAGCAGGATAGCCCTCTTCACCTGGCATTTCCTCCAAGCGACCGCTCATCTCACGCAGGGCCTCTGCCCAGCGGGAGGTGGAATCCGCAATAACGGCAACGGCATAGCCCATGTCACGGTAATATTCAGCAATGGTGATTCCGGTATAGATAGAAGCCTCACGAGCTGCCACAGGCATATCGGAGGTATTGGCAATGAGGACGGTACGCTTCATCAACGATTCCCCGGTGCGGGGGTCAATCAGCTCCGGGAATTCCCGCAGAACATCGGTCATCTCGTTGCCGCGCTCGCCGCAGCCAATGTAGACCACCAAATCCACATCAGACCACTTGGCCAAGGCATGCTGCATTACCGTCTTGCCTGAGCCGAAGGGGCCCGGAATAGCCGCGGTACCGCCCTTTGCCACCGGGAAGAAGGTATCCACAATACGCTGGCCGGACTGCAGCGGCACGCTGGGTGGGAATTTGCGCCGATAGGGACGGCCCACACGCACTGGCCACTTCTGCATCATCGGCAATTCCACACGGGTACCGTCCGACTGCTCCAGCACAGCGACCGTTTCAGTCACGGTATAGCTGCCGGATTCTATCGAAACCAGCTTGCCTTTCATCTTGGGTGGAATCATAATCTTATGCAAAATGGAGGGGGTCTCCTGCACCGTACCGATGATATCACCACCGATGACTTCATCACCGGGATGGGCGGTGGCGGTAAACTCCCACTTTTTCTCACGATCCAAGGCCGGCACTTCCACCCCGCGGGGGAGGTTATTGCCACCCACTTTTTTCATGATAGCATCCAACGGACGCTGAATTCCATCGTAGATATTTTCCACCAGTCCGGGGCCCAGCTCCACCGAAAGGGGTGAACCGGTAGTAACTACCTCCGCACCGGGTCCAAGACCCGAGGTTTCCTCGTAGACCTGGATAGAGGCGGAGCCACTGTTCATGGTCAGGATCTCGCCGATGAGGCGCTGCTCCCCTACCCGAACCACATCCGCCATATTGGCTTCCTCCAAGCCGGTGGCAACCACTAGAGGCCCGGAAACTTTAACGATTTTTCCCATGGGGCTTTCCTTCCTTTACTCAGATGATATCGGCGCCAACAGCGCGCTCCACTGTTGTTTTTACCTGCTGCATTCCCAGGCCGAGACTGCCCTTTTTACCGGGGATGAGGATAATGGCAGGGGTGGCCGACTTGCGGTAACGGTCCAATTCCGCTGTAAGACCAGCCGCTAACTGTTCGGTGATGTAGATAATGGCGGTATTATCCTTGGCCAGCCGGTGCAGGATGGGGCGGGCCTGCTCGGCATTTTCGGCAGGGCATACCTGCAAGCCAAGTGCCGCAAAGCCCTGTACGCTCTGGGCATCGCCCAGTACAGCTATTTGATACATTCGGCACCTCCTTATTCCGCCTGACGCAGCCGACTGCGGATCATTTCCGATGAAAGTCCCGCCTGTCGACCCGTCATAATAATGCGAATCGCTGTAATCTCATTTTCCACAGCAGCCAGGTAGCACAGCACTGTTTCCTCCCCAAAAGGGGTACGGCGGGCTGCCGAAAGATAAGCTTCAGTCGCTTCATCGCAAGCCTTTTCAAATGCCATCAGTGGTCCACCGCTAGTTGCAGCCGCTCCCAGTGCCACCGCTTTGCCAAGCGCCCCAGCACCGAACAGTTCTCCCAGCTTGACTGGATCCGTCGCCATTATGGCGTGAGGAGAAACACTGCCACCCTCCAAAAGGGCACGGGGCAGCACCTCGCTGCTGCCGCTGCGGGCGGCCCGTACGGCGGTGCGCAGGTTTGCGGCATCAATAAGCTGCCGCACATACCCCTGTAAAAAGTTGCTTTTCATTTCCTCAGCCAAAGTGCGCATTTCATCATAACAAGCAGCATCCAACCGTAGATCAGCACCTTGCGGATCATTTTCCCGCAGAAGAGCTGCTGCTTCCTGCGCCGCACGGCGGGCTGTATCACTTACCTGGAACATATGCTCCTGCTGCCATTCGCTTTGCAGCTGAGCGGCATCATACCGACCGCCTGGCAGCAGAAATGCTTCCGGCGAAATTCCTCGGCGTTCTGCCTTTAGGATCGCCTTGATGTTATGGTAATCGTATTTGAGCTGGAATAGCTCAATGAGCCTTGGCTCCGGCACAGCAGCCGCCAGCTCTTTGTAGAGCGTTTCCCGATGCTCCCGCAGCGCTTCCTCCAGTGGGAGAGCTTCGGCATAACCGCATTCCGTCAGCAGCTTACGGGCTTCCGTCTCACTGGCTGCTTCCAGTAGACGCTCCACCTTTTCCGGAGTCAGCAGGCGGGTCTCCATTGCATGCAGCCACGCAGAGACCGCCAAATAGTCAGTATCCTTGATGGGGGTCATCGCAGCCCCTCCTTACTGTACGGGAAAGAGGATCGCAGCGACCTCTTTCTCCAGCTTTTCCCGCTGCAGCCGCACCAGGGTATCAAAGGCACAGTTCAGCTCTACATCACCGTGGCTGAGGATAAATCCGCCCGGAATAGAACGGGGCTCGGCACTGAGGGTCAGCTTTCCCGGTTTACCTGCTTCGCGTAAGGCGGTATTCGCCAGCAGTACAACCTCTGGTCCAATTTCACTTGCATCCTGTGGGGAAAGGATCATCTCTTCCCCTCCTTCGGCCACTTCCGCAGCTAGTGAAGCGATCAGCGCAAGATATTTTTCTCGAGGCAAGTGGCATAACTCTTCCACCGCCACCGCAAAAGCTTCATTCAATAATTCCTGTTTAGCTGCCAATTCCATCTTGCGACACTCCACCGTCGCCGAAGATGACAGGCGCTCCCGCCGTTCCTCCGCCGCACGGCGTCCGCGGGTCAGGAGTTCCAGGCTCTCCTGCTCCGCCGCCGACTGGGCTTCCGCCGTCAAGGCATTGATTCTTTTTTTATTTTCCTGCTGCATTTGGGCAATCTCCCGCTCGGCATCCTCAATGATGCGCGCAGTGATCTTTTCGATTCCTTCCATAAGGGCTCCTTTCTCCCGTTTTGCTTACGCCAGGAACAGGAAGTACAGCATCAGCATCGAAGCCAGCAGCGAAAGAATTGCATAAAACTCCACAATGCCACACAGTACCAGACCCTTGGACCAGTCGGATGGCTTCTTGGCCAGAATATTGATGGAGGAAGCCGCTACACGCCCCTGCGCAATAGCAGAAAGCAATCCGCCCAACGCCATAGGCAAGCAGGCCGCAAAGCAGCGCAAGCCTTCCATCACGCTCAAGTCGGTATTGCCATTCAAAAGGCCAATGGCATAAATGGAGAAAAACCACACGACGGTACCATACAGACCCTGCGTACCGGGCAGCACCTGCAAAATCATTGCTTTACCAAACTTGCCGGGATCTTCGCACATCAGGCCGGCAGCGGCTTCACCTGCCATACCGGTTCCCTTGGCCGAGCCAACACAACTCAAACCAGCCGCCAAACCGCCGCCCAGCAGGGCCAGCGCCAAACCACCGAAAGATTCCAGAAAACTCATTTTTCATACGCTCCTTTTTATTGTTCTGCTATTCTGTAATATTTGGGCTGAGCCGCAACGGGCTTAAATGCGCGTCCGCCATCCCGGTAGAAGTACTTGAAAAATTCCAAACACTGAAGCCGCATGTCATGGACATAACAGCCCAGCAAATTCAAGGCAAAATTAAGAGCATTGCCCAACAGCGATACAATAATAAATACAATCAGATTGCCAGGGATAGCTGCCAGAGTATTAAATACTTGCGCGATGACCGCACCTGCCAACATCAAAGCCATTAGGCGAACATAGGAGAGAATATCCCCAAAATAGCCGGTAATGTGATTGTATACCGAACCACCGATGCCAACAATTTTTCCGCCGATGCCTTTTTTGCCATAACCCTGGCTAATAATCAAGACCGCCAACAACACCCATAGGAATGTCTTTTTCCCGGTGATGCCCAATGCCACACCACAGCCAATAATAACCCACCAGGCAGCTTCCTCGCACAGGGCACTGGCTATCTCGCCGTGCTTCAGCTTGTAGATAAAGCCGATGACCATACCGACGAGAATCTGCACACACCCCAATGCCAGTGAGCCCAGCATAATGGCAATAATATCATTGATGGGCGAAATGAGCGGCTGCCAGAACCAGGTGAAGGTGCTTTCCGGGTTAATGACTTTGAGCATTTGCGGGATGAAATCCCCGAAGAAACCGCCGGTCAATGCACCCATAAAGAAAGTAGAGATGCCGCATAATCCCAGCAGCGCAAAGAAATTGTAGCTGCCGCCGGTAGGCTGTTTCTTCTTCAGCACAATGAGTGATGCCAGCATCATCAAAAGGCCATAACCCATATCCGCCATCATAATGCCGTAAAACAGAATAAAGAATGGTGCCATGTAGGGATTAGGATCCAGCGAACCATAGGCCGGCAAAGAATACATCTCTGTGACCATATTAAGCGGCTGCGTAAAGCGATTATTTTTCAGCTTAACAGGCACCCGCAGATAATCCTCCGGGGCGGGATCTGTCATCTGCCAAGCACAGGTGCAGCCCTCCAGCAGCATCTCCAGTTCCTTGGTGTTCTCCGCCGGGAACCACCCCTCCAGCAGAAATGTCTCTGCTGTATCCCGCGTACGGCTCTTGGCCTCTCCACGGTCGATCTCGATGCGGGAAGCATCCGAAAGCTGCCGCAGCTCCGGTTTTTGCCCGGCGCACTGGATAATTGCTTCTTCCAGCAATGTTCTCTTTTCCGCCAGTGCCGTTTGTTCCTGCCGCAGAGCAGACAAGTTGGCAGCAGCAGTGCCAGTCCGTTCACCCAATGTCACACGACTCCAGCCCAATGCCTTCAACGCGGCTATGTGGTCTTCCGCCTGGGAAATGTGCACTGTAAGCACCATGTAGCGGTGCTCCCGGTCAGCACTTACCTCCCGCAGCTCATACAGATCTCCGGCCGCATCCAGTGTCTCATGTATTTGCTGCGGCAGCACTGCGGCGGGCAGTGTGCCCATTTGAATCAGCACTTTTTCAGTGGTAGCGCATTCCAGCGGCATGGTGAAGCTCTCCCAAGGAAGAAGCTGAGCCTCCTCTGCCGCCAGCTTTTCGCTGCGTGACTGCAGGGAAGCCAATTCCTCTCGGCAGCGGTTCAACCGCTCCGCCGCACTCTTTCCGTCAGCCAGCTGGCTTTCATCGGTCAACGCCTGCTCATCAATGAACGGAAGCGGCTCCAGTGCATTCTTTTCCTTTGGAGTGTGATCTGTCAATGTTTGCAGCGCCTGCTCTGCTGCGGTGTACTGCTCTCGTATCCTTTGCAGCTCCGCTGCCTCCGGTATACGCAGCTTTTCCAACAGCGGGTCATCTGCCGCCGGCTCCGGCTCGGTGATTTCCAGACAGCCAAGATGCTGCAAACGCCGCAGCATTTCCTCCCGCTCACTTTGCAGCCCTATGAGCCGCAAGTGACGCATAGCAACAATAGCCATTAGCGTTCCACAACCTTTTCCACGATCCACCTGGCAGCCTGCGGGATGCGCTGCCTGGCTTCCTCTTTTTTATGTTCCCATTGCACGGAGGCCTCCTCCAGCGCGTGATAGGTGGCCTGCGCCGCCTGCCGTTCCGCCTCAGACATCATCTCACGCACCTCAGCCTCCGCATCAGCCCGGGCCTGCTCCCGCAGGCGATCCGCACTGCGTTGTGCCATCAGCAGTTTTTGTCTACAATCCGCGGCGGTTTGCTCTCGTATTTGATTCATTTTTTCTTCGGTCCTTAGTACCTCTATTATGGTATCCTGCGGCAACTTTTGTAACCCCCTTTTAATTTTATATTACTTATTGAATATAATTGTATAACATCCTATGAATAAAGTAAAGCGAATACTTGCGGACAATTTATACTTTTTGTGGTATGGAATCTTATGCATGGGTGAAAATAAACAAAATAAACGGCAGAGGCCCTTTTTGCGGGTCTCTGCCTTTCAGACTCCATTATTTTTTGCTTTCCATTGCCAGTTGCGCAAATAACTTGTTAAAATTGCAAGTTGCGCAACTTCTTCATTCATTTTCGTCATATCATTCCCGCTATACTACACAATGATACTAAATTTTCCCCGCCTGTGAATGGATACTTTTTACATTATGGAGGATCCAAGAATTAACGCATCGCAGTTTGCTGATCCGGCTATATCATCCTCATAGATATTCATATGAGCGCTAACAACCCAATAGTATAACAACACAAACTGAATTTTGCAGCATCGTTAATTTTTTGTAAAACTTCCCCCAGCAGTTTGCCAAAGCACCCTCTGTATGATATATTTAGTATAGTAAAGTGCGGAGCCGCTCTTTTTCCGCATAATATTAAACTGTGCCCCACTGAAGAAGGAAGGGAGTGAGTGCGCTGAAGCACAAAGGCACCGCGGTACTGACCGCAAATCGAGTAAAGATCATCGAGAAAATACGGGAATCGGCTATTTCGGTACTTCCTATCGTTGTGATAGTTCTGGTGCTATGCCTGACCATTGCCCCTGTTGGCACCGATTTGTTACTCTGCTTTTTGATTGGCACTATTTTTGTTATCGTTGGCATGGGACTGTTCTCGCTGGGCGCGGAAGCCTCCATGACACCCATCGGAAACCGCATCGGTATGGCGCTGACCAAAACTCGTAACCTACCGTTGATCCTGATCGTCAGCTTTATGCTGGGCTTTGCCGTTACCATAGCGGAGCCAGATCTGCAGGTTCTGGCCGAGACAGTACCCCACATCAATAACACCATACTGTTGGTCACCGTTGGCATCGGCGTTGGATTTTTCCTTTCCGTATGCATGCTGCGCATCGTTACCGGCGTAAAACTACGCTGGCTGCTTATTGCTTTTTACGGTGTAGTGTTTATCTTGGCCAGCTTTGCCGCACCAGATTTCCTTAGTGTAGCGTTTGATTCCGGCGGCGTAACCACCGGCCCTATGACCGTTCCTTTCATACTGGCACTAGGCGTCGGTGTATCCTATATTCGAAGTGACGCCCGGGCAGAAGCTGACAGCTTCGGTTTGGTGGCACTCTGTTCCATCGGGCCTATTCTGGCCGTGCTCATTCTCAGCTTTTTCTATACGGAAAGCAACGGCACACTGGAGGTCACCACTTCCTCCTTCGCCAATACTTCCGCCATTGGGGCTGCCTACCTGCATGACCTGCCCAAATACATGGGAGAAATGGCAATCGCACTGCTGCCCATCGTAGTCATCTTCTTCGCATTCCAATTCCTTACCTTGCATATGCCTCGCCGTAATCTGGCCAAAATCGTCATTGGTATCCTGTATACATATGTAGGACTAGTACTGTTCCTGACTGGCGTTAATGTTGGGTTCTCCACCCTGGGCGAGGTACTGGGCGCCGAGTTGGCTGACGGCTGGACGCGCTGGCTGCTCATTCCCCTTTCCATGCTGCTGGGTTGGTTCATCATCTCGGCGGAACCCGCCGTGGCAGTACTGGAGGCTCAAATCGAGGAGGTCAGCGCCGGCACTATTCCCGGCAGCGCCATCAAAACTAGCCTTTCCATTGCCATTGCGTTGGCCATGGGCTTTTCCATGCTGCGGGTACTTACCGGCATCTCTATCATGTGGTTCCTCATTCCTGGCTATGTCGTCGCTTTGGGGCTTTCCTTCTTCGTCCCCGATCTTTACACCGCCATTGCGTTTGACTCCGGCGGTGTGGCCTCCGGCCCCATGACAGCCACCTTTATGTTACAATTTATGATCGGTGCCTCCACCGTTGTGGGCGGCAATCCGCTCATCGATGCATTCGGCGTCGTTGCTATGGTTGCCATGATGCCCCTGATCTCCATTCAGATGGTCGGCTTTATTTACAGCCGCCGCACTGAGCCTGAGATTGCCCGCGAGCAGTATGGAGATGATGAAATCATTGAGCTGTGGGAGGTGAACCCGGTATGAATTACCTCATTTCTGTTGTCAATCCCGGCGCAATGGAGCGTGTGTGTGAGATCGCCGCGGCCCTTGACCTGCCCCAGACCGTCACCCTGCTGGGGCACGGCACCGCCGTACAAAGCATGCTGGATCTTCTCGGCATCGAGTCCACCGAAAAGCGTGTCATCATGACGGTGGCGAACCCCGAAAAAACCCGCAAATTCATTAAGGAAATGCGCCGGCAGGTGTATATCGGCATCCCGGGACACGGCATCATCATGGCTGTCCCCATCAAAAGCGTGGGAGGAGGAAAAACCTTGGCATATCTGAATAACGGCGAGCAGCAGCCCGCCCGCTACAGCCCCGAATTGAGCAATCGCTATGAGCTGATCGTCATCGTGGCCAATGAGGGCCGCACCGACCAGGTGATGAACGCCGCCCGCGCGGCAGGCGCCACCGGCGGTACGGTGCTGCACGGGAAAGGCACCGGCAGCCAGAATAAAAAGTTCTACAATGTATCCATCGCTTCGGAAAAGGAAGTGATTCTGATGGTGGCACAGAACGACCGTAAGGCTGCCATTATGCAATCAGTGCTGCACCATGCCGGCCCAGATAGCGAAGCCGGCGCCGTGCTGTTCTCGCTGCCCGTCAGCGAGGTCGCCGGCTTCGGCCTTATGGATGAAGCCGCAGAGTAAGCCTTCACCGATATCGAAAAAAGATCCGCAGCAGCGGGTCTTTTTTTATTTCCCCTATTGACATTTTACCTCATTATGATATCATAAAGATATCACAGAAAGGAGTGACAACTATGACTGAAAAATTACTCACCAATAAAAAGCACGGCATGGCTATGCTTATATTCTTCCTGCTGCTCATGGCCGCAGCCATCGTTATGGTCGTCATCGGAGCCATGCGCAATATAATTGCCCTCATTCTTCCCGGCATCGTTATTCTTTGCTTTATCTGGATTCCCATGATGGGGCTTAAAATCCTCAAGCCGCAGGAAGCCTTAGTACTCACCCTGTTCGGCCACTACTATGGCACCCTGAAAGGTGAAGGCTACTACTATGTCAACCCCTTCTGTACCGGCGTCAATCCTGCTGCCAAGACACGGCTGAGCCAGAGCGGCGATGTCAAAACACTGGGTGTAAAGGCCACCACCGGCGATAACACCACCTCCATTGAAGTAGACACCACCGGCAAAAAGCTCTCGCTCAAGATCATGACCCTCAGCAATAACCGCCAGAAGATCAATGACTGCCTGGGAAATCCCGTGGAAATCGGCATTGCTGTCACTTGGCGCATTATCGATACCGCCAAGGCTGTTTTTAATGTGGATAACTACAAAGAATACCTTTCCCTGCAGTGCGATAGCGCCCTGCGCAATATCGTGCGTCTGTACCCCTACGATGTTGCTCCCAATGTAGATACCACCGGCGACGGCGTTGCCGATGACGGCAGCCTGCGCGGCTCCAGCGAGATCGTTGCCGCCCGCATCCGCGATGAGATCCAGCAGCGGGTGGCGGAAGCCGGTATTGAGATCATTGAAGCCCGCATCACCTACCTGGCCTACGCTACCGAGATTGCAGCCGTCATGCTGCAGCGCCAGCAGGCGTCCGCCATCATTGATGCCCGCAAGATGATCGTAGACGGCGCAGTAGGCATGGTGGAAATGGCGTTGGAGCGCCTTTCCCAAAGCGGCATGGTGGAGCTGGACGAAGAACGCAAGGCAGCTATGGTCAGCAATCTTTTGGTGGTGCTGTGCGGCAACCACGATGCTCAGCCTGTAGTCAATTCCGGCAGCCTGTACTGATTGATTATGAACGATAACCAGAAAAAGCAGGTGCCGCTGCGCCTTTCCCCCAAGCTGTACGCTGCCATTGCGGCCTGGGCAGAGGATGACTTTCGCTCAGTTAATGGCCAGATCGAATATCTGCTGACTGAGTGTGTACGCCAGCGCAAGAAAAACGGCAAATATGTCTCGGATGAGATTGATGTTCCCCCAGAACTGGATGTTGAATAACAAAAAGCGGCCCGCCGCAGCACATGCTGTGACGGGTCGTTCTCTTTATGTTTTTATTCAGCATCTTGCCAGCCCTTGCACACATCCACCCAGGCCAGCGCATCGGAAAGTTCATACAGCTCCTCGCAGGTCAGTTCAATAGCACTATTGCTGCTGCCGCACGCCGGGAATACCGTAGTAAACCGCCGCAGCGAAACATCCAGGCAGGTTTTCACCCCAGGCTTTACCGCAAAGGGGCACACCCCGCCCACCGCGTGTCCAACAAGCTCCACAGCCTCCTCCGGGGTCAGCATCTTGGCCTTGCAGCCAAAGGTCTCCTTGTATTTGTGGTTATCTATTTTGGCGTCCCCAGCCGTTACCACCAGCAGCGGTCCCTCCGCTGTCATAAAAGAAAGCGTCTTGGCAATGCGGGCAGGAATAACGCCCACCGTCTGTGCAGCCAACTCCACCGTTGCGCTGGAGGTTGCGAACTCCAGCACCTTATCTTCCATGCCCCGCGCGGCAAAGAATGCTTTCACTTCCCGAATTGACATAATGGTTTCCTCCGATATTTGCGTAGTGATGTACCTATCATAGCCCCCTGCGAAATTTTGTCAAGCGGTGCCGGCATATTTTACTGCAAAAGGTCTTGACTGCCGGCTCATTTCACGGTAAAATGTATAAGCATTCAAAAATAAATGCAGGCATAGTTCATCGGTAGAATAGCGGCTTCCCAAGCCGCGGAGGCGGGTTCGATTCCCGTTGCCTGCTCCAAAAAAAGAGACGCCATATGGTGTCTCTTTTTTTGGAGCAATGGGGAACACTTACTTTCTTCAAGCCAACAATTACAGCCCCGATTTAACGCGAAGGAAAAAACCGCTATGCTTTTCCCTCTATTTATCCTCTTGGGTCACGGGGGAAGTACTATCCTCCTTTTCCGCGGAGCATTCCTCTTCTTCCATCATCTTTTGCAGCGTTTTATTGTGCTTTCCCAGCACTTTACCGCCTTTGCTAAAACCCACCGCAAATAAAAGCGCCACTGCAAAAATGGCAAGAGCGGCCGCCGGCACCAACATCAACATGGTTTCTTCTGTCATAGCATTCTCCCCCTTTTTATCCCCCATAGTATATCACATTTCGGTTGCCTTGCAAAATTCTCGCTGCCAAAGCAACCTGCTTATTCTGCGTTTCTTGTCATATTTGCCAGTTTTCTCTTCCTCATTTGCATCGATTGTTGCAAAAAAACTATTGACACTTCCCCCTGCCTGGTGATAATATTAGCTCATTAAAGCGATAGCAACGCTGTGACTACGGAGGAAAGGAGAAAGCTGCAATGAAAAAGAACTGCTTTATGATGATGGCTATGATGATGCGCATGTGCGGTATGCGCACTTTTTCCGATGCAACTTTTTCCGATAGCTCCATCATCACAGATTAAAAACATCGCGCCATCCATGGGCGCGGCCATCATTTGTTTTTAACCGGGAGACTTCATCGGAAAGTCACCCGGTTTTTGTTTTGCCCATATCTTTAGCGAAAGGAACCTCACCCATGAACCTGTATTACGAAGATCTGGTAAGGGCGAACCACCTGCTGGGGCGAATGTGACCTTATTCCCGCCCCTGCTCCGTTCACCCACAACCAAACATCTTGTAAGATAAAAGAAAGGACATTTACCATGAAAAAGACTTTGAAAGCTGTTCTGGCCGCTCTGCTCGTCGTTTGCCTGCTGCTGCCCTTGGCTGCCTGCGGCAACAATGCCACCACCGAAACCAAGCTCAAGATCGCTATCCCGAATGACACCACCAATGAAGCCCGCGCGCTGCTGCTGCTGCAGGATCAGGGCTATATCAAGCTGAAGGACGGCGCCGGCATCACCGCCACCATCCTGGATATCGTAGAAAACCCCAAGAACATTGAGTTCAGCGAAGTAGAGGCTGCCCAGCTGCCCAACCTGCTGCCCGATGTTGACTATGCTGTCATCAATTCCAACTACGCCATCTCCGCCGGTCTCAATCCCACCAAGGATGCCCTGGCACTGGAAGGCTCCTCCTCCGCCTATGCCAACATTCTGGCGGTAAAGGAAGGCAATGAAAATGAACCCCTCGTCAAGGCCCTCATCGCCGCCCTCTCCAGCAAGCAGGTTGCCGATTACATCACCGAAAAGTATGATGGTTCCGTTGTCTCCGTTGTAGAAAACCCCGGCGATGGCTATGATGCCGACCTCGATTACGCTGCTCTGGCCGGTCAGACTATCTCCGTTGCCGCTTCCCCCGCTCCCCACGCTGAGATCCTGGCTGTTGCCAAGGAAATTCTGGCCGCGAAGGACATCACCCTGGATATCCAGGAGTACAGCGACTATGTTATCCCCAATAATGTTGTAGAGGACGGCACCGTTCTGGCCAACTACTTCCAGCACACCCCTTACCTCGATGACTTCAACGCCGAAAACGGCACTCACATCGTTTCTGTTCTCTCTGTCCATGTGGAGCCTCTCGGCCTCTACGGCGGCAAGCAATCCACTCTGGATGCCCTTAAATAATTGAAACGAACTGGGGATTGAAAAAGTATGATCGAGATCAAAAATCTGTGTAAGACCTATTCCCTAACGGATGGCAGTGTGGAGGCCCTCAAAGATGTTTCTCTTTCCATCCCGGATGGCGATGTCTTTGGAATCATCGGCATGAGCGGTGCCGGCAAAAGCACCCTAGTGCGCTGCATCAATATGCTGGAACGCCCTACCGCCGGCAGCGTGGTCATTGATGGCAAGGACTTGACCAAAATGACCGAAAAAGAGCTGCGAGCCGAGCGCCAAAGCATCACCATGATCTTTCAAGGCTTCAACCTGCTGATGCAGAAAAACTGCCTGCGCAATGTTTGCTTCCCGCTGGAACTGGCTGGTGTAAAAAAGGCCGAAGCCACCAAAAAGGCGCAGTCACTGCTGGAGCTGGTGGGCCTGGGCGATAAAGCCTCGGCCTACCCTGCCCAGCTTTCCGGCGGCCAGCAGCAGCGTGTCGCCATCGCGCGGGCGTTGGCCACCAACCCCAAGGTGCTGCTGTGCGATGAAGCCACCAGTGCTCTCGATCCCAAGACCACCAATGCCATCCTGGAGCTCATCCGGGAGATCAACCAAAAGCTTGGCATCACCGTCATTATCATCACCCATCAGATGAGCGTGGTGGAATCCACCTGCCGTCATGTGGCCATCTTGGAGGAAGGCCAGGTGGTGGAGCAGGGCGAAGTTAGTGCAGTGTTCTCCCACCCTAAATCGGAAGCTGCCCGCCGGCTGGTCTTCCCAGAGGGCAATCCGGAAAGTCTGCTGTGTTCCCTGCCCGGTTCCCGGCTCATTCGTGTGGTGTTCAATGGGGCCGATGCCACCGGCAAGCCCATCATTGCCCGCATGGCCACCGAGATCGGCGTGGAAGCCAATATTGCCTATGCTTCCACCCGCAGCATCGAGGGCCGCGCCTACGGCTCCATGCTGCTTTCCATTGAAGATAAAAACGACGATCTGGCCCGTGCCATCGGCTATCTTACACAGGATGGCGATATTACCGCCCAGGAGGTGACCCAGTATGCTGAATAATCTCTTTTCCGCTGAGGTACTGCAGGAAACACTCTCCATTGTTCAGGGGCAGTTCCTGCTGGCCTTCTGGGAGACGCTGTATGTCACCATTGCGGCCATGTTCTTTGCCGTGGTCATCGGTCTGCCGCTGGGTGTCATCCTGGTTGTGGGCGAAAAGGGCGGCCTGGCCCCCCTGCCCGGCTGGCTGATGAAAACCATCAATGTCATCATCAATCTGCTGCGTTCCGTCCCCTTCCTTATCCTTATGATCCTGCTGTTCCCCTTCACCCGGGCCGTTGTGGGCACCGCGGTGGGTACCGTTGCCTCCATTGTGCCGCTGGTCGTGGCTGCCTTTCCCTTTGTGGCCCGCCTGGTGGAAAGCAGCCTGCGAGAGCTCAATCCCAATATCATCGAAATGTCCCGCAGTATGGGCGCTTCCCCCATGCAGACCATCATTAAGGTCATGATCCCGGAGGCGATGCCCTCCCTCATCTCCAATGCCACCATCGCCATCACCACTATCCTGGGCTACACCGCCATGAGTGGTATCGTGGGCGGCGGCGGTCTGGGCAAGATCGCCATCAACTACGGCTACTACCGCTATAAATATTTGGTCATGCTGCTGGCTGTTATCCTGCTCATCGTTATCGTGCAGGTATTTCAAAGTGTCGGCACCCACCTTTCGGTCAAGCTGGATAAACGCCTGAAGCAAAATCACTAAGTAATCTCCTCTCTTCTTTTTCTTCCCTATATAAAACCTCCGGGATCATGCCGATTCCGGAGGTTTTCTTTTGGGTAATTATCCGTTTCAAAAAGAACGAATGTTTCATGTGAAACATTTTCAGCCGCAGCCTTTAGTAGTGGTAGCGCTGCCGCTTGGCCAGCAGAAAGACCGCCGAAACGATAGCCGCCAGTACCTCGGAAACTGTGATCGCCCACCAAATACCATCGATATCTAAAAACAGCGGAAGAATGATGACCGAAGATGCTTGGAACACAAGAACACGCAAAAAGGAGATGAGCGCCGAAATGCCGCCATTGCCCAACGCCGTAAAAAACCCGGAGCAAAAGATATTAAAGCCCGCCAGCAGAAAGGAAAAAGAGAACAACCGGAACGCGTGCTTTGTCAGCGCAAACAGACTATCATCAAAGCCCACAAAGATGTAAGCAAAGGGGCCCGCCGCTGCGATTGCCAGCGCCGTCAGCGCCACACCTACCGTTAGGGTCAGTGTGATGCTCTTGCGAAGCAGGCTTTTCATCTCGGCTGTATTCTCTGCGCCGTAGTGGTAGCTTACAATGGGCGATACGCCGATGGAATATCCGATGGAAATGGCAATGAAAATGAACTGCACATACAACAGCACGCCGTAGGCAGATACTCCGTCCTCCCCGATATATATAAGAAGCTGGAAATTATACAGCATACCCACCAGCGAGGTAGCGATATTGGACATCATCTCGGAGGAGCCGTTGCCGCATGCCTTTAGGATCGGTTTTATCTCCAGCGATGGCTTTTTCTCCAGCTGCAGCAGGCTGCCGTTCGTCCGCAGGAAGTAGATAAGAGGCAGCACACCGCCTACCATCTGCCCGATGCCGGTCGCCAGCGCAGCGCCTGCCAGTCCCCACCGGAAGCCCACGATAAACAGAGCGTCCAACGCGGCATTGGTCAGCCCCGCCGCGACGGTCACAAAAAGCCCCAGCTTCGGCTTTTCCGCCGCCGTCAAAAAACTCTGGAATACATTTTGCAGCATAAAGGCAGGGGTAAACGCAATAACAATGCGCCCATACAGCACACAGCCTTCCATCATCTCGGGGGTCGCACCCAGCAGCACACACACCGGCCGTATCACCGCTATCCCGATGGCCGCCAGAAGGATCCCCAGCAGCACGGTAAAGCACACCATCATGCTGAAGTAGCGGTTCGCCTTTTCCTTATTGCCCCGCCCCAGCTGCTGCGCCACCTGTGCCGTGCCGCCGGTGCCGATCATGAAGCCCGCACCGCCCAATACCATAATAAAGGGGAAAATAAAGTTGAGCGCCGCAAATTCGGTTTTGCCTACCGCATTGGAAACAAACAGTCCATCTACCACGCTGTAGATGGAGGTAAAGATCATCATGATAATGGTCGGCATGGTAAAGCGGATCAGCCGGCCGTAGCTGAAATGGTCGGAAAGCCGGATCGGCTCCCGTGCGCCATTTCTTCTCTCTGCGTTCATTTATTATTCTCCAGTTTTCATTTTCTAAAATTTCCGGCAATCTCTTTCTTTGCCGAATCATATGGTCTGTACCTGTGCAGACAGCAGCGTATTTTAGCATAGATATCTGTAATCTGCAAGTTTTTATTGCCTCACAGGATACGGGCGTCCCTCCGCTTTTATCGTGCCGCCACCCGTCACGGGCGGGCAGCCATCCTCCGCTTCGGGACGCCCTCATTTTTCTCTTATTCGGGGAACTCCAGCTCGCACGCACCTACCGCACGAGCAGTCAAATGGGTACAGCTTTCTTCGCCAAAGGTCTCCCGCATTACCCGCAGAAAGCCCGCTTCTCGCTCTCTTGGCACCAGGGCCTGTATCGTCCCGGCAAAGCCGCCGCCGTGTACCCGCCAGGCGCCCTCGTCTCCCAGTAAATCGCCGGTGAGGGCCAGAGCCAGAGCCACCCCCTGATCCCGGTGCATAAGGGGGGAGGACACATTTTGCAGCAATGCCTGAGATGACCGCCCCGAAGCGGCAACCAGCCGGAGGAACGCCGCGGCGTCTCCCGCTTCCAGCGCCCCGCATTGCTGTTTTACCCGGTCGTTTTCCTCATAAAAATGCAGGGCGCGCAGTACCGCCCGGTCCCCCGCCCGACGACGCAGGGAGGGGAGCGCCGCTTCAAACTGCTCCCGCGGAATATCCCGGAGAACCTCGCCGCCGAGGAGGCGGGCGACCTCTTCCATCTCCAG
>OLYB01000409.1_pt1 | contig 42792 bp, 34 predicted proteins | sample 1674481 | NCBI WGS metagenome assembly OLYB01 (sample SAMEA103958167, study PRJEB25191) | human gut metagenome
TTTTCCCGCCCCGTTCCCGGTGCGGCACGGCTTGACGACTCACGCGTTGGAGGCTATCCATTGCGATCTGCGGGCTTCATCCCGCTATTGTCTGCACATTCAAGGAGAAAAGTATGTTCAGAGTATTGTCCCTCGCTCTTGTGGCTTGTTTGCTGATGGCGGGTTCCGCTTTCGCCGACATGAAAATCGGCGTGTTCAACTCTCAGGCCGTTGCTATGGACAGCGACGCAGCCAAGGCCGCCCAGCAGAAGCTGCAGTCGCAGTTCGGCGCCGAGAAGACGCAGCTTGCCGACGAAGTTTTCATAGCCGCGCTCGATAAAGTGGATGTCCGTGACCACGGTCTCCCCCGCGGCACACAGACCGGCGATGACCACGGCGGCGCCGGCGCGCAGATCGCACGCCCTGACCTCCGCACCGTGCAGGCCATCCACACCGTTGAGCACGGCGGTGCAGCCGTTGACCTGCGCGTCCGCGCCCATGCGTGCCAGCTCCTGAATGTACTTATAGCGATTATCGTACACGCCCTCGGTCACGACGCTCGTGCCGTCGGCCAGACACAGTGCCACGCTGATCTGCGGCTGCATATCCGTCGGGAAGCCGGGGTACGGCTGGGTCTTGACGTTCGTATGGCGCAGGCGGCCGTTGCTGCGCACGAGCACGCTGTCGCCGCCCTCGACGACGGTCACGCCCATCTCGCGCAGCTTTGCGCTGATGCACTCGAGATGGCGCGGGATCACGTTCGTCAGGAGTACTTCACCGCCGGCGGCGGCGCAGGCCGTCATATACGTGCCCGCCTCGATCTGGTCGGGGATGACGCTGTACGTGCCGCCGTGCAGACGCTCGACGCCCTGGATACGGATCGAATCCGTACCGGCGCCGCGGATGTCCGCACCCATGGAGTTGAGGAAGTTGGCAAGATCGACGATGTGCGGCTCGCGCGCCGCGTTCTCGATCACGGTGCGGCCGCGCGCAAGCGTCGCCGCGATGATGATGTTCATCGTCGCGCCGACGGAGACCTTATCCAGATATACCTTTGCCCCATGCAGGCGGCCGTCGGGCGTGTCGGCATAGACAAAGCCGTTTTTCACCTCGACGTTTGCGCCCATCGCGGTCATGCCCTTGATGTGCTGGTCGATCGGCCGGACGCCGAAGTTGCAGCCGCCGGGCATGGTCGTCTTGGCCGAGCCGAAGCGGCCGAGCATCGAGCCGATGAAGTAATACGACGCGCGGATCTTGCGCATCAGGTCATACGGCGGCTCGGTGAAGCGCACCTGCGTGCAGTCGATCTCGACGGCGGATGGGCTGAGGTATTCCACACGCGCACCAAGCCCCTGAAGGATCTTCAGGAGCATATCCACATCGCTGATCTGCGGCATATTCTCGATCCGGCAGACACCGTCAACCATCAAAGCCGCCGGGATGATCGCCACGGCCGCGTTTTTCGCGCCGCTGATCTCGATCTCCCCGTGCAGGGGTCTGCCGCCATGTATCACATATCTATTCAAAGTATTTGACACCTCTCATGCTGCGAAGGCAGAGCGCCGGTGCGCATCTGCAGCCGCTTTTGGCCGCGCTTCGTGCATAGCTTGCCCGATTTTAACGGAACCTAACAACGGATTATAGCATGGTTTTTCCGGAAAAGCAATCACAACCCGCCAGATGCCGCCTCTCCGCGCTCCCGCGCAAGCAAAAGCTGCGTTTTCAGCAGCGCAACAGTTGTTTTCCCGTCACAGAGTTCACCATCCAGCGCCATCTGCACGAGCGCATCCAGCGGATACCGCTCCAGATTCAGGAATTCTCCGGGGTCAAGGTGCGCCGCACCGTGGTGCAGATCGCGCGCAAGGTAAATGTGCAGCACCTCCTGCGAGTAGCCGGGCGAGGTGAAGTTCGCGCCCAGATACTGCAGCCGTCCCGCGCTCAGTCCCGTCTCCTCCGAGAGCTCGCGCGCCGCCGCCCGCTCCGGTGCTTCCCCCGGTTCGAGCTTGCCGGCCGGCAGCTCGAGCAGCGTGCGCGAAAACGGATAGCGGTACTGCCGCACACACCAGACCGTGCCGTCATCCTCCAGCGGCAGCACCGTCACGCCGCCCGGATGCTCCACGACCTCGCGCTTGGCCAGGCTGCCGTCGGGCAGACGCGCCTCGTCGAGCCGGACGTTGACGATCACGCCGTGATAGCTTGCGACGGTCTTGAGTTTTTCTTCGATCAGTTCCATGAACCACCACTCCTTCTTCTCTGGCATGATACCATATTCCTGCCCGGAATGCCATATATTTTGAGTAGTACGCGGCGTCTGCCGACGCCGAAAAGGAGGTGCTGCTCATCGCAAGACCCGTTTCAGATCCGCCGCGCCGGTTTCGCTTCGGCTCGTTTGCCGACCTGACCGCAGCGCTCGGCTGCTGCCCCGAGGGGATCGACTCGGACGTGGTGTACATAGCCGGCGGCTGGGAGCTGTTCACACGCGCAGAGGATGCGCTGCTGCCGAACGCCGTGTTCGAGTTCGGCGAGGCGCTGCCGTGCAGCGGACAATTGTACGCGCACATCCGCGAACACGGAGACGTTGTCGCCCGGCGCAACGCCATTGCGACGCTTCGGCGTTATTTCTGCTGATTTCGCTCTTTTCATTTGCCGCCGGATGTGGTAAACTATGTCCACGATTTCGCACGAAGGAGGTCCCCGCCATGCCGAGAGCCAAGGGCGTCAAGCAGGTCGCGGCCAACCGCAAGGCCCTGCATGACTATTTCGTGCTCGAGCGGTTCGAGGCCGGTGTGGAGCTCTTCGGCACCGAGGTCAAGTCCATCCGCGCGGGCACGGTCAATCTGAAAGATTCGTTCTGCACCGTGAAAAACGGGGAGCTGTTTGCCTACGGCATCCACATCAGCCCCTACGAGCACGGCAGCATCTACAACCGCGACCCCGACCGGCCGAAGCGCCTGCTCATGCACCGGCGGGAGATCACGAAGCTCTACGCCCGCACCAAGCAGGACGGGCTGACGCTCGTGCCGCTGTCGCTGTATTTCAAGGACAGCCGCGTGAAGGTGGAGCTCGGCCTGTGCAAGGGCAAAAAGCTCTACGACAAGCGCGACGCCGATGCGCAGCGCAGCGCCAAACGCGAGATCGACAGAACGATAAAGGAGAAAAATTACTGATGAGCAATCCGATTGTCACCATTGAAATGGAAGACGGCGGCATCATCCGCGCCGAGCTCTATCCGGAGATCGCGCCGAACACCGTGCGCAACTTTGTCAGTCTGGTCAAAAAGGGCTTTTATGACGGCGTGATCTTCCATCGCGTCATCCCCGGCTTCATGATCCAGGGCGGCGACCCGACCGGCACCGGCATGGGCGGCCCGGGCTACAGCATCGAGGGTGAGTTCACGAGCAACGGCTTCAAAAACGACCTCAAGCACACCCGCGGCGTGCTGTCCATGGCCCGCGCCATGGATCCGAACTCCGCCGGCAGCCAGTTTTTCATCATGCACATGGACGCTCCGCACCTCGACAAGCAGTACGCTGCGTTCGGCAAGGTGACCGAGGGCATGGACGTCGTCGATGCCATTGCGCGCACCCCGCGCAGCATGTTCAACGACAAGCCCACCCACGAGCAGAAGATGAAGACCGTCACGGTCGAGACCTTCGGCGAGGAATATGCCGAGCCGGAGACCTGCTGAGGGAACAAACACATCGGCAGTTTCGTCTGAAGATTCAGAATGCGTTCCTGCCTGCACCGCGCTCGCGGTGCAGGCGGCTGACGCACCCGACATCCTGGGGATGTACCGGTTTCGACGGGGGTGTGGAGGCAGGAATAGCGGGCGGCGGCGCCTGACCGCCATAAAACGGGCATCTTATAAATTAAAGAACAACAACGAAACTGTTCTTCTCGCTGCTTAAATAGCGAGCGTTCCCGCCGGGAGGACCACGGCCCGGCAGCGGAGCGTCGATGAGTGGTGAACGTGCGCACGCTAAGCTTTGCGCGTGCCATGCATCATGAAGCTACCGGACTGACAGGCTTGCCGGTTTGCCTGTCCTGAAGGGAACAGGGGCGTTCGGCGTCCCGAAAAAACCTGCTGCGCCCGGAGAAGTTCCTGTTTAAGCGCTTTCGGACGGGGGTTCAACTCCCCCCATCTCCACCAGAACATAGAAAACCAGCAATCCATTGCGATTGCTGGTTTTTCTTTGTTTATCAATGCTTTTCGGCGCTCTCAGAGGGATTTCGCTCCCTGCAAACATTGAAACCGCAAGCTGTTTGTGTTATAAAAACTCCCAAAACTCAGAGTCGGGCGAACCGTGTAAGTTTGTCCGACTCTTACCTTTTCACGATAACAGCAAAAAATCCTGCAGCCCACCGCAATTTCCATTTTCCCATTTGTGCGCAAAGATGCGCAAAGAGTTGAAAAGGCGACACTTGCGTGTTATTATTCGTAAGGCGTATAGATCTTCCAAAATGTTCACTTGCGTCAAAAGTCAGAAGGCTCGTAAGGCAAAACTGATCAAAGCGATTTTCCGCCTGACACCTGATACGTGCATCACAACACATAGAAGCAAAGGAGTAACCGTCATTGAGAACAGACGATTTCATTGTAGCAATGGCAATTATAGGAGTCGCCGCGGTCGCGAGTTTGAGTTGCATTTTATATAGTTTATTACGCAATCCATTTCAATACCCTTATTTTGTTTGGTGGTTCGATGTTTCTTATAAGAGGAACGTTGATATAACGGATTGTATTGATAGCTTTTTATGCAACGAGCAGAATTGGCGCGCGTTGAAGCAACACGAGCAATCCATCAAGCAGTGGAAACACGATACAGAGAATTATCTGCAAACATGTATACTAAAGAAAAGGCGCATCCGACAATATCAAGAAGTTTTAGATGACAACAGCGCATTCCGTTTTGGAACTAGCAGAAACCGAACCCATTATAAGCAGCAAAACTATGTAAAAACGGCTTACAAAATACCAACAGCTGAATCGATAATGGCAGTAAGCTGGCCTTGGCTCATGAATCGTCATGCACAGCTGGAGGAAATCGGCTTCGAAGCAACGCTGAAAGAGTATCACAGCAAAAACCAGCGAAAGTTGATGACGAAAGCGCTGCGGAAAGAAATCATGAAGCGCGATCATTACACTTGCCAAATGTGCGGAAAGTTTATGCCAGATGAAGTCGGACTGCATATTGATCACATCGTTCCGATTGCAAAAGGCGGCAAAACAGTCCCGTCCAATTTACAGGTGCTATGCTCAAAATGCAATGGGGCTAAGGGTGCTAAGACGCACTAAAAAGATGCTGTCCAAAAATGAAAGTATCGCAGCAGCTGAAGCAGGCTTTTGCGGCAGAGAGGAACGGCATATCTCGACCTATTTATCCAACACCACCGCCCGGCTGGTTTTTTCGCACAAGCCGAAACCATGCTGCGTATTTTCCGTCTGAATGTGCAGGACTCTGTACCTGGGAGCGGTGGCAAGAATTAAGACTAATTCAGGTATCATTGGCTATTTTTTTCGGCACAACCCTGCTATAATGTTTCCACACAACAATGCGTCTTTAGGAGAACAGAGCAAATGGCAAGCACAGAACCATCAATGACCGAACAGCATGCATGCAGCGCAGCGGCTCTGCCGGAGGGAGCCTTTCTCCCGGCCGGACCGCAGTGTCCCGGACGCCATCCGGAAAGCGGCGCCGCAGGATCTGCAGGCGCTCTTTTCTGCGCCCGTGCGCTTGGGACACAAGCTGCCGCGGTGTGTAAATACGCGCAGGAGGGCTGCTGATATGGAGCTTTCTTCGTTGTTCCTCGCGGGAAAAGGGAGCGCCCTGACCTCCTTCTTCTCGACGGCATTTCTCGTCGTGTTCCTGCCGTTTTGTCTCGTGGTGTACAGTCTCATGCCGCGGCGCGGGAAAAAATACTTCCTGCTCGCCGCCGACTGCGCCTTTTTCTGGCTGATCAGCGGCAAGCTGCTCGTGTACCTGCTTCTGACGGCGCTTTCGATGCACTACTTCGGACTGTGGCTGGACAAAATACAGTCGGAGACGAAGCTTCTGCTCGCGCAGACGGAAAAAGCCGAGCGCAAGACCGTGCGCAAGCGGCAGCAGGCCGTGCAGCACCGGATCCTTTTGCTGGCCGTCATTCTGCACATCGGCGTCCTGTTCGCACTCAAATATTCCGGCTTTGCCGCGACGAATGTCAACACGCTCCTGGCGCACTTGCACATTCCTGTGCAGCTGGCGATCCCGAAGTATGTGATGCCGATCGGTATCTCCTTTTTCACGCTGCAGGCGCTGTCCTACATCGTGGACGTGCAGCGCGGCGTCACAAAAGCGGACACGAATCTGCTGCGCCTGACGCTGTTCATCAGCTTCTTCCCGCAGATCGTGGAAGGGCCGATCTGCCGCTACGACCAGACCGCGCAGCAGCTCTGGGACGCAAAGCCAATCACCTACGAGAACCTGACGCTCGGTCTGCAGCGCATTGCCTACGGCATGATGAAAAAGATCATCATCGCCGACCGGCTCAACCCGCTCGTGAGGAATGTCTTTAATAACTACACCGACTTTGACGGCGGCGTGATCGCACTGGCCGCCGTGTGCTACACCGTGCAGCTGTACATGGACTTTTCGGGCTCGATGGACGCCGTCACCGGCACGGCGCAGATTCTCGGCGTCACAATGCCGGAAAACTTCCGACAACCGTTTTTCTCCAAGACGATCTCGGAATTCTGGAAGCGCTGGCACATCACGCTCGGCACCTGGTTCAAGGACTATGTATTCTACCCGGTCGTCACGCTCAAGCCGCTGGAAAAGCTCACTTCCGCCGCCCGCAAACGCCTCGGCAACCACTACGGTCCGCTGCTGGCGAGCGCCGTCGCGCTCTTTTGCGTGTGGTTCTGCAACGGTCTCTGGCACGGTGCCGCGTGGAGCTATCTCTTTTTCGGCATGTACCACTTCGTGCTGATCCTCGGCGGCAACATCATCGCCCCGCCGGTGCGGGCCGTCAACGCACGGCTGCACATCCGCGCCGAGAGCTTCCCGTACCGTCTGCTGCAGATGCTGCGCACGACGGTGCTGGTCATCATCGGCGAGCTGTTTTTCCGTGCAAACGGCCTGCGCGCAGGTATGCAGATGTTCCGCACCATGGTCACCGGATTTGCATTCCCCGTCTTTGACGATGCGCTCTTCAAGGCGCTCGGCATTGACAAGTTTGACCTCATGATCGTTGCTGTGACGCTGCTGATCGTGTTCGTCGTGAGCGTGATCAACGAAAAAGGCAAGTCCGTGCGCGCGCTGCTGGCACAGCGCCCTGCTGCGGTACGCTGGACGGTCTTCTACGCGCTCATTTTGTTCATCATCGTTTTCGGAGCATACGGAAAGGGCTACATTCCCGTCGACCCCATGTATGCGAATTTTTAGGAGGCACGCATGTCCCGTTTTCTCAAACATACGCTCAGATACGTCGTTTTTCTCGCCGTGCTGGCGCTTTTGCTGACCGGTGTGTCGCAGCTGGTGCGGCCAAAAAACAACACCCGCAGCGACGGCATCCATGACCCCGCGGCCAACGGCATCCTCGGAGAACCGGACAACACGATCGACCTTCTCATCCTTGGTGACAGCGAGAGCTATTCCGCCTTCATCCCGATGCAGCTGTGGCAGCAATACGGTTACACGGCCTACTGCTGCGGCACATCCAGACAGACACTGTACTATTCGGAAGCGTTCTTGCACAAAGCCTTCCAGAAGCAGTCGCCCAAGCTTGTGATCCTGGAGACCGATGTGATCTACATCGACTTTTCGTACGGCAGCATGCTGCTGCAGGAGGCCGGCGACCTCTTCCCGGTGTTTTCCTACCACGACCGGTGGAAATCTCTGAAGGCAAATGACTGGCGCATGACCGTCAATTACACCCACACCGAAAATGCCAAAGGGTATCAGCTGCGCTGCAACGCCGCTCCGGCGGACGCCAGCAATTATATGACGCCATCGGATGCCTACGCTCCCATCCCGAAGCGAAACCGCGCCTATGTTGAGCGCATCAAGGCCTTCTGTGACGAAAACGGCGCGCAGCTGCTGCTCGTCAGTGCGCCCAGCACGCTCAACTGGAACATGGCGCGTCACAACAGCACGCAGGCATTTGCCGATGCGCTGGGTATCGGCTTCCTCGATCTCAACACCGCACACGAGCAGGTTGCGATCGACTGGAACACGGACACCCGCGACAAGGGTGACCACCTGAATTATTTCGGTGCGCAGAAGGCCACGAACGTACTCGGTGCGTATCTTGCCGATACCGGTCTGCTCCCGAGCCACAAGGATGACCCGGCCTACGCCGACTGGAACAAGCAGTCGGACGCCTTCAGCCGGACGGTCACCGATGCGCTCGCAAAAACGTAATGACACCTCCGTTTCAGACAGAAAAAACCTGCGGTTTCCGAGGAAACCGCAGGTTTTTTCTTTTTTGCTGCGCCTTACGCGCCGCCGTTTGCGCCGGAGAAGGTGCAGAATTTTCCCTCGCGCGCGTATTTGCGCAGGACGCCGGCCATGGCCGCAAGGTCGGCGGGCTTGGTCGCCAGAAGCTCATGCCGGGTCTTGGCCAGCTCCTCCGGCGTCACGCCCTTGAGCGCGCGCACGCACTGACTCTCGCACACGCCGGCGGGATCGAGCAAGGGATCGGTCGTATTGACCGCGCCGATGATAATGTCGTCGAGCGGCATGCCCTGCGCCGCGAAATCCTCGATAAAATCGGCAACCGCAGAAAACACCGCGCGCGTATTGTCGAGGTTCGGGTCACGGTAGGAGTAGCAGAAGATGTCGCCGCTGCGGCGCACGTTCATGCCCGTGCCGTAAGCCCCGCCCTGCACGCGCACCATGTTCCACAGGTAGCCATAGCTCACAAGTGAGGACAGCACCGGGCACGCGCCGGAGTAGCTGCTGCCGAGGGCGTAGAGGTTGTGTCCCAGCGCGCAGAAGCCAACATCCGCCGGGATCTCGACCGCACAGGCGGCCGCGTCATAGCGCTTGTGTGCAGCCGTCGCGCCGTGCGCGCCCTGCGGCAGCGCGGCGATCAGCCGGGCAAGCACACCGGCATCGAGCGTGCCGGAATAGCCCGCGAAGAGGCGGCTCGTGACAAACACCTTTTCGGTGAGTGCGGCAAGCGCGGCGCTCACCTGCGCGCCGTTTTGCGCAAAGCCGGCGGCCAGCGCCGCAAACCAGCGCACAAAGGTCTCGCCCTCGAGCGTCTCCCTGAGCGCAGCACCGGCCGAAAACGCCGACAGCGACTTGGTGACGGCGAAGGTGTGGCCGTTCGAGATGAGCGACTGGCGCATGAAATAGTCATTTTGCATGACGGTCTCGCCGATGCGGTCCGTCTCGTCATAGCGCCCCTGCGTGAGCAGCTCGCGCAGGAGCTGCACCGCCTCGGCCGCGTTTTCCTCGAGCATACTCGCCGACACGAGCAGGTACGGGTGCACGTGCTCGGTGTCGCCCTGCTTCTGCAGGCAGTCCACACGCAAAAACAGCGAGCCCAGCAGCGCCTTGACGCGGTTTTGCAGCACGTCCGCAGGGCAGGTCTCCGTGCGCAGCTCGCCGAAGCAGGTGCTCAGCACGTTGAGCATACACAGCTCCTCGTCTGTGAGGTCGGAGACGTCAAAGTACAGGTTGAGGTACACGATGCCGTTCGTATCGCCCGAGACGTGCAGCGTCCGCACGCCGTTGACCTCACCCGGCTGCGTCTGCACAGGGGCGACCGTCTGCGGCACATCCTCGAGGCGCAGGTGCGGCAGGCTCATGAGCGCCTGCGCGCTGTCCTCGCTCTGTTGCCACTGCTGCATCCGCCGGAAGGCCGCGTATGCCTCGCTGCGCTGATCGGCATCCCACGCGGCGGTGGCGGCGGCGAGCCGCTCGGATTCGCGGCGGGCGTCATCCTCCCCCTTCGTGAGCGACGGCAGCACATAGAGGGTGCACAGGTCGCCGCTCGAGCCGAGCAGGTCAGACAGCAGACGCTCAAAATAGCCCGTGTGGATCTTTTCGCGCAGCGTGTCGAACACGGCTGCGTTGTCGATATACGCCAGCGGATCACCGCCGTAGAGCCAGCTGTCAAACGCGCGGCAGGCGAGCTCCACGCCGTAGGGCTCGGTGATCTCGCGGTTGATGAAGGCAAAGCGCTCGAGCGACGCCGAGAGCGCCGCATGGTCGAGCCCGGCTGCGAGCATATCGCGCGTGACCTCCGCCGCAAGGGTCTTGACCTTGTCAAAGGCGTCCCTGGTCGTGTTGCGCACGATGAGCGCGGCGCTCGGCTGATAAATGCCGTCGGAGATCTCAAGCGTCACGTCCTGCGCGAGACCGCGCTCAAGGAATGCGCGCTTGAGCGGCGCCTCATTCGAGCCGGTGAGATAGTCCGAGAGGATCTTGGCTGCATAGACCGTCTCCACGTCGTCATAGCGGCACAGGAGTCTGGAGAGGCTCATATGGCAGAGCGTCTCCTCGCCGGGCATCGCCTCATAGTACACCGTGGCCTCGCCCGTGCGGGGCTGCTGCACCGTGAAGTCAAAATCCGGGGCGCGGTATGTGTACTGCGACAGGTACTCCGCGTCGATATAGGCAAGCACGCGCTCGACGTCCATGTGGCCGTCGAGGAAGATGCGCGCGTTCGACGGATGGTAAAAGCGCTTGTGCGCGGCAATAAACTGTGCATAGCTCAGCTCGGGGATGTGCTCCGGCTTGCCGCCGCTCGAAAACCCGTAGCAGGTGTCGGGATACAGCAGCCGGTCCGTTCCCTCGCCGATGACGCGCTCGACATCGGCATAGGCGCCCTTCATCTCGCTGAAGACGACACCGTTGTAGTACGGCTGCGCCTGCTCGCCGTCAAACTCGTAGTGCCAGCCCTCCTGCATGAAGATCTCGGGCTTTTCATAGATGTTCGGGCAGAACACGCCGTCGAGATACACGCGCATGAGGTTGAACAGATCCTGCTCGCTGCGGCTGGAGACCGGGAAGATGGTCTTGTCGCTGTAGGTCATGGCGTTGAGGAAGGTCTGCATCGAGCCCTGCAGCAGGGACACGAACGGCTCCTTGACGGGAAATCGCTTCGAGCCGTTGAGCACGCTGTGCTCCAGGATGTGGAACACGCCGGTGTCGTCCTCCGGCAGGGTCTTGAAGCCGATGCAGAAGGTCTTGTTCTCGTCGTCGCGGTCAAAGTACAGGAGCTCCGCTCCGCACTTCTTGTGCCGCATGGTGTACAGCGTTGCCGCCTTGGAGGCGACGTACTGCTTCTTTTCCAGCTCGAAGCCGCAGCAGATATCGCCGGGCTGAGCGTCGGTAAGCTTCACATTTTCTCTGATCATGGTTCCCTCGCTGACATCAAAGTGATTTGCTGAACATTTGATAGTATGCATTGCTCGCGCGCAGCTCATCCGGCGTGCTGACGGCTTCGACCGTGCCGTCGCACATGACGATGACGTAGTCGGCGCGCCTGGCCGCCTCATAGCTGTGCGCGATCATGACGGTCGTGCGATCCTTCATGAGCCGGTCCATCGCCTCGGTGACGAGCGCGGTGCTCGTGGTGTCGAGGTTGCTCGTCGCCTCGTCGAGCAGGAGATAGTCTGCGCTGCGCAGCATGGCGCGCGCAATGCGAAACCCTTTCAAATGAAAATAATGCGTTTTGGTCTTTGCCAAACGCGTGACAAATGCAGCACCATTTTAACGCATTCTTTGCGCAATTTCAATAGTCGGGGGCCGCCCTCCGGCCGCCGTTTTCTGCACATTTCCATCAAAATCCTACAGAAGCCATCTTTTTCTGGGCATTTTCCTGCTGCACACAAAAAAGCAAGGCTTCCCGGATCCGGGAAGCCTTACTCGGCTCGTCAACCCCCCGCAGCGTCCCGCCGCAGGAGCTTCAGGTTTGTTTCCTATGCCGCGCCTACTTTTTCGGCTTGTGCGCACACGCTCTGCCGCACTGCGCGCAGTTGCCGGTGCAGTTTCCGCCGCAGCAGCCGCCCTTTTTCATCGTGCGCCGCCAGACGCGCCACGCGATCACGGCGCACACCGCCACGATCGCCAGCAGGATATAGTCCGCCAGATGCATCACACCAGCCCCGCGATCGCATACGCCGCGCACGCCACGATCCACGCGACCGTGCACTGCAAAACGACGACGCCGACCGTCTTGAGCCGGGAATCCAGCTCGCGCCGGATGGTCGCAACAGCGGCCACGCACGGCGTGTACAGCAGCGTAAACACGAGGAAGCTCACCGCCGCGCGCGTGCTCAGCAGCGACGAGATCGCCGCGCCGCCGAGCAGCACCTGCAGTGTGCTCACGACGGACTCCTTGGCGATGAAGCCGGAGATGAGCGCCGTGGCGCAGCGCCAGTCACCGAAGCCGAGCGGCCGGAAGATCGGTGCGATCCAGCGGCCGATGAGCGCGAGCAGGCTCGCGGCGCTGTCGGCAACAACGTTCAGGCGCGTGTCAAAGCTCTGCAAGAACCAGATGATGATCGTTGCGAGGAAGATGACCGTGAACGCGCGCTGGAGGAAATCCTTTGCCTTCTCCCAGAGCAGCAGCGCCACGCTCTTGAGTCCGGGCATGCGGTAGTTCGGCAGCTCCATGACAAACGGCACGGGCTTGCCGCGAAAGGCCGTCTTGTTCATGATGAGCGCCGCGACGATGCCGATGAGCACGCCGAGCGCATACAACCCCAGCATGACGAGCGCGCGGTAGCGCGGGAAAAACGCCGCGGTGAAAAACGCATAGATCGAGATCTTCGCCGAGCAGCTCATGTACGGCGTGAGCAGGATGGTCATTTTCCGGTCGCGGTCGGACGAGACGGTGCGCGTGGCCATGATGGCCGGCACCGAACAGCCGAAGCCGATGAGCATCGGCACGATGCTGCGCCCGGACAGGCCGATCTTGCGCAGGGGCTTGTCCATGACGAAGGCCACGCGCGCCATGTAGCCGGTGTCCTCCAGAATGGACAGGAAGAAAAACAGCGTCACGATGATCGGCAGGAACACGAGCACGCTGCCGACGCCGGCAAACACACCGTCAATAATGAGGCTGTGCACGACGGGGTTGATGCCGTAGGCCGTGAGCGCCGCGTCCACGACGCCGGTCAGCGCGTCGATGCCGAGCTGCAGCAGGTCGGACAGCCACTTGCCGACGACGTTGAAGGTGAGATAAAACGTGAGCAGCATGACGAGCAGAAATGTCGGCATGGCGGTATATTTGCCCGTGAGGATGCGGTCGATCTTCATCGAGCGCGCGTGCTCCTTGCTCTCGTGGCACTTGACCACGGAAGCGGCCACAACGGCCTCGATGAACGTATAGCGCATATCGGCCAGCGCCGCGTTGCGGTCGAGCCCGGTCTCGTTTTCCATCTGCACGATGCAGTGCTCGAGCAGCTCGCGCTCGTTCTCGTCGAGATCGAGCACCTGCGCCAGATCATCGCCGCCCTCAATGAGCTTGGCCGCGCAAAAGCGCGCCGGCACGCCGATGCGGTCGGCATGGTCGGCGATGATGTGCACGACCGCATGGATGCAGCGGTGCACGGCGGAATCGTCCGAGCAGAAGTCCGTCACCTTCGGCAGCGTGCGGCTGCGCGCGACGCTCAGCGCCTGATCCACGAGCTCGGACACGCCCTCCCCCTTCGCCGCCGAGATCGGCACGACGGGGATGCCCAGCGCATCGCTCATCTTCTGCACGTCGATCGCGCCGCCGTTGGCGCGCACCTCGTCCATCATGTTCAGCGCCAGCACCATCGGCACGCGCAGCTCAAGCAGCTGCAGCGTGAGATAGAGGTTGCGCTCGATGTTCGTGGCGTCAACGATGTTGATGATGCCGTCCGGCTTTTCATTGATGATGAAATCGCGCGAGACGATCTCCTCCTGCGTGTACGGACGCAGCGAGTAAATGCCCGGCAGGTCGACGACGGAGCAGCCCTTCTCATCGCGCATCTCGCCCATTTTCTGGTCGACGGTCACGCCCGGGAAATTGCCCACGTGCTGGTTCGAGCCCGTGAGGGCGTTGAACAGCGTCGTCTTGCCACAGTTCTGGTTGCCGACAAGTGCAAAGATCATGCCGACACCCCCTCGACCTCGATCTTCTCCGCCTCTTCGATGCGCAGCGTCAGCTCGTACCCGCGCACGCGGATCTCGATCGGGTCGCCCATCGGCGCCACCTTTTGCAGCGTGACGCGTGTGCGGGGCGTGAGCCCCATGTCCAGCAGGCGGCAGCGCAGCGGGCCGTCCCCACCGACCGCCGTGATGACGCCTGAAGAACCGATTTTCAGTTTATCCAATGTCATTGCTTTTGCCTTTCCGTATAGATTGCATTCCCTTTACGATAAAATAGGTGTAGCACGCGGCAGCGGGGTTTGTCAAGTATATGACAGGAATTTCCGCACTTTTTACGGAATTTTCGCGAAAAAATGTGTGTGCGCCAACCAAAAATCCCGGAGCGGCATTGCCGCTCCGGGATGTCCCGTTTTGGGGCTTTGGGGGTTGTGCGCCCGCGCCGTGATTACGGCGTTTCGCCTTCTGCGGGCGTTTGCACCGTTTCTGGCTTCACCGTTTCAGCCGGCTGCGCGCTGGGTGCAGGGGAAGCGCTCGGCTCCTCGGGCGAAGAGCTGGGCTCCTCGGGTGAGGCACTGGGCTCGACCGGAGCGCTCGGCGCACTCGGTACATCCGGTGCATCCGGCTCATCCGGCTCGTCCGGCGTCAGCGGGAGCACCTGCATCATGTACTCCGCCATCATCATCGCAAACTGCTCGCGCGTCGCCGCGCCCTGCGGATCGAGCAGCGCCTCGCGGCCGACTGCGACACCGGAGATCAGGCCCTCGGCGACCGCCCATGTCATGGGCTCCTTCGCAAAATTGGAAACCTTGCCCATGTCTGCAAAGGCCGACAGATCACCATACACATTCATGTCACAGCCCTTGAACGCTGCGTACTCATACAGGATCTTTGCGACCTGCTCGCGCGTTGCATCGCCGTCCGGGTCAAACTTGCCGTCGCCGATGCCGGCCACGATCTTGTTCTCCGCCGCCCAGATCACCGCGTTGGTGTACCATCTGTTGTCCGCAACGTCACGGAACGGATTCTCCCCGGTGACGGCGGGCTCGCCCTCGAGCGTATAAAGGATCTTGACGATCATTGCGCGGGAAAGCTTGGTCATGGGCTCAAAGGTCGTCGCGCTCGTGCCGAAGAAGAGCTTGTGCGCAACGACATAGTCGATCGCGCCGTGTGACCAGTAGTCGGTCGACGGCATGTCGCTGAAGATGTGGCCCGGGCAATGCTGATCGCCGGAGCACGGGATGCGCAGCGGATCCTGCCGCTCACAGACCGTGCAGTAGCCGCCGACATAGTGGTGCCTTGCCGGGATGCGCTTCGAACCTTCCAGCGTCGTGCCGCACACAGCGCAGACGATGCCGCCCGCCGTGCCATCCTCCGTGCAGGTCGCCGGAACGATCTCCGTCGCCTTCGGCGTATGCGGCTTCATCGGAACCTCTGTCTGCGCAACGAGCGTCTCGCCGCAGACGGAGCAGTGCTTGCCTTCCGTCAGGCCGGTCTGCGTGCAGGTCGCATCCTTCGCCGGGTCGATCACTTCCTTGTGGCCGAGCGCCGGGATGCTCTCGTACATGATGTTGCCGTTTTCACAGGTGTAGGTACGCACGCCGTTCTCGGTGCAGGTCGGCTCCTTGGTCACGACGCCATCGTCCCACGTATCGTTGAACTCTGCGCTCATCTTTGCGATGCGCGCGCTCAGCCACGTGTTGAGATCCTTGACGGTGTCGCCGTAGGTCGTTCCGTCGGGCCAGAAGTGATTGTCCGAGCTCGGCTTGCCGACGCGGACCAGCGGCCACTGGCGGTAGTTCATCGCGGCGCTGGCCGAGATGTGATCGTAATACCCCTGAACCTTACCGTTGTCGCCGACAAGCGCCTGCGCCTGTGCAAGGAAGGTGTTGTGATAGTAGTTGTTCACCGCAGCGCGGAAGCCGGGGATCTGGGTGAGTGCCTGGACAAGATAGCGGCCATTGATGAAGGTGTTGTCCGACGTGATCACGCCGGACCAGCCGCCGCCGCCGGTCAGCTCCATGTCCCAGACAGGGCCGGCGTACATGAGGCCGTCCACGTCCTTATAGAAGAAGAACGAGGAGTAGAACGCATCGGAGTTGCCGGAAAGGTACTGGATCAGGTAAGCCTGAACCAGCGAGTTCAGATCGCAGTACTCATAGTAGTACTTGCCGGTCTGCGCGTTGTAGCCGGTATAGTTGCCGTCGGCATCCTGCGCGTAGACGGCGTCTTCAAACTCCTGATAGTACTCGCTGATGTAGGCCATAGCGTCCTTGCCGCACCACTCGGGGCTCTTGACATTCATCGCGGAGCCCTTGCCGGTGATGAAGCCGCTGGCCTCGTCATACTTCGGATTGTAGCTGTCGTCGAGCTTCGTGCCGTTGAGCTCCAGCAGGTAGCCGCCGGTGATGTTCTCCGGCTCGGTCAGGCCGGTGGTGTACTGGTAAGTCTGGCCGTACTTGTTCTCGGCCAGTGCCGTGGAAGCGTTCTCACCGTAGCCGGGGTTGCACGCCTCGTAGGCTTTTTCCATGTCAGTGATATTGACGCCCGTCTTGTTGACGGAGTTTTTCTCACTGACGAGGTATGTGCCGCGATACACGCCGTCGTAGTACAGATCCACCCAGTCGGTGCTGGCCGTGTACGGCATGCCGAGCGACTTGGCAAGATCCTTGAACATCTTGTCGCGCATGAGCGTTGCGTCGTGGGAGCCGGCGAGCAGGGTCCAGGTCTTGATCTTCTCGCCGCAGGCGATCAGGTCGGACTTGCCGTCGAGTTTGATCTGGTAGGACTTCTTCTCGGCGTTGGTGAAGGTGGTGTTGCCGCGCGCCTTGAGCTGCGTGAGCGCACCGTCATACACGGTCTTGCCGTCCTTGTCTACGACGAGCAGCTTGCCGGTCGCGATGTTGGACTTGCTGGCATCGACAAAGTCTCTGCCCTGTGTGGCCGGATCGTCACTCGTGATGTAGAGCGCGTTGATATTGGCCGACTGTGCAATGTGCACGACCGCAGCCTTCTGGCCGTTGACGAGAACCGCAAGATCATACAGGCCGTCCTGCGCATCCGCCAGCTTGGTGACGTTCACGGCAGCACCGTCGAGCGTCTGCGTGCCCTTCGTGCCCTGCAGCTCGATCTTGAGTGCGTCGCTGTTCTGCGTCGTGACCGTCAGGGCGAGCTTGCTCAGCTTCGCACTGGCCGGCAGGAACAGATACTGATCCGCACCGGACTGCATGCCGGAGATCGTCTGTCCATCGACCGTCGCACAGATGTCCTTGAACTGTTCGGACGGCGCGAACTGGTCGGCGTTGAGTGTCGTTGCGCTGATAACACTGGAATAATGCTGAGAATTGAACCATGTGTCGCCGACCTTCGTGCAGCCGTATACGCGGAAGCTGTACGCCGTCGACGGGTTCAGGCCCGTGGCCACGCAGCTGGTCTGCGAGGTCACTTCCAAGGCCTCCCAGGTATTTCCGCCGTCGCTGCTGATCTCCACGCGGTAGTTCTCAGCACCGGGAGCCGGATTCCAGCCGACGGTCAGACGCTTCTGACCGACATCCGTCACCGCAACACCGGAGACGACCGGCGGAACGATCTCATACTGTGCGGACACGATGCCATAGTAATCGCCCATGCCGCGGATCGTCACGACGCCATAGCCGACCTTGGTGTTGTTGGAATAGGAAACATAGCCGTCAACACCCGCGTCGCTGGTCTTGACTGTCAGCTTCTGTCCCTCGTAGGTGGCCTCCACATAGCACGGTGTGCTGCCGCCCTTATAGGTGGCCGGCCATGTCTTGACCGTTGCCTTGGAGATATCCCTGCCTACGAAGCCGCACTTCGTGCAGACATGGTTGTCATCCCACTTATGGCCCTCCGGCCAGAGAGATGCACTGTGATGAACGGCGCCGCAGGTCTTGCAGGTGGTCTCCAGCCAACCGTACTGCGTGCAGGTACGGGTGTCGACCGTCTCGGTCACGTGGGCGATGCCGTCGTCGCCGAAGTGGTACATCTTCTCGCCGATCTGCTGCCAGCCGGTGACATAGTCGCCGGCCAGGAAGTACATCTGCTTTTCGGTGCCCTCAACGGTCATCCAGCCGGTGTACTGCGCGTCCTTGACGTCGATCAGCTTGCCGCAGACCGCACAGGCAGACTTGCCATTCTGGTAGGTCGTCAGCTGGTGGCCCTTCGAGCAGCGGGACTGCAGCGTCGTGGAATCGACCACACGGCCGTCCTTGCTGTCGTAAGCGGTGATCGTCATTTCCTCGCCGTTGGCCGTGACGTACAGGATCAGGCCCTCGTAAGCCTGCTCCTTGTAGGCAAACGAGAAATCGGAAGTCATCGCATAGTTGACGTTTTTGGATTTCTCGCCCAGGTCGCCGCAAATGAAATAGGTCACGCCGTTTTCGGTAACGGCCGCGCCGTCCTTGGCCATGATGCGCGCATAAGAGTGGTCATGGCCGGAGAAGACCACGTCGATGCCGGCAGCCTCTGCCGCGGCCGGGATCTGCTCATGGAACCGCTCGCTGCCGCCCTTGGCGTTCGTGTAATACGGCGGCTGGTGGATGGACAGGACCTTCCACATGCAGGTGCTCTGCGCCGCGTCCTGCTTGAGCCATTCGCAGGCTGCGCTCAGGTCGGCGCCGTTGTTGATGACGGCGACGTAGACATCGCCGTACTCCATGGAGTAGTAGTCCTTGCTCGGGAGCTGAAGGATATTGCTGGCAGTGCTGCCGCTGAAGTCGCCGTAGTACTCATGGTTGCCGAGCGTGTGGATGAAGTCCACGTTCGGGAACGTGCGGTTAAACGCCTCCTGCATCTCGGCCCACATGGCGTAGTTGGTGCCGTTGTCGACATAGTCGCCCGTCTGGAGGCCGAAATCGACCTGCTTGTCCTTGACGAGATCGCCGAGCGCGTCGAGGATCGCGATGCTCTCGGCATCCGCCTCACGGTCACCGGACATCTGCGTGTCGCCCATGACGACGAAGGCCGTGGTGTCCTGCTGCGCCGCGTTCGTGCGGAAGGTGTGCAGTTCGGACCATGTGCTGCCGTCGCCGACCTGGAACTCATAGTCCGTGCCGGCCGTCAGGCCCGTAAGCTGAATGGTGTTGATATAAGCCGCATCCTTGGAGGTGGAGAAACCGGTGAGCGTAGAGGTGCCATCGGCCGTCTGCCAGGCATCCGTGCCCTTGACGCGGTACTGCACGACCGCCTTGCCGCCCGTGCTGAGGCCGGACAGCCAGCTGATGTTCTGGTTCGTGCTGCTGCCCTGAACGGCATTGAGATGGACGGCGGTATACTCCGTGCCGGCGGCGTCCGCCAGAACGGTGACCTTCGTCGCCTCGGCGACGCCCTTCGGACCGACAGCCGTGAGCACGCAGACCGTGCCGGCGTCCTTGGTCTTCATGGCATCGGTCTCGAGCAGGCCGTTGGCATCGGTCTTGCCGATCTCCGCGCCGTCGAGCGACACGGTCACACCGGCGGCGGGACTGCCGTCCTTTTCATAGACCGCGATCACGCTGGACATGCCGACCGCCTGCGGGCCGGGCTGGATGCTGTAGTACGCCGACAGCGGCAGACGCACCGCCGCCTGGGCCGCCGTATAGGCCTCGCCATTCGCCGCGGTGAGCGCGATGTTGGACACCGTGTACGTGAACTGGTTGACCGTCGTGTCCAGACCGGCGTCAATCTTGAAGGTCAGTGTGGCCAGCTCGCCCTCGACCGGGGCCGCCGACTCAAGGTGCAGCGTCAGCATGGCTTTCTTAAAGCCGGTCTTGGTATACACCAGTTTGCCGGTCACACCGTTGGCATAGGTCACCGTCGGCTGACCGATGTCATCGTTGAGGTTGAGCATCGTGATGTCCGCGGAGCGGATCTTGCCGTCCGCCGCGACCGTCAGCGTATAGTCGCTGCCGAGCGGGACGAAGTCCGAGCCGCTGACGCTGACCGTTGCCGTGTCCTGCATATCGCCGGCAACGACAAAGGCCGTGGTCTTTTCGACCGTGTTGCCGAACGCATCGGACACGGAGACCGTCATGGTGTGCTTGCCGTTCTGGAGCGTCAGACGGACGGTCGCATTCGTGTCGGAATTGTCCGACGGGAGCTCCTCGCCGTCGATCTTGATGACCGTTGCCTTGGCATTGATGCCGGAGCGGTTCTGACCGTCCACATCGTCATACGAGGCGACCGCTTCGATCGAGTTGGAGTTAATGACGGTGGAGCCGTCGTCCGCGAGCGTCTGGCCGTTGACCGTCATGTCGTGGATGACCGGGTTGTCCAGGTCATCGAGGTTTGTGCCATAGACGGCGCGATAGTTATCGAAGTAGATGGTGCCGTTGCGCCGCCCAGCGCCCGCATGTCCCATCATATCGTCGACCTTTGCTGGCTGATAGGACAGCCAGAACACACCTGCGCCGGGGATGATGCTCAGCGGGTGCTCATCATTCTGATATTGCCAAATGTCTTGAATATTTGCCGAGCAGTACATCCACCCGGTCCAGTCAATGATCGTGGAGCGCTCGCCATTTGCGCCCTTATGCGAGAGAAGGTAATTTTTAGTTCCATAGTCGCTGCCCTTCCAGAACATAATGTCGGCATAGAGCGAATAACACGGCGTGTTTTCCGGTGCATAGATCCAGACGCCGATCTCCGTGGGCGTGCCCTCGATCTTGATTTGGTCGCCGCAGTAGCGAACATAGAAGTTGGAGTTTTTCGACCCGTCATAAGACTCATAGTCATAGTTCAGCTCCATGGCATAGTCGCCGAAGCGCACCTGACCGCCCTCGGCCGCCGTCGTCATCTTCAGGTCGCCGCAGAGATATTGCGTGATAGAGGCGTTCGGCCACAGGTAATAGCTATAGCCGTTGGCGCGGAAGATGTCCGAAGCCGGAACGTCGCTGTCCCAGTTGCCCGTGAAGCGGTAGGGTGCAGAGAGCTCCGCCGTCGTCGGGTTGTCCGAGTAGGTACCATGGGTCGTGACAGTGATCGGCGACACATTGCCGATGTAGCCGTGGTCGGGATTCATGCCGTTATCCACGTAATCGTATTTGCCCCAGTGGTAGTGCGCGCAGGTCTGGCGCTGGCCGTTGATGGGCTCAAAGTCCATGAGCGTCACCGGCAGCTTGCCGATCTCCACGCCGACCTCCGCCGACTTGGAGCGATCGTTTGCGTAAGTAACCGTGACGGTCGCGTTCATCGTGCCGCTGCCGGTACCGGCCACGAACGTGTTGCCGTCCATGTGGCCGACGTCATTATCCGGCACACCAGCCGTCTTGGACTTGATCGTCCACTTGAAGTCACCGGGCTTATAGGCGATGTCCACACCGTCACATTTGGCAACAAGGCCGAGATCGGATGTCGCGCCAAAGTCGAGCGACACGGATGCGCTGCTGAAATACAGGTCCGTGATGTCCGCGATCTTCACGCTCGTCGTGCCCTTGACGGTGCCGTCCACAAGCAGACGCGCCGTCACATCACCCTTATAGTTCTTCGCGGGCGTGAACAGACCGTTGGCGTCGATCGTGCCGCTCTTGGCGTCCGCGACCGTCCAGGTCACATTCTCCGGGAGCGCGGCCTCGCCGCCGTTTTTATCCACGCCGATGGCCGAGAACTGGATCTGGCTGTTGGGCGTGTAGACCGTGTTGTTCGGGGAAAGGGAGGCATGGTCGAACACGCCATCGCTCTCCGCCGTGGAGACCAGCAGCAGGGCGCTGGCGACCGTGCGCTCCACACCGTCGGACGGGCGGTTGCGGACCTGAAGCTCCGCGGTGCCCTCGCGCTTGGTGGCGCAGGTGGCGGAACCGCCGCCGTCGAGGAAGATCGCATTCACCACGCCCTGCGCATACAGGAACGAAACCTCCTCATCGATCGTCATGCCGACAGAGTACGGGCTCTGGCGGCCGTCGGCCAAAAAGGTCACGACCGTGCCGTCCGCCTTGATGCCGATGCAGTTGCGCGGCATGAGGTCAGGATTCCCGCTGTAGCAGGGCTGTCCATCCTTGATCAGATAAAACGGGCCGGAAATCGCTTCCAGAACGTCGGAGCAGTCCACCCCGGCGTCACGGATGGCATAGGTGCCGTCCTTCAAAACCGCAAAATACGGCTCGTTGGCAACACCGTTGTTCTTCTGAATGAGGTTGCCCTCCATGATGAGGTAACCGAGCGGCTGCAGCGTCTGCATGTTGTAGTAGTCGCCGTTCATGGCCATGATGACGTTGCCGCCGGTAGCCTTGGTGTAGTTGGCAGCCTGCAGCGTAGTCTTTTCCATGCTCCAGGCCAGATTGGCCGCCTTGTCCTTGCGGGACGCGGGCGTGCTGCCTTCTGTATAGTAACCGTTGTACGAGGCCTTGAATGTCGCCTTCGCACCCGGTGCGATCGTCGTCATAAAACCAGCGATCTGTGCATTGCCTTCCTTCGTATTCAGGAAGATGTCAGATTCCGTCACGCCGTCGATCAGCGTGTAATCCGTCTGACTCACAAGGATCTTACCGCTGGCAGGTTCGACGGGGTCTACGGTGTTCGCAGCCAGCGCCTGCGGGGCAATGAGCGTCAGCGTCATCAGGACGGCCAACACAAAAGCCCACGCTCTGTTCGCGAATCGGGTCGCTTTCACGACTCACATCAGCTCCTTTTCTGTAGTTTCCTCTCTAAATTTGTCAGCTCGATGTGTGAAAAAAGAAGAGATGAGGTTTTCCCATCTCTTCTTTGTGCTTTGGGGTCTATGATTTGTCTATTAGCAACCGAAGTCCTGATAGAAAAACATGTAATTTTCAGTGAGTTCCTTACTTCGCGAACGCGTTGTACAGGAACTCAACCGCCTCGGCACGGGTGCAGACCTTGTCCGGGCTGAACGTGGTAGCGCTGGTGCCGACAGTCAGGCCGTTGGCCCATGCCCACTGCACTTCGTTGTAGTACCATGCGCTGGCCGGAACGTCAACAAACGGCATATTATCCGTTGCGCCGTTCGACAGCAGACGCACGAGGAAGCAGACCATCTCGGCACGGGTGCAGACCTTGTCCGGGCTGAACGTGGTGTCGGTCGTGCCGGCAACGATGCCCGCCTCATAGGCCCACAGGAGAGAATCCTCGTACCAGTAACCGGCGCTGCCGGACTCCGGAACGTCGGTGAACGGGACGGACTTGATGGTCGCAGCCGGATTGCCGACGGCGTTCCACAGGAACTCGACCATCTGCGCGCGGGTGCAGGAGCCGTCGGGCACAAACGTCGTCGGGGTCATGCCGGCGGTCACACCGTTCTTGACGGCCCACATCACGGCGTCATAGTACCAAGCGCCCTCTGCCACATCGACGAACTTCATTTCAGGCTCGACCGGCTGGGACGGCTGAGACGGCTGGGACGGCTGGGACGGCTGGCTCGGCTGAGACGGCTGGGACGGCTGGCTCGGCTGGGACGGCTGAGACGGCTGAGACGGCTGGGACGGCTGGCTCGGCTGGCTCGGCTGAGACGGCTGAGACGGCTGAGACGGCTGGGACGGCTGGCTCGGCTGGGACGGCTGGCTCGGCTGGCTCGGCTGAGACGGCTGGCTCGGCTGAGACGGCTGGCTCGGCTGGCTCGGCTGAGACGGCTGGCTCGGCTGGCTCGGGGTGGACGGCTCGGTCGTGCCGGACGGTGCCGACGGCATCGACGGGGCGGACGGGGCCACGCCCGCAAGAGCAGTCGTGGCGAGCAGGCAGACTGCCACCAAAAGCGTCAATACGACTGTCAGGATTTTTTTCTTGGACATGCTTTTTTCCTCCGTTTAAAAATATTGCAAATTCCTGTCATTGGATGCGGGAGCTCCATGCTTCGGAGGCGGGAGTTCCATGCTTCCAGACGAGTTAGAATTCAACGATGTCATCGTATCACAAGGCCTTCCATAATTCAAGCCCATTTCGGACAAAACATCCGGTTTTTGTACCGGTTTGTGCATGCGGGTGTCCCTCCGCCGCGCCCGGCGCTCTCAAGCCCCCCGCATAGCCCGGAACACGCGCACCGCCGCTCCTGCCGATTTGGTTTGACACACGGATGCGCATACACTTATAATAAACCACGGCATCGTCCAGACGCGCGGCGGCGATGCCGTTTTGATGCCGGAACGATGTAATTTTGACCCGAAGGAGGCGGTAGCATGATCCAGATCCTGATCGTGGACGACGAAAAGCCGATCTGCGACCTGATCCAGATGAGCCTGACCCGCGCGGGCTACCGGTGCACGTGCGTGTACGATGGTCTGGCCGCGGCGGACATTCTCGAGCGCAATGTCTTTGACCTCATCCTGCTCGACGTGATGCTGCCGAACGCCGACGGCTTTGAGCTCATGGAATACATCCGCCCGCTGGGCATCCCGGTCATTTTTCTGACCGCGCGCGGCTCGGTCGACGACCGGGTGCGCGGCCTGCGCATGGGCGCGGAGGATTACATCGTCAAGCCCTTTGAGGTGCTCGAGCTGCTTGCACGCGTGGACGTCGTGCTGCGGCGCTACAACAAGACCGACGCCGTCATCGAGATCGGCGGGCTGCGCATCGACACGCGCGCCATGCAGGTCTGGCGCGGCGCGGAGGAGATCGCGCTCACGCACAAGGAATATGACCTGCTGCTGTTTTTTGCCCGCAACCCCGGCACCGCGCTCTACCGCGAGACGATCTATGAGCACGTCTGGGGCGGCGAGTACAGCTACGGCAGCAAGACCGTGGATCTGCACATCCAGCGGCTGCGCAAAAAGGTCGGCTGGGAAAACCGGCTGCTGGCCGTGAACAAGGTCGGCTACCGGCTGGAGGTGTGAGCGGATGAGATTTCGCGCAAAGCTCACGATCGCCATGGTGCTGCTGCTGTCGCTGACCTACGGCATCGGCGGGAGTCTGATGATCGCGCAGTCGTTTTCCAGCTCCATCGCCCGCGAGCGCGACACCGCCGTGCAGACCTACCGCATGATCGTGGACGTGCTGGATCTGCTCGGCGACAATGCCTCGCCCGGCACGGCGGCCAACACGGTTGCGCTCGTGCTGCACAAGCTCGGCAGCGGCGGGTCGAGCACGGCAGCGCGCATCCGATTCGGCGCACAGATGACCACAACGGGCGACACCGCGCTGCTCGACGCCGCGCCGGAGCCGTCCGACGGCGGCGACGGGCTCACGCGCATCGTGCGCACCGGCAACGGCCGGCACTACCTCATGCTCGGCGCCACGGCCGACGGCACGACCGTCCAGCTCGCGTTCGACGTGACGGAGGCCTACACCGTGCGCCAGACGCAGCAGCGCGCCTACCACACGACGTTCGTGATCCTCATCGCCATCGGCGCAGCCGTAGCGTGGGTCACGTCCTATCTGCTGACGCGCCCGCTTGGCACGCTTTCCCGCGCGTCGCGAGAGCTGGCGCGCGGCAACCTCAGCTACCGGGCGCCCGTGCGCTCGCGCGACGAGGTGGGGCAGCTGGCATCCGACTTCAACCGTATGGCCGGGCAGCTCGAGCAGAACGTCAACCGCATTCAGGAGAGCATGGCGCTGCAGGAGCGGTTCATGGCCGACTTCTCGCACGAGATGAAAACGCCGATGACCTCCATCATCGGCTATGCTGACCTGCTGCGCAGTCAGGTGCTCACGCCCGACGAACAGATGGACGCGGCAAACTACATCTTCTCCGAGGGCAAGCGGCTCGAAGCGCTGGGGCTGAAGCTGCTGGACATGCTCTCGCTCGACCAGTCGAAGCTCCAGCTCGTACCCGCGAGCCCAGCCGACCTGGTGGCGGGGCTTCTGGAGCACCTCAAGCGCGTGTACGCCCAGAAGGGCATCGCCCTGCAGTACCGCACGGCGGAGGGCATGTGCTTTCTGGAGCCGGACCTATTTAAAACCCTACTCGTCAACCTCATGGACAACGCCCGTAAGGCACTCGACAACGGCGGCTACATCTACGTCTGGCAGGAGATGCTGCCCGACGGCTGCCGCGTGCGCGTGCTCGATAACGGCCGCGGCATCCCGCCGGAGGCGCTCACGCACCTGACGGAGGCGTTTTACCGCGTGGACAAGTCGCGCTCGCGCGCACAGGGCGGCGCGGGCCTTGGTCTGTCGCTGTGCAATGAGATCGTGCAGCTGCACGGCGGCACGATGCAGTTTGAGAGCCGCGTCGGCAACGGCACGGTCGTGACCGTGGAGCTGAAAGGAGGCCGCGTATGAGACCGTGGATGCGCACCGCGCTGGCGGTCGTGCTCGTGCTGGCGATCGCGGCGGGCGGATTTTTCCTGCCAAACCTTGTGGCCGCGCGGCTCGACCGCGCGGATCAGGACACGGCGTTTTCCCTCAGCACCGGCGACGAGCAGGGTCCGGCCACCGTTCTGCGCCGGAAACTGACCGACGGCATGCAGAACCTGTTTTACGGCGCAGAAGAGCCCGTCGAGCTCGACGAGAGCGCCGCGGCGCACACGCTGGCCGAGATGACGCAGTACGCGCAGGAGCTGCTGGGCGCGCTGGAAAAGGACAGCGCGCTGTTCGGCGGCGGCTTTTCCGTGGAGGAGGGCGCGACCGTCCAGTACGCGAGCTACGGCAGCGGCTTCGTCCTCTGGGGCATTGCGCTGAGCAATCCGCGCGGCGACACGGCGTCCTTCCTGCTCGACGACGCGACCGGCTGCGTGCTGGCGCTCAGTTATACGTTTTCGGACAGCTATGCCTTCCAGATCCGGCAGAACGACCTGTGGGATTACCTGCTGTGCGTGTTTGAAAACCGCGTCGGTGCCACGGTCGCGGCCGCGCTCGGCGTGCCGTACGACGAGGTGCAGATCCCGATGCCGGAAGCGGCGAAAAAAATGCTCGGTCTGCGCGCAAGCGGTGGAAACACCGTTCCCCTGCAGCTGCTCAACGCCGGAAACGAGGGCAGTTACAACGACGGCATGGACAGCAGCATCACCGACTACCTGCAGTTTTATGACCCGGACGCCGACACGGCCTTTTCCCTGCCGGCATGGCGCGTGGAAAATACTTTGTATTTCAACGCACAATGATGCCGTTTCGATGCCAAAGCGTTGCCGGACGGATCACAGTCTCCGCTAAGATGGGGTCATACCCGCTTCGCGGAGACTTTTTTCGTCAGGAGATGTCCATCATGCAGATACAGGATCAGCCTCACATCGGCGTGCTCGGCGCAGACCCGGCCGCCATCACACAGTTCCTGCGCCGCGTGCAGGCGCTAGGCGGAGAACACGCCGTCCTGCTGCCGCTGAGCCCGGCGGCCGTGCCGGACTGCGAGCCGTATCTGTGCGGAGCGTCCACACAGCCGCCCCTGCCGAAGCTGCGCGCAGCGGCGGAGGTGCTGGCCGCCTCCGGCTGCACGGTCATCGCCGTGCCGGACAGCGCGGGCATTTTCTGCGAGCAGCTTACAGCAGCGGCCGGCGTCCCGGTGCTGAGCACAGCGGACGCGGCAATGCCGCAGCTGGTCGGTGCGCTGCGGCAGCGCGTGAGCATACTGTGTACGCCCGGCGTGCGCGCCGCCAATGTCTACGGTCTCGCCGCGCGTCGCTACGGGCTGCACTGCAGCTATCCCGACGCGCCCGTGCAGGCGCTGCTCGGCTGCGTCCGGCCGGAAAAGGCGTGCAGCGAGCAGGTGCTGCGCTCGATCATCGAGCTGGAGCTTGCGCGCGGGTGCGACGGCGTTGTGCTCGACAGTGCGCAGCTGTGCGCCGCGTTCGCGCACTTCGGTCTCGCTGCGCGCTATCCGCAGGTATTTGACGGCATGGAGCTGCTGGCGCAGGCCGCGCTGCAGCAGAGCGCCGCGGCAGCCGGCGCCCGCCGCGCATAAGACAGAAAACGGCTGCGCGCCCCGAACGGGGCGCGCAGCCGCGGTTTATCCGACCGTGAATGTCTCCTGCGTGTCGATGTGTCCGTCATGATCCGTGCCCGGTGGGTTGTCGGGCATATCATAGACATAGGTCAGCATGCCGCCGTCATACGTCAGCGCCGTGACGGCATAGGTATCGGCATAGCCGACGCAGAACGCCCCGTCACGCCAGACGACGCGCGTGCGCGTGACGGTATCCGCTCCGTCCGCATACAGCAGCGCGTGACACAGCAGTCCGCCGTCGCGGCAGACCTCATAGAGCGTGAGCGATGCCTTCTCCCCCGCTGCGCGCGCAGCCCAGAACGCCGCCACTGCTTCCGGGTACGTGACCGGCTCGGCCGCATCCACGTGCACGGCCGTCAGCCCCGCCGCGTCAAGCTCCGCCACGGCCTGCGCGATCTGCGCGTCCGTAAGATCGACGCCCACAGCCGTGCCGTCACCGACTGCCTGCACAATGGGCTGATACCGCTGCGCCGCCGCGACGGCGGGGTCGGTCTCTTTTCCGCAGCCCGTCAGCAGCGCCGCGCACAGCAGACACAATAAAATACGTTTCATGCGCACACCTCCCGTCATGTCTTAAAAACAGTGTACACGAAACAGTTCGGCATTGCAAATTTCGCCGCATCTGATATACTGGCGGCAGATATATGCCGTATGAAGCCACCGGGAGAGCGCTGCGGCCGCCGAAGGAGTCACACTCTCAGGCAAAAGGACCGGCGGCGGACGGAGCTCTGGAGAGACGATTTTGCACCGAAGAAGCAAGGCCGCACGGCCAATCTTTCAGGTAAAAGGACAGAGTGCACACCTGCTTGCCGGCGGGGGTGTACTCTTTTTTGTGGAGGTCATGGCCATGCAAACGTTCCTCTTTCTGCTCGAGCTGGCCGGAACGGTCGCGTTCGCCGTCAGCGGCGCGGTGCTCGGCATCGAAAAGCACATGGACATTTTCGGCGTAGGGCTGCTGGGCATCACGACGGCCGTCGGCGGCGGCATCCTGCGCGATCTCGTCGTGGGGCTGACCCCGCCGCGCGCGTTTCAGGACCCGATGTACCTGCTCGTGGCGCTCGGCGTATCGGTCGTGCTGTTTTTCCCGTTTGTGCGCCGCCTCATCGGGCGCAGCAAGCGCGTGTTCGACGCGCTCATGCTGCTCATGGATGCGACCGGGCTCGGCATCTTCACGATCACGGGCATCAACACCGCCATCACCCTCGCCGACTGCACCGACCCGCTGCTGCTGGTCTTTGTCGGTCTGCTGACCGGCACGGGCGGCGGCGTGCTGCGCGACGTGCTCGCCGGGGATATGCCCTACATCCTGCGCAAGCACATCTACGCCAGCGCCTCCATCGCGGGCGGCATCCTCTACCTGCTCCTGCGGCCGGTGTGGCAGGGACCGGGCGCGATCCTGACCGGCGTGCTCGTCGTGGTCGGCATCCGCTGCGCCGCGGCGCACTTTGAGTGGAATCTGCCGCGCGCAAAAACCGTGTGGAAAAGCGACGAATGATGTGATACACTAAGCAGAGAATTTTACGAAACCGGAGGTCTTTCCCATGCCCAACACGACCGTATGCCCGCTTGCAAAAAAGTGCGGCGGCTGCCAGCTGCAAAACCTCTCCTACCCCGAGCAGCTGCACCTCAAACAGGCGACGGCCATCCGGCTGCTCGGCCGCTTCGGTCATGTGGAGGAGATCCTCGGCATGGACGATCCCTATCACTACCGCAACAAGGTGCAGGCCGCCTTCGGTGTCAACCGGCAAGGGCAGATCATCTCGGGCGTGTACCAGTCGGCCTCACACCGGATCGTGCCGGTCAGTGACTGCATGATCGAGGACACGGTCGCAGACCGGATCATCGTCACGATCCGCAAGCTGCTCAAGAGCTTCAAGATCCGCCCCTACGATGAGGACACCGGCCGCGGCACGCTGCGGCACGTGCTCGTGCGGCGCGGCCGGCGCAGCGGGGAGATCCTTGTCGTGCTCGTGACCGCGCACGGTATGCTGCCCGGCAAGCGCAACTTCGTGCGCGCGCTGCTGCAGCAGCATCCGGACATCACGACCGTGGTGCAGAACATCAACGCCGGGCAGACGAGTCTCGTGCTCGGGGCACACAGTGAGGTGCTCTACGGACCGGGATATATCCGTGAGCAGCTCGGTGATTTCACGTTCCGCATCTCGCCGCGCGCATTTTATCAGATCAACCCCGTCCAGACGGAGGTGCTCTACCGCACGGCGCTCGAATACGCAGGGCTGACCGGTACGGAGACCGTCGTGGACGCTTACTGCGGCACCGGCACGATCGGCATTTTCGCCAGCCGGGACGCCGCGCGTGTGATCGGCGTGGAGAATAACCGCGATGCCGTGCGCGATGCGATCAGCAACGCCAAGGCCAACCGCGCGGACAATGTCCGCTTCTACACCGCCGATGCGAGCGACTTCCTGCAGGGCATGGCCAAGGCCGGTGAGCACGCCGACGTCGTCATCCTCGACCCGCCGCGCGCCGGCAGCGACGAGCGTTTTCTCTCCGCCGTCACGACCGTGGCGCCGGAGCGGGTGGTGTACGTGTCGTGCAACCCGGAGACGCTCGCGCGCGACCTTGGCTATCTCACCCGGCACGGCTACCGCGTCGAGCGCATCCAGCCGGTCGATATGTTCCCGCACACGGAGCATATTGAGACAGTTTGTTTGCTGATTAACCAAAATGCGAAGGCAAAGCATCATGTAAATGTAGGCATTGACGCTGAGGATTATTATAAGACAAAAGAAGACAAGTAGGGATTAATAGGCTACGTTCTTCGGAGAGCGGTCTTCCTTGGATATTGTCGCGAGATTTACAAAGCCTGATATGAAAAGATATTAGAATGGAGATAACGATATGGGAGATATTGTCGAATTGAGCAACGGAGGAATTGCTCCGATTGATGAATCAAAAGATTTGATGGAAATTACGGAGGGTCTTTTGTTAGATACGAAATCATCGATTGAAAATAAAAAAACTATGAGCGTTCCTATCGCAGAACTGTCTGCATTAGGTGCTGGTGTTGCATCTCTTGTTCCTGCGTTTAATACAGTAACAACGACAACTACTCTTGCTACAGATGGCCTCTTCACAATAGCCAATAAGGTTGCTGGAGACACATTAAAAATGGCCAAGAATGGAAATGCTTGGGGCGCTATGAAAACAGCAACAGGCGGTTCTAAGATGGTTCAGTTAGCAGAGGCAGGACCACTTACAGCAACTTCTCAGGCTGTGTCAGCTATCAATCCAACGACAATGATGATGGCCGTTGCATTATATTCTATCGAAAAGCAACTTGGTGAGATTGCAGAAACACAGAAGCAGATATTATCCTTCCTTGAGATAAAGGATGAGGCTGGTATTGAAGGCGATCTGGAAACTTTATCAGAGTTGATAAACAATTATAAGCATAACTGGGATAATGAGATTTATGTGCAGAATAGCCACAAGATGGTAATGGATATCAAGAGAACGGCAAGAAGTAATATGCTTGCTTCACAGAAGAGGGTTGCCGAACTTGTGGCATCAAAGAAGCTTGTGGTTGGACAGGGGCAGGTAAAATCAACTCTATCCGAGATGGAGAAAAGATTTAAGTATTACAAACTTGCTTTGTATACTTACTCCCTTGCATCCATGATGGAGATTATGCTTGGCGGAAATTACAAAGAAGAGTACATCACGGGTATAAAGGATGAGATTATAAAACTGTCAGGCAATTATAGAGAACTTTTTGAGAAGAGCTCATTGTATCTTGAAAAGCTTGGTAGATCTGCAGTTGAAGCAAATGTACTCAAAGGTATCGGAACTGCAGGAAAAGCAGTTGGTAAGTTTATAGGCAACATACCACTTGTGAAAGAAGGACCGGTTGATGAGTTTCTTCAGGATGGTGGCGCTAACTTGAAGAAGAATGCAATAGGTATGGAGAAACAAGCCGTTCACCAGTTTGCAGCACTTAACAATTCCGGAACACAAATCTTCGTGAATAAGATGGAAGATATGATCCAGATATATAATCACACAGAACGAATTTGCTTTGATGATAAACAAATCTATTTAGTAGCAAATTAATATCCGGGCTGCTCTCTGAACAGAACCAGTAAAAACGGACAATAGAAAAACACCCCCTGATGTAGGAAAATAGAACTGCATCAGGGGGTGCTGTTATGTCAAAAAGAGAGTATACCCATGTACGGTTGCTGTATCCAGAGATCAAAGCCATGATAGAAGCAGGGAAAACGCAGCGCGCGCAGCTGCAGCCGCAAAACCACACTCCCGGGCGCTCGGAGATCCTCTGAGCGCCCGGTTTTCTTCTGCTCTCGTCAAAAAATGAACAATTTTTGCGCTCTGCATGGACAAGCAGCTGGAAATGTGATACACTCGGTGCTAACGCGCAAAAGCGCGTGCAAATGGTAATGAAACACAACAGGAGGAAGAAATCATGTCTAAGATCGTCAACGAGGCGAGAATCAAGAACAAGCTCATCGTCAGGATCCGCGAGCTGCTGGAGCACCGCGCATTCTGGCTGTATCTGCTGGTGGATGAGGCCGAAAAGCGCGGTCTGGATCCGGAGGAGTTTGCCTCGGCGGCTATCACGAGATGCGGCATTTCGCAGGGCACCGACCTGCAGAAAAAGAGCGGCACCAAGAGCCTCAAGGGTCTGAGAAAGACGCTGTTCACCCGCGCGGCCAGATGGGTGTTCGAGATGGATCTCGTCGAAAATACAGACGACACGCTCTATCTCGATTTCCACTACTGCCCGCTGGTCAAGGCCTGGCAGAAGGCCGGCTGCAGCGACGAGGAGATCGCCAGACTGTGCGACATCGCCATGTGCGGCGACCACGGCATCGGCAGCTGCTTCGACGCACGCCTCGAGCTGCCCAAGGCCATTGCGAAGGGCGATGACATCTGCGCGCTGAGATACATCAAGTCGAACAAGTAAGCCTTGGGGCGGCATGAAAACAGACACGCCGCCGACCGCAAAGCCCTGCCCGCCACAGCGGGAACCCGAACGTGCTGCGATCGTGGCGGGCAGGAAAAAATCCATCATCAGGACAGACAACATGACTACTACGAACGAACGAGACCTGTATTACGGCCAGCGCCTTGCCGAGATGATCCGCTGCAAGACGGTGTCCCACAAGGAAGGCTTTGAGCCCGAAGAATTTCTGAAGCTGCGCCGCGTAATCGGGACGCTCTTCCCGCTCGTGACCGAAAAGGCGGAGCGCACGATCCTCGGCGAGGACGCCTACCTGTATAAGCTCCCGGGAAAAGACCCGAGCCGGAACGTGCTGCTCATGTCGCACCACGACGTCGTGGAAGCGGCCGGCAGCTGGCAGGAAGCGCCCTTTGCCGGCGTCATCCGCGGCGGAAAGCTCTGGGGACGCGGCACGGTCGACACCAAGACGCCGCTGTTTGCGGAGTTTTCCGCGCTCGAGGAGCTGCTGCTCGAGGGCTTCGAATTCCCGGTGAACGTCTACCTGTTCTCCTCCCACAACGAGGAGTACAGCGGCGACGGTGCGCTGCTCGCGCACGATTATTTCATCGAGCACAGCATCCGCTTTGACTGGATCAGCGACGAGGGCGGCGCGGTCATTGCCCCGCCGATGCCGGGCATCGACAAAAAGTGCGCCATGATCGCCGTGCACGAAAAGGGCCGCTGCACCGCTCAGCTCGTCGCCGAGCCTCAGCAGGGGCACGCGGGACTTGCCGGCGCGCACAAGACGCCGGTCATGCGCATGGCCGCCTTCATGACGGAAGTCGACGAGAAAAAGCCCTTCATCCGCCGGCTGCACCCCGAGGTGCGTGGTATGTTTGAGGCGCTCGCGCCGCACATGGCCTTCCCCATGCGGACCGTGTTTTCAAACCTCGGGCTCTTTTCCGGCCTGCTCATCCGCCTCATGCCGAAGCTCAACGCCGCGGCGGGTGAAATGCTCGGCACGGGCTGCACGTTCAAGAACATCTCGACCGACGACGACGGCACCTGCCGGGCGCAGGCATTTCTGCGCTGCATCAACGACGCGGACTTCGAAAAAGATCTCGACACCCTGCGCAAGATGGCAGAGTGCCACGGCGTGCGGATCGTCCTGCGCGACGAGGACAACGAATACTACAAGCCCACGTCCCTTGACAGCCGCGGCTATCAGTACGTGAAGGAAACGGCGCAGGCGGTCTTTCCCTATGCTGCCGTCGCCCCGTTCATCCTGCCGGCAGGCACGGACGCGAGACGCTTCACAGACCTCTCCGACGCCGTGATCCGCTTCGCGCCCATCGACATCGACGACCAGCAGTATGCATCCGTGCACGGGGAAAACGAGAACATCAGCATCGACAAGCTCCCCATCGCGGTCGATTTCTACAAACAGCTGCTGCGAAACTACGCATAACGCGCAGCGCGCGACAGTGTCCCGGAATATATGACCCCATAAAAAGAGCATCCGCAGTGCCAGACCGGCACGGCGGATGCTTTTTTCACGCTTCGGGGCACGCGCACGCGCCGTCCGGCTGCGCACAGGCGCGCAGCTCCTGAAAGATGGTCGTGTAGTCGGCGCGGAAGTTGCTGTTTTTCGGGAAGAGGAACATGATGTCGTGCCGGAGCTGAAAATCGCTCAGCTCGATCACGCCGAGCGTGCCCGCCGCCTCCTCCGGACGGATGGCCGCACGGTAGAGAAACGACACGCCGTAGCCGCTCTTGAGCAGGGTCTTGATCGCGCCGATGTTGCCGATCTCGACCGTGCGGGCAAAGTCCGCCGCCGCAAGACCGCGCTCTTTGAGGTAGTATTCGAGGATCACGCGCGTGCCCGAGCCCTCCTCGCGCAGCAGCAGCGGCTCATCCAGCAGCTGCGTGAGCTGCCGCCCCCGGTAACGCGCGGCCTTGTCCGGCGCTGCGGCGGCGACATATTCCTCCGTGCCGAAGACGAAAAAGTCATACTCCGCCTTCGGAAAATCCCCCTCGACCACGGCGAAATCCAGCTCGCCGGAGTCAAGCTTGCTCAGCAGCACCTTCGTATCCGCCACCTGCATCCGGATACGGCTGTCCGGGTGCAGGTGCAAAAACCGGCCGAGCGCCTCGTTGAGCATGAACTCCGCGACCGAGAGCGTTGCGCCGAAGGAATAGTCGCGCGTGCCGGTGGCCGCCTGCTGCATCCGCTTTTGCAGGTGCTGCTCGTCGTGCTTCATCGTCAGCAGCGTCCGCCGCAGGATCTCCCCCGCCTCGGTCAGCTGCAGACGCTTGCCGTTGTGCCGGAACAGCGCCGCGCCGTATGCCTGCTCCAGATAGCGTATGTGGTGCGAGACCGCAGGCTGCGTGATGCTCAGCTCCCGCGCCGCTTTCGTGAAATTCATGTGCCGGCACACGGCCAGAAAGGTCTCCACGCGAAAATCCAGCATAAGCGTCCCTCTTTCCCGGTGGTTTTCCGCAATCATAACACAAAATTATCGTTAGATAAAGATAAATCATTTTTCTTTATTGTTTTGCTGTGCTATGATGCTCTGTACAAACCATTGAGAGAGAAGGGACTCCCCCACCATGAACTTTCTTCAGAAAAACTGGAAAGGCATCCTCGTGTGCCTCGTGATGGCCGTGCCCTGCTGGCTGCTCGGGCAGAAATTTCCGATCGTCGGCGGCCCGGTGTTCGGCATCCTCGCCGGTATGATCGTCACGCTGCTCTGGCGCGATAAGACGGCGGCGCAGCCCGGCATCTCGTTCGTGTCGAAAAAAGTGCTGCAGTACGCCGTCATCCTGCTCGGCTTCGGCATGAACCTGTCCGTCATCTGGCAGACCGGCAAGCAGTCGCTGCCGATCATCGTCGTGACGATCACGACGTCGCTCGTCGTGTCGTGGCTGCTGCACAAGCTGATGCACATCCCCGGCAAGATCTCGACGCTCGTGGGCGTCGGCTCGTCGATCTGCGGCGGCTCTGCCGTTGCCGCGACCGCCTCCGTCATTGATGCCGACGACGAGGAGGTCGCGCAGGCAATCTCGGTCATTTTCTTCTTCAATATGCTCGCCGCCATCTTCTTCCCCGCGCTCGGCGCGCTGCTTGGCTTCTCGACCACGAACGGCGAGGCGTTCGGCATCTTCGCCGGCACGGCCATCAACGACACGTCGTCCGTCACGGCGGCAGCCTCCACGTGGGACTCGCTCTATGGGCTCGGCAGTCAGACGCTGGACAAGGCCGTGACCGTCAAGCTCACGCGCACGCTCGCCATCATCCCGATCACGCTCGTGCTCGCCTTCGTGCGCACGAAGCGCGCCAAGACCGACGGCACGAAGGTGGATCTCAAGAAGATCTTCCCGATGTTCATCCTCTATTTCCTGCTCGCGTCCGTGATCACGACCGTGTGCGTGAACGTGGGCGTGTCGGCAAGCGTGTTCGCCCCGCTCAAGACGCTCAGCAAGTTCCTGATCGTGATGGCCATGTGCGCCGTCGGACTAAACACGAACATCGTCAAGCTCGTCAGGACCGGCGGCAAGCCGCTCATCATGGGCTTTTGCTGCTGGGTCGGCATCGCGGGCATGAGCCTGCTGATGCAGCACATGCTCGGCATCTGGTAAGACACGAACAAAAACGGGCGGCAGCCGGAGCTATCCGGCTGCCGCTTTGAGACTGTCAAAAAGTATTACTTTTGACAAAGAGGCCGCAGTCTGCTGCGCGCATAATTTGAGCGCCGCCGGCGCACAAATTCCACACTTGCAGCCTGAGAGGTTTTTGGACAAGCTGTAGGCGGCAGCCGGGGATAACCCGGCTGCCGCTTTTGATTTAGGATTCTTTGCCGTCGCGCGGCAGCGTCACGAGCATGACCGTCCCGTCCGCGCCGCTGTGCTCGATCTGCACCGTGCCGCCGTGCAGCGCGGCGATCTCCCACACGAGCGACAGACCGAGCCCGACGCCGCCGTGTGCCCGGCTGCGCGACTTGTCCACGCGGAAAAACGGCTGGAAAACGCTCTCCCGGTACGCCTCCGGGATGCCGGGACCGTGGTCACGGACGCGGATCTGTACATTCCCGTCCGCCTCGCTGACCGCGATGCGCACCGCCCCGTCCGGCCGGCCGTAGCGGATGGCGTTTTCGGTCAGGTTGAACAGCAGCTGGTACAGCAGCGGGTCGCTGCCGGTGAGCATAGCGCCGCCGTCGGCCTCCAGCGCGATGCACTTGCTCTCTGCAAGCGGCGCGAGATCGGTGAAGATCTCCTCGATCATGGGCGCGAGCTCGACCCGGTCGTCACAGGGCACGGTGCGCAACTCGCTCATCTCCAGCAGGATCTTCGTCATCTGCGCCATACGCTCCGTCTGCTCCTGCAGCAGGCTCAAAAACGCCGCCGTTTCGGGCGTGACGTCCGCGTGCTCGGCGGAAAACAGCTCAAGCTGCGCCTGCATCAGCGCAAGCGGTGTGCGCAGCTCGTGCGCGGCATTGCCCGTAAACTGCCGCTGCGCCGTGAAGCCCGCGTCCAGGCGGTCGATCATGCCGTTGAACGAGCGGCTGAAGCGCTGAAACTCCGGCAGCACGTCCTCGCTGACCTTGCACTGCGCCAGATTGCCCGGCTGAATGTTTTCCACCTGCGCTGCAAAGCTGCGCAGCGGACGCAGCGCGCGGCCGCTGACAAAATACGCGAGCACGCCGCCGATGAGCGTGACCGCCGCCGTGATGTACCAGTTCGTGACGCCGAAGGCCGCCTGCGCGCCGCTGATGATGATCGTCAGCTCGTCATCCGGACGCTTGCTCTGCGGGTCGAAGGCGTCGGGCGCACCGGACTCGATCTCGCTGTATGCCGAGATGCCGCTGCCGATCGCATCCATATACCGCTTGCCGGAATAGCCGATCAGGCAGTTCATGAGCACGCACGTCACGCCGATCAGCGCCGCCGTCATCAGCGTGATGCGCCACTGCAGAGATAGCCGCTTCATGTCTGCTCCTCCATAACATAGCCCTCGCCGATACGGTTGCGGATGGGGTCATAGCCCAGGGCGGCGCGCAGCTTTTTCCGCAGTGCGGAGATATGCACGCGGATGGAGTTGCCGAAGCCGTCCGCCCCGCTGTCCCACACGTGCTCCAGCAGCTCCTCCTGACTGACCGGCCGCCCCTGATGCAGCAGCAGGTATTCGAGGATGCCCGTCTCCTTGCGCGTGAGCGACAGCGCCTCGCCGTGCACGGACGCCGTGCGCGCCTTGGTGTCAAACGACAGCTCGGCGCAGGTCAGGACCACGTCGCTTTGCGTAAAGCGGCGCAGCGTCAGGCTGCGGATGCGCGCCGCGAGCTCATCGAGGTGAAAGGGCTTGGTGAGATAGTCGTTCGCGCCCGCATCGAGCCCCGCCACCTTATCGGCGACCTCGCAGCGCGCCGACAGGATCAGCACCTTGGTGTCGCGGTCGCGCTCGCGCAGCGTCCGGAGCACCGTCATACCGTCCTCGCCGGGGAGGTTCAGATCCAGCACGACCAGATCAAAGCGCTCGACGGCGAGCATCTCCGCGGCGCTCTGCCCGTCATAGCAGCAGTCCACGCTGTAGGCAAGCCGCCGCAGGCTGCGCGCGATTGTGTCACACAGTGCCCGTTCATCTTCCACAACCAAAATATGCATACCATTCTCCTCGTGCGTATTTACGAATGTTCGACTTTGTTATTTGTTATATGATAACACAAAGGCATAAAATCTCTGTTAAGTTTCCGTTCTTAACGAAGATTTTATCTGCGCCATGGTATCATGGCAAACAGAAGGGAGTGATCCAAGTGTTTCGTGCAAAAAAAGCCATTGTGCAGGGCTTGCTGATCGCTGCGGGCATCGCCATGGTGTGCTTCGGCGCATTGCGCGGCGAGGCCGGCGCCGTGCTCAACAAGGCGATCCGGCTGTGCTTGGAGTGTGTCGGCATTGGATAAGAAAAAACAGTCTGTTTCCCTGCTCTTGAGCCGGTTTCGCGGCTGGATCCAGGCGGCGGCGACGCTGCTGACCAACATCCACCTGCCGAACTTCTTCAAGGGCGGCATCTATCAGGGCAAGGGCAAGACCGTCTGCGTGCCCGGCCTGAACTGCTATTCCTGCCCGGCGGCATCGGGCGCGTGCCCGATCGGGGCGTTTCAGGCGGTGGTCGGCTCGTCCAAATTCCGCTTTTCGTATTATATCACCGGCATCCTGATCCTGCTCGGCGTGCTGCTCGGGCGGTTCATCTGCGGCTTTTTGTGCCCGTTCGGCTGGCTGCAGGAGCTGCTGCATAAGATCCCGGGTAAAAAGCTGTCGACGAAAAAGCTCAAGCCGCTGACCTATTTGAAATACGTCATCCTGCTGCTGGCCGTGGTGCTGCTGCCGGCGCTCATCGTCAACGACGTGGGCATGGGCGACCCGTATTTCTGCAAGTACATCTGCCCGCAAGGTGTGCTGGAGGGTGCGATCCCGCTCGCAGCCGCAAACGAGAGCATCCGCGCGGCGCTGGGCGCGCTGTTTACGCGCAAGCTGATCATTTTGATCGCGGTCGTCGTTTTGAGCGTGCTGTTTTTCCGCCCGTTCTGCAAGTGGATCTGCCCGCTCGGTGCGTTTTACGCGCTGATGAACAAGGTCTCCCTGCTCGGCATCCAGGTCGACACGAGCAAGTGCGTCTCCTGCGGCAAATGTGCGCGCACCTGCCAGATGGACGTGGACATCACCAAGTCCCCCAACGACACGGAATGCATCCGCTGCGGCAAGTGCATCCGCGCCTGCCCCACGGAGGCCATCCGCTTCCGCTATGGCTTCGGCCTGAGCGGAAACACGAATCCGAAACAAGTAAACAACCATCAAAATCAAACGGAGGAATCATGATGAAGAAAATCACAAAATTTGTGACGCTCCTGCTCGCGCTCGCAATGGTGTTCAGCCTCGCGGCGTGCTCGTCGGGCAAAGACAAGGACAAAGCGAACGGCAGCGCCGACATCGCAGCCCTGATCGCGACCGAGCCGAACAGCGCCGACGAAGCAGCCAAGCTCTATCAGCAGCTCATGCAGAAGGAAAACGACATTCTCGCCGCAAACTCCGACCTCTGGAACAAGGTGTTTCTGTCTGCCAACAAAAACAACCCCATGATCGAGGACGGCACGAACTACGGCGACTTCCTGCTCGCCACGATCGAGAGCGCGAAGGACAGCTTCTCGGCCGACGAGCTCAAGACGCTCAAGGCCGGCGCCGAGCAGATCAAGGAGATCGAGGGCAAGCTCACCATCCTCGAGCAGAAGTATCCCGGCTGCGGCACGACGCCCGGCACAGGTGACAGCGTGAGCGCGGAGGAGGCCGGCATGACCGCCTCCGGCAGCGACCTGATGAAATTCCCGAGCTTTCAGGGTAAGGACCTCGACGGCAATGACGTCGACAGCAGCAAGCTCTTTGCCGGCAACAGCGTCACGGTCGTGAACTTCTGGTTCACCACCTGCAACCCGTGCGTCGGTGAGCTGGCCGACCTTGAGGCGCTCAACAAGAACCTCGCCGCGAAGGGCGGCGCGGTCGTCGGCATCAACTCCTTCACGCTCGACGGCGACAAGACCGCCATCGCCGAGGCGAAGGACATTCTGGCGAAAAAGGGCGTGACCTACTCCAACCTCTGGTTCGCCTCCGACAGCGAGGCCGGTAAGTTCACCGCCGGTCTGTACTCGTTCCCGACCACGTACGTCGTCGACAAGAACGGCAACATCGTCGGCCAGCCGATCGTCGGCGCGATCACCGCGCCCGATCAGGCAAAGAAGCTCAACGAGCTCATCGACCAGGCACTCGCAAGCAGCAAATAATGACCCCGAGACAGCATCCGCCTCGGCGTGCCCTTCTGACGGAAGGTGCGCCGGGGCGGATATTTGCTGTCTGTCAGAGCCTGACGTCCTCAAGCTGGTGCAGCTGCTCGAGCGCAACGCTGCCGCCGCTGATGACAAAGCAGACCTTGTCTGTCCTGCGCAGCGGCAGCTGCCCGCACAGCGCAGCGCCCATGCCGATGGCGGACGACGGCTCGCACAGAAGCTTCCCCTCCAGAAGCAGCAACTTCATGGCGCGCAGAAGGCCGGCATCCGCCACGGGCGCAAAGCCGTCGGTGTTTTCGGCCACATATGGAAAACACACATCCCCCGGCCTTTGTGCGACGAGCGCGTCCGCGACCGAGCGCTGCTGCTCCACCTGCACCGGGTGCCCGGCGCGCAGGCTCTCCCGATAGCGCGGCAGCGCCTCCGGCTCTGCACCGTAGACGCGCACGTGCGGTGCGAGCGCCTTGACCGCCGTGGCGACACCGCCGATGAGCCCGCCGCCGCTGACCGGGACAACGACCGCGTCGGTCTCCGGGCACTGGGCGAAAATCTCGAGCCCGACCGTGCCCTGCCCCGCCATGACGAGCGGGTCGTCAAACGGCGGCACCATCGTCGCGCCGCGCTCGGCACAAAGCCGCGCCGCAACGTCAAAGCGCTCGGCAGCATCGCACAGCACGAGCTCCGCGCCCAGTGCGCGGATGGCCGCCTGCTTGACGGCGGGCGCGGTCTCCGGCATGACGATGCAGGCGTGCGTACCGAAGCGCTGCGCGGCGTAGGCCACCGCGCGGCCGTGGTTTCCGGACGAGGCCGCGACAAAGCCGCGCGCACGCTCATCCTCCGTCAGGGCGAGGATCTTGTTCATCGCGCCGCGCAGCTTGAACGCGCCCGTGCGCTGCATGCACTCGGCCTTGGCATACACCTCGCAGCCGAGGGCATCGTCGAGCGCCGGCAGGCGCAGCAGCGGCGTCTGAACAATATAAGGGGCAATGCGCGCGTGCGCCGCCCGAATGGTCTCCAATGTCAGCTCCATGGGAACGCTCCTTTCTCAACAGCTCCATTGTAACGCAGCGCAAGCGCGTTGTAAAAGAAAATCTGTGCGGCCGCGCGCTTGACAATCCCTATCCGGAAGGGCATAATCAAAAGCGATTTACAATGCAGCCATTTGTCTGTTTCCGCTTCTGAGGAGGTTTTTCTATGTATGATCTCAACCGCTTTCTCTCCGCGCAGCGCCGGGACTATGCCGCCGCCCTGCGCGAGATCCGCAGCGGCCGTAAGCGCAGCCACTGGATCTGGTATATCTTCCCGCAGGTCGCGGGGCTGGGCATGAGCAGCACGTCGCAGTTTTATGCCATCTCCGGGCTTGACGAGGCGCGCGCCTACCTGAACGAGCCGACGCTGCGCGCGCACCTGTTGGAGATCAGCGGTGCCCTGCTCGCGCTTGAGGAAAGCGACCCCACAGCCGTGTTCGGCTTTCCGGACGATCTGAAGCTGCGCTCGAGCATGACGCTCTTTGCCGCCGCCGCGCCGGACGAGCCGGTATTTTCCGCCGTGCTCGACAAATTCTTCGGCGGGCAGCCGGACGCGCGCACGCTGCAGATCCTCGGGCTGTAAGGAGGCATCGCCATGGAAAACCTGACTGAAACAAAACTCACATCCGAAAAAATCTACAGCGGCTGCATCCTCGATTTTTACCGCGACACCGTGCGCCTGCCCAACGGCGGCACCGCGCCGCGCGAGCTGACGCGCCACGTGGGAGCGGTGTGCATCGTGCCGCTGCTCGATGACGGCCGCGTGATCGTCGAGCGGCAGTTTCGCTACCCGGTGAATGAGGTCATCACAGAGATCCCCGCCGGCAAGCGCGACAGCCGTGACGAGGCGCCCGACGACGCCGCGCGCCGCGAGCTGCGCGAGGAGACCGGCATCACGGCGCGGGAGCTCATCCCGCTCGGCCCGTTCTACCCCGCCGCCGCGTATTCGGACGAGGTCATCTGGATGTACCTCGCCCGCGGCCTGACCTTCGGCGAGCAGCAGCTCGACGACGACGAATTTCTCAATCTTCAGGCCGTGCCGCTCGAGGAGCTTGCGCGCGACGTGCTCGCCGGACGCATCCCGGACGCAAAGACACAGGCAGCCATCCTGCGTGTGTACTGCATGGAGCGCGGCTTCGAGCCGAAA
>OLYB01000435.1_pt1 | contig 41069 bp, 31 predicted proteins | sample 1674481 | NCBI WGS metagenome assembly OLYB01 (sample SAMEA103958167, study PRJEB25191) | human gut metagenome
TTTGTAAGCCTTGAGATGCTAAAAGTTTTAAAACCCCAAAACTTGACAAAGAACCCAAAAACTCCGCAACCGAAACAGTTGCGGAGTAATTTGTGCGATTTGTGTTTGTGATTGGTGCTTGACAGTAAACCAAAAATTAACGTTTGGAGAACTGGCTAGCTTTACGAGCTTTCTTCAAGCCGTATTTACGACGTTCTTTTTCGCGCGGGTCGCGAGTCAGGAAGCCTGCTTTTTTCAGAGCAGGACGGAATTCAGCGTCAACTTTCAGCAGAGCGCGAGCAATGCCGTGACGGATAGCACCAGCTTGGCCGGAAATGCCGCCGCCGTTTACGTTAACGAGTACGTCATATTTGCCTTTGGTTTCGGTAACTTCGAGCGGTTGGTTAACAATCAGCTCTAAGGTTTTCAGACCAAAGTATTTGTTCAATTCACGGTCGTTGATAACGATGTTGCCTTCACCCGGAACCAGGCGAACGCGAGCAACAGAAGATTTACGACGACCAGTTGCGTTATAAGTAACTACTGCCATTTATTTGTTCCCTCCCGGATATTATCTAACGTTGATTTCCATTACTTCAGGTTTTTGAGCTGCATGCGGATGTTCGCTGCCAGCATATACATGAAGTTTGGAGAAAATTTGAGCGCCGAGGCTGTTGTGCGGAATCATGCCTTTAACAGCGAGCTCTACCATTCTTACAGGGTTTTTCTTCAGCATGTCGCCAGCTTTTACATAGCTGTCGCCGCCGAGATAACCGGAATGACGGAAATAGATTTTGTGAGTCAGTTTTTTGCCGGTCAGAACAACCTTATCTGCATTGATAATGATTACGTGATCACCGGTGTCCATGTGCGGGGTAAAGGTCGGTTTATGTTTACCGCGCAGGACTTTTGCAACCTCTGCAGCCAGGCGGCCCAGAGTTTTATCAGCTGCGTCAACAACGTACCATTTGTGTTCGATGTTAGACGGATTAGCCATAAAAGATTTCATCGCTTGTGTCCCTCCTAGATATTTTCCAAATATACAGTTCGTTGCGATCTTCTCACCGTATTTCGGGGCTAGTGAAATCAAGCGGAAAATCACGTAGATATATTATACGCAACTTAAGAGTTTAAGTCAAGTATTTTTGTTAAAATTTTAGCATTTTCCCAGAGTTTTTCCCTTAAAGCTGCGGATACTCCCGATAACCGACCTCCGCAAGGTATAACCCCTGTGCCGGAGCAGGCTCGTTCAGGAATTCACAGCGCTGTGCCGTCAGCTCAGCGGCAAATTCCTGCACCGTGCGCTTGCCCATTCCCACCTGTACCAGGGACCAGACTATGTTGCGTACCATGTGATACAAAAAGCCGTCACCGCTGATGCGGAAAAGAATCTCTTCTCCCTGCTGCTGCCACTTGGCAGCATAAATGGTTTTTATCGGCGAAGTATCTACGCTGCCGCTGCTGCGGAAGGCACTGAAATCATGTGTTCCCAACAGCAGCTCCGCTGCCTTGTTCATAGCCTTCACATCAAGCTGCTGACGCAGCTGCCAGGCGTAACGCACCATAAAGGGATTTACGTGCTCATTGACAAGCAGCTTGTAATGATACGTTTTCCACTGTGCACTGAAGCGCGCATGGAAGCATTCCGGCATCTCCTCGGCGCTCACAACCACGATATCCTCCGGCAGCAGACTTGCCGCCGCACGCACCAGATTAGCACAGGGAATGCGTCCGTTCGTAGTAAAGGTCACCGTCTGCGCCAAAGCATGTACCCCGGCATCAGTGCGTCCGCTGCCTGCAGTTACTACAGGCTCGCCGCACAGCATGGCCAATGCGTCTTCCAGAACATTTTGCACCGTCTGCACGTTTTTCTGCTTCTGAAAGCCATGATAGGCACTGCCGTCATAGGCTACAACCAGCTTTATTGTACGCATAAGTTCCCCCAGCGCAATACTGCGAGGCCAACCGCCAGTATAATAATCAAAGCAAAGGCCAGATAATCACGGCCGGCATATACCAGTTCATGCATGCGTGTACGTCCTTCACCGCCGCGATAACAGCGTGCTTCCATAGCCACAGCCAGCTCATCGGCACGGCGGAAGGCACTGATAAACAGCGGCACCAGCAAAGGCAGCATATTTTTCATTCTCTGGAAGATATTGCCGCTGGCAAAATCAGCTCCGCGAGAGGTCTGCGCCTTCATAATGCGGTCTGTTTCATCCAATAATGTAGGAATAAAGCGCAAAGCGATAGTCATCATCATAGCCAGCTCATGCGCAGGAACACCCAGCTTTTTTAACGGACGCAGCAGATTTTCAATACCGTCAGTCAATACAATCGGTGATGTCGTAAAGGTCAGCACCAAAGAAAACAGCAGCAGCAGAATCAGGCGAACTGCCATCTTTACGCCCATGTCGATACCTTCGGCAGTTACGCTCAAAAACTTCCAGGTAAAGACAATATGCTCACCGGGAGCGGTAAACATATGAATCAGCATCGTCAGAATAACGATAATCCAGATAGGCTTCAAGGATTTAAATACCAACATCCACGGTACTCTTGAAATAAGAATTACTACAGCGGCAAAGGCGGTCAGAATACCATAGGCCAACGGCGTTACCGCAAAGAAAATAGTAATAATATAAATCAAGGTAGCCAACAGCTTAGTACGCGGATCAAGCTTATGGATAAAGGAGTTACCGGGGAAATATTGTCCTAAGGTTATATCTGTCAGCATTATTTCCACCCCTTTGCTTGCTTAATCGCCTTAACCAGGCTCATATCGTCTTTAATATTCTCTTTCACTGCCAAGCCGTTTTTACGCAGCAAATCCGCCAGCTTGTAAACCTGCGGCACATCTACGCCAACCTTGACCAGCTCATCGGCATGCTGCTTGAAAATATCTGCTGGAGTGCCGTCAAACAACACCTTGCCGGCGTTGATAACCAGCAGGCGGTCAGCATATTTTACTGCCTCCTCCATGCTGTGCGTTACCAAAACAATGGCAATGCCGCGGCTCTTGTGCAGCGACATAATTTCCTTGAATACTGCATTACGGCTGCGCGGGTCCAAGCCTGCGGAAGGCTCGTCCAATACCAGATAATCCGGATTCATCGCAACTACGCCGGCAATAGCTACACGGCGCATCTGGCCGCCGCTCAGCTGAAACGGAGAGCGCTGCGCATAGGTATCATAATCCAGGCCGACGAAGGCCATAGCCTCACGCACCTGCTTTTCTACCTCGTCCTCGGCAAAGCCTTTATTGCGCGGGCCGAAGGCGATATCCTCAAAAACAGTTTCCGCAAACAGCTGATGCTCGGGATACTGAAATACCATGCCAACCTGCTGGCGTGCAGTCTTGGCCTCCGCACCCTTGGCAGTAATATCAATGTCATCAATGCTTGCGCTGCCCTTATCCGGCTTCAGCAAGCCGTTTAAATGCTGTACTAAGGTAGACTTGCCGCTGCCGGTGTGTCCTATAATGGCAACTATTTCGCCCTTGGAAATCTCCAGTGACACATCATTGAGCGCCAGGCGTTCAAACGGCGTGCCCTTGGAATATGTATGATATATATTAGAAAGTTTTATTGACATAATGCCTGCGCCAGCTCCTCATCTGTAATAATATCCTGCGGCAGCTTTACACCGCTTTTGCGCAGCTCGCTGGCTACCTTCGCTGCCAGCGGAGCCTCCAGTCCCAAGACCTCCAACTCATCCACTCTGCTGAAAACCTCACGCGGAGTACCCATAAATCTGATATGACCTTTTTCCATAACAACTACGCGGTCGGCAGCCAAGGCTTCAACCATGTAGTGCGTAATATAAACTATGGTCATCTTCTTTTCTTCATTAAGCTTGCGTACAGTGCCCACAATTTCCTTGCGTCCCTGCGGGTCGAGCATCGCTGTAGGCTCGTCCAGCACAATGCATTCCGGCTGCAGCGCCAAAATGCCTGCTATAGCCACGCGCTGCTTCTGGCCGCCGCTCAAAAGATGCGGTGCATGCTTGGCATATTCCGTCATGCCTACTGCAGCCAACGAATCTGCTACACGCTGCGGTATTTCCGGTCCCGGTACGCCGATATTTTCCGGACCGAAGGCCACATCCTCTTCGACAATCGCAGCAACTATCTGGTTGTCGGGATTTTGAAACACCATGCCCACCTTTTGGCGGATATCCCACATTTTGCTTTCATCTTCAGTGTCCATGCCATCTACCAGCACAGTGCCGTCAGTCGGCAGCAGCAAAGCGTTCAAATGACGTGCCAGCGTAGATTTACCGCTACCGTTAGCGCCGATAACAGCAACAAATTCGCCCTGCTTAATCTCCAGGCTCACACCATCCAGTGCTCTTACCTCGTTGCCATCAGCATCTGTATAGTAATGCTTCAAATTCTTTATACTAATCACAACAGTGCCTCCATCATAAATTCGTGTACTTACTAATTATATACGTGATAAAAAGATTAGTCAACCTTCTTTTATTGCAAGGTTAACCATAATGCTAAAAAAGTAAACCATAAACGCAGGAGCACGTTTACGGCTTATTTTTTACTTAAATAGAAGCATGAGTCCGCCTATGGTCGGCATACTGAGAACAATATAACGCAAAGTATTGCGCGACGCCAGACGTGTAATCTTGGCACCCAAATATGCGCCGATAGTCAGACCACCCAAGGTCTGAAGAAAAATATAAAAATCAAGGTGACCGTTGACTAAATATCCTAAACCACCGGAAACAGAAATCGGTAAAATAACCAGCATCGTTGTACCGATGGCATGATAAAGCGATACACCGAAAAACAGCATCAGGCTTATCTGAATAAATGCTGTCGCACCGATACCGAAGGCTCCGCTCAAAAAACCTGTAACTACACCGATTGTCAGCGCATGTGCATAAAAGCTTGCGCCCTCTGCTTTCGATGCATGCTTTGCCACAAAGCTGTCCAGCATATCCTTACGGAAAAGAATAAAGTAAAGCAATACCGATGATGCAAGCATCAAGGCTGCTGTCATTTTTGATAAAATATCTCCCGGCAAGGCATCAGAAATACGTGCGCCGGCAAAGGCTCCCAGCATACCGGCACCGCCGGTTGTCAGCCCTAGGCGCAGCAGTACATCACCTTCACGAAAATGGCTTACGGCACCGGAAAGCATCGTAAATGACATAGCAGCCAGCGCAACGCCAAGCGCAGTATGAATCGGCACACCAAAGCCTACAGAAAGCAGTGTAATCGTTAAGCCTGCACCACCTGCACCGGCAAAGCCAAGCAGACAGCCTAACAGAATCATTGCCAAAAAGATCATTTTCATTCCCCCCATTATAACTAACAATACTATAACCTTTATTTTACCAATATCAGAAAGTATTTTCCAGTAAAAAGAAAGACTACTGCAAATTTATGATAAAAAAGCAGCAGTCTTGCCAATAAACGAGAAAACAGCCTGCAGGGGATATTGCAGGCTGTTTCTCTTAGGAAAGCTGTTTATGATGAATTTGATGGGAAGGGTGTAGCAACTTCTTGCTACACTCATAGTATACTATATTGCTGTGACATAGCAAGGGCAAAGTTTTGAAGAAATCGTGAATAAAATTCCTGCATTAACTGCTCTTGCATTAAAAATTAACGCTTATTTATCCGTAATCTGTGCTCCAAACGGCAGCAGTGCCAGCTTAGCCAGCTTAAAATGCTGCATGCCGAAGGGAATGCCGATAATCGTGCAGCACAAAATAACAGCAAAAACCGCATGCGTAATTGCCAGCTCGATACCGCCAAAAATCAGCCAGAAAATATTTAACAGCAATGAGGTTGTTTCACCGCTCAAAACTACGTCCTTACCAAAGGGGAAGAAGCTCAAGCGTCCCAGCTTAAAGCACTGCAGCCCGACAGGAATACCGATAATTGTCAAACACCACACAAGACCTACCAGATACCAGATAATGCCTGCTAAAATACCGCCAAATAAAAACCAGATAATATTACCGATAATGCTCATTGCACACTTCCTTTCATCTACTGATACTGACAAACCAACCGGCACACCGAAAAATATACACGTAGTTGGTTACTGATACATTTGATTTAAAAGATTGTAAGTAATCTCTCTAAGGCTAGTTTAGCATACCGCTAACTTTTGTGCAAGCGCAAAGGCAAGCGGCACTGTGGGAACTCTGGGGAGAGTCTCACAGTGCCGCTGCCTATATAAAATTAATTGGGAAAACTTAATGATTGGTTTCTTCGGCTAATTTTGCCGGAACCAGCTCAGCCTCTTCCTTGAGATGCTGTTGATATGCCTTAGTTTCAGCAACAACTACACCGGAAAGTGCAACCAGTGCGATAAGGTTAGGCAGAGCCATCAGACCGTTAACGATATCGGACATAACCCAGATTTCTTCCAGCTTCAAGAACGGGCCAACAGCTACAAGAATAATGAAACCGATGCGATACGGAAGAATTGCTTTAACACCCATCAGATATTCTACACAGCGTTCGCCGTAGTAGTTCCAGCCAAGGATAGTAGTGAAGGCGAAGAGCACCAGGCCAACCAACAGTAACCAAGTACCAAAGGCAGGGAATGCAGAGCTGAAGGCTGCATTAGTCATTGCAGCACCGTTGAGATCGCCGTTCCAAACGCCGGTAACAATCAAGGACAAACCGGTCATGGTACAGATGATGATAGTATCAATGAAGGTACCGGTCATGGAAACCAGACCTTGTTCAGCAGGCCAATGAGTTTTGGCAGCAGCTGCTACGATAGGAGCAGAGCCTAAGCCGGATTCGTTAGAGAATACGCCGCGGGCAACGCCATTACGCATCGCCAGCATAACAGTTGCTCCAAGGAAACCGCCCTGTGCAGCAGTAGTAGTGAAAGCGCTTTCAATAACCAGTGCAATAGCGCCCGGTACCTGGTCGGCGAAGCTAACCAAAATGCCCAAGGTAGTAAAGAAGTAAATTACTGCCATGCCGGGAACAACCTTAGAAGAAACGGTAGAGATAGATTGCAGACCGCCGATGGTTACAGCAGCAACCAATACGGTAAGAGCAATACCGGTGTAGATAACCGGGATACCAACAGAGATTTTGGTAATCTCAACTATGGAGTTTACCTGAGCAAAGGTACCTACGCCGAAGTATGCGCACATGATACCGAAGACACAGAACATAATTGCCAATGGTTTATATTGCTTGCCTAGGCCGTTTTGAATGTAATACATCGGACCGCCGGAGATATTGCCGTTAGCGTCGACAGTACGATATTTTACAGCCAGCAGGCATTCTGCATATTTGGTTGCCATACCGAAGAAGGCAGCCAGCCACATCCAGAACAATGCACCGGGGCCACCGGCCTTAATTGCGGTAGCAACACCAACAATGTTACCGGTACCAACAGTTGCGGCAAGTGCGGTACACAATGCTTTAAAGCTGTTTACGTCACCATGACCTTCATTCTTAGCGCAGAAGATAAGCTTCAATGCCTGCGGCAGCTTCAATACCTGCAGCAAGCCTAAACGAATAGTCAGCATAATGCCGGTACCTACAAGCAGCACCAGTAGCGGCGGACCCCAGACAAACGAATCAATTGCATTCAATGTTTCCAACATAATGATTTCCCCTCTCGTTTTTAAAGTTCCCTAAGTAAATAAAAAAGCCAGAGTATATTATCTGATACTCTGGTTTGTCAGCGGCCCTGATAGCTGTACTATCATCATGGTTTTGCTCTGTCCACTGGCCTGAGAGATACGGATATGCATACACACATCTTTGCACCTTCGGCGCCCATTTAAGGGACTCTCCAGAGTTGTGTCTGTACACGGTTCTTGCTTTTTATAAGCACCTGAGAGTTTTTGCTCCTTCGGTAGGCATTGCCTTCTCCTATGTACTTCATCCACTCACTATTTACTTATGTATCTGATTATAACACATATTAAACAAAATTCAAGAGCTTACAGCAATGTATACACGCATACATACAAAACTGTAAACTAAAGTATGTTTATTGATTTTTTTAATAACAAAACGGCGCTGTGGGAACTCTGGGGAGAGTCGCACAACGCCGCTTTGCTATATAAAGATGAAATATTAGGCTTACTTATTTATTCTTTTCTTCAGCCAGATGCTTCTGATAAGCCTTGGTTTCGGCAACAACTACACCGGACAAAGCAAGCAGAGCAATTAAGTTAGGAATAGCCATCAGGCCATTAACAATATCCGCCAAAACCCAAATCTCTTCCAACTTCAGGAAAGGACCGCAGGCAATCAGGCAGATGAAGATGATGCGGTACGGCAGAATTGCCTTTACGCCCATCAGATATTCTACACAGCGTTCGCCGTAGTAGTTCCAGCCAAGGATAGTGGTGAAAGCAAAGAGTACAAGGCCAACCAGCAGCAGCATGCTGCCAAATGCAGGGAAAGCCATGGTGAAGGCAGATTCAGTCATTGCAGCACCGTTCAGCGGTCCGCACCATACACCGCTGACAACCAGGGACAAGCCGGTCAGAGTACAAATGATGATAGTATCAATAAAAGTACCGGTCATAGAAATCAAGCCTTGCTCTGCAGCCCATTTGGTTTTAGCAGCAGCAGCAACGATAGGAGCAGAACCTAAGCCGGATTCGTTGGAGAATACGCCGCGGGCAACACCGCTACGCATTGCCAGCATAACGGTAGCACCGAGGAAACCGCCTTGAGCAGCAGTCGGAGTGAAAGCAGAATTCAGTACAGTTGCGATTGCAGCAGGAACCTGATCTGCAAAAACAATCATGATACCAACAGTAGTCAGGAAGTACAGCAGAGCCATAGCCGGAACTACCTTTGCAGCAACAGTTGCGATGGATTTCAGACCACCGATAGTTACAGCGGCAACAACAACAGTCAGAGCAATACCGGTGTAAACAACAGGAATACCTGCAGAAATCTGGGTAATTTCAACAATGGAGTTTACCTGAGCAAAGGTACCGATACCAAAGTATGCGCACAGAACACCGAATACAGCAAACATAACAGCCAGCGGTTTGTATTTTTTGCCCAAGCCATTTTCAATGTAGTACATCGGGCCACCGGAAATATTGCCGTTAGCATCGACAGTACGATATTTTACAGCCAGCAGACATTCGGAATATTTGGTTGCCATGCCGAAGAAGGCTGCCATCCACATCCAGAACAAAGCGCCCGGGCCACCTGCTTTAATTGCAGTTGCAACACCAACGATGTTACCGGTACCAACAGTTGCAGCAAGCGCGGTGCACAGTGCTTTAAAGCTGTTTACGTCACCACTGCCATCGTTCTTGGCACTGAAGATCAGGCCCAAAGCCTGCGGCAGCTTGAAAACCTGCAGCAGCTTCAGACGGAAGGTCAGCAGAATACCGGTACCAACCAAAAGTACCAGAAGCGGCGGCCCCCAGACAAACGCATCAATTTCATTCAAAATTTCCAACATGATTAAAACATCTCCCTTTTAGTTCCCATTAATTATTTATAAGCAAATAAAAAACCGGAGTATACAAAAAATACTCCGGTAAAAGTCAATGACATATGATAGGCAATAGCGCCATCACATAAGCTTTGCTCTGTCCACTGGCCTGAGAGATAAGGACGTTTCTGAATTTCAGAATACATCTTTGCACCTTCGGCGCCCATTTAAGGGACTCTCCAGAGTTGTGTCAGCATACGGTTCCTGCTTAAAATTAAGCACCTGAGAGTTTTGCTCCTTCGGTAGGCAGTGCCTTCTCCCATATACATCATCCACTCGTTATTTACTTATGTACGCTATTATAACACACTTTTTGAAGAACGCAAGCCTTTTTTCAACATTTTTTTATGTATACACGAATACATAAGGGAGTGTAACTTTTGAAGCAATTCGTTAGCAGTTTTCACGTGCAAGACTGCGCTCGCTTAATAGATAACATGGTAAAGCGATAAGCTGTGCTGCTACGGAAACAATAATGAAGGTATTCAGCGAATAATCATAAATAGCTCCCAACAGCCAACTGCCCAAAAACCACGCTAAGCCAAAGAAAAATTCGAACGCACCGTAGCTGCTGGCACGATGCTCCTTACTCGTCATGGTGGCAACCGCTGCTTTCATAACAGATTCCTGAGCGCCCATGCCTACGCCCCACAAAGCAACACCCAGCATAATCATTCCCGGTGAAGTCATACCAAAGGCAAAAATTGCAAAGAAAGCTGAAATAGCTGTAGAAATAACCAGTGCTCTCGTGCGCATTTTATCAAACAGCCAGCCAAAGAAAAGCGCCGCAACCGCATCCACAAGCATCGCACAGGAATAAAGCAACGGCAAAGTGCTGTCGTCAAAAAGCTTATTTTTAGCCAAATGCATAGTCACCAGCGGAAAATCTACAAAACCGAAAGCGAAACAGCTGATGCCTGCGAGATATAAATAAAAACTTTTCTTGCCTACAAAACTATCCTTCTTCTCTGTCTTAGCTTCCGGCTCAAAGGCTTCCGGATTCGGGAAACGGCTTTTAGCAAACAGTAAAAAAGCAATTGTGCAGACAGCAGGCAAAGCCAGAAAAGCAAAGGCTGCATTGTATACCTCGTATTCATCGCCATGCTTATACAGCATCACCGCATAAAGCAGCAATGGGCCGATGAAAGCGCCAAGCTGATCCAAGGCTTCCTGTATAGCAAAGCTTTTGCCGACACCCTCCTGTGAGGCCGCAAAGGAAAGAATTGTGTTCTTCGCAGGCTTTTTTATCGCCTTGCCGATGCGCTCAACAACAAGCAGCACGCAGGCTGCTATCCAGCCGTCACGATGGACCAGCGCCAATGCCGGCACCGCAAAAACGTCAACGGCATAACCTAAAATCATAAAACCCCAATAATTGTGCGTTTTATCTGCCAGGCGCCCAAAAAGATAACGCAGGCCATAGCCTAAAAGCTCGCCTACGCCGGAGATAAAACCGATGGTAGAAGCACTTGCTCCTAAAATTAATAAATACGCTCCCTTGATACTTGTCGCCGCTTCATGCGTCATATCGCTGAACAAGCTGACAACACCAAGCAGCACGATAAACGCCATAGCAGAATTTTTATTGTGCATGCTTACGCCTCCAATTTAGTTATTATTCTCTTATTATAGCATAATATTTTTAGCTTAATTACACTTTAATTTATCAAAAACTATTAAAAGCGCCTGCAACATCACGTCACAGGCACTTATTATCGAGATATTTATATTCCGGCTCAGCCTTTTTGCATTCTCAGCATAATCCAGCTGCTGTCGGAATCAATAACCTGCCATTTTTTATTCTGCTGAGCGATAAATCTATCATAGCTTGAAGGCGTAACAACAACAATACGATACGGATTCCGCTCCAGCGTTGCGTAAGGCATAACGTTCTTGCTTGTCCAGGAAAAATCCTTGGGAATATAGCCTGCAACCTCACGCTCATGCATCAGCTTGACTACCTTACTGTTACTGTAAAAAACTGCAGAAGTAGGATATTTGCCATATAAGCCTACCTCGTGCACATCATTTCCCGTCAGCATCTCACCCAAATTCTTCGCACTGCGCTGCTCACTAAACGGTATCGCAATGCTGAAAACAAGTGCAATATAAAATACTAGCGACATCGCCGCAATACTGCAGGCATGCTCGCCCGTAACTAAGCGCAGTATATAATCAAGCATCACGCCGATAATCAATGCCAACGGCAACAAGAACAGCAGCTCAGATGCTATAAGCTGATGACTTACCGCAAACCATGCTCCCACAAGCAGCAAGCCAAAGCCTCCGCCGACAAATATCATATAACCGCCATCCACACAGTCCGTATATTTTGCCAGCATGCTTCCCAGCAAAAGGCTGGCCGGGAAGAGCAGCGGATAGGTATAGGTGATGTATTTCGTTGCCATACATTGAAAGAAAACGAAAACAACAAGTGCCCACAGCAGTAAAAATTTTTGCTGTTCTTCCAGGCTGCGATGTCCCTGCCGCCACCATTTATAAGCAGCTCAGGGAACAAGTCCGCTCCACGGAAACAGCGCCAGCAGATTTACCAGCGTATAATAATAAAATACATCGTCACGCGGATGCTCCGATACCGTTGCGCGCAGGAAGTTGTGCGTGCCGAAAAAGGTATTGATGAAATCACTGCCATGCAGGCTGTACATAACAGCATACCAGGGCACAGCAACCGCCGCACAAAGCAATGTGCCGCTTACAAGATGCATACGCTTAAGTACGTGCCAATCACGCTGCCACAACAAGAATAACGTAATAATCAATCCCGGCAGCAGCACGCCAATCGGTCCCTTAGTCAAAACAGCAAAGCCTGCTGCAGCATACATAATGTACCAATAGCGCGCCCTGCCGTCACGATAGCCAAGATAGAAAAACAGCAATGTCGCACTGAAGAAAAAGAACAATACAGCATCTGTAATTACCGACTTGCTGATCAGAAAAAATTCTACACTGCTCAGCAGTACCAATGCACTGATAAAGCCGCTGCGCGCATTTTCCAGCTTGCTGCCTCCCCAAGCCAATAATGCCACGCTGCCCAAACCGAACAACGCCGGGAAGAAGCGTGAAGCAAATTCCGTAAAGCCAAACATTTTATAAGCCAGCGCCGTCAGCCAATAAAAGAAAATCGGCTTATCATACCAGTAATGACCGTAAATCTGCGGTGACAGCCAATCGCCGCTCAGTACCATTTCCTTCGCCGTTAAGGCATAATTAGATTCTACGCTGTCTGTAATCAGCAGGCTGCCATTACCCGCAAAAAGCAATGCTGCGGCAGCTGCAAAAAGCAGCAGCCAATATTTTCGTGGCATAAAAAATCCCCCTTCAGCAGCAGAGCTTCTACACTCCGCTTTTCATTAAGCACAGTATAAACACCTTCACTTAATGATTACTGAAAGGGGTATTCATCTTAAATTCAGCTTTTAAGAAAGCTTAAGGATTACTTTGCAGCCGTCGGCAGCTTCACATACATGATAGTTCCCCGCGGCTTGTTATCGAGAACCTTGATGCTGCCGCCATGCTGCCGCACAATAGCCAACGCCAGCGACAAGCCTAAGCCCAAGCCACCCTGACTGCGGCTGCGCGCCTTGTCCACGCGGAAGAAGCGATCAAAAATCTTCTGCTTATCTTCGTCACTGATGCCACAGCCCTCATCACGTACTTCCAGTACCAGATGCGTTTTCACCTTGGCTGCACGCAGAGTAATTTGCGTCTGCTCCGGCGAATACTTCATAGCATTATCCAGCAGAATAATCAGCAAGCGCGATAAAGCCATTTCATCACCCTGCATTACCAGATTATCCTGGATTTCCTGCTTCAGCTCCAGCTTTGTTTCTGCTGCCAAAAGCGACATCTGCGATGCAACCTTTTTACACAGCGCCGTTATATCAACCTGCGCCGTATACACGGGAAGAAAATCCTCATCGCTGCGCGCCAACGTCATAAGATTTTCTGTAAGCCGGCTAAGTCTTTCCGACTCGCTTTGCAGCATATCTACCGACTCTTTGGCAAAATCGCTCAGCCTGCTGTCCTCATCCTCCTGCAGTCCCTGCACAGCCAGCTTCATAACGGCAAGCGGCGTGCGCATCTCATGCGAAGCATCTGCTGTGAACTGCTGCTGCTTGGCATACATGTTGCTTATAGGACGGATATTGCGTCCTGCCAGCCAATAGCCGAAATAACAGGCAGCAAAATACAGCACCAGCGCCATACACAAAAGTAAAAACAGCGTTTTATAAGCCGCATGATAATAAAACTCCATATTTTTGAACATATACAGCCTGCCAACCTGCTTATTACCGTCAATAACAGGAGCAACTGCGGCAAGGTAGCGATAACGCTCACCGTTTGCTCCATGCATCCGCAAAAGACGTGATGTATTTAGCTTCTTCGGCCAATCATCTTTATGACTCATCAGCTCCTGCCCTGCCTCACCTGTTCCAAGCTGGTTTAAAATTACCTTCGAGCCATCTGCATTCACAAAGTATGCAAGCATCTTCCCGCTGCGGATAGCTGCTTCGGAGCAGGGAGCCTCCTCCGACTCTACCCATTCCTCGCCCTCATGGTAAATTTGCGCTACAAGATTTTCCTTTTCGTGTGCCAATATTTCCCACCAGATAAAGGTATAGGCAGCAGCTACAATAACTAAAATCAAAGCACCGAAGATTGCCGCATATAAACAGGTCATGCGCCGGCGCAGCTTTTCAAAAGGCTTATTCCACATAATAGCCCACGCCCCGCATCGTTTTAATCAGTTCTTCTCCGTTCAGCTCCATAATCTTTTTACGCAGCAGACGAATATGCACATCAAGATTGTTCTCCGTCACATCGCTGTCAATGCCCCAGATGCGGTCCTGCAGCACCGCACGCGGCATAACCTGCCCACGGTTACGCAAAAGCAGCTCCAGCAGCTTAAATTCACGCGGACGCAGCTCTACACGACGCTCGCCGTATGCCAGGCAATAAGTAGAGCTTTCCAACGTATAAGCGCCGTAACGCAGCTTTTCCGCACTGTACTGTCCCTGGCGGCGGCAAAGAGCGTTCAGACGCGCCACCAGCTCCTCCAGCTCGAAAGGCTTTACCAGATAGTCATCGGCACCGCTGTTTAAGCCTTGCACCTTATCCGCCAGCGTATCCTTGGCCGTCAGCAGCAATATTTTTCCCTGATAATCCTCCTCACGCAGGCGCTTACACAGGTCAAGACCGCTCAGAAGCGGCATCATCCAGTCCAACACCAGCACATCATAGCCGTCTGCATATACTGTATCGTAGGCAGCCTCGCCATCCTGCACCCAGTTAACAGTTATATTTTGCTTTTTCAACAGCATGCTTAAAAGCTTGCCTAAATTTATATCATCCTCAGCTAATAAAATTTTCATTGCTTCCGCCTCCATTACAGCTATTGTATCACAATGCAGTATAGGCATGTAAAATTAATTTTAACTGAAAAAATCGCTGCCGAGGCTTTGCCTGCAGCAGCGATTGTCTTACATGATATATCTGTTCAATGACGGTACGATTTCCGCATAGGTGCCTTTTTTATTAGCCAGCATAATATTAATGGCCCATACAGTCTGTCCACGGTCATCCTCCGTGCGTGTAGCCTGCAGCTTACGGTTGTTACCTGTAAAGCATACGATATCTTCCAGCTCCAGCAAAAGTGCCATATCCTCACGTCTGTAGCCTTCAAGGCAGCGGTCGGAAAACATCACCGTCAGCATCAGCATATCGTCCATACGCCAGCATTCCAGGCGATAGGCACGGCCGTCGCTCAGCTTACCGTTATAATAGCCGACATCCTGCACGCCGTCCTCATCCGGCTCATAGGGAGAAGGAACATAATCCACGCGGCAGGGAACAGGGAATTTTTTTATCAGCATAAAATAGTTCTCCTTAAAGAGCAAAGCGCCTCAGAGCTTGAGGCTTTGAGGCGCGCTTGCTTATACGTTATTCCTTATCGGGAGTTTCTTCTGCTGCGGTTTCAGCAGTTGCAACTTCGGGCATCGGAACATTATATTTAACTTTGATATCACGATAACGGCTCATACCGGTACCTGCCGGAATCAGCTTACCGATGATAACGTTTTCTTTCAGGCCGAGCAGCGGGTCAACTTTGCCTTTAATAGCGGCATCGGTGAGTACGCGGGTGGTTTCCTGGAAGGAAGCAGCAGACAGGAAGGAGTCGGTAGCCAAAGAAGCTTTGGTGATACCCAGCAGGATAGCACGGCCTTCTGCAGGAGCCTTGCCTGCTTCCAGCATCTCGGTATTCTGCTCTTCAAATTCTGCCACATCAACGTCTTCACCCGGCAGCATTGTGGTGTCACCGGATTCCTCGATGCGGATTTTACGCATCATCTGACGAACCATAACCTCGATGTGCTTACTGTTGATATCTACGCCCTGAGACTTATAAACTCCTACTACCTGAGATACCAGATAGTTCTGGGTAGCCTTCACGCCGCTGATACGCAGTACGTCATGCGGGTTAAGAGAACCTTCGGTCAGACGGTCGCCCTTAGCGATTTCCTCGCCCTCAACAACAGACAGCTTAGCGCCGTAAGGAATCTGGTATTCCTGGTTTTCGCCATCCAGTGCCATTACGGTTACCTTGCGGCTGTTGCCTTCCTGGGTAATATGTACGTGACCTGCAACCTCGGACAGAATGCCAGGATGTTTCGGTTTACGTGCTTCGAACAGCTCCTCGACACGAGGCAGACCTTGAGTAATATCGTCTGCACCTGCAACGCCGCCGGTATGGAACGTACGCATTGTCAGCTGAGTACCAGGTTCGCCGATGGACTGTGCGGCGATAGTGCCGACTGCCTCACCAACATCAACGTTCTTGCCGGTTGCCAGGTTGCGGCCATAGCATTTGCGGCAAACGCCGAATTTAGCCTTACAGGTAAGTACGCTGCGGATTTTAACCTTTTCACGCAGCTGGCAGATACGTTCTGCCATAGGCTCGGTAACATATTCATTGATATGATAAAGAATTTCACCATTTTCATCCAGAATATCCTCAGCCAGGTTACGGCCAATGATACGATCATGCAGAGTTTCAATGATGGTTTTCTCTTTTTTGCCTTCGGTAATTGCCTCAACCTCAATGCCGGCAATTTCGTTATTGCGGATACGCAGCTCCTTAACGGTACCGTCAGCCAGAACAGCGTTGATAATGTCTTCGGTCATAGTTTCGCCGGTATGTGCCAACACCTCGCCTGCACCGTTAACAATATCTGCTGCCACCTCTTTGCCGTTGAAGTTATGCATCATTGCTTCCTTCAGCACATTATGAGCAAAGGTATCGCTGATGTTGATGCGAACATTTTCGATATCCTCACCGTTCATATCTTCGTCGGAATAGAGATTGATTTCTTCAACACCGGCATCATTGAGCTTAGCAAAAAGCTCTTCGGTGATGTTAGTATCTGCTTCAGCAATCAGGTTGCCTTCTTCATCAAGTACGCCGGAAGCCAGGGTACGGCCCATAACCTTTTCGCGAATTTTGTTCTGGCTTGCACCAAGAACAGCCTTGCTCAGACGGCTGCGTTCCTTAACCAGGTTCATACCGACGATATCACAATCATCCTCACGGACAATTACGTCCTGTGCAACGTCAACCAGACGACGAGTCAGGTAACCGGAGTCAGCGGTACGCAGTGCGGTATCGGCCAAGCCTTTACGAGCACCATGAGAAGAAATGAAGTATTCCAAAATGGTCAGGCCTTCACGGAAGTTAGATTTGATAGGACGGTCAATGATACGACCGGAAGGATCGGCCATCAAACCACGCATACCGGCCAGCTGACGAATCTGCTGTTTGTTACCGCGGGCACCGGAGTCAGCCATCATGGAAACAGGATTGAACTTGTTCATGGTGGACTTCATCAGCTTATCGGTAACCTTATCGGTTGCTTCATTCCACAGGTCAATTACCTTACGATAACGTTCGTCATCACTCATCAAACCACGACGGAAGAGGCGCTCAACCTTATCAACCTCATGCTCTGTTGCTTCCAGAATAACTTCTTTTTCAGCAGGAATCTGAATATCGGAGGTTGCGATAGAAATACCGGATTTACAAGCATTATCGTAACCCATTTTCTTAACAATATCCAGAATCTCGGCAGTACGCAGGTTGCCGTACAGCTTGTGAGCTTTAGCAACGAGTCTGCCCAATTCTTTCTTGTCAATCAGTTTGCCGAGATGCCAACGTTCTACTTCAACGGTTGTTTCAACAACATTACCGGAAGCATCCAGGCGCTTTTCAACAACCTGATCTTTTTCTTTATGATAGTAACGCATTTCCAGAGGCAGCTCGCCATTGAAAATAGTGTTACCTACAGTTGTAACTACCAGGGACATACCGGTTTCACCGACAGCTGCACCCTTTTCTTCATCATAGATTTCGCTGTTGGGAATATAAACCTCGATAGGTACCTGCAGATCTACCGCATGGTGGAAGTAAGCCAGCTGAGCTTCGTCCACGCTGCTGTAGCGGTTTCCTTCACCCTTAACGTCCGGGTCATCCTTGCTGGTCTTTTCAATAGTCAGATAGTAGGAGCCCAAAACCATATCCTGTGTAGGAACAGCAACAGGCTTGCCGTCTTTCGGTGCCAAGATGTTGTTTACGGACATCATCAGCATACGTGCTTCAGCCTGAGCCTCAACGGAAAGCGGCAGATGGACAGCCATCTGGTCACCGTCAAAGTCGGCGTTGTAAGCGGTACATACCAGAGGATGCAGCTTAATAGCACGGCCTTCGGACAGGATAGGCTCGAAAGCCTGAATGCCCAGTCTGTGCAGAGTCGGTGCACGGTTCAGCAGTACAGGATGCTCTTTGATTACCTCTTCCAGAACGTCCCATACAGCATTGGTAGCACGCTCTACCATGCGCTTAGCACTCTTAATGTTAGTTGCTTCACCGCTGTTTACCAAACGCTTCATAACGAAGGGTTTGAACAGCTCCAGAGCCATTTCCTTCGGCAGGCCGCACTGATGCATTTTCAGCTCAGGACCTACAACGATTACGGAACGGCCGGAATAGTCAACACGTTTACCTAACAGGTTCTGACGGAAACGGCCTTGTTTACCCTTGAGCATATCGGACAAGGATTTCAGAGGACGGTTGCCAGGGCCGGTAACCGGACGGCCGCGACGGCCGTTATCAATCAAAGCATCTACTGCTTCCTGCAGCATACGTTTTTCATTGCGGACAATGATATCAGGCGCATGCAGCTCCAGCAGACGTTTCAGACGGTTGTTACGGTTAATAACACGGCGATACAGATCATTCAGATCGGAGGTTGCGAAACGACCGCCATCCAACTGTACCATAGGACGCAGTTCAGGCGGAATAACCGGAACTACATCCATAATCATCCATTCGGGACGGTTGCCGGATTTCAGGAATGCTTCAGCTACTTCCAGACGGCGGATAGCACGTACACGGCGCTGACCGCTCAGCTCCTTCATTTCATGGCGCAATTGCTCTGTCAAAGCTTCCAGATCAATAGCTTCCAGCAGCTCTTTAATAGCCTGAGCGCCCATACCTACACGGATGCCTGCTTCAGGATATTTATCACGTTTTTCCATGTACTCAGGCTCGGTCAGCAGCTGGCCTTTAACCAGGTCGGTGCCTTCACCCGGGTCAAGTACGATGAAGCTTGCAAAATACAAAACTTTTTCCAGGCTACGCGGAGAAATATCCAGAATCAAGCCCATACGGCTGGGGATACCTTTGAAGTACCAGATATGGGAAACCGGCGCAGCCAGTTCGATGTGACCCATACGGTCACGACGAACCTTGCTGCGGGTAACTTCAACGCCGCACTTGTCGCAGATAATACCCTTATAACGGATGCGTTTATATTTGCCGCAATGACATTCCCAATCCTTAGTAGGGCCAAAGATTCTTTCGCAGAACAGGCCATCCCGTTCCGGCTTCAGGGTTCTGTAATTGATGGTTTCGGGTTTTTTTACCTCGCCGTAGGACCAGGCTCTAATCTGGTCCGGAGAAGCCAAACCGATACGCATAGACACAAAATTATTTACGTCGATCAAGAATCATTCGCTCCCTTCTCTTACATATTAGTCGGATCATCTAAGTCACCATCGGGATTATCGGTAATAGTGAAATTACCCATATCGGCAATGATGTCCCCAGAATCACTATCATCCTCGGTAGCGTCATTATCAGCATAATCATCAACAGGCTTTTCAGGTGCGTTTTCAACAACCTGACCGTTGATGTCTAAGTCAACCTCACGAGCGGTGGTTGCAATATCGTCATCCTCATCGTCGCGCAAGGAAACTTCTTCCTCATCCTCGTTGAGAACCTTGATATCCAGACCGATGGACTGCAATTCCTTAACCAGTACCTTGAAGGATTCAGGAATACCAGGATCAGGTACATTTTCGCCCTTAACGATTGCTTCGTAGGTCTTAACACGGCCAACAACGTCATCGGACTTCACAGTCAGGATTTCCTGCAGGGTGTAAGCAGCGCCGTATGCTTCCAGCGCCCAAACTTCCATCTCACCGAATCTCTGGCCGCCGAACTGTGCTTTACCACCCAACGGCTGCTGGGTAACCAAAGAGTACGGGCCGGTGCTGCGGGCATGGATCTTATCATCAACCAAATGGTGAAGCTTGAGGTAATAGGTCAGACCAACGGTAACAGGGTTATCGAAGGGTTCACCGGTACGACCGTCATACAGAGTGGTCTTAGCAGTTTTATCAATGCCTGCAAGCTCCAGTGCATCAGCAATATCCTGCTCATGCGCACCGTCGAATACAGGTACGGAAATCTGTACTGCTTTTACGCTCTTGCCACCGAATTTATCAATTTCAACAGTTTCCGGCATACCATATTTTTCATAATCGTAGCCGTAATGCTCTAATTTCTTAGCGGTTTCGGAATTAGCCAGCTCTTCCTTGAAGGCTGCTTCAAATTCCGGAGTACCTTCTGCTGCGCCGGTTTTTTCAGCGGCATTCAGCTTAGCTGCCAGGTTAGTAGTATCAATTTCCATACCCAGCGCACGTGCTGCCCAGCCCAGATGGTTCTCCAGTACCTGTCCGATGTTCATACGGGAAGGTACGCCCAGGGGGTTCAGTACGATATGTACCGGTTCACCGGTCGGCAGGAAAGGCATATCCTCACGTGCCATAATACGGGAAACGACACCTTTGTTACCGTGACGGCCTGCCATCTTATCGCCTTCGGAAATCTTACGTTTCTGGGCAATATGTACACGAACCTGTTCGTTTACTCCCGGCGGCAGATCATCGCCGTTTTCACGGCTGAATACCTTAACGCTGACAATCTTACCTGCTTCGCCGTGCGGTACACGCAGGGAGCTGTCACGTACTTCACGTGCTTTTTCACCGAAGATTGCACGCAGCAGACGTTCTTCTGCAGTCAGCTCGGTTTCGCCTTTCGGAGTAACCTTACCTACCAGAATATCGCCGGGGCGTACTTCGGCACCGATACGGATAATACCACGTTCATCCAGATCCTTCAGAGCTTCGTCGGATACGTTAGGAATCTCGCGGGTAATTTCTTCTTTACCAAGCTTGGTATCGCGGGCATCACAATCATATTCTTCAATATGGATAGAGGTAAAGATATCAGCCTTTACCAGATCCTCATTCAGCAGAACAGCATCCTCGTAGTTATAGCCTTCCCAAGGCATATAAGCAACGATTACGTTGTGACCTAAAGCCAACTCGCCGTGATCGGTAGCAGGGCCGTCAGCCAGAATCTGCTTTTCGGTAACCTTATCGCCTTTGAAGACGATAGGACGCTGGTTAACACAGGTACCTTGGTTGGAACGTTTGAATTTCAGCAGCGGATATACATCCACTTCACCGTTTTCTGCACGTACACGGATTTCGTTGCCTACTACGCGGATAACTTCGCCGGCACGTTTAGCCAGAACGCAGACACCGGAGTCGGAAGCAACCTTGTATTCCATACCGGTACCGATAATCGGAGCCTGAGTGCAGAGCAGAGGTACAGCCTGACGCTGCATGTTCGCACCCATCAGAGCACGGTTAGCGTCATCGTTCTCCAAGAACGGAATCAGCGCGGTTGCGATAGATACTACCTGTTTAGGAGAAACGTCCATCAGGTCAACCTTATCCGGAGTAATGGAGAGGACATCATCCTTAGCACGGGCGGTAACACGCTCGCCCAGGAAGTAGCCTTCATCATCCAACGGTTCGTTGGCCTGTGCTACGATATATTTATCTTCTTCGTCCGCAGTCATGTATCTGATTTCTTCAGTTACACGTTTATTTTCTTTATCAACAACACGGTACGGAGTTTCCATAAAGCCGTATTCATTGATAACAGCATAGGTGGACAAAGAACCGATCAAACCGATGTTAGGACCTTCAGGCGTCTCGATAGGACACATACGGCCATAGTGGGAGTTGTGTACGTCGCGGACTTCATAGCCTGCGCGCTCACGGGACAGACCGCCGGGGCCGAGGGCAGACAGACGACGTTTATGAGTCAGCTCTGCCAGAGGGTTGTTCTGGTCCATGAACTGGGACAACTGGCTGCTGCCGAAGAATTCCTTAATAGCAGCAACAACAGGACGGATGTTAATCAGAGCCTGCGGGGTAATAACCTCGTTGTCCTGAATGGTCATACGTTCTTTTACTACACGCTCCATACGGGAAAGACCGATACGGAACTGGTTTTGCAGCAATTCGCCAACGCAGCGTACACGACGGTTGCCCAAATGGTCAATATCATCGCCGGTGCCATGGCCATCCATCAGGTTCAGCAAATAGTTAAAGGAAGCAAATACATCCTCATTGGTAACGGTATGCATTTTTTCATCGATACCGGTGGTGAACATCAGAAGCATTTCTTCTTCATGGTTCTGAATCTTGACAGCACGCAGACCGCGTTCGTTATAAATGCCGCTCTCTGCAATCTTATCAAGATTTTCATCGGTCATCTTAGTGCCTGCCGGCAGGATGATTTCGCCGGTTTCTTCATCAGCAATAGCCTCAGCCAGTACGGTGCCGCTCAGGCGGTTGCGCCAGCCAAGCTTTTTGTTGAGCTTATAACGGCCAACATTAGCCAGGTCATAACGCTTGCTGTCGAAGAAGGTGTTTTCAATCAGCTGTACGGCGTTTTCCAGAATAACAGGCTCGCCAGGACGCAGCTTCTTGTAAAGCTCCAGCATAGCTTCATCTCTGTTAGTGGTAGTATCCTTTTCCAGAGTTGCCAGCAGCGCAGGATGATTGCCGAAGCAAGCCAGGATCTCATCATTGGAGGACAAGCCCAGAGCACGCAGCAACACGGTTGCCGGAACCTTACGGGTACGGTCTACACGAGCAGAAATAATATCATTAATGTCAGTTTCATATTCAATCCAAGCGCCACGGTTAGGAATTACAGTAGTACCGTAAATCTTCTTACCGCTGGGATCCATAGTTACACTATAGTAAACGCCCGGAGAACGCACCAGCTGGCTGACGATAACACGTTCAGCACCGTTGATAACAAAGGTACCGGTATCGGTCATCAGCGGGAAGTCGCCCATGAATACAGAGGATTCCTTAATTTCGCCTTTTTCCTTGTCTTTGAAAATCAGGCGTGCTTTTACGTTCATCGGTGCAGAATAGGATTCATCTCTCTCCTTGCACTCTTCAACGCTGTATTTCGGAGTTCCTAATTCAAAGCTTTCAAAGGAAAGCTCCAGATTACCTGCAAAGTCTTTAATAGGAGAAATGTCATGCAGAATCTCCATGAGGCCCTTTTGAACGAACCATTCGTAGGATTTTCTCTGGATATCAATCAAATGAGGCATTGCCAAAATTTCATTGATTCTTGCATAACTATACCGAGTCCTATCACCTACTGGAACCGGTTTAAACATGTAATTCCTCACCCCTTCTTGTATTATCAGCACACTAAACTCGGCGAATCATGCGTGACAAAAAAACAACAAGGTTCTTACCACAAGGACCTTGTCAGTTGTCTTCGATGATCTGCCTCATCTTTCATTATAAGCAAGATACGCCGTTCAACCACTGACCCGGCAGTATTTGTTGTCAAAATTTACACCTGCAAAAATAATAATGATGTAGTATGATATGTTATCATAAATTACGCAAGTTGTCAAGATTTTTGTCAAAAAAAAATACAGACACACCATCTTCAGTGTGTCTGTATTTACATAGCCGCAGCTTATTCAAAGCGGCCTTTAAGTACAATCTCTTTATCCAGCAGGGCAACCTGGCCTTTAGCAAACAATGCGTCGATATCCAGGTTTTCGTCCAGAACCAGCAGGTCAGCATCTGCGCCGACTGCAATGCAGCCTTTGACGCCAGTTTTGCCGAGCAGCTCGGCAGGTGTAGAAGTCAGCAGCTTGATAGCCTCTTCCAACGGCAGACCGCGGCGTACCAGACTCTTGATAGTCAGATGCAGATATTTAGGAGAGCAGTAGGTAAGACCGATGCAGTCACCGTTTTCGTTGAACTTAGGTTGAGAACCGAAAGCATCACTGCTCATCGTCAGGTGGTCGGTGCTCATGCCCTCCCAGCTCAGGATTTCCATAATCTGCTCTGCACCGATTTCCATATCCTCGTCAGTGCTGCCGGCAGTCATATCGAAATAGCCGCCGCGACGTACCAGCTTTGCGCCTTCTTCCATCAGCTCGCGAGTACGCAGCATATGTGTCGGCAGGAAGTTCTTTGCAGGAACATCGGAATGGTCCAGTGCGTAGAACAGCGGATCCAGCTTGCCGATACCGGAGCCCATGTGCATGGTTACCAAGCCGGCAACGTTAGCCAGCAGGCCACCGCGACGGGTTGCGGTAGCAACCTCAATCAGCTCAGGTCCCTGAGGATTAGAGCTGCGATGATCGCTGACAGCAATCTTGGTACCGATAATAGGCGGAACCATCATAATATCTTTTTCGATAGAACCGGTAATGGTCGGCGAAGGAATTCCGTAAGCACCGGTCAGGCAGTAGGCAGTAATGCCTTCTTCCGTCAGTGCGCGTGCCTTAGCCACGAGGTTTTCTACGCTTCTTGTTACACCGTCCGTACCCAGCAGGCCCAGAACGGTTGTAATACCGCAGCTGGTAATCTGGCTCAGCATTGCTTCTGGTACGCGGGAAGCAGGGCCCTGCTCACCGCCGCCGCCGGTGATGTGCATATGCATATCAATGTAACCGGGCAGCAGTTTTTTACCGCTGAAATCAAATACCTCTACTTCAGGCATGCCTTCGTAGCCTTCAATTTTATCAGCAATACGCACTACCTTATCTGCAATAACCAGCACATCTTTTTTGCCAAGATGAGCAGGTGCGTAAACATCAGCGTTTCTAATAAGTTTAATCAAAATTGTCACTTTTCCTTTCATTGCGTACCAAGCAGCGGCTCAGTACTGCCGACATACTTGCGCAGCCGGCTTATTTCTTTTCGTCTTCCAGCTTAGCGATACCAATACCGGTGTAGCCGTAGAACAGAGCGATAATGAAACCGGTGTAGCAGAGAATTGCCCACGGAGCATAATCCAGAGTTTCAATACCGGTGCAGGCGGTCATATAAGCACCTGCTGCAGACCAGGGAACCAACGGTACAAATACGGTACCTGCATCTTCCAAAGTACGGGACAAGTTCTTCGCAGCAAGACCTCTTGCTTTATAAGCATCACGGAACATTTCACCGGGAATCAGAATGGACAGGTAGGAGTTACCGGTGCACAGGCCCATGGTAATGCAGGAAGCAACGGTGGAAGCAATCAGATCGCCGGTGCTCTTAGCAAAGGTCAGGATTTTTTGCAGCACTACTTCCAGGCAGCCGGCCTTGCTCATGATACCGGCAAAGCAGAATGCGCAGAATACCAGCAGAGTGGTGCCCATGATTTCAGCCATACCACCGCGGTTCAGCAGCTTGATAATCTGCGGAGCAGCAGTAGCGGGGTCAAAACCGGGAGTAGTCAGCATAGAAATTTTGAAGCCTTTTACAGTAGCCAGCAACAGGTTTTTCAGGTTGATGTTTTGGAAAATCAATGCTTCAGCGCCAGCCAGAACAGTGGAAGCCATCATAACCGGCAGAGTCGGTTTCTTAAAGATAGAGCCTGCCAGAATCAGCAGTACAGGCAGAATCAGCAGAATATTAAAGTTGTACATGCCATCCAGCTGAGTCAGCATAGTGCTTACTGCTTCGGAAGAAACATCGCCGCCGATATTGCCCTTTAAGCCTACGAAAGCGTAAACAACCAGGGAAATAATAGTTGCCGGAACGGTAGTCCAGAACATGTGCGCAATGTGCTCATAAAGAGTAGAACCAGCTGCAACCGGTGCCAGGTTAGTGGTATCGGACAGCGGAGAGATTTTATCACCGAAATAAGAACCGGCGATTACAGCACCGGCAGTAGCTGCCAGGTTTACACCCAGAGTGCTGGCAATACCCATCAGTGCAACACCCATGGTAGCAACGGAACCCCAGGAGGTGCCGGTTACGATAGATACTACTGCGGTAATCAGGAACGCGGTTACCAGCATAAAGGTCGGGTTTACAATCTGTACACCATAATAAATCATCATCGGGATAGTACCGGAAGCCATCCAGGTACCAACCAGCGCACCAACGCAGGTCAGAATCAGGATTGCCGGCATGCCCTTGGCAATCTTCTGGCAGATTTCGTCCATCATTTCATCCCAGGTAACACCAACGCGGTAAGCAATCAGGCCGGCAATAGCAGCTACCAAAAGCAGCAGCGGCTCGGTTGCGTAACCCAGATAACCTTTGCCGACAGTCAGAATAACCATCATGGCAATAATAGGAATAACGGATTCCGTAAAGGTTGGCATACGCCTATTTGTTTTTTCTTCAGTTTTTTGCATATCCTTTGACATAATACCCTCGTTTCTGCCGGTCATCTAGCCGGCTTAATTTTGCGCAAGCAACGCTATCTATAAAAATTTTATCATTATAGTTTAATTATCTCAACAGTTTTCTTTATCTATACTTATTGGAATTTTTCTTGTATACATAAGCAATTCATTCGCCGTTCTGTATTTTGTATACAAAATTTGTACTATAATTCGTGGACATTTGCTTAATTATACGCTTTTTTATACTAAAAATTTAGGACTTCTTCAAATACGCTGAAGAAGCCCTAAATTAAAAAATCAATAAGATAATTTTTTCTGTTATAGTGTTTTGATAATTTATTCTTATATAAAGAACAGAGAGTAAATTAACCCTTTATCTTTTCCTGCGACTCTTTTAAAAGCTCCAAAAAGCGTTTCGTAGGCAAGGTAAAGTTAAATTCATAATCATAAAGAACCGAAATAGGCATATTTCCCGAATACTTGACCGGGAATTCGACTAATGTTCCCTGCTCCAGTTCCTTCCTTACTTTTACACGCGGTGTCAGAGCTATGCCAAGATTCTGCTCAACTGCCATCAGCACGGATTCCGAATCACTGAAGGTCAGAACGCTTTGCAGACGTGTAAAATCGACCTTAGATTTTAAATGCTTATAGTATACCTCGCTTGCAGGATAGGCAATAAAGGGATAATCATAAATATTATTGTTTTCTCCCATCTGTTCATACAGTTCTTTGGAGGCTACAAAAACCATCGGCTGATTCCAAAGCTGTACACGCTTGGTATAAAGTGGCTGCACATCAATATGCACAAAGGCAAAATCATACAGCTTTTGTACAAAAGCATCATTTATCGTCGATTCCACCGTCATGCAGCGGTTAACTTCTATATCAAGCTCGGGAAATTCCTTTTTAAGCTTCAGCAGTACAGGCAAAAGATAAAAGTTTATACCCTGAGTGGAAACGCCTATTTTCAGACTGTAATTTTTCTTTTGAAACTGGCGCATTACCTCCTGGCTTTTCTGATAATCGGCCATTAGCTGCTGTGCTATCGGCACAAAATTTTTGCCTGCCTGCGTCAGATAAACATTCTTGCCATCTCGGGTGAAAAGAATAACACCGTATTCCTCTTCCAAGGCATTGATGTGATTGCTGATTGTAGGCTGGGTAAAATTAAGATATTTCGCTGCCTGCGTAAAGCTGCGGCACTGCACTACAGTCAAAAAAGATTGATAGACTTGGATATTCATTTCAGAAATTCCTCAAATTCTTATTTTTCATCGAGAACAGGAACAAAATATGCTTCCACACCGGTAATTTCTCCCGGCTGCAAACGCACAAAGGTTTCCGACGCTTTACCGTTGATTACAAAGCAGGAATAAGTGTACTTGCCGGTTGCCTCACCGTTATCTGTTTCCTGCTGTACATCGGCAGAAGAAACAAACTGCTGGTAAATCAAATCGCAGTCATCGCATTCTTCTGCCTCGTAGCTCAGCGCACCATCAGGCTCTACAATAGCAATGCCTGCACCCTCACGCCCAAAGATAGGCTTTTTGATATAACGCTGGCCTGCAAGCGGCTTGCTGTCCAGATAGGTGGGCGTTAAATGCGCAGCCAACAGTTCTTCCTCCTGCGGTGTCCAGAACAAGCGGTGCTGATATAAATACCATGCCAGTGCCAGCAGCGCTTTATTCTGCAGAACAATGGATTTTACAGGGTTAACCAGATCCACCGCACCGAAATTAGCCAGCTCCATGAGCTTTAAGCCCACCGGATAGCCGTCTTCGCTTTCATCATCCATCAAAAGCTCCAACGGATGCAGACGATACAGTATATCAAGCTTATCTTCCTTATTATTGAAAATTTCATTGGGAATGTACACACCATCATCATGTACAATGAGCTCATCTAAACCGACTAGGCGACAAACGAAGGGCTGCCTGCTCAAAATCCGTTCACGCAGCACCTTTTGCACGCGCTCAAATAAGAATTTGGCATTAGCCCAATCCTCACTGTAGCTTTTATCAGCAGCAAAAGCAATGCGCACTACATCCTTATCAGCATATTTAGGCTGTTCCAACAGCTTTAAAAAAGGCTCTGCCAGCTCCTCACCATCCGAACGCGGCTGCAAATGCAGGCCGTACTCCTTGGCAAAATATGCTTCCGCTACCTTGTTGGCATAAAAGGTTTCAGGCAAGGCGCAAGGAGTATCCGAATTGATCTCTACCAGCTTATAGCAGCCGGCAGTATTCTTTACAAAGTCAAGACGACTGATATAGCTCACATGATCTGAGTTATCCGCAATGATATACGGCGTAAGCTTATCCGTCATATTAAACAGGTTAAAGGGCATTGCGCCATTATTATTGGTACGCAAAGCCTCTGCCAGGCGGGACAGTGCTGCTGTAAGACCTGCACTGATGCGCTGCAGCTCACGCTTATTAGCATTGCTCATAAGCAGCGCGCTGATAGTAGGATAACGGTTTTCCCATTCCGGCGCATCCACATACGGCATAATATTCAAATCAATTTTATCAAGCCAGGTATCAGGCTTACGATATTTATACATCTTCATCACCTCAGGAAATTGCACTGCCGCTGGAACGGCTCATGCCACTGCCGATACCGCTTTTACCGGTGCTTCCCGTACTGCCGAGCTTGGAATTTTGCGTGCCTCCGGCAGTTCCCTGCTGCACAGTAGAGCCGTTGGCGGTGTTAGCGTTTGGTTTAGGATTAGTAGACGAGCCTGCGGGTGCAGTATTCTGCTTTTGGTTAGCTGCAGGCGCAGTTCGCACACCTGCCATTGGGCCTACACCAAAGGTACGGCCGATAAAGTACCAGGGAAAGAAGCCATGAAAAAAGCCGCCGCCGTTATCTTCATCCTTCTTTTCATCTTGATTATTCTGAGCAGAGTTGTCATTCTTCCACTCACTGTCTTTATCGTTGCCACAGCCTGCAACACCGGTCAGCATAACTACCGCCAGCGCACCGGCTAAAAGCTTTTTACGTTTTTCATCTGTAAGCATATGAAACTCCTTTATAAAAAAATCTCTATCATTTTTACACAGCAATGTAGTAGGTCATTTTTTATATTATAGCATAAGAAGCAGCTGAATTGCACTATGACTATGCTTCATTCACAAAATCAAAAAACTCCTGACACACCTAAGTGCATCGGGAGTCAGGATTGCAGACGAATCAATAATCTAATAGTGTTCTTATGAGTGAATCATTTCATTGTTCATCAACCAAGCAAATCCCTTTGCCATGCGCAAAGCAGGTTCCTTAAAATGATTTCCCTGATTCCAAGCAAGAATGCAACTCAACTTATTATCTTCCAATGAGCGATACACATCACGAATATCATTTGCCACCTGTGCCAGAATTTGGTTACGTGTCTTTGCTTCCTTATCGCCAAGACTTAAATAAACTCTATTGGTTAATATTTTGTTGTTATGCACAAAATCAACAAATCCAGGAAACCATACAGACGGTGATACTGCTGCTATACCTTCAAATAAATTTGTGTGATAGCCCGCCCACAATACAAATAATCCGGCTAAAGAATAGCCGCCCGCAAAAATCTTTATATCTTGATGGTCACTTAATAACGGAACAATTACTTCATTTTTTATACGTGTTAGAAGTTTTTCTGCGTTGCCGGCAAATGCAGCCTCTCCAAAAATCGGCTCTGCCACCCATGGCGAAAGATCGTCGTTCCAGCTATCAACCTGCACTGTAATAAACAAAAAATCTGTACTCTGCGTTATAGCTTTTATATGAGAAAGCTCCTCTTCGATAAATGGTAACTCGTGTTCTCCTATTATCTGAAGCAAGACTATTTTTGCATCGCGATTGCCTTGATCATTGACTTTCATCCTCTACTCACCTCCCGGTTCCGTTGCAAATATTATATATTCTTTGAGGCAGAAAATCAAAAAACTCCCGACACACCTAAGTGCATCGGGAGTCGGATTGCAGACGAATCAACAATCTGATAGTATCACGGCAGTACCAACGGTTTTTCTAACGCAACATATAGTATTTACATATAAGCTCCAACAGGCTCTCGACTTTCATACCTCTGAGTCCTAAGCTCTTCATATCGACAGGCTCATCAGCTACCTTTGTAATAAACTCTAGCATATCCTCAGCAATCTTATCAGGTAAACTCAAAGACTTACCTTCTAGAAGCATAGCAGACAAACGAAAAATATCATTCTTATGCTTCTTAATATTTTTGCTGTCTATACTCTCACCTAAAATTTTTCTCTGAGATAAATCAAGCCATGCTTTTGCCTTAAACGGAATTATATATTGATAATCCAAAATGCTGATACCCTCAATACTAATCCTGCCAGACTTCATGAACTCATAATACTCATCATTCAGCAAAATAGCTGATAAGCTGATCGACGAATCATCAATATGAATAGGAACAACATTAGCAGCAAAGCTTAACTCCACATTATACGGCGGTCTGCTAAACAATTCTATCATAGCAGGATATTCATTGCTTTTAGGCTTACTGAATCTGTAAAACTCTGGCTTCTGCTTGCTCTTATCAATATGCTGATAACCAGCTGTCTGTACATACTGCCAAAACTTGCTGACGAACTCCAGTGTAAGCGCTTCTACAATCAGCACAATATCCAAATCCTTAGTAGACCTAAAAGAACTGTCTTCACTTTCCATATAGATATCACAAGCGGCACCGCCTATAATAACATATTGATCTGCAAAATCACTAAAGCTTTCCCTAAAACTTTTTAATCCAGGTACCATGCTGTCCCTCCCAAACCTCTTCCATAATTACATCCAGCGCCTGCTCGACGCGTTCATCACGAACATCCATTAGCGACACAGCTAAAGATATCGGATCAGGTATATCAAGCTGCGAAAACAGCAATGGATCATATGACCACAATTGCAATTCACTTTGTTTTTTGCTATCAAGTAATTCGCTATTCAAGACACCTATATCAACAATCTTTTTATACGCAGCATACTTTGCAGGTAAAGTATTAGCAAGCATACTTTTTTCAGCCAACGCATCTTCCCCGGCCAGCACCATGTCATTCGAAACACATTCATTATCTATATATCCACACTTCCATATCGGTGAATTAAATCTTGCTTTCAATTCCTCAAACAGTTCCTGCTTCGCTAACTGACTGCGCAAAACATTATTTTGCTTGTCCTTCTCTACGTAAAACAATTCGCTGGCTTCAAGCTCACGCATTGCTCGCGTTATACTCATAGCAGAATACGGCAAAAACTCAACAGCTTTTTTTATATAGAGGACAGGCTCGCGAGAATAAAAATACATCATTGTCAAAAGCTGCGCAGGCAGGGAGAACCTTACATTTTTATTTCTTTCGTCGCCGATTGCTTGCAAAAAAGTTCCCAAAAATGGCAGATAGGTTTGCTTGCCATCCACAATAAAAGGCACTTTCTGTTGAAGCAAGCCTTTCATTTTAGAATATGTTAAGCTTCTCGGATGATAAACGACAGGTAAATTTTTCGCACTGCTTATTTTTTTCATATGATTAACCAGTGTAGGAATCGTAGGCTGCTCATATACGGGAGCTATAGCCAGGAATTTCACTTCATTTATTTCTACCAAAATATAATCGTAAGCATCGACAAGCAGATGACTTAAGCCAGCAAAATCATAAAACTTTTGGCACACTGCTTCTATACCAAAAATATCTTTCAAAAATACCTCCATCTAGCTGTCTCCTTTCTAACATATTTTTTATCATTATAACATAAGAATGTTATAATGTCATTTTTTATGTTAGAACATTAAGCAATGGTGAAACTTATATCTTTGTGCCGGTTTTATCGCTGTTTTATTTCTCAACATTAAATTATAAAATGACTGCCTTTACTCCTTAATGTATTCTTCACATAATTCAAGTTCAACTGTTTTATAATAATCGTCTTTAAAAAGCTCATAGAAAAACTCTCTGAGTTCTTTGATGAAAATAGCTTCAGTCAGTTCTCCAAATTTCTTATTATAAGTTTTAGGAGAATATTGCGCATTACAGAAAAACATAATAGTTCCATCATAATCCGAAATCCCCTTAAAGTAGCCGAAAGGATACCCAAACCTATAACAAAACAAACACTCAAAAATGTTTGCTGCATCAGAAGAAAAATCATCGCTATAGCTTTCATCATATTTTTTACAAAAAGCTTCCGGAGTCTTTTCATTCAGATTGCTTACAATATAAGAAAGGATAACGTATAATAAGTTGCGCAAATTCAATTCAAAAATATAGACATAGAGACTACCTTTGCTTACAATTAAGTTACCACACAAAACATGAAAGAAGGTAGAATCTATGTCTGGTAACATTATACAATTAAATGAGCAATTTATCCACAACGAATTGCAAACTATTGTAAAAAATAGTGTAGAAGAAACTCTCAATGCTCTTTTAGACGCTGAGGCTGACAAACTTGTATAAGCTGAACGCTACGCACGCGACCAAACAAGAAAAGGTTATCGTGCCGGACATTACGAAAGATCATTCTCTACACAAGCTGGTGACGTTACTTTAAAAGTGCCTAAATTAAAAGGTCTTACTTTTGAGTCTGCTATTATTCAGCGCTACCAAAGACGTGAATGCTCCGTAGAAGAAGCCTTGGTAGAAATGTATCTTGCCGGCGTTTCTATGCGTCGTGTTGAAAGTATTACAGAGATTCTCTGGGGACAGAAGGTTTCAGCCGGAACCATTAGCAATCTGAATCAAAAATGCTTTGCTCAAATTGAAGAATGGCGCTCCAGAAAGCTTACAGAAAAGTATCCCTATGTCTTTGTAGACGGTATTTTCCTAAAGAGATGTTGGGGAGGCTCCTTTGAAAACGCATCTGTATTAGTTGCTATTGGCGTCACTGAAGACGGATACAGAGAAGTTATAGGTACAGCCGAGGGCCTCAAAGAAGATACCGAAAGCTGGAAAAATTTCTTTGTATGGCTGAAAAGCCGTGGCTTAGATGGCGTAAAACTTATAATTGGCGATAAAAATTTAGGCATGGTAGAAAGCATAGGTGAAGTGTTTCCAAATGCCAGATACCAACGCTGCACGGTGCATATGTACCGTAATATATTCTCTGTAGTACCACATAAAACTGTCAAGGAAGTTGCCAAGATGCTCAAAGCAATTCATGCTCAGGAGAATAAAGCAGCAGCTAAAGAAAAGGCAAAATCAGTAATTTCCAGGTTACGTGAGATGAAGCTTAACAAGGCTGCCGATAAACTAGAAAATGGTTTAGAGGAAACCTTAACCTATATGGATTTTCCGTCAGAGCATCGGCTGCGTATACGTACCAATAACGTTATTGAACGTGTAAACAGAGAAATAAAGCGTCGCACAAGAGTGATTGGCACGTTTCCTGATGGTGAATCAGCATTGATGCTTGTATGTGCAAGATTGCGTTATATAACCAGCAATGACTGGGGCAAAAAACGTTACTTGAACATGAAACATCTAACAGATATGCTTGCCGAAGAACTGTATTGTGAAGCAAAAATATCTTAAAACAGCTAACTTAATAAGCAAAGGTATCTCAAGCAGAAGCTAGTTGATATTTAACGGTGAAGTGCACTAACCGCTAAACTTATATAACTAAACTTCTGCTAGGATGTCTGAAGAAATTTGCGCAAAACTATTGACAGTACCAAGTTGAAAGTTTTGATAGCTTTCTTAAAAATGGATGGAGCTACTACTATTTTGGTTGCTCCATCCATTTTTATATTTGCTCAACCTTAAAGCAACAGTCAATCAAAGGTAATATTGGGGTTTTCTCTATGACAGGCAATTTTGACCATCTCTGGCACATTACCTAAGAAATAATCTTCAAGAATATCCCATACTTCGTCACTAGAAAAATCGCTTTCATAAATGTATGTGAGCATTTTTACAGCCAGTAAATGCCGTTCATACACTCTATTCAATAGCTTGTTATCGTAGTTTTTAGGCATGCTCAGAATGTTTATTAAATGCTGAATCTGGGTAACATAAATATATAGTTGACTATTAGCTCCACCCAGCATTTCAAAAGAAAGAACATCCATAGCCTCTAATACGCCCAAAACAGTAGAGAACTCGCCTGCCTTGCTGTTGGCATTATCAATTAAATACAGTTCACCATCTATCGTTTCTCGGATTATGTCATCAAACCTTCTGCTAACCCAGGCAAAATACTGGTTTACAGCACTAAAGAAACAATATGTTATCTCACCTTTTCTATTGGACATTTCCTGCACAATTCTGGTGGGCTGTTTCATATATCTTTTACGGAACGAATCCATGGACGCAATAATAACTTCTGTAATAGACCGAGCCTTGTACTCTTCTATATTAGCTTGTGTCTTGAATTCCATCGCAATGGTATTAACACTAACGTATTTACCATCTTCAACATGCTTATAAATAATATTTTCAAAACCCCCCCATAGTCTTTTATACAAAGCCTTGGCATTACTTTGAAAATCTATTTTCACTTGAAGGGCAGCAGTTAAATCAAACTTCTTATTGAAGGACAATTCATCACTCTTGGTATAAAGCAAATATTTAAACTTTTGAAAGGACATACTCGGGTACTCTTGTTCCCAAATTCTTTTCAGGTTAACCTTGCATATGTCGGGGAACTTTGTATCTATGCGGCTAACGCATCCAGGAAATCTATTTGCTATTTTTTCTTGCATTACACTACTAATTTGAAAGTAGCCATTAGCAAACATGGGAATAGGTTTTACATAAATCGGAGAATAGCCCTTCTGGTTTTCGTAATCCTTTTGAATCATCAACAAAGCAGTTTTTACTTTGTTAATAGTATTATCCTCATCACCCCTTGGGTCACCAAAAATATAAGCAAAGTTCTCTGCATCAAGAAGCATAGAGTGACGCTTGCGGGTTGGTCGACCACCGTTACCAGCCAAAGAACGCTTGTACAATTCGACAATCTTGCTAATTACTTCAATAAGCTGAGACTTTCTAATAGAAGAAAGGCCATGTAATCTATTAATGTGTTTAAAATCCCTGCTATTATAGTGGTAATAAGCCTCACCATTTAACCCTTCTTTTCTGGCGGCTCTACCAATTTCCTGAACATAATCACATACATTGCCGGTAGGAGCAAAATGAACGACTTTTTCAATATCGTCTATATCTACACCCATACCAAAAGCTTTAGTGGCAAGCATTACAAATCTGATGCCTTCATTCTCAGGAGAATCTGGGTTCCCACTATCATAATGCTTTTTAAAGCCCTCATATGCGTCGCTTTTTCTATCTTTGCTCAAGGCACCATGGTATACAGCCAAGTATTTTGCAACTAACGGGTTCTGTGCCCGCAAGAATTCTTCACATCTGTTAATTAAGGCTACGGTTGGGAAATATATTAAGGTTTTTTTACAGGTAACGACCGCTTCGTTGGCAATCTGCATAATCTCATCAAACTTATCCAGCTCATATTCAACAGGTTTTCCAGGAGGAGGTTTTAGTCTATTAATAGTAATCTTTATGTCATTTCTCCTCACATAGCCTAAATAAGTAATAGGATTAATCATATGCAGGCTATTCAGTGTTTCAGAATACATATCTTCAAAACCATGGTAAATAGCTGTGGCCGTAAAAGTGGCAACAACGAATTTTTTGTCCCTCTCTCTACGCAGTTTGCGAATATAGTCACCTAAATACCAATAGTCCGGTCTGAATTGCTTTCCCCAGGTAGTAACAATATGAGCTTCATCAACAATAACCATGCCTATGGTCCTGTCCCCAATCAAACTAGTAATGTCACTACGACTCAATAAGGTTTCGGGTGAAATATAAAGAATGTGAATTTTATTTTCTGCAACCTTGCGCCTAATACCTTCCTTTACAATATTAGAAAGGTCAGAATTTATCGTTTCAACATATTTGTATTTTCGCTTGCTCAGATTATAAACCTGATCATTCATCAAGCCAATCAAAGGCGAAATAACTATGGTCAGGTAATTATACTTTTCAGCTAAATAAATAGCAGGAATCTGGAACATAACAGATTTTCCTGAGCCAGTAGGCGCAGTAACAAACAAATCTCTGTAGCTTTGGTTATTGCAAGCTTTTTCGGCCTCATCCGTTAGGTTGGCAATAATTCTTTCCTGAGAGATTCTAACAATCTCCCGTTCTTTACCATCGTTGAGTTTCTTCAGATTGTAAACCTGTAATTCTCTAAAACTATCATAACCCCAATATTTTTTTAATATTTGGGTGAACTCTTTTCTGCTGTTATAGCCTTCTTCTTCGGACTCCAAAGACACAAAATATAAACTAGCCCTATCTCTAATAATGCTAGCTAAATATGCCAAATGTTCCTCTACTAGAAATCTATCACCTACATATCCATTAATGTCAATAAATACTTCTCCAGTCAAAGACTCAGCCTTTAGAACTAAACTAATGAAATCACTCTCTTCGTTCAAATATAATATTTCCTGAGCTGTGTTATCCTTAACAGTAAGCTTCTCAACACTAGAGTCAAAAATATTAATCTGGATTACGCCTGTTTCATCACCAGCCTTCAAAGCGCAATATGCACCTACTATTTGGCCATTTGCATTTTGGAAGTCATCATAAATCTCGACGTATTTATCAATATTGCCAATTGCCAAATCATCTTGTGAATCATCATCAGTAATCAAATAATGGTTCAAAAGATTATTCTTTGTCTCCTCATCAAGCCATACATTCAAGGGGCACTTGTTCATGAAGAGATTATTATTCACTATATACACATTGTTGAACTGTTCTCGTATAAACGTTGCTAGCAAAAGGTATTCCTCATAAGTAATATACTTTCTTTTAGAAATCACACTAGCAAAATACATTATTTTATTCTTTACGGCTGCTTGCAAATCAGCTGCTTCGCAACCAAAAGCCTCTAAAACATCCTTTGAAAACCCCTTCAGTACAACAATAGTATTTTCATCTATATACAGATTCTCTAATTTAGCTTTTATTAGTTTTACAAAATATTGTTGCATATGCTCACCTCTCCTCGTAATAATCTTTCCAGAGCTGCCTGAAATGATGGCTACGCAATTTCTTCAATGCTTTTGCTTCAATTTGTCGAATGCGTTCTCTAGTCACGCCATATTTTTGCCCAACGAACTCCAAAGTTTTGGGATCCCCACTATCTAAACCGAAGCGCTCTATAATTATATCCCTTTCTTTGCTTTTCAATTGAGATAGTGCTGCATCAATGGAATCTCTTAAGGCTACCGCCATTACCTGATCTTCCACGGACGGTTTACCTTCATCAGAAACGAACTCTCCCAATACCGTTTCTTCTTCCTCCCCAACCGGCACATCTAAAGAGACAGTATTAAGGTAACAGTTGCGTATCACCATTACTTCTTCAACTCTTGCGGTGTCTATATCTAGTTCAATCGCTATCTTGGTAATTCTCTCTGGTAAATCTATTCCCTCACGGTATAATCTGTTGTCCAAAGCAGTCACTTTAGTTATGATTTCCATCAGATGTACAGGTACTCTAATAGTAAATCCATTATCATAAATGGCTCTTAAAATATGTTGTTTTATCCAAGGCACTGCATATGTGGAAAATTTTTCTGCAATACTACTATCAAAAGTTTCAGTGGCCCGCAACAAGCCCATCATACCATATTGCGCCAGGTCTTCTAACTCCAAATCATTTCCAGCAAAGTTTAAATACTTAGTCGCAAACATATACACAAGCCTTTGGTTTTTTATGCATATATCATTCTTTGCTTTTTCGTTGCCTCTTTTGATGAGGGCACACAATATTTCATTGCTCTGCTTTACCTCATTAGATGCGGGATAATATGTTATCTCATCAGCAGTATTATTTGGCTTAACTAACTCACCTCTACCCGCATTAATCCGAGAATCATAATCAACCGAACTCATGTTAATAAAAACATATCCTCTAGAGCTCAATTCATTCTGAATCTCATGCTTTAGTTCTTCACCCAAATATTTAAAAGCCACATTAAAGCCAGGCAATAAAATCACATTATTGTCTCTCATATATGGTTTTAATGCCTGTAAAACATAGTTTAAATTCATGCCCTCACCACCATCTACTCAATTATTAACTACTTTAAGCAACAACCATTCCTAAATCCAATGCCTGCTGCAGTGCATCACGAATACTGCTCTTTGTCATTTTGAGTGAATTACTACCACATCTTATAACATTAGGTGAGCCAGGTCTCTGAGTAATTGCTTCAATGGCACTACTATAATCACCTGTACCGCATGTTTTGTGTGGCATTGGACCAACAAGGACCAAAGTATTTTCCGGTCTCCAGAATAACTTTTCAAAATTAAAGCGTTTGACATCATCATAGTCTAAGCAGAACTCAAAACGATTCTTGTCAAATCCCATACCTTTTATGAGGCCAAGTAATTGTTGCATTTTTACTTCACATTGTCCAACAATAAACACCTTCCCCGTCTTGTAAGGTTTATATGCACAATCATCTGCCAATAAATCTGCTAGTCCCAATAACTCTAGTACTTCCTCCAATTTGCCATCCCTATTTAGTTTTGACAAAATTTCTTCTGACTTTTCAGCAATAGTCTTGCGGAACTTCTCTTCCAATTCCATCAATTCTTCAACATTCAGCAATTCTATTCACCATCCTCTTCGTCCAAGATTCTGGCCAATCTATCATTGGCCCTTTCAATCTTAAGCTTCAACAGAGCGATTTCATCGCTAATGGTTTTATATTTCTCAGTGATCTTTTTCTGCTGCTCCATAGTAGGCAGCTCAATAGGCATTTTCTTTAAACTTGCTAGGTTTACAACTGGAATAGTGGTTCCAGAAACAACGCTCTTCAGGAGTCCAATGCCTTTGGAACTCTCCAAAAATGCCTTTAGGTACACTATATCAAGCTTATTTTTATTTACCTTTAAGACATGCATATTGCCCACCGGCAAAATTTTCTCACCTTCTGCAACTTTTACTATAGCAACTTTAAAGGGGTAACCATTCTTAGAGAGCAACATATCGTCATTTTCTAAGAAGTACTTTTCATATTTTTTATCCACAGCTTTTAGGTAAGGTAATTCCTTGTTAACCATATTATCTTGCACATCCGCCAATCTAACATATTTAATATCAGTGGGCTCATCCGAAGCCAATTCGTCGAGTTGTGCTGCATTTAAAGGAGCTGTACGGCCAAAGCTATCAATCACACTAGCCAATGGTACAGGATTCTTTAGGTCAATAGTATCTACAGCCATGTATCTTTCGGGACTCAAGGAGTATGAATTAGTCTGAATATCGCCGGCCGTAATATCAACGGTATATTTACCACCATTGTGATAAGCATCCATGATTTTAGAAATGTCCTCAGCGGACATAATGTTTTGTCTTCTGCCAGGCTGATAGAACTTTCTAGCGTTAACCAAGCGGGTATATTTATTACCTTTGCTCAGAACCAACAGGGATAGATTTACACCAATTACAGAGAATAGCTTGGGTGGCAAGCTAATAACAGCTTCAAGCAAGCCATTCTCTACAAAGTATCTCCTAGGCTGCTCATCTAGGCCATTCATTAAACAACCATCGGCAACAAGCAAAACCGCTTTACCGTTATCTGCTAAAGCCTTTTCTGCACCTATAGCATAAAGCCAATCTAAGGAGGTGCCACTTTTTAAAATTGGGTAGCAAAACTCATTATTAATAGATTCAACATATCCTTCCTCAGTTAAGCCACTAAATGCAGCCCTTAACCCCAGAGGATGCATAGAGAGGATTTTATCATAACAAGGCTTTGCATCAAGATTACGCTTGTGTTCCAAATGTAAAAATGGTCTATTAATAATTGTGCATGCTTTATTCAGCAGACCATATCTAATACTAGCTATACCTTTGGCCATCGAATTGACTTCGTATGCAGTGAATTGGCAGTCATACTTTTGGCTCAAAGCAATCAAGGTATCTCCAATACCACAAGAAGTCTCTAAAAACTTTTCACCATCGTGAATGCCTAGAATCTCTTCTAAAAGCTCCATAAAGCACTTAGGTCTATCAATGAACCCATAGGATCGACCAAATTTCTCGTCATCTGTATTCAAAAGTATTTGAGCAAAGACTGCAGGCGTGTACTTTACAGACAATCCTTTGACTTGTTCCCAAATTTCAACTTCATGATTACGTAAGAACATTGAATCCATTACAACCATTCTTTCATTTTCATTTAAAGTTGATAAAACATCGTTATAACTCAAATCATGGGAATCAATTCTGATACTTGCCTTATAGAGAAGGAATACAATAGAACTAAAAGTAAAGTAATTGTCTTGGAGGCCAGTAGTTCTTAGGATGTTTTTGATTTCTAAGGTTGCCTCATTAATCTTTTCTTTTAAAATATCGTTAGCCAATTTAATCCCTCCGTTTTGTTACTCATTTTACTATTCTAACTTAGCTTATCTTAATTATATATCCACCATCCTATTTTGTCAACGGTTTTTTATAACCATTTTTGTACTGCAGTGGTTATATATAATCAGTTTTCGAGAAACAGCATAGTTTTTGAAAAGTATAGCTTGATTTAGCCCCTAGCAGCCCATAAATTCTCAATTACATATAAAAAAGCGGTTCTATAATAAGTGTTGGGGTATTCAAGACTTTAATATCATAGACCTAGACAATACATAATTATTTTTGCAATTCAACTAGCCTCTGGTAT
>OLYB01000445.1_pt1 | contig 40565 bp, 41 predicted proteins | sample 1674481 | NCBI WGS metagenome assembly OLYB01 (sample SAMEA103958167, study PRJEB25191) | human gut metagenome
TTGCAGGCCGAGAAGTATTTTCTTCGCCGCACATGTCGCCGAAGAAAATGATTGGGCTTTCTTTCGCCGCCGCAGCGGCGAAAGGCTACGAGGTTCTTTTACAAACTGACAACCGCCGCTTCCTTCCGGAAGCGGCGGTTGTCATTTGTGCGTCAAAATGAGCAGTCATTTCCTGGCGTTTGTTTCGCAATTCGCCTCAGCGCGCTCATGCCTGCGGCGGCTGTGCGTCGGCACGCAGTGCGATCGCCTCTGCCTCTGTGATCGTCTTGACACCAAAGGCAAAATAAACGACATGACATGCCCAGATGACCGCGAGGATCACACATGGCACCAAAAGCCCCTTGCGCAGCATGAGGAAAAAGCCGACCGCCATCAGCAGCGTTACCGGCAAGAGGATACCGGCCTTGGTACGCACCGTCATGCCTTTTTTCTTCACGAAGGAGTCAAGGTGCTTTTTGTACATCTGCGTGCCGATGAACCAGTCGTGCAGCCGCTGCGATGAGTTGGCGAAGCAGAACACCGTCACGAGAAAAAACGGAACTGTCGGTAAGATCGGCAACACGATGCCCACGCAGCCGAGCGCAAGACTCAGGCAGCCGATAATAAGAAAAACCAGTTGTTTGAGTTTCAATTTCTACCTCCTTGGAATCAGCTCATGCGGCCGTTTTCGACCGAATAGACCATGTCAGCGATACGCATCGTCGAGGCGCGGTGCGACACGAGCACGACCGTCCTGCCCGCGCGCTCTTCGCGCAGGGCACGCAGGATGACCGCCTCGTTGAGACTGTCGAGATTGCTCGTCGGCTCGTCGAGCAGCAGGAAGGGCGCGTCGTGCAAAAACGCACGTGCTAGCCCCAGCCGCTGCCGCTCCCCGCCGGAGAGCGTGTCGCCGAGCTCGCCGACCGGGGTGTCATACCCCTGCGGCAGCGTGCAGATGAAATCATGCACTGCCGCCTTGCGGCAGGCCGCCTCGATCTCAGCATCGGTCGCGTCGGGGCGCGCAATGCGCAGGTTGCTGCGAATGCTGTCGTGGAACAGATGCGTGTCCTGTGTGACAAAGCTCTCGAGCGCGCGCAGATTCGCCGTGTTGACGGCCGAAATGTCCGTATCTGAAATATGCACACTTCCCTGCTGCACGACCCAGAAGCGCATGAGAAGCTTCAGCAGCGTGGATTTTCCGCTGCCGCTGCGCCCGACAATGCCGACGATCGCATGCTCCGGCACCGTGACCGACACATCGGAGAGCACCGTTTCCCCGCCATACGAGAATGTAACGTGCTGTGCATCCGCGCCGGTAAATGCAATGTCCGGCCGCCCCGTCACTTCAGCGACGGCAGGCGTCTCGTCGAGGATGTCCAGCACGCGATTTCCGGCGGCAAACGTGCTCTGAAGCGTGCTGCCGAGATTCGCCAGTGCGACCACCGGCCCGAAGGACGAGAAGAGCGCAAGCGTCGGGATGAGCACACCGTCGAAGCCAACTCGCCCGGTGCGGCAGAGCGCCGCCGCGGTGAAGAGCATCGCCAGATCAAACAGCAAAATGACCGTGTTCGCTGCCGCGGCATTGCGGCCGGAGATACGTTTGAGACGTGCGGCGTCCTGCGCAAGCGCGTCGGTCTGCGCATTCATCTGCGCCAGCCGCTGTGTCCCCTGCCCGTACTGTACCGTCTCCGGCAGGCCGCGCAGACTGTCGAGCACAAACGCCGAGAGCTCGCCCGCTTTCGTGCGGCAGCGCAGGCCGGTGTCCTTGCTGCAGCGCGACGTGACAAGCGGGACAATGATGCCGACTGTCACATACGCCGCCAGCGCCAGCAGCCCAAGCGCCCAATGATAATGCCCGATAAACAGGCTCATGCCGGCACTGAACAGCAGCGCGATTGCCGCCGGGGAGATCGTGTGCGCGTAGAACACCTCAAGCAGCTCGATGTCCGACGTGATGACCGAAATGAGATTGCCCTTGTCGCGTCCCTCAAGCTTGGCCGGACAGAGCCGGCGCAGCGCGCGGAACACCTGATCGCGGATGCGCGCAAGGAGCTTGAAGGCGATGAAATGGTTGCACGTCTGCTCTGCGTAGCGGAAAGCACCGCGCAGCACCGCAAATACGAGCACGCACACAAACACGCCTCTGAGCCTCATCGGTGACGGAAAACGCAGCAGACCAAGCAGCGCATAGCCGCCGAAAACTGTGATCAGCGCCGCGCAGGCATGCCCAAGCAGCCCCATTGCAATGGCGAGGAGCATATACCCCACCAGCGGCCGGACCAGTCCGATGAGCCGGGCCATAACGGTGAACCCGCTTCTCTGCTTCATAGCACAGCGCCCTCCTTTGCGTAGTTTTCCAGCGCCTGCTGCGCATCCCACAGCCGGGCGTAAACCCCGCCTGCGCGCAGCAGCGCATCATGCGTGCCCTGCCCGGCGAGTGCGCCGCCGTCAAGAACGTAAATATTGTCCGACACCGTAACATTCGCGAGCCTGTGCGAAATCAGGATCACTGTCTTGCGCCCCGCAAGCGCATGGATCTCCGCCATGATGTCGTTTTCGCTCTCGACATCAATGTTCGATGTGGCCTCATCAAAGAGGTACACCGGTGTGTCATGCAGCAGCGCGCGGGCCAGTGCCAGCCGCTGGCGCTGGCCGCCGGAGAGGTTGCTCCCCTGCTCGGTCAGCGGTGTATCCAGCCCCTGCTCCTGCTCGAGAAACGCTGCGAGCTTCACCTGCCGCAGCACGGCCCAGAGCGCGTCGTCCGATGCATCCGGCCGCGCCATGCGCAGATTTTCGCGCACGGTGCCCTTGAACAGATAGCTCTGGTGGCTGACGTAGGTGATGTGCCGCATGAGGCTGTCCTCGGAAATATCCGCAAGCGGCACACCGCCGACCGTGACTGCGCCGGTATAGCCGCGGCTGCGTCCCATAAGGATGGACGCGATCGTGGACTTGCCACATCCGGATGCGCCGACAATGGACGTGAACGAACCGGCCGGGAACACAAGGTCGAGCCCATGCAGGATCTCCCGCTCCGGGGTGTAGGAAAAATGCAGCCCCCGACAGACGATGTCCCCGTCCGGGCAGGCCTGCGTGCGCGCCGGCGGCTCCGGCAGATCGAGCAGGCGAAAGATCTTTTCGCTTGCTGCCATGCCGTTCATGGCAATGTGGAAAAACGAGCCGAGCTGCCGCATGGGAATGAAAAAGTCCGCCGACAGCAGGATGATCAGCAGCGCGCCGGAGAGCGCGACATGCCCCGCGCGGAACTGCGTCGCTGCGAGAATCACGCCCAGCGCTGAGCCGCCATAGGCAATGACGTCCATGATCGTGACGGAATTGAGCTGCATGGTCAGGACCTTCATGGTGATCTTGCGGAATTTTTCCGCTTCCTCATTCATGACGTCGTTGCGCAGGCCATCCGCCTGATAGATTTTCAGCGTGGTCAACCCCTGCAGATTCTCCAGAAAGGTATCGCCGAGCTTCGTGTACTGCCCCCAATAGCGCGACAGGAGCTTTTTTGCCCATGTCTGCACCGCCGCAATGGCGACCGGGATCAGCGGAACGCACACGAGCAGCGCAAACGCAGCCGGCATATTGACAAAACACAGTACGGCAAAGAGCGTCAGCGGTGCGAGCATGGCGTAGAAAAACTGCGGCAGATAAGCGCCGAAATACGTCTCAAGCTGATCCACGCCCTCGACTGCGACCTGCACGACCTCCGCCGTGGAGACCTGCTCGGAATAAGACGCGCCAAGGCGCAGCAGCTTTTCGTAGATCTGCGTGCGCAGCGTTTTTTTCACCGCGCGCGACGACAGGTCGCTCATGCGCGCGGCGCCGGTCGTGCACAGCCAGCGAATGAGCACGGCCGCGGCCGCAACTGCCGCCGTTGTCAGCAGACGTGCGCTTGAGGCACGTGCTGACAGCTGTGAGGCAAGCAGCGACGCGACGCTCATCATCATGGCGACATTCGCTACGAGGCCGCACCACTGTAGCGTCACGTTTGCGGCAATGTATTTTCTGCTCTCCGGCACCGTACCGATCAGGCGCTTGTCGATCATCATCGGCAGCGCCTCCCGTCGGGTGCGGCAATACGGCAGGTGCGCGCCGGCATCTGGTCAAGCTTCATTGATTCTCTTCTCCTTCGTGTTTGTTATCGGGCAGGAGCCGCTGCTGCGCGGCAGAGCTTTCCGGGCTGACCGCATGCTCCATCTCGCAGGCGTCATGCGCCGAGGTCTTCTCATCCACGCCGAGCGAGGCGAGCATCGCGCGGAAAAACCGGTTGCGCGCGTATGTCGCCTCCGCGATTTCCTGTCTGGAATCCGTCAGGCGCACCGCATGGTCGACCATCCGATGTCAGGCAGAACCATAACGATCGTCCATATCCTCCTTTGGTTTCGAACGATGCGGAAAATTCGTGTCTAATCTGCGGGCAGCCAGCCAGAAATACGCGGTCTGATACAGACGCTTCCGGTTAGTTTCAGCTAATTTGCGTTAGACTTGGCTAACTCATGCGGCAGAAAAACGCCCTTTTCAGGGCTGGGCTTCCCGAAGGGGACACCGTACGGGAAGCGGTATTCTGCCGGCTGCTCAGCGGCGCGTCCGGATCCTCGATCTTTCAGCGGTTGTACTATAGCAAATTCGGATTTTTCGTGCAAGCGGTCGTTTGTCCCGCATGCGTTACAAAAATGGCCGCTCCGCCGCAAAAAACGGCCGAATCCGCGGTGAAGCCGCCGTTTTTCTGTCACGCGGGCGTGACAAAAAACTTCTCCGCGCGCACGGGCGCCGCCCTCAGATCAGGATGGTGAAGATAGCAGTGGATTCCGGCATGTGCTTTGTGCCGACGGAGCACTGCATGCGCAGGCAGACGCTGCCGTGCAGGATCTGCCCCACGCCGGAGCCGATGTTGAGAAAATGCAGCGTGCGCGCGGGGAACGAGATCGCCCTGCCGTCGTCATATGCCGGCGCAAACGTGCTCCCGTCGAGATACATGAGGCGGCGGACACGGCCGTTCATCTCCCGTCCGGTCATCTGCGAGCGCGCGGACAGATCCACCGGATGCAGGCGCACCACGCCGATGCCATTCGCCACAGCGAGCGTGCACGGGTGCGAGAAGGCCTCGTTGGCCATGGACAGGTTCGTGCCGCCGGAGACATACTCCCTGTAGATCAGAAACGGGAAGCAGTATTCCCCGTCCCCCAGTCGGCGGCAGAGCTCCGCCCCGCCAAACTCGCTCTGGCGGCGCAGCTCATACTTGGCGCGGTAGCGCTGCTCCGAGCTGCGGATGAGCGCCATGCCCTCGTCGCTGCTCATGAGCGCCCATGCATAGGCGTCGTGCAGAGCGCTGTCAATGTCCAGACCCTCGTAGAGCAGGTGGTTGAGCACAACGTTTGTGCGCTCCTCGTAATAGGCCGCGCGTGCACGACCTGCCTCAGTCAGGCATGGGCGGCGCGGGTTGCTCCGGTCGAGCAGCCCCTCGCGCTCGAGCGCCATGAGCATACGGCTGACCTTCTGCTTCCCCTCACCGAGCACACCGGCAAGGCCCGTGACCGTGCAGGTTTTCTGCTCTTCATTGAGAAAGCAGAGCAAGACCCGAAGCTTCAAAAAATCCAGCGATTCCGGCATAACCAACTTGACTCCTTTTCAGATACACTTCACAGCAGAGCGCATGCCCGGCAGAGAGTTAGACAAGGCTAACTGAGCATACTGTGCCACAACTCTTCCGGTTTGTCAAGCAACAGCAGCTGATTTCCATCGCCTATTGCAAAATAGGAAGAAGTGCAGTATAGTGTAATCGTGTACCTACACGCGGCGTCTCCAGGCTGCCGCAACGGCGAGGGCAGATGCTGATCGTTTTCCGCAAGGGGCAAACAGGTGCTCCAAGCGCTGGTGTACAGCGCTTGCAGGGCGTTATCTGAATAAGTAGAAGGCCGCAGAGATGCGGCTTTTCTCCAGCACAAAAGTTAGCCATCTCTAACCGTATAATTGTATGCGCAAGTTAGACAGGTCTAACGATAAGAGGACATTTAGAATGAGCATCTTTGCATCTTTCCTGCGCGGCGCATACAAACTCTCCGGCGCGAAAAAGGCGTTCGCCTTGCCGGAGGATCAAACACCCAGTGTTCAAATCGTTCTGCCGATGGCAGCTTGCTGTAACGATCAGCCGGTAAACATCGCCTTCCGTGATAAAGGAGATTTCAACGACCTGCTCTCCAGCATCCCCATACTGATTCACCTTCTGAACGACCCCCTCGCGTTTCGTTAGGAGGCCTCTGCAATGGCGTTTCACTGCGGCGTAGGGATTCACATACTCCAACGCTTTCGCCACGTCGCTTGCACAGAAGAAGGTCTTGCCCGCCTCCTGTAACAAACGGATTGAACCAAACTCCTGGTTCTCAAACACCTCCATCATCTGCCCCGACTGTCCGCCATGACTGCCCACATTGGTGTCATGGGTCTTCTGATTGAAATCCGTTATACCTGTTACCTCCTACTCAAATTTGTCTCGCCGGATTTCGGGCGAAAAAAAGAGCCTCGACCCATTCTCGTTTTCAAAGAATGAGCCAAGGCTCTATGTAAATCAGTCAAGTATGTGTTCGTCCGTCGATGGCAAAATTGGACTTCATTTGCTCCTATTGTCCACCAGTAATTTGACCACGATAAGCCCATAAATTCCCGTTCAATTCCATCAAAACCGAACAGTCCAGACAGAATTATGGGTATAGAAAAAGCCCGGAAAATGGCGTATTCCGGGCTTTTTTAGCATTTTTAAGCTGTAGATTATCGCTTGCTGAACTTCAAGAGCCAGGTGCCGATACCGCCAAACATCCGGTCATTTCTTCGCTTTCTACCTGATTTTTGGCTTAATAATGTGGTTTTTCTGCAAACCAGATTCTAATTTTCATCCTCGTGCAATAGCGCACGAAAAGCAGGTTTTGCTCCTTATGTGTGCCTTGCGTATCGCTGCCCAGGGCAACGCAGGACAACAGTAGGGAAAGAAACTTGGTTGCTGTTCTCGTCATCACCTCAAAATTAAATTTCCACACGGAGGACAGCATAATGGAAAAATACATCTTCGATCAGTGCAATGGCCTTTGGTATAAACTCCAAGGCAACTACTATGTCCCCTGCTTAGTGCTGGATGAAGCGGGGACGTCTCCTATTGGTATGTGGGGCAGAAAGCACCAGCAATACCTGAAAGAACATCGTCCCGTGCTCTATTTCGACCTTGTTCTCAGCGGGAAATTGCACAGCTGTCTGGCTGATATTGATACCCAGGCACGAAACAAACTCCATCTGCTCATAACACAGCTGGCAGAGAAGGAGGGTATCAATGAGCAGCTGAAAGCGCAGGACCAGATGGCATGGGTCTGTGCCATGAACAACATCCGAAATCGGGCGGAAGAAATCATCCTCCAAGAGCTGATCTATGGGGAGGATGCCGTATGAGACTTCTTGAAGAATTTTGGTATGGTAACATTGAACCGACGGAATACGACACAAACTCCTGCAAGGAATACAAGGAAGTGCTTCGCCTGATTACCCGAAATGAAGAAAAGCTTCTGGCTACCATGACAGATGCGCAGAAGGAGCTGTTCTCTCGGTACACGGACGCTGTTCGTGAACATCAGACCATGGCAGAGTGCCTGCTGTTCCAGAATAGCTTTAAGCTGGGCGCCAGAATTATGCTTGAAGTTATGGAAGAATAAATCAGCAACTGAATGAAGGCAATCAGCCGGGCAGTGGGACGCTGCTCGGCTGATTTGTTACAATTTCCATTCGTCGTCATATTCCATCAACGGCATAGGCATAATCAACTTATTTTGAAGTTGGTCTCTGTTTTTCTGTTCTTCTACATGAACACACAAAGATACGCAAATAATTGCTTCTCGTACAATGTGCATTAATTCCAGTGTTAATGCGGAAAGTTCATCTTCAGTCACATATAGAGCAAGATCATCAATTTCACCATTAACTCTTGCAGGAAACCATCCATTAGTCACTTTGACATATTTATGCTCAAGTGCATTACGAACATCACTAATGCGCTTCAGACGAGGATTGGGAGAGTCCTCAAACTTGTCATAAAAATCTCTACTAATCCAATATAAAGATGCCAATGCAAAGTTTTCTTTGTGATTAAGAACATTTTTATATTCATAATGGTTCTTTCCCGCTCCAAATCCAGTTAACCATATATGATTAAAGCTAACATCTCTTTCATGTATCCCCAACTCGAAGTAGGAATTGAGAAAATACGCTATTTTGTCGAATAGACCATATAAAGTTTTGAAAGCAGACTTCAATTGCTCAATACGTATTCCATACTGTGGAAAATCAGCAAAGTTGATGAGGTGGGTTTCTTTGTCAGCATAATGTACTTCTTCACGAAATTGCAAAGATAAATAATACTGATACCTTGCATACACATATTCCTGCTTTATTTGGTTAAACATTCCATGAAAAATGGGTTTTGCATCTATAGATACAATCATATCCGGAAGCTGTAACACATCAGTAGCAAAACACAATTCTACTACCGGTAAGTCATTTAGAGTATTCAAAAACAAATTGTTTTCTACAGCCCATTCTCGATACATTTTTTCCTCACAGTTTTCATAAGAAAACTGTGGGATTTCCAAATCCTTTTGCAGAAATCCTTCAACATATTGAGGAATATATACAGCCATTGCCCTAAGGAAACAGTCTTTGGCTGCTTTATGAGTGTTGGGATCTTTGCATTCAACAGCCTTTTTTAGCAAAGAATATGCAAAATAATGGAAATAATCTTGGTGTCCATCATCATAGTCCATGACACCATAGTCTTGATATACTCTTCCAAGATTTCCAATTGCCATTCCAAATAATGGATAAATGTTTATTGCCTTTTTATACTGTGCTATCGCCTCTATATTTCTCCCACAAGAACAAAGCGTATTTCCGTAATTAGTATACAAGAGGCACTTGAAAGGGTTTACATACGGCCCATATTCTTCTTTTGAATATTCCTCATCCTCGATAATGCCTACACTTTTTCTAAAAGCGTACAATTGTTTCTTTATTGATTTTTCGTGCGATAACGACTTCGCTTGTGCAACATCGCTGTATACAGTACCAATTGAATAGTACAATCGTGCTTGCGATGCGGCATCAACGTCAGGCAGTGTTTTTTCAATTTCGCATACTAACTGCTCAAGTAGCACAATATCTCCCGACATCGAAGCGTCATCAAGTTTTTGCGCATAGATTTCCGATACTTGAGAAAAAGGATTTATATATTCTTTTTGACTCATCTGCATTCTCTTTTCTCTTTATTTATGAAGAAGCGACCAGCCGTAGCTGATCGCCTTTCTGTTAGATATACAACATTAAAGTATCCTGACTTAACTCCGGCAACAACTTAAAACTTTCTAACATTTTTTCATCGAAATACCGTTGTAAGCCCAATTGTCTTTCGGTATTAGCAAGATCCGAGGATGAAATTTCCTGGAGAATTTTATGAAAGTCAATTTGTCCAAGCACTTTTTTAGTAAATGGACGTTTTGCATCCAAGAAGGCAATAGTCAGAAGAAATTGTTGAACTTTTTCAGAGTTTAATATCAGCATAGCGGTATATGCCGTATCATACGTAGGAAGACAAATGAAATAGCTCGTATCATCAGTCATAACCGGTCTGTTGTCATTGGAAACAAGCACAGAAAATAAGGGCTTTTTATAGAATCCACTCACTCCAACCTTGTATTGTGCATATGAGTAATCACCAATTCCAAACATGGAATAATCGGGAGCATCCTTATAAATAGAACTTTTCCTTTTTGAAAAATACTCTTTATGCGATGTCAAATATGCCCATGTTTTAGGTGCGTCCCTCTCTATGTGAGCGGTATCCTCCCGAACTTTTTTCTGTGTGACAATTACATATTTTTTAAAATTGTAAACAACCGGAGCCTTGAACATACTGCTTTTTATAAGTGGAAACACATATTCTGATTCGATATCTACGGTCTCTTTTAAACCATTTACCAAATCTGTTCCTTGAGATGACAACTCCATAACTTTAGAACAATCGTGCTTTACTCCTTGCCTCCATTCAAAGCAACAAACTCCAGAAAAATCTGGAACATCCTTAGTAGCTTCACTGTAAAGCTTTCCATCTACATACCGGAAGGAGTCTTTAATTTCATTTGGTTTTTCAAAAGAATAGATATTACAAATTTCAGCAGAAGCTTCGCTTTCACAAAGCTCTATTACCAGCAAACAGGCACTTGCATTAATTCCAAACACCTTATTAGCATTAAACTCAAACAGATCACAAGCACTAAAATTTGTATGCGTGCGCTTCATCTCGACAAAAACATTTCTTGCCACAGAAGTTTTACAAAGCATGGCAATTGTCGTGTTTGTGTCAGATAGGGAAGCAATCAATTGTAGAATTATATACTCGCATATATCAAAATTGCTTGCACCGGTAAGCGCATCCATTCCCTTTAAGCCTTTAAAATTTGCTTTCACAGGAAGATTGTCGGAGTTTAATGTTGACAATGTGCTGTTATTAACCCATGGTGGATTTCCAACGATTAGCAGCCGATCCTTACCCTTCAACACAGACTTCAAATTAAAAGAAAAGAAATCTGCATTTATAATATGAACTCGAGGATCACTTATATTTTGTTTACATATCTCACAGTATTCCGGATTAACCTCGATACCAATGATTTCAGAAGAGTCGAAAATCAAACTGCTTTTCACAAAGCTGCCAACACCACACGTGGGTTCTATAATAACGGACGGTTTTAGCTTTCTTTGATCATGAAGATATTTACATACTTTCAAAGAGAAGAACTCTGGTGTTTGGTAATCCCCATATTCTCTCTTACCATTCATAGTTAATAACTCCATCAACTCTATTGTCCAATGCGATGACTCTTGCATACTGAAGTCTCCACTGGAGTGCATTGCTAATTGTTAAATAGCCCTGCTCAGGAGGATAAGTCAGGATTTCATCAGCCAAATCATTGTAAACAATATCATCACCAGGAACATTTCTGTCTTCCAAGAAGCCAATAATATCTTCCCTATTTGCTCCGTCAGCTACCATTTCTCTAAGGCGTCTTGTGATTGTAAAGTCTGCTGTTCTCATCTTGTCAATGAATGTACAATGGGTAAAGTGCAGGGAGCAACGATTTCCTACATCGTGTTTATCATATACAAAGACCAAGAGATTATATCCCAAGCCATATATTTTCTGGCGGGCATTTTTGAACGGGCAACTTGATTGCGGCTGGGTAATGGATGTTACTTTAATATCAGTTTGAATGTTTTCACCAGGCAGATCAATTCCTTTAGCACTGCTGCCAATTCTAACAGTATAACGTTCAGAAAGATAGCGCTGAAATCTATGTTCTACATATGTACCAACTGCTTTTCCATCAGTAACGCCTACTAATTCGGGATGGTTTTCCTGAGACATAAAATCGCAAAAAATCTTTGCTTCTCTAATCAAGTGGTCAATTGTCAATAAAGGCTTCATATTGTAAATTTCCTTTCTTATTTTTCATTCTGATACTGGAATTCAAGAATATCATCAACACTGCAATTAAGTGTTTTACAGATTTTTTCTATACTTTCCAACGAGATATATTCATTTCTTTTTAAACGAGTAATTATGTTTCCGCTTACTCCGGTCATCTCTTTTAACTGAGCATTGGTAATTTTCTTATCTATCATCATGTGGAATAGTCTGTTGTAACAAATGGCCATGCCACACCTCCTGAGTCAAATTTGCATCTTTGTAACCAATTCATATATATATTATCACGAATCCGTGATTTTTTCAATTGTTTCAGCAAAACGAATTCCCCTTCGCTTAATTCGAAGGGGAATATGGTTTGCTTTATCTATCGTTAATCTTTGTAGATACTTTCTCCTTGTGCCGTAAAAAATACGACCACAAATTATTCCGAGAAATTACATCTTCATATTTCCGGATTTTACTACGAAGCTCACTATTTTCCTTTTCCAAGTCCGCTGTGCGAAGTTGACCACGAACAGACTTGTACTCTACCAGCTCTGCGGTCAATGCAGCGACCTTTGCCTTCAACTCACTTATCATTTTCAACGCTGCATCCAAAGCTTTTTGCAGTTTGGATTCCTTGCGCTCCTGAACATAGAACTTCTTTGCCGCAGCTGCCAGGTTTTCATATTCGGAACGATCCAGCATAACTTTTGAGGAAAACGGAACGGCATGAGGCTCTATTTGCTCCACTTCCTGAACCGCAATCTGCTGTTTTTGAATCTTCTCAATCTTCTTTTCCAGAGAAGCTGCCTGCTGCTCTTTCTGCTGCGTTTGTACGGTGAGTTGTTCCAATCGCTCCTGTTCCCGTTCCACCTTGAACTGTGTCACGGTCAAATGTTCCTCGGAACTACCCCGTTCTCCACGCTCCACATCCGTATATCCTGCGTTACGCATGGCTTGGAAGAAATCGTCCTGGAGAACGCTGTAAGATTTCCGCAGCACCGGCTTTCCATTCTTCTGGAGAATGGGCGTTCCCTGTTCGTCCAATGCCGGTTTGGACAGCCATTTTTTACTGCTGCTTACCTGCATAATCGTTTCTTTGACGGTTCCCACAAGTGATTTGTCTTTGCACCTCTTGGACCAGAGGATCTGCTTCTCCACAACTGGGACATAGACCACATGGAGATGATAGTGGAACACATCCTGCCCCAGTGCTTCGGACATAGCCCAGTTACGCTCATCGGCGTGCATAACAGCGGAGAGAATATACTGTTCGCCGCCAACGATCTCTATAGCAGCTTTGTAAGCGTCCTCATAAAATCGCTTGGCAAACTCATACCCGCCATGGTTATAGAAGTAGGCGGAGTTTACATCAAAAATCAGTTCCCCGTAGAGGTTGGCGTCTGATTTCAGACCACGGGTGGAGATTACACCATCCTTCTCCATCTGGGCAAACATCTCTGCATACCCGGCGGTAGGCTTCTTAAAGTGGATGTTCTGAGGGGTGCGTTCTGGTATAATATCTGGGTTGGTATAGGATTCTTTTTCTCGTTCATTGTGCCGCTGGGCATTACCAATTTTGGCGGCGGTCAAGTTTGCGTTTCTTGCACTGGTACGGTCAATCCCATCGTTTCTCGCCATAGAGCTCCTTTCACATTTGTACGGCCTGCAGGCCGGGGCGCACTTCCTGCGGAAGTGTAATAACCCACTATGATACTTTCATCCTGCGGCTGCAAAGTATCGTGGGCTCTCCGAGGGGGATGCGGCTCCTGCGGGAGCCTCCCTGGCTTGCGTGTGCTATCCACACAGCAAACCAGGTGTGTCCGGCATCCTTGCTTCTGCAAGCAATCCTGCCGGCCACGGTTCGGGAAAATCCACCGGATTCTCCCGAACCATCCATCTCCAAATCTGCGGATTTTTCGATGGGGACGGTGGTGCGATACCAGAGTGCAACTCTGTGCAGGAAATGCAATAAATGCAGGAATTCCCGGCCTCATGCTGCGGGGTTCACGATGATTTTCACATCGGCTGGTCTGCCCACCGACTGGCGTTCCGGTTCTTCCAGCCGGATGTATCCATGCCCCTCCAGCAGTTCCAGCGTCGGAAAAATCTCCTCCGTTTTCTTGAAAAACTTTCCCCGGCACATCTGGAAAAGCTCAGAGCGCTTGATCACCGATACGTTCTTCTTTTTCAGCTTTGCCAAGACGAATTTGGCTTTCTGAATGGTTAAGTCAGTGCCCATCATGGAATAAGCGTAGGTGGAATGAGCCAGAAAATATTTTCCGATCTGAATCGCCCTGCTCATCGTAGAAGCTGCCACTTCTGTTTTGTCATCTTCCATATCAGCACAGTGCAACAATCCCGCAATCCGGAGTACGGCACCGATATATTTGCTTGCCCAATCGGAAATTGCCTGTCCCTCGCCAACCAGAAACTTCTCATGTTCCTGAAAGTAATCGGCCATCAGATCAAAGGCTTTTTCGGAAAGGTGTACCGTCTGGGCATTTCCAGCAATCGGCAGAGCCATCAGGCGAAAAATCAAGCTGCGATAAACGGCAGTTATTTCGGGCGGAATCGGCTGGGTACGAAAGACCCGGCTGCCAATTCTGGATGGTGGAGACGCATACAGGAAGCGGGCAATTAAACCCCGTCCGGTCATGGTGGTATTGGACATGATTTCATCCAGCACACTGGGCTGAATCGAGAGGATAGCCGACAGTGCCGGGTGCATGATGCACTCTGCTTCACGGGTCATTCGATCCACATAAATGGCATCTCCACAATGACCTTTCAGCCAGACATCAATGTTGGATTTGTTGGAATACCGTCCGGCCATGATGTCAAAGATACCGCCCTCGGTGGAAATCACGGAGAATACTCCGTTGTTGGCCGCCATCAAGCTGGTCAGAGCTTCACTGGAACAATCGTCCGCAAAAAAGCGAACCGGCTTTAGTTCTGGAATTTCTTCCAGCTGCTCCTGAAGTTGCCGCAGCTCCAACTCCATTTCCCGGCTTTCCTTGCGCTCCAGCTTCTTTTGCAGACCGGAGATCTGGCGCTCCATAGATTCCCGCTGCAAATGGTTTTCCCGTATTTCCATGCTGTGCGCCTTGTTATATTCCTGCTCATACTCATAGAGGAATGTGGTCATATCCCGCATGACGCTGGACTTTCGCTCCCCCGGTGCGGCGATCACCACTGTGTACAAGCTCAAAGGCTCACAGTATCCCGGCGTTCCCTCTATCTTGTATTTTCCCTGTAAGCAGATAGCCAGCACACCCAGGCTGATCACCGCTGCCATGTCCGGGGCAGTCTGACTGTGTTCAGCTACCGCACTCACATAATTCCGAACCACATCCGGAAGAGCGTCTACCGGAAATGCAGGCAGATCACTCCACTGTGGCGTCAGCGGAACAATAGGTTGAAAAACCGGTGACGGCTCCGCTTTTGGAGTGTAGATTTCCCGGCAATGCTCGATTGCCTTCTGAATGGTGATTGCACCATACGTTGTGCCGGATTGCTGCCGGTCCCATTTATCCCGCATCAATCCCGACTGCCGGAACATAGTGTCCATCTTGGCAGCATCCCGTCCCGTCCAAAAGGCGAGATGACTGCACAACGCCAGATCTGCCTCTGATGGGGACAAATATCCCTCCACTGAACCATTCCAAAGGGCTGTGAATGCTGCCCCATTCTTACTGCTTTTTGCCAGTTGCAGAAGCTGCTCCATGCTTAAATCAGAGTTTTTTGCATTTATTGCATTTTCTGTGCCTACCTCCGGCCTGCGCATGAACTTGTCCAGTAACACTTGCAGCTCCTGGGTCCGGTCACCATACTCATAATCCTCACAGCGGTTTCCGGTCACGGTGACATATTTGTTGGTTGCTCCCGCCACGTACACCTCAATTCCAGCCTGGTGGTTCATAATATAGAATCGTTTGGTATCATACTGAAACCCTTTTGCTGAAAAGAGAATGTGAAGACCGTTTCCGCTGGGGCTGTACTCGGTATAGCTGTGCATTAAGGCCACAATTTCTGCGGCGGTCTGGGTGTAATAGCCGCTGTCCGAAACGCAGTTGTCCAGGTCAATCGCACAGATGCCGTTGAAAATTCCAATTCCAATGCCATCATATCCGCTGGCCTGTACTGCTATTTTATAAGGTACGAAGCTGGAAGGATCGTTGCTTTTCGCTCCCAGACCGGTTTGCGGCTGGTATGGCACCTTCGTTTTCCTCTCATTCCGTTCCTCATACTTCCAGCAGCAGAACAGGCCATTTTGTATGATGCTGTCTGGTAAAGCTGTCAAATTCTATTCCTCCTTAAATAATTGTTGAATTTGGCAGCTGTCGTGTTATAATATCCTTGCTGAGTGATAGTCACACGGCAGCTGCCGTTTGTACTGTCCGTCAAGAGTTCTCATCTGCCAGGATGAGGGCTCTTTTTTTATGCGATTTCCGGTTGGAAGTATCCAATTTCCTCCCACACCTTTCTGTCGGGGCAGTAGTAGTTGTACTCGTTAGAGTTTTCCAGCTTGATCGCATAGCCGAATTTCAGGATTCCCTGCTGCAAACCAATGCGCACATACTGGGCATCCTTGTGCATGGCGACTGCAATCTCGGTGATGGGGACATTGCGTCCAGTGAAGGGCGGCAGTTCGACATAAACTTTCTTTTCCATGTGAATGACCTCCTTATTGCTAATATGCGAATTATTAGTTCGTATTTTGATTATAAGCCATCCAAGACCGCTTGTCAACACTAAATACGAAAAAGTTATTCGCATTACGACCTTGTAATTCGCACGACTTCGTGTTACAATACAAACGAGGTGATGACAATGCACAGCAACCCGGCTGAAATTGGCGAGAGAATCAAGGCAGCCCGCAAGGCCGCTCACTTGAGCCAAACGGAGCTGGCACAGCGTCTGGACAAGACGATGCGCACAGTTCAAAAATACGAAAGCGGTGAAATTGAGCCATCCATAGCGATGATCAATGCCATCGCCAAAATCTTAAACATATCTCCGGCAGACCTGATTGGCTACCAGAAACCTGAAATCCAGCTGGACAGCCTGTCTGATGTAATTGCGGTTCTTTACCAATTAAACAAGAAGGCCGGTATCCGGTTCGAAATCGATGTCCAGCGCCCGCCCCACAGCGAAGAATGGTCCTGCTCCCTGAAATTCAAGGGAAATGACCACTCCGCAGAAATGAATGATTCCCTGTGCCTGATTTTGGAAGAGTTCCGGGACGAGCGTGAAAAACTGGAAACCTATTGGACCGATCAAGAATCCTTTGACCGCTGGATTGAAAAAGAACTGGCTTACTACGCAGGTGCCAAGTTGCAGGACAAGGAAGTGGAAGCTCTCTCCGATTTGGAGCGCATTCAGCGGCGCAACGAACTGGATCAGCAGATGCTGGAGAAAATGAAAAAGGCCGCCGAAGAAAACGGCGACCAGAAATAACGGTGGGTGTTACATACCCCTGTCAAATTTAATTTGAAAACGCTGGGAGAAAGGAAGTTTGAGATTTTTTGAGATTACCCAACGGATATGGAAGCGTAAAGAAAATGTCCGGAAAGCGAAGAAGACCCTATGCAGTGAGTAAAACCGTAGGGTGGCATGTTAACCCAGAAACAGGCAAGTCCGTTCAAGAACAAATCACCATCGGCTATGCAGCAACCAGAGCAGAGGGGCTGCAAATGTTGGCAGAGTATAACAACAACCCCTTTGACATCAAGGCATCCAAAGCCACCTTCCAGGAGGTCTATGAACGCTGGTCAAAGGAGAAGTTTCCCATCATCTCCAAGTCAAATGTAAAAGGCTATGAGGCGTCCTATCGGGTGTGCGGAACACTTTACAACAAGGTGTTTCGGGATATTCGGCTGATGGACCTCCAATTTGTGGTGGACACCTGCGGGAAGAATTACCCCACCCTGAAAAAACTCAAGGGGCTGTTCAACCAACTGTACGCCTACGCCATGAAAAACGACATCTGCAACAAGGATTACTCCGAGTTTGTAGATTTGAGCCGGTACAAGGATAAGAACCCCAACAAGCGTGACCGGAACAAATTCACAAAGGAGCAGATTGCCCGCCTGTGGGAGCTTACAGAGGACCCGTACTATCAGATCGTGTTGATGCTGATCTACAACGGTTGCCGCATCTCGGAGTTCCTCGACTTAAAAAAGGAAAACGTACATTTGGAAGAACAGTACTTTGATGTGATCGCCAGCAAAACCGAAAATGGCCTGCGTAAAGTTCCTATTGCCGACAAGGTGCTGCCATTCTACAAAGCGTGGTACGAAGGTTCTCCGTGTGAATACCTGCTCCACACGCCGGATCAAAAGCACTTTGATTACAGGAACTACTACGACAGTTACTTCACGCCCCTGATGGAGCAGCTTGGATATGACCAGACGCCGCACTGTACCCGGCATACCTGCATCTCCATGCTGACAGAGGCCCATGTAGACCAAACCATGATCAAGAAGATTGTGGGACACTCCGGTGCCATGACGCTCACCGAACGTGTCTACACCCACCTGGATATTGAAACACTGGTGGAGGCAATTAACAAGATCTAAACGGAAGAAGGAAAAGCCGTGCAGCACAAAAAAGCAGGAGATGCACTCCTTGCGGAATGATCTCCTGCTTCATAAGGCTTTTTTCGCTTGCGATTCTTGTTCCTTGTGTGCTCCTTGCTTGCTTCTTACGAAGCAAAATGGACCACTTTCGAGGACCACGCACAGCTCCAAAGTACTGAATTTTCCTGCAAATCGACGTCGTGAGACGTACTGAGAAGTAGGGAAAATTAGCGCTTGCTGAACTGCGGAGCGCGACGAGCGGCTTTGAGGCCGTATTTCTTACGCTCTTTCATTCTCGGGTCACGGGTCAGCAGACCGGCGGCCTTCAGGGGTGCACGGTAGCTGTCCTCGACCTGCAGCAGCGCACGGGCGATACCGTGACGGATCGCGCCGGCCTGACCGGTCACGCCGCCGCCGGTGACGGTGGCTTCGACGTCGAACTTGCCCATGGTGTCGGTCGCAGCGAAAGGCTGACGAACGATGAGCTTCAGGGTCTCGAGACCAAAGTAGTCATCGAGGGGACGGCCGTTGACGGTGATGCTGCCGGTGCCGTTGGGGAACAGGTGCACACGCGCGACGGAGGACTTTCTGCGGCCAGTGCCGTACATATAGGCTTTTTTGCTCGTATAAGTTGCCATGTTCTATTTCCTCCTTCTCAGCGATCCCAGACTTCGGGCTTCTGTGCCGCATGGGGATGCTCGGCGCCGCGATAGATCTTCAGGCGCTTGAGCTGCCACTGGGCAATGGTGTTCTTCTGCAGCATGCCGCGAACAGCCAGACGCATAGCCAGCTCCGGCTTATCCTTCATGAGCTTCTTGTACTGCGTCTCATGCAGGCCGCCGGGGTAGCCGGAGTGCGTGCGGTAGTACTTCTGCTCGAGCTTCTTGCCGGTGAGCACAGCCTGCTCGGCGTTGATGATGATGACAAAGTCGCCGCAGTCAACGTGCGGGGTGTAGTCGGTCTTGAGCTTGCCGCGCAGCAGATCGGCAGCGAGCGCTGCGGTCTTGCCCATCGGCTTGCCGGCTGCATCCAGAACGTACCACTTGCGGGTGACGGTGTCCTTGTTCAGCAAAGTAGTGGACATATTTGTGCCTCCAATTAGAATGTGTTGAAAAACATTTTGACATTTTTCAGGCGCGAACGTAGAATAGTTCTCACATCCGCGCCCTACTTTTATACCACAACCGCCGGAGTCTGTCAACGGAATTTTCATTTAGATGTCTCTTTACTTTTAATATCTCCGTTTTTCTCCGTTTTTCTCTTGATTTCGCATTTTCTATTTTCGTTTTCGGAGGTCTGCTATGAACGACCTGAATGCTTTCACCGGTCTCGTGCGCCGGTGCGTAGAGGATTATGACATGATCGCGCCGGGCGACACCGTCGCCGTCGGCGTCTCTGGCGGCAAGGATTCACTCGTGCTTCTGCTCGCGCTCAACGAGCTGCGGCGGTATTATCCGAAGCCGTTTTCCCTCGAGGCGATCACGGTCGAGCTCGGCTTCGAGGGCATGGACTTCGCGCCGGTGGCAGAGCTGTGCGCGTCGCTCGGCGTGCCGTACACGCGCCTGAAGACCGACATCAAGGAGGTCGTGTTCGACGTGCGCAAGGAAGATAACCCCTGCTCCCTGTGCGCCAAGATGCGCCGCGGTGCGCTGTGCACGGCGCTCAGCGAGCGCGGCATCACAAAGCTCGCGCTCGGCCACCATTTTGATGATGCAGTCGAGACGTTTCTGCTCTCGCTCGTGTACGAGGGGCGCATCAGCTGCTTTCAGCCGGTGACGCACATGACGCGCACGGGCGTGGATCAGATCCGGCCGATGCTCTACGCCGGCGAGGGGCGCATCGCAAACCTTGCAAAGGCGCTGGCGCTGCCGGTCGTCGAAAATCCCTGCCCGGAGGACCGCGGCAGCAAACGGCACGAGGTCAAGGAGCTCATCCGCACCATGAGCCTCACCTACCCCGATCTGCGCAGCAAGGTGTTCGGCGCGATTCAGCGCGCGCCGCTCGACGGCTGGGAAAAGGCACGGTAAACTCGCGCGCGTTAAACAGGACAAGCCCGGTGGGGATTCCCCACCGGGCTTGTGTGTTGAAATGAAGTCTCAGAGGACGTTCTGGCAGAAACGCATGACGATCGCGGCAGTCTGTGCGCGGGTCGCATCGCCCTTCGGTTCGAGGGTCGTGACACCGTTGGCATTGCCGACACCGCAGATCACACCCTGTGCGACCGCCCAGGACATCGGCGTGCGGGCATAGCCGGAGATGCTGCTGTAATCCGGATAGCCGGTCAGATCCGCAGTCTGGAACACGTTCAGGTCGAGGACGTTCTTAGCGTAGCTATAGAGGATCGTCGCCATGTCCTGACGCGTGATCGTTGCATTCGGGGAAAACGTGGTAGCACTCGTACCGCTCACGACACCCTTCTCCGCGGCCCAGTTGATCGCATCGACATACCAGCTCTCCGTCAGGTCCGTGAAGGGACTGGCCTTCGTGGCCTTCGGGCTGCCGGCCTGGCAGTAGAGCATCTCCACCAGCTGCGCACGCGTGGTCACGCCATCCGGCGCGATGGTCGTGGCGCTCATGCCGCTCATGATGCCGTTCTGGATGCAGTAATCCAGGCCTTCATGTGCCCAAGAGCTGTAGGCCGGCATATCCGTAAAGCCGGCGCCCGGGCAGATGTGCGTATCGGAGGCGCTGGTTCTGACCGGGATGCTGTTGAGCATCTTGGCAAGCTCGAAGAATTTCTCCTGCAGCATGGCGTGCGTGGACTTCTGCGTCTGACCAACCATGTTGATGTGATCGGTGTTGTCGATCTTTTCAATGTAGTTCCAGACACCCATCTTGGTGCCGGACTTGAAGGTCATCTTGCCGTCAGCACCGACGCCGTAGTTCTCGTTGTACTGATCCGTGGAGTTCTCATGCGGACGGATGGCGGAACGGACGGAAACGATGCCGTCATTCTCCCACCACTCCGGAGTGATGTTCACATGGCCGACCGCATAGTTGACGTGTCTGCCCATGTAGGTGCCGCTCTTGATCATCATCGGGTTCATGCTGGCATTCGGCAGATAGTGGCCGGTCAGCGGATCGCGGTGGGTGTTCGAGCAGGCAATGGAGAAGTAATAGATATCATCCTGCGCCTTGGCGTAGCCGTTGAGCACGGCCGCACCGTCGACGTCGAGGTCATAGACGCTCAGGTCATTGGTGTGCTGCGTCCAGATCTTGCTGTTGATGACACGATTGAAGTAGCTGGAATAGGACTCGTTGGGCTGGCGCACCAGGCCCCACTGATCGAGCTTGAAGTCCAGGCCGAAGTTGTTCTCGTTGACGTTCGAGCCGGTGACCGTGCCGATGATGCCCATGGCATACTGCGCCAGGTCGCCGATGTTCTGATAGACCTTGGTGTCATACTGGCTGCCGTCGTGCGGCGTGCACAGCGTCGTGATGCTCTCGATCCAGTGGCGGCACTCGCCGGTGAACAGCGGGCTGATATCGCCGCCGCGGCTGGCGTTGCGCTCGTCGGCGTCGCCGTTTTCAAGCAGCTGCGCCAGCATACGGATCGTCTCGCCGCCCATGCTGTGGCCGATCAGGTGCACCTTGAGCTCGCTGTCCGGATTGTTCAGCTCCGGCAGGACGCCCGGGAACGTGCGGCCGTAACGGGCATGACCGTTCGTGGCAGAGTGATACGCACCGTAGTCGACCGTGCCGCCGACGAGGTAGGCATACAGCTCACAGGCGCGGTCCCAGTTGCTGGCGACGGGGCCGATCGACGGGGTATAGACCTCGTAGCCGGCGTTGTTGAGAATGTCGCGCAGGCTGCTGAAGCCGCCCCAGTAGTTCAGGCCAAGCACCTCCGTGCCGCCCCAGCCGAACAGGCCGTGCACCATCACGATCGGATAGTGGTTGCCGCTCGCCGACAGCAGCTCCGGCAGGTCCGCGTCCGTCAGTTCGTCAGCAGAGGCCGCATGGTCGGCGTCATAATCGACCGTGTCAACACTTGCTGCGAAGCCGGGCATGCAAAGCACCATCGCCAGCACCAAAACGGTGGCGAGCACTTTGCTCCACGTTTTCTTCATGAAAATCCCTCCAATAGATTTTGGGACAAGCTTCACATCTGTCCCCTTTTTTATGGTTACACTATAGTCTTGCTGCGAAAACAGAACAAGCACCAGCGCGGGACGAGTGTAACCTTTTTGCACACATCGCGCTTCTTGATGAAACACACGTCACCATTATGTGCTTCGAGATACAGAACGCGTCTGCGGCAGAAAAGACAAAAGGATCCCGCTGTCCGCAAGTTGCGGACAGCGGGATCTACATTGTAAGACAGGCTATGAGATCAGATCATCATGCCGCGCTTTTTGGCCTCAAAGGTCAGCTCGTCGCGGAAGTCGGGATGCGCGATGGCGATGAGCTGGCGGGCACGCTCACCGAGGCTGCGGCCGCGCAGGTGCGCCACGCCGTACTCGGTGACAATATAATCGACGTCGTTCTTGCTCGTCGTGACGACGGCGCCCGGCGTGAGGATGGGCTTGATCTTGCTGATCGTGCCGCCCTTGGCCGTGGAGGTGAAGGCAATGAAGCTCTTGCCGCCGCGGGACTGGCAGGCGCCGCGGACGTAGTCGATCTGGCCGCCGGAGCCGGACATATGCTTCGTGCCGACCGACTCGGCGCAGACCTGACCGAAGAGGTCGACCTCGACCGCCGCATTGATGGAGATCATGTTGTCGTTCTGGCAGATGACGTTCGGGTCGTTGACATAGTCGACCGGCAGGATCTCGACAGACGGGTTGTCATTGATGAAGTCATAGATGCGCTGCGAGCCGAAGGCAAACGTCGTGACGGTCTTGCCGCGGTGGATCTGCTTTTTGCTGTTGTTGACCGCGCCGCACTCGATCAGCTCGACCATGGAGTCGGTAAACATCTCGGTGTGGATGCCGAGGTCATGCTTGCTCTTGAGCGCCATGCCGGTCGCATCCGGGATCGCGCCGATGCCGAGCTGCAGGCACGCGCCGTCCGGGATAAGGTCGGCGATGAGGCCGCCGATCGTCTTGCTCACGTCGTCAAGCTGCACCGGCGGCAGCACCGGCAGGTCGTGGTGATACTCCACGAGCGCGTCGACCTGCGAGATGTGGATCAGCGAGCCGCACAGCGCGCGGGGCTGGCGATTGTTGACCTCGAGATAAATGCGCTTGGTCTTATCGAGCATGGCGTCGATATAAGAGCCGTTGAGCGCGAGGCTGAAGTAGCCGTGGCTGTCCATCGGCGCGACCTCGACGCACACGGCGTCATAGTCATACTCGGTGCGGATGCGGGTCGGGAAATCACGGTAGTACGCGGGAATGATGTCGGCATAGCCGGCGTTGACCGCCTTGCGCGCCGCGCTGCTGGAAAACCAGCTGTAGCCTGTCATCTTGCCGGCCAGCGTCGGGTCGGTATAGAAGTCGAACGGATAGCCGTCGAGCAGGGTCTGCACCTTCACGCCGGTGATGTCGGTGCTGCGGATGTGCTCCGCCATCGCGGCCATGATGGCCGGGGTCTGAGAAGTCGCCGTGTCCATGCCGATGAGCCAGCCGGACTGCACCTGCTGTGCGATATGCTCCGGCGTCGTCAGTTTGTCCTGATACATTTTCTGAAAATCTGTCATAATTTATTTGCTCCCTCAAACAAAAAATGTGTACGATTGGGTACTTATTATCATACATGATTCGTCCGTCGAATTCAAGGGGGCACAGATTTTTGCAACCTTTCGCCGGTTCATGTCACAATTTCGGTCACGTGGGTAGTTTTCTCACACGCACAAATATGTTATGATAGGGTGAGGTTTTTTGGATATGACGAACGATCTGTCGAAAAAAACCGTTTTCTAATGCGGCTCTCATTTTTGCCGGTTACAATGATGAGCGTCGCATCTTACGGCAGACACTCCCCTGCCAATTCTAAATACAAGGAATGATACGACACAATGACGATTACGATTGTCTGCGATATCCTGGGTGAGGAGAACAACGGCACCACCATTGCCTGCATGAATCTCATCCGGTATCTGCGCGCGCAGGGGCACACCGTGCGTGTGGTCTGCGCCGATCAGGACAAGGCCGGAAACGAGTGCTTTTACGTCGTGCCGGAGCGCAATCTCTACCTGCTCAACCCGATCGTGGAGCGCAACGGCGTGACGCTGCCGCGTGTGGACCGCGCCATCCTCGAGGAGGCGATCCGCGACTGTGACGTCGTGCACACGACGTTCGTGCTGCGCCTGTCGCACACGGCGGTAAAGATCGCCAAGGCATACAACAAGCCCATCACGTCGAGCTTTCACTGTCAGGCGGAAAACGTCACGGCGCACTTTCTGTGCAAGGACTCGGCCGCCATCAACCGCGGCGTGTACCGCGCGTGCTACCAGATGGTGTACCAGTATTCGGACATCATCCACTACCCCACGCAGTTTATCCGCGACACGTTTGAGGCCGTCGTCGGCCCGACGAACGGCCGCGTGATCTCAAACGGCGTCAACAGCATGTTCACGCCCGGCCCGGCCACGCGTCCGGAGGGGCTCGAGGACAAGTTTCTCATCGTCTCGACCGGCCGTCTGTCGAGCGAAAAGAATCAGGAGATCCTCATCGAGGCCATTGGCCGCTCGGCCTACCGCGAGCAGATCCATCTCATCCTCGCCGGTGAAGGCCCGCGCGAGGCGCACTACCGTCACCTTGCCGAGCGCTGCGGCGTGGACATGGAGATCTCGTTCTTCACGCGGCAGGAGCTGCTGAACCTGCTGCGCTGCGCCGACCTCTACTGCCACCCTGCCGAGGTGGAGATCGAGTCGATCGCCTGTCTGGAGGCCATCGCCTGCGGACTGGTGCCGGTCATCGCCGACTCGCCCAAGAGCGCGGCCAAGGCCTTCGCACTCGACGAAAAGTCTCTATTTAAAAATAAGGATGCAGAGGACATGGCGCGCAAGATCGACTACTGGGTGAGTCACCCGGACGAGCGCGCGGACTACAGCCGCAAATATCTCGACAGCGGCACGCAGTTTGAGCAGCAGAGCTGCATGCGCCAGATGGAGCAGATGCTCTTTGACGCCGCAGCCATGGCCGGTGCGCCGGTATGAGCCGCAAGACCGTCTACTATCACGACCCGCTGCACGACGACTTTGCGCCGACCAACGGGCACATCCACCCGAAGCAGATCGGCGCGGATTTCCCGTATGAGCACAAGGGACCGCTCTGGAACGCGCTCGCCTTCGTCGTATACCGGATGGTGATGACACCGTTTCTGTTTTTGTACTGCAAGCTCGTGTTCGGTCTGCGCATCGAAAACCGCAAGGCGCTGCGCGCGCTGCCGGGCGGATACTTCCTCTACGGCAACCACACGAACACGCTGGCGGACGCCTTCATCCCGACGCTGCTGGCGTTTCCGCGGCGCGCGAACATCATCACCTCTGCCGACACCGTCTCGATCCCGGGCGTGCGCAACATCGTGCAGATGCTCGGCGCGATCCCGCTGGCGAATACCATCGAGGGCACGCGGCAGTTTCTTGCCGCCATGCACCGCCGGCTCGAACGCGGTCAGGCCGTGATGATCTATCCGGAGGCACACATCTGGCCGTACTACAACGGCATCCGTCCGTTTCCGGACACGTCGTTTGCCTACCCTGTGCGCGAGCAGCTGCCCGTCGTCGCCGCGGCGGTCATCTACCGGCAGAGAAAGCTGCTGCGCGCGCTGCCGCCGCGCATCACCGTCGTTGTGAGCGACCCGTTTTATCCCGACCCAGCCCTGCCACCGCGCAGCGCCCGGCGGGATCTGCATAAGAAAGTCTATACCTTCCTGTGCGACACCGTTTCTGCGCGCAGGAGCTATGCGCACATCGAGTATCTCCCCGCACAGGACCAGAATCCAGCCGCGCGATGACCGCGCCGCACCCTCAGAAAGGTGGAATCCCGCTTGGCACATTTGACCGAAGCCGCCATCCAGGACACGTTCCTGAAGCTGCTGTCCGAGCAGCCGTTTGACAAGATCACCGTGACGCAGCTCGTAGAAGAATGCCAGATCACGCGCCGGACGTTTTACTATCACTACTCCGATCTCTTTGAGCTGCTCGACATCATCCTGCGCCGTGAGACCGACCGGGCGGTCGCCGAGTTCGAGGCCACCGGCAGCTGGGAGGAGTGCATGATCACTGCGTCCCGCTTTGCGCGCGAGCACAAGCGCGCCGTCTACCACATCTACACCTCCTCACACCGGCTGGAGCTGGAGAGGCACGTCGACCGCGTGTCCGAGGAAATGATGCGCAGCTATGTCGAGCGGCAGTCAAAGGGCCTGCGCGTGAGCGATCAGGACAAAAAGCTCGTGTGCGACCTCTACCGCTTCGGCATCACGGACATTTTCTATGCGTGGCTCGAAAACGGGATGAAGGAGGATCTCGAGACGCAGATCCACCGTCTGAGTCTGCTGTTCACGGGCAACATCCGCGCTTCCCTGTCCCGGGTACAGATCCCGGAAGAAGTCTGATCACTCACCGGCGGACACAGTCGTGCCCGCCGGCTTTTATCACGAAAGGAGACACACCATGCCGATCTTGGAAAAGCTTCAGCCGCAGGCCGTCTTTGCGCACTTTGAGCAGCTGTGCGCCATCCCGCACGGCTCGGGAAACACGAAAGCGATCAGCGACTATCTCGTGCGCTTTGCCGCCGCGCGCGGTCTGCGCCACATTCAGGATGAATACAACAATGTCATCATCTTCTGCCCCGGAACGCCGGGCTATGAGACCGCCGCGCCGGTCATCCTGCAGGGGCACATGGACATGGTCTGCGAGACCGCGCCGGACTGCGCAAAGGACATGACCAGTGAAGGGCTCGACCTCTTCGTGGACGGTGACACGATCGGCGCGCGCGGTACGACCCTCGGCGGGGACGACGGCATCGCCGTTGCGATGGCGCTTGCCATTCTGGACGCGGACGACATCCCGCATCCGCCGCTCGAGGTAGTGCTCACGGTCGATGAGGAGACCGGTATGCTCGGCGCGGAGGCACTCGACGCCTCTGTGCTCCAAGGGCGCACGATGCTCAACCTCGACTCCGAGGATGAGGGTATCCTCACCGTCAGCTGCGCGGGCGGCAATGTCTCCGTGTGCACGCTGCCGGTCACGCGCGCGGCGTTTCCGGGCACGGCGCTCACCGTCACGGTCAGCGGCCTGCTCGGCGGCCATTCGGGCGCGGAGATCGACAAAGGGCGCGGCAACGCAAACCAGCTTCTCGGGCGGGTGCTGTACGCTGTCGGTGCGCGCACGGCGCTGCGCGTCGTCTGCGTCGACGGCGGACTGAAGGACAATGCCATCCCGCGCGAGAGCCGCGCCGTCATCACCGTCGCCGACTCCGATGCGGCGCAGGCTGCGATCGCGGACATGGACGCGGCACTCCGGCACGAATACGCGGCAGCCGACCCGGATGTGTTCGTGCGCGCAGAGCCGGTGCAGCCGCAGATGCCGCCGATGGACGCGGCGTCCACGCAGCGCGCCGTGTGTATGCTCTGCTGCCTGCCGAATGGGATTCAGGCCATGAGCCAGGACATTCCGGGACTGGTCCAGACGTCGCTGAACCTCGGCATCCTGACCACGGACGAGCAGTGCGTGCAGGCGTCGTTTTGCGTGCGCAGCAGCGTGGCCACGCAAAAGGAGATGCTCGTCGCGCGTCTGCGCTGCCTGATGGCGCAGCTCGGCGGCAGCGTTGACGTCTCGGGCGACTATCCCGCGTGGGAATTTCGCAAGGACTCGCCGCTGCGTGAGCGGATGATCGATGTCTTTCGCGAGCAGTACGGTCACGACCCGAAGGTGGAGGCCATCCACGCGGGCGTGGAATGCGGTCTGTTCGCCGGGAAATTGCCGGGCCTCGACTGCGTGTCCTTCGGCCCTGACCTGACGGAGATCCATACCTGCCGTGAGCGGATGCACATCGCCTCCGTGCAGCGCGTCTGGCGCTACACGCTTGAGGTGCTGCGCCGCTGCAAGTGAGCAAAACGCAAAACCGCCCTGTGCAAAATAGCACAGGGCGGTTTTCCTATATATGTGTAATTTACTTGTGCAGCTCGCGCTCGTGCACGTCACCGCTCTTGCGCGCGGCCACGGCCACAAGGCCAGAGAGCGCCATGAGCGCGATGACGTTCGGCAGCACCATGAGCTGGTTGAACATATCCGTCAGCTCCCAGACAAGATCATTGGACAGGCAGGAGCCGAGGAAGATGAAGACGAGGGCGATGATGGAGTACGGGAGGTTCGCCTTCTTGCCGAAGAGATAGTTGACATTGATGCGGCCGAACAGGTTCCAGCCGACGATGGTCGAAAACGCGAAAAACAGCAGGCAGATTGCCACGAAGGCATTGCCGAGCGTCTCGCCAAACACGCTCGAGAACGCAAGCTGCGCCATGTTCGTCTTGGAAATGCCGTCGACCGCACCGTGCGCCAGCGGGCCGTTGCCGGCGTAAAGCGTAGAGATAACGACGAGCGCCGTCATCGTCAGTACGACGAACGTGTCGATGAACACGCCGATCATTGCGACTGTGCCCTGCTCGTGCGGATTTTTGACGTTGGCCAGCGCGTGCGCGTGCGGGGTCGAGCCCATGCCGGCCTCGTTGGAGAACAGGCCGCGCTTTGCGCCCTGACTGATGGCCGTCTTGAGCGCGTAGCCGATGCCGCCGCCGATGATGGCATCCGGCATGAAAGCGTACTTGAAGATCATGCCGAAGGTCTCCGGCACGTAGCGGATGCGGGCAATGAGCACGATGAAGCCGCCGAGCAGATACAGGCAGGCCATGATCGGCACGATCTTTTCCGTGACGGAAGCGATGCGCTGCACGCCGCCGATGAAGATGAAGGCCGCGATGGCACAGACGATCAGGCCCATGACCCAGCTCGGAATGTGGAATGCGTTCTGGCACGCCTCGCCGATGGAGTTGGACTGTACCATAGAGCCCATGAAGCCGAGCGCAAGGATGATCGCGACCGCGAAGAAGCCCGCAAGGAACTTGCCGAAGCCGTTCGGGAAGGCGTGCTTGATGTAGTACACCGGGCCGCCGAGAATCGTGCCGTCAGGCTCGACCACGCGGGTCTCCTGTGCGAGCACCGCCTCGGCATAGATCGTCGCCATGCCGAAGAATGCGATGAACCACATCCAGAAGATCGCGCCGGGGCCGCCGATGAGGATCGCGCCGCAGGCGCCGACGATGTTGCCGGTGCCGACCTGCGCCGCGACCGCCGTCGCCAGCGCCTGGAACGAGCTCATGCCGGCCTTGTGCTTTTCACCGTTGAGGCTGAACTCGCCGAAGAAACGCCGCCAGCCCTCGCCGAAGCAGCGCACCTGCACGAACTTCGTGCGGATGGTGAAGTACAGGCCCGCGCCGATGAGCAGGATGACCAGCACATAGTCTGACAGGTACATGTTGACGGTCTGCACGATTTTGAGTAAAGTTTCCATGTTGTTTCTCCCTCTGCATTGATTTTTTGCAAAGCAAAAAGCTGCCGGTCGATCTGACCAGCAGCTCCAGAGAACAAACAGCGCCTGAACACCCGCACAAGTCGGGCACTCGCTCTGTCCTTTTGCCTGAGAGATTCGGCTTGCGCCTTACACCTTCGGCACCCGCTCTGCACGGGATTCTCCAGAGTCTCCTCCGCCTCCAGTCTCGGCTGTGCCGATCCTTGAGGTTTCCTTGGATATTCATTTGATTGCGTGGAGTATTATTACATACCCATATGCGCTTGTCAAGCCCCGATTCAAAAAAAGTTCACAGATTTCCTGTGCCGTACATCAGTGCCGTGAGCGCGACGACCGGCGCAGTCTCGCACCGCAGGATGCGCTCGCCCATGGAGCAGATGTGGATGCCGAGCTTGCGCGCCATGTCGGCCTCGAACTCCGCAAAACCGCCCTCCGGCCCTGTAATGATGGCAGCGGACGCGACCGGCTGCGCCGCGTGCTCGATGGCGTCGCGGATGGTTTCGCGCTCGCCGGTCTCATACATGAACAGCGGCAGGTCGGTGTGCAGCGCGTCGTTGAGCACACTGACATAGTCCGCCGTGTAGCGTACCTGCGGAATGATGCCGCGTCCCGACTGCTTTGCCGCCTCCTCGGCGATGCGCTGCCAGCGCTCGACCTTCTTTTCGATATTGGCGGCCTTGGCCACGCAGCGCGTGCAGGAGAAAAACACGATCTCGGCGGCACCGGCCTCGGTGCACTTCTGCACAAGGAAATCGCTGCGCTCGCCCTTGGGCAGGCCGGCAAACACCGTCGTACGCACCGTGGGCTCTGCCTTGCACGGGACGACCTCAATGACCTCTGCCTCGGCCTCATGCTCGAGCGTCTGCACAAGGCGGCACTTATAGTCGCGTCCCGCCCCGTCGCAGATGACGATGTCGTCGCCCGCGCGCAGGCGCAGCACGCGGATATGGTCGGCGTCGCGGCCGCGGATGATTGCCCGGCCGTTCGGGAAATTCGTACCTGCTATGAAAAATCGAGCCATGATGGTCGCCTCCGGTGAAAAGTCTCTGTTGCGATTATGGCACATCCCACACATTTTTGCAAGCCGGGCATAGCATGAAGCGGAGGGATGGAAGATGAATGACCCCGTTTTTCTCGACAGCGCCGCATTTTTGCGCGTCTGGCAGCGTGTGACTGGCGAGGCAGGCATCACAACGGTGCCCGTGCAGCCGGAGCCGGACGCAATCACAGCGCAGCTACGCGAGTGTATATGCGCAAAGGCTGCCGGCGCTGCCTTCTATGCCGCACTCGCGCAGCGCGTGTGCGCCGTCCGGCAGCCGCTCGGACAGATCGCAGCGCAGAAGCGTGCGCAGCTCAGAGCGCTGCAAACAGAGTATTTTCTGCGCACGGGCGCGCTCTGTGCCCTGCCCGCCGCCTGTCCGCGGCTGAGCACGGCGGCGGCGGATCTGCGCTGTGCTTATTTGCAGGAGCTTGCGCTCAGCGCGCAGCTGGACGCGGCAGCGGATGCTGTGCCGATGCCGCTCAGGGAAACGCTGCGCACTATGGCGCAGCAAGATGCACTCCACGCGCAGCGCGTGCGCACGCTGCTCACCCGGCTGATTTTCTGAACAAATACACACAAAATGCGAATCTTTCAAATTGGTACTTGACTTTACGGGAAATTTTGATTATAATGTGCAAGCTGACAATTTGAAATGAAAGCAACCCGAACAGAGCGTGGAGAAGTCGCGTAGCCTGGTCGAGCGCGCACGATTGGAAATCGTGTATACCCCACAAGGGTATCGAGGGTTCGAATCCCTCCTTCTCCGCCACAAAAAGAGGACTCAATCTTTTCAGATTGGGTCCTCTCTTTTTTACAGCGAGGTGACGCCATGAAAGCCGAACGCAACAAGACAATCGACTTCCTGCCGCAGGACGCACCGGAATATCTCGCGCGCTGCCTGCGCGTTGCGCAGGATGTCCCGCTCGACGCCGTGTGCGACCGCACCATCTGCGGCGACACGTTTCAGGTCGCACCGCACCTGCCGCGCGGCTTTGCTGACCTGCTGATCGTCGACCCGCCGTACAACCTCACGAAGGAATTCGCCGGCGGCGCCTTCCGCCGCATGACGGACGCCAACTACGCCGCCTTCACCCGCGCATGGATCGAGCTGCTGCTGCCGCTGCTCAAGCCGAATGCTTCGATCTACGTCTGCTGCGACTGGCGCTCGAGCCCGATCATCGGCCTGACGCTCAAGGAGTATTTCCGGCTGCAAAACCGCATCACATGGCAGCGGGAAAAGGGGCGCGGCGCGCTGCACAACTGGAAAAACGGCATGGAGGACATCTGGTTTGCCACGCGCACGGATGACTATACGTTCCACGTCGACGCCGTGAAGATGCGCCGGCGCGTGCGTGCGCCCTATCGCGCCGACGGGCAGCCGAAGGACTGGGAGGACACGCCCGACGGGAAATTCCGCAACACGTGCCCGTCAAACTTCTGGGATGACATCTCCGTGCCCTACTGGTCGATGCCGGAAAACACCGCCCACCCGACGCAGAAGCCCGAGAAGCTGCTGGCAAAGCTCATCCTCGCAAGCTCCGACCCCGGCGGCATCGTGCTCGACCCCTTTGCCGGGTCCGGCTCGACGGCTGTGACGGCGCGAAAGCTCGGCCGCCGCTTCGTCGCCATTGAGCGCAGCGAGCAGTACTGCGCATGGGCGGAAAAGCGGCTGGAAATGGCAGCCGAAAACCCCGCCATTCAGGGCTATGCCGACGGTGTGTTCTGGGAGCGCAATGCCGGCCGTCTGCCGCGCTGATACCGCTTGACAAGCGGCCAAAATGATGTTACAACGAAAAACATCTGTGAAACCAAAAAAGAAGGTGCGGATATGAAACGCGGTTATCTGTACATCCTGATCACGACGCTGCTGTTTTCGAGCATGGAGGTCGCGCTCAAGTGTATTGCCGGACAATTAAACCCCATCCAGCTCAACTTCAGCCGCTTTCTGGTCGGCGGGCTGGTGCTCGTGCCGCTGGCCGTGCGTGAGCTGAAAAAGCGCCGTCTGTCGCTCGACGGCAGAGCGCTCGGCACGTTTGCACTGCTGGGACTGATGGGCATCGCTGTGAGCATGTCGCTGTATCAGCTCGCCGTCACGCGCGTGCAGGCGTCGGTCGTCGGCGTGCTGTTTTCGAGCAACCCCGTGTTCGTGACGCTGTTTGCGTTTTTGCTGCTGCGGGAGTCCATCTCCAAAAATCAGCTCCTGGGTCTCGCGCTCGACGTGATCGGCATCGTGCTCATCATCCAGCCGTGGCATCTGAAGCTCGACGCGCTCGGCGTGACGTATATCCTGCTGGGCACGCTGCTGTTCGCGCTCTACGGCGTGTGCGGCAAGCGGCAGTGCGCGCGCTTCGGCGGTCTCGTCGTGTCGTGCTTCAGCTTTCTGCTCGGCGCGGCCGAAATGATGGTGCTCGCCGCGCTGACGCACATCCCCTCCGTCTCCGCCGCGCTGACCGCCGCCGGACTGGACACGTTTGCGAGCATCCCCTTTCTCACGGGCTACACGGCGGCAAATCTGCCGATCGTCCTCTATATCTACATCGGCGTGACCGGCATCGGCTTTACGTGCTACTTCCTGTCGATGGAGGTCACAAGCGCGCAGACGACATCGCTCGTGTTTTTCTTTAAGCCCGCGCTCGCGCCGCTGCTGGCGTTTCTCATCCTGCACGAGGCCATCCCCGGCAATATGCTCGCCGGCATCGCGTGCATTCTCTGCGGCAGTCTGGCTTCCATCTTACCCGGCCTGCTCGCGCAAAGGCGCGCCGTTCCGGCCGCCGTCTGTGAGCAGGAGCCCGAACGCTGAGTCCGCCCTTTCACGCCATATATCACGCCCGCAGCAGCCGCTGCGGGCGTTTTTCCGTTTTCTTCACAAAACAGGCTTGACATTCCGCGCATGTTGTGTTATTGTCTTAATCGCTTAATACAGTGATACGCATTTCGGATAGGAGGCGCACCATGAACTGGAACATTCGCAATGACGCGCCTGTCTACACGCAGCTCGTGGATCAGATCGCCCGCGCGATCATACTCGGTCAGTTTCCGCCGGGCGGCAGGCTGCCGTCGGTGCGGGAATTTGCAGCCGACGCCGGTGTGAACCCGAACACGATGCAGCGCGCGTTCGCCGAGCTGGAGCGTCTGGAGCTCATCCGGACGCAGCGCACGGCCGGGCGCACCGTGACGGAGGACATCGCGCGCATCGAACGGGAAAAGCGTCGGCTGGCACAGGCCGGCATCGACGCATTCTGGCAGGCGCTGGCGCAGCTCGGCTACGACCGGGCGCAGGCGCTCGAGCTGCTGCGGCAGGATCTGCAGCAGGCAAAGGAGGACTAACAAACATGGCAATTCTCGAATGCAGAGGGCTGTGCAAGAGCTACGGCGCAGAGCCGGCACTCGACCGCGTGGATCTCGCGGTCGAGCCGGGGCGCATCGTCGGTCTGCTCGGCCCGAACGGGAGCGGCAAGAGCACGCTCATCAAGCTGGCAAACGGTCTGCTGACGCCGGATGCCGGGGAAATCCTCATCGACGGCATGGCGCCGGGCAGGGACACGAAGAAGATCGTCTCCTACCTGCCGGAGCGCACCTATTTCGCCGACTGGATGACGGCGCTGCAGCTGCTGGACTTTTTCGGCGACTTCTATGACAACTTTGACCGCGCCGCCGCCGTGCAGATGATGCAGCGGCTCGGCATCCAGCCGAAGCAGCAGATCAAGCAGATGTCCAAGGGCACGCGCGAAAAGGTGCAGCTCATCCTCGTCATGAGCCGCAAGGCAAAGCTCTATCTGCTCGACGAGCCGATCGGCGGCGTCGACCCCGCGACGCGCGACTACATTCTCAGCACCATCATCTCCAACTACAACCCCGAGGCCGCCGTCGTCATCTCCACGCACCTGATCGCAGACGTGGAGCACATTCTCGACGACGTGGCGTTTCTCAGCCGCGGGCATCTGCTGCTGCAGTCGTCGGCGGATGACCTGCGCGCCAGGGAGGGCAAATCGGTGGACGCTGTGTTCCGGGAGGTATTCAGATGTTAGGAAAACTGTTGAAGCAGGACTTTCGCGCCACGGCACGCATCATCCTGCCGGTCTATGCGGCCGTGCCGGTGCTCGGTCTGTTCACGGGGCTGATCACCCGCCTGTGTGAAAGCCAGTCGAATATCTGGATCAGCATCCTCGGCTCGCTCGTGTCGTTCGTGTTCTCGCTGGCGCTCATTGCCGCCGTCGTGACGACAGTCGTGCTGATGATCCTGCGCTTTTACCGCAACCTCATGACCGATGAGGGATACCTGATGTTCACGCTGCCGGTCTCGACGACGGAGCTGATCTGCTCGAAGCTGATCGTCTCGGTCGTATGGTTTCTCGGTGCGCTCGCCGTCGATGCGCTCGGTCTGCTGGTGACGGGCCGCTTCGGCTCGTATCAGAATGCGGTCCGCTTTCAGGTCACCTACACGTTCGGTATGCCCATGACCGGCGCACAGAGCGCGGGGCTTATCATCGAGTTCGTCGCGTTCCTGCTGCTGTGCTGCGTCGCGCTGTGCCTGATGACGTATGCCGCCATGGCGATCGGGCAGAGTTTCAAAAAGAACAAGGGGCTCATGTCCGTCGTGTTCTTCTTCGTGCTCTGGATCGGCACGCGGATGCTGCTGACGCTGATCTTCGGACTCCTCTTCGGGCTCGGCGCGCAGCCGCTCCCGGCCATGACCGCGATGCCGCTGCTCAAGAGCATATACATCCTGCTCGGCTGCGGATGTGCCGGCGCGCTGGCGTTTTGTGCGGGCTTTTTCTTCCTCACGCACGGGATGCTGCGCAAGCACCTGAATCTGCAATAAGGGAATAAAAACACCCGGTATTGGAAAGCCCAATACCGGGTGTTTGCTTATGGGATCAACAGGAGCGGATCACTTCGTGCCGAAGATACGGTCGCCCGCGTCGCCGAGACCGGGGACAATGTAACCGTGCTCGTTGAGGTGATCGTCGAGCGCCGCAACGTAGATGTCCACGTCCGGGTGCTCGGTCTGCATCACCTGCACGCCCTCGGGCGCACCAATGATGCACATGAGCTTGATGTGCTTGCAGCCGACTTCCTTCATGAACTTCACTGCAGCAGACGCGCTGCCGCCGGTGGCGAGCATGGGGTCGACGATGATGACGTCGCGCTCGGCGATGTCGGGCGGCATCTTGAAGTAATACTTCACCGGCTCAAGCGTCTGCGGGTCGCGGAACAGGCCGATGTGACCGACCTTGACGTTCGGCATCATGGTGACCATGCCGTCGACCATGCCGAGACCGGCGCGGAGGATCGGCACGATGGCCAGCTTCTTGCCGGCGATGTGCCTGCAGTGTGCCGTAGCGACCGGGGTCTCCACATCGATCTCCTCAAGCGGGAGGTCGCGCGTGGCCTCGAAACACATCAGCATGGCGATCTCGGAAATCAGCTCCCGGAACTCCTTGACGCTGGTGTTCTTGTCGCGCAGGATCGAGAGCTTGTGCTGGATCAGCGGGTGGTCAAAAACGTGAACTTTACTCATCTCGTCGTCTCCTTTGTTGCATCCGTATTTTACTTTCAGTCTTTTTCCGCCTCGGCCGCGAGCCGCGCCTGACGTTCCCGCTCGGCCTGCGACAGGCGCAGATAGACCGGGAGCAGCTCCTCAGCCGGGGCAGGCGTCTGCCCGAAGGCGGCCATGGCCACGCCCCACGCACTCTGCACGACCAGATTGCCCGGCGCAAGCACTGCGGGGATGCCCATGTCCAAACACGTATTATAGCACAGCTGCGCGCCGTCGCCAACCAGAAAAACGGATTTCTGCATTTTTTTCAATTCCGCGCCCAGCTCCGCGAGCGATATCGCACGGTCCTGACAAAGACGCCGCGGTTTTCCGTCCCGGATCTCAAAGAGCGCATTGTAGATCTGGCTGCGGCGGGCGTCCATGGCCGTGCACACGAGCGCGCCCTCCCCTGCCGCGATGCCGTGATACGCCATGGCCTCGAGCGTCGACACGCCGATGGCGGGCTTCTGCGCGCCCCAGGCGAGACCTTTCGCCGTGGACACGCCAATGCGGATGCCGGTAAACGAGCCCGGCCCGCGCGCAACGGCGATGGCGTCAACGTCCGAAAGCGCAATATTGGTGTCCTTGAGCATCTGCTCTGCCATCGGCAGCAGCGTGCAGCTGTGCGTCAGGCCGCTGCACTGCTGGCTCTGGGCGATGAGCACACCGTCGCGGCAAAGCGCCGCCGACGCCGCCTTTGCAGATGATTCCAGTGCGAGGATCAGCATGATTTCCCGCTCCCTTCCGTGATGATGATGCGCCGGGTCGTCGGCCCGAGCTTTTCAAAGCGGACAACGACCTCGTCGCCGTAAAAGGCGTCCTCCACATTCTCGCTCCATTCGACGGCGCAGACCGAGCCGCGGTTGACATAATCTTCCCAGCCGATGTCAAACAGCTCGTCGGCGCTGCCGAGGCGATACATATCAAAATGAATCAGCTCGCGGGGGCCCTCATATTCGTTCACGATCGTGAACGTGGGGCTCGAGACACGGCACGTCAGCCCCATGCCGCGCGCCATCCCGCGCACGAAGGCGGTCTTGCCGCTGCCGAGCTCACCGTACATGGCCACGACCTTGCCGTCCGGCAGGGTGCGCGCAAAATCCGCGCCGGCCTGTTCGGTCTCCGCTTCACTGTGGGTCAGATATTCCTGCATGGTATCCCTCCGATTCTGAAGAAGTATTATAGCACGGTTTCGCCCGTTGCGTAAAGCGGTTTTCTGTGATATAATCATTGCCGATTTCAAATCGCCGGTCTGGCGGAAAGGAGGCCATCTTGAAAAAAGCACTGTCCTACGCAAAGGAGTTTTTTCACCGAGCGGACATTTTCCTGCTCGTGATGGGTCTCATCTGCGCCACGTTCGGTATCATCGTCATCTCGAGTGCCACGGCGTCATATCACTCGGCCAAGTATGTCATTGTACAGAGCGCGTCGCTCATTCTCGGTGTGGTCGCGTTTGTCGCCATGACCGTGCTGGATGTGGACGTTCTGGCCGACAAATGGCAGATCCTGTGCGCATTCAATGCGCTGTTTTTGCTGCTGCTGATCCCCTTCGGCGTGAGCGACAACACCGGCAACACCGGCTGGCTGCGCTTTTTCGGCATCGGCATCCAGCCGACGGAGGTCGTCAAGCTCACATTTATCGTCGTGCTGGCAAAGCAGATCAGTTACCTGAAGGAATATCACGACCTCAACTCCGTGTGGTCGGTCGCACAGCTGGCTGTCCACTTTGTGCTGCTGTTCGGCCTGATCCTCTTCGTGTCGTCCGACCTCGGTTCGGCGCTGATCTTCTTTTCCATCTTCCTCGTGATGCTCTTTGCCGCCGGCTTTGCGCTGCACTGGTTTGCCATCGGCTTTGCGGCCATCGCCGCGATGATCCCGCTGCTGTGGAACTTTGTGCTGCACGACTATCAGAAAAACCGCATTCTCGCGCCCTATGACTCCAGCATCGACCCGACCAACACCGGCATCAACTGGCAGCCGCATCAGAGCAAGATCGCCCTCGCCTCCGGCCAGTGGACCGGTGCGGGGCTCGGCAACGGCACGCAGAGTCAGTCCAATGCCCTCGCCGGCAAGCACACCGACTTCATCTACGCCGTCATCGGTGAGGAGCTCGGCATGATCGCCTGCATCCTCGTCATCGTGCTGCTGCTGATCATCATCATCCGCTGCGTCATGGTCGGCATCCGTTCGGGCAGCAACATGGGCTCGCTCGTGTGCTTCGGTGTGGCCGCATTTTTGACGTTCCAGACGTTTGAGAACATCGGCATGTGCATCGGCATCACGCCCGTCATCGGCATCACGCTGCCGTTTTTTAGCTACGGCGGCTCGTCGCTGTTCACGTCCTTCGCCGCGCTCGGCATGGTGTCCGGCATCCACTTCCGACCAAAGCCAAAGCGAAACAGCATCTATTACTGACGCCATCCTCCCGGCAGGCTTCCGCAGACCTGCCGGGGCTTTTTTCTGCCGAGAGACAGAAAGCACCCGGCCAAACGGTCGGGTGCTTTCCGCAAAAACATAGAAGGGGGAAGAAAGAAAAAAGCAGCTTGGTTGCTTCAGCCGCCGTGGCAGGCGGCGCAGTCATGCGTCGAAAAGAGATCGGCGTCATAGGCGATACCATTTTTATCGTAGTAATCCTTTACGGCCGCCTTGACTGCCTCCTCCGCCAGCACGGAGCAGTGGATCTTCTGCGCCGGAAGGCCATCCAGCGCTTCAATGACCGCCTTATTGGACAGCTCCAGCGCCTCAGAGACCGGTTTGCCCTTGATCATCTCGGTCGCCATCGACGAGGACGCGATCGCGCTGCCGCAGCCGAAGGTGTTGAACTTCACGTCCGTGATGACATCGTCGCGGACCTTGATGTACATGCGCATAATGTCGCCGCACTTGGCGTTGCCGACCTCGCCGATGCCGTCGGCATCGGGCATTTTGCCGACGTTGCGGGGGTTTTCAAAATGGTCCATGACCTTTTCGCTGTACAATGCCATAGGAAAGCCTCCTTTATCTGAATCTGTTATCTGTTAGATCTGGTGCGGACGCACACCTGTCTCCAGCTCGTCCCACACCGGGGAGATGCTGCGCAGGTAGTCGACCACCTGACGGACATTTTCGACGATGTACGCCATCTCTTCGTCCGTGTTGTATTCGCCCACGGACAGACGCAGCGAGCCGTGTGCGACCTCGTGCGGCAGCCCGAGCGCCAGCAGCACATGGCTGGGGTCAAGCGAGCCGGAGGTGCAGGCACTGCCGGAGGAGGCGGCAATGCCCTTGCGGTCGAGCAGGAGCAGCAGCGACTCGCCCTCGATGCCCTCGAAGCAGAAGTTCACCGTTCCCGGGACACGCTGTGTGCGCTCGCCGTTGAGCCGCGCGTGCGCAATGGTCTCAAGCCCTGTAATGAGCGTCTCGCGCAGGCGTGTGACCTTGCGCATATTCTCATCCATATGGTCGACCGCCTCTCGCAGTGCCGCCGTCATGCCGGCGATCGCCGGAGTATTCTCCGTGCCGCCGCGCTTGCCGCGCTCCTGCGCGCCGCCCTCGATGATATTCGTGAGCGGGATGCCGCGCCTGGCATACAAGAAGCCGACGCCGCGCGGCCCATGGAATTTGTGCGCCGAGCACGAGAGCATATCGATGTTCATCTCCTGCACATTCACGGGCACGTGGCCGATCGCCTGCACCGCATCCGTGTGAAACGGGACACCCCGCTCGCGGCAGAGCGCGCCGATGGCCTGAATGGGCTGGAGCGTGCCGATCTCGTTGTTGGCGAACATGACCGACACGAGCGCCGTGTCGTCACGGATGGCCGCCGCCACGTCCTCGACGCGCACAACGCCGTCTTCGTGCACATCCAGCAGCGTTACCTCAAAGCCCTGCCGGCGCAGCTTGTCAAGCGTGTGCAGCACCGCATGGTGCTCAAATTTTGTGGAGATGAGGTGTTTTTTTCCCTTGCGCGCGCCGTTCTCGGCGGCAGAGACGATGGCCTGATTGTCGGCCTCGCTGCCGCCGGAGGTGAACACGATCTCCCGCGGGTCGGCCGCGCCGATCAGCTGTGCGATCTCTGTGCGGCAGGCCAGCAGATGCTCCGCCGCCTCCTGACCGAGCGTGTAGAGGGTGCTGGGGTTTCCATATATCTCATCAAAGTACGGAAGCATGGCTTCCTTTGCAGCGGCGGATAGTTTTGTGGTCGCCGCATTGTCTGCATAAACGCGCATAAGCTCTCCTCCAGATATGTCTGTTTTCTAATTCCTACTTTCCTTGTGGGTAAATGGTATCACGTATTTCCCTTCTTGTCAATAGGAATTTGCAAAAAGAAAAATCGGGGAAAGAGAATGACTTCTCCTTCCCCGACCGGTTTGTCAAAGAACCTCGTAGAGTTTGCGCCCTCAGGCGCAAAGAAAGTCCGATCATTTTCTTCGGCGACATGTGCGGCGAAGAAAAT
>OLYB01000446.1_pt1 | contig 40510 bp, 39 predicted proteins | sample 1674481 | NCBI WGS metagenome assembly OLYB01 (sample SAMEA103958167, study PRJEB25191) | human gut metagenome
CCGCAGCGTGGATCACATTTGCGGAGGAACTGGCAGATGGTGCGGAAACCGCCTTTGAGCAGGAGATGTCTTCTCTGGTCGCAGCATTCCAAGAGATCTCAAAGCGTTTCAGTCCTCATGCCGTGGAGACGGTCTATCAGGTGATCCATGCGCCAGACAATGCGCTGCTGAGCAATGAGATCATACCGGCAGCGGAAGCCGCGGAACAGGGTGCAAGTTCACAAGAACTGTCTGATATGGCGGCAAGCGGCATATTCGGTGGCGGATCGGTGCCTGAACTGAAGATGTAGGAGGAATATAGAATGGCCTATGTAAAAGTACCTGCACCATCGGTGGTGTACCACTTGGCAAAAGCAGATCGCCTCGACAGTATTCTGGATGACGGTCAGATCCGCCGCTTCGAGGACAGCGAGTGTTGGTTCTGTGAGAGCCTCCCTAAAATGAAAGCGTACATGGAGCAAACCGTGATGTGCGAGGGCAAACCCTACTATGCCGTAGGTGGTCAGCTTTGCCGCTATCCAAAGTTCGTGCCGGAGGACTATGTCCTCCTTAAACTCGCTCCCTGCCAACCGAAGGATAACTGGTATCGCTGGGATCAGGAAGTCCCGCCCGGTAGTCCGAAAGAACTGATCAAGGCGGCAAAGGAGTTCTCTGCTTTGAAAATTGGTTACCGCGGTGACCTTTGGTTCAGCACGGTGGAAACCATCGATGTGCCTGCCTTCCTTCATGGTGAGATCATTAGTCAAAAGCAACTGACATCTGGCGAAGCGTGGTCAGCTTTGTTCAACAAAACAGAAAACGAGATGGCTGGGTACATGAACCGGCTCGACCAGCTCTCTCGTGACGAATTGATTCAGGCTGCAGATGAGATATCCGCCATGATGACCTGCCACTCCGAGTTGATGGTGTTTGGAGAAGATCTTTCCCGCAAGAAGATGTTTTTTCTGCTGCAGCAGGAGAAGCCACTGGAACTTCTGAGCGAGGCGTGGATGGAGCATCAGAATGTGGATGTAGGCGAGACTTTCCAGAGTCTGCTTACAGGTCTATATGACGAGGCACAGCAAGCGAAAATGCGCAAAATGGATAATGCAATACAGCCACAGACTATTGAGGAACTGCTTACAAGCTATCCGAACGATTACTTTCAACTCATGACGCCGGACGGTTTTGTGGATCTGACTCCTTCCGAAACGGAGAAGCTCCTACGCGGCGAAGCGACCATGGCACATCCCGGAGTCAGCGGATGCCAGATGCCGGTCGAAGCGCAGGAAATCCTAGAGATGGAGGTACGGTCCTTAAAAAGAGACGAGCATGGTCGTTGGTATGTGCTGGCAGATTATCCGCAGCAGCAAATGGAGCAGGCTCCGCAGGAGCCGCAAATGACGATGTGACTGGAGCGCCTATATGATTGATTATTTTTCGAGTCTTCCGAACGAAAAAAGACAGAGCTATTTCACGACGTAGTCTCCACGATCTGCGAGTTCTTTTACAGCGAACGGTATTCCTTCCTTCATGGTTTAGGAATGCCAAACGAAGAAATTCTCGAGCGTGGATACCTCACAGAAGCTGGAATGCTTGCCGGGGGTGCAGAAATACCGCATCTAAGAAACAACAACTTGAAGCTGCGGGATATTCTCCAATATGCATTAGCTGATGAGATTTTTTTGGTCCATTCGCAAGGTGGGAGGCCTGTGCTGCTAAGTAGGATAGACCGACTGACCAGGAACGAGCAAAGCTACTTCTCCGATTTGACGGAAGCGCATATTTGCGGAAGCCGTGCCGGAGAGGACGGAATAGAAATCGTAGTAGACGATATCGACCCAGAGCGCATTGAGAAACTGGAAACGGCTCTCGCAGCCCATGATATAAATTTGAAAATGAGAATGTAGCGAGGAGGTACAGCATGAAGAAAGTAAACATTACCCTTGTCTTTGATGATGACAGGCTGGACGCACTGGAGTTCTCGCTCCGAAAAGAACACTCCTCCGTGCAGGCCCGCATGGACGATGCACTCAAGCAGCTCTATGAGCAGACAGTGCCGGAATCTGTGCGGGAATATCTGGACAGCAAGGCTGTCCCCGCGCCCAAGCCCAAGCGTACCGTTAAGTCGGCTGCGCCGAAGCCGCAGAGCAACGATCCAAAGCCTACTCTGTTGAAGGAGGGCAACTGATATGGCACAGCAGGAAGAAATCGTCTTATGGCTGGACCGTCGATGGAAGAATGCCATTGAGAAGCATCTCAAAGATGAAACTTTGCAGGAGCATCTCGAGAATGTGCTGGACGAGCTGTGCAATCAGCTTCCGGCGCATGAGTATGAGCGTATCAGCAATGTGATCCAGTCAGACGCTGCCGCGCAGCGCGCAGCAGAAGAGGCTGCCCGTTCTTATGCCGCTTACCATGTGGTAGAGAATGGTCAGGAGTGGTACTTCAAGACTACGCCCGGCGAGGAGTTGCTGGAGGCTGGTAAAAAGCTGCGCAGCTACATCACCGAGGAGAGTGCTACACCAGATCTGTTCATCAAAATGTTTGCACGTGGGCAGCCCATCACGGCGGAGGAGTACAATGCGCTTTCCGCCCTTCGCATGGAAAACACCGGCAAGGTGCGCGGCGTATTCGATCTCAACTTCGATAAGCATGAGTTCTCTGCCGTCCACATCATGGACGGGTGGCAGACCTGGGCGATGCGGGATGTGTCCGTAGCGGCATACCATGCAACGCGCTCATACTTTGCACCGGCGAAGGAACAGTGGGGCAAACTGCTGAATCATCTGAGTGGCAAGGAGATCACCTCGGCGGGTCATCTCTCTGCACGGAATTTTTCCTTCGGCGAGGAGATCATCGAATCGGACGGCAAGCTCAACTTTTATCTGCAGGCGGACTTCGATGTGGATGCCGCCTTCGGTACATTCGTCTGCACCGATCAGAACGATGACTGGCTCAATATCTACGCCAACTATGACGTGGAGCAGAATCGTTTGTGCGACACACTGGAACTGAATCTCTGCAAGGGAGACGGTTCGGAAGAAGACTGGAGTTACCCTCTCAACGCCGCCGAACAGGAAGTTCTGCTCCGCAAGATGGAGACGTTCTGCCAGCAGCAAACCGGCATGAGCCTACACGAATACGCCCAGCAGCTTCGGGATAGTGAATCGCAGACCCCTGAGATGCAGATGTAACCGCCGTGTCCGCCCCTGTGGGCCGCTGTGTGCGGCTTTAAGGGTGAGGGTGGCATCCCTACGCCCCGGACAGGTATCGGCGCTGTTTGCCCCCGCTTTCAACCGCCTATGGGGAAATGTGCTGAGAACCTGCCTGTTCGATAAAAGTACAAGATAAAGACCCGGTGGCGTTTCCGCCACGGGCCGCCCACAAAGCCCCGCAGTGCGGGGCTTTTCCGCGTTTGGAACTGTAGGCGTTTTCGCCGCATTTCAAACTGGCTGTAGGCGCATTTTCTGAAAAAGCACCGTGTCGCAGGGGCTTGCTCCCATAAGAACTGACGTCAAACGAAAGGAAGACAACTATGCCGAAAGAACAGATGACCATCCGGCTCTATCCTGAAACACGCAGGCGAATGGATAGCTGGCTGGAAGAAAGCAACAGTAAAAACCGAAACGAATTCGTGGAAAAGGCTTTACGCTTCTACATGGGCTACCTCGGGGCAGAGGATATCACCGAGTATCTCTCGGATGCATTGGTAGCAACGCTGCGCGGGATAATCGCGGACAACGCCAACCGCACCAACAGTCTCCTGTTCAAGTGCGCGGTAGAGCAAGGCATTATGGCTCATACCATTGCCGCCCACTTCCGTGACACGATAGAAGACCGCCGTGCATTGCGAGGATATGTGGTAGATGAGGTAATGCGTACCAACGGTCAAATCAAGTTCGAAGATGCCCAGGATGTCCAGCGGCAGTTGCCAGATGACACATGGCAAAACTGATTTTTATTTCTCCCTACATGAAGGGCGGCAGAGATGCCGCTCGGCTGGCCCATCGCACCCGCTACTTCGCTACCCGCGAAGGAGTGCAGCTTCTCAAAGATGACAACACTCACCTCCCTGCTACAAAGAAACAGCAGAAGTACATCCAGCGCCTGCTCCGCAGCTTCCCTGAAGCGAAGGAACTGCCGGAGCATGAGGACTATGCAACTGCACCCAATCGACAAACTGCCTTTGACCTCATCGAACAGATCCACGAAGACTTTGTCGAGCCGATGGACAGCCGAGAAAACTATCTGGACTATGTCGCAAACCGCCCCGGCGTAAAATCCTTGGGCGAACACGGCCTGTGGAATGCCGATGGAAAAGTTACTTCATTGGAGAATGCCATAGCAGAGGTGGCACAGCATCAGGGGAATGTGTGGACACCGATCATCTCCCTCTCCCGTCAGAATGCGGAGCGTTTGGGATACACAGATCTTGAAAATTGGCAGGCACTTATCAACGCCTCCATCACAGACATCGCTAAGGGCTATAAGATCCATCCGGATCATCTGCGTTGGTATGCCGCACTCCACGAAAAAGAGAAGCATCTCCATGTCCACATGGTCATTTTCTCCACCGACCCAAAGGAAGGTTTCCTCACCAAGCAAGGTATCCGCAGTATCAAGTCCGCACTGGTCAGCACGATCTACCGGAACGACCGTCTGCACATCTACGAGAAGAAAGATCATCAAAGAAGTATTCTACAACAGGAAGCAGAAGAACAGATGGCTTCTCTCATAGGACAGATGTCGACTGGTACACTACAGAACGGCAAGCTGGAGTTGCTGGTGACAGACCTTGCCAAGCGGCTTCAAGAAGTCAGTGGCAAGAAAGTCTACGGTTACCTACCGCCCCGTGTCAAGCGCATCGTGGATGAGATCGTGGACGAACTCTCCAAAGATGAGCGTGTAGCTGCCGCCTATGCTCTATGGCAGGATTTCCGCGAACAACTTTGCATCGACTATAATCAAACACCGCCACAGCGAGTGCCGCTGTCGCAGCAAAAGGAGTTCAAGACAGTACGCAACATGGTCATCCGAGAAACACTCCGACTCTCGGAGATGAACTTCACCTTTGAGGATGATACGATGCCGGATGAGCCGGAGCCGGAAGAACCGCCTGCACCCTCGACTCAAAGTTCAGCACGAACTATCTATCAACAGGCACATTTTTATCGAAAGGCAAAAACTGTATTGAACGATGCAGATGCAGATCCCGGCGAGAAAGCGATGGCGCTGGTCACGCTCCGCCGCTTGTGGGAGGAGGGCTACACCATTGCAGCCCATCAGCTTGGAAAAGCGTATCGGGATGGACTGGGGTCTCCAGTTGACCGAGAAGCGGCGGCGGAGTGGTTTCAAAAATCCACAGAAGCCGAAAATGACTGTTCTGCCTATGCGTTGGGAAAGTTGCTGTTGGAACAGGGCGAGTTTTCGCAGGCACGAATCTGGCTGCAAAAAGCGGCAACGCAGAATAATCAGTACGCACAATATCGTCTCGGTAAGCTACTGCTCATCGGTGCAGATGATATCCCGAAAGATGTGGATGCCGCCATTCGGCATTTGAAAGAATCTGCTGTGCAGGGCAATCAATTTGCGCAATACACATTAGGAAAACTCTATCTGCTGGGGCAAGAAGTGAAAGCAGATCATGAGGAGGCCCTGCGCTATCTTTCTCAGGCAGTAGCACAGGGTAATACCTACGCGCAGTATTTCATCGACCATCAAAACGACTTCAATGGGGTGTCCGTAGGAACTACTGTCCTTCGGATGCTCCACCAGATGAGCCGCATATTCCGCGAGAACGCCGCTCAGCCCGCCATCTATGCTGGAATGCAGATCGACAAGAAACGCCGTCGCAGATTGCAGGAGAAGCGCATGGCAATGGGACACAAAGCGGATGACCACGAGGACAGCGGCTTAACCCAGCCATCACAGTAAAGGAGGAACTATGCCAAAATATATTCCATTCACAGATGCACAGAAAGAGCAGGCCGCTTCGGTGGACTTGGAGGAGTTCCTCCGCCGCCGTGGGGAGAAACTCATTGCATCCGGCAGGGATAAGCGCCTTGCCAGTGACCACAGTATCACCATCCGTGGCTGTGAGTGGTTCGACCATGCCGCCGAACAAGGTGGCAAAGCCATTAGTTTCGTAAAACAGTTTTACGGACTCAGCTACCCAGAGGCCGTGTCGATGCTGCTGGGTGATGATCTCTGCGGAAGTTATCCTGCGGCAAAAGAAAAAGCGCCAGAGCCTGCGAAGCCCTTTGAGCTGCCGCCGAAGAACAAGTCCATGCGTCGGGTATATGCCTATCTGCTGCAAAAGCGATGCATCGACCGAGAGATACTCAATGCCTTCGTGCGCAAGAAGCTCATCTACGAAAGCTGTGAAAGCTCCAAAGATGGGACGAAAGAATATCACAACGCCGTGTTCGTCGGATTCGATGAACACGGCGTTCCTCGTCATGGACACAAGCGTGGACTGTACACCATCGGCAAAAGCTACCGCGGCAATATTGAAGGGAGCGACCCCAAGCACAGTTTCCATTATCTCGGCGGAGATAACACGCTCTATGTATTCGAAGCCCCTATCGATTTACTCTCCTATATCTCCCTCCACCCGGAAAACTGGCAGAAGCATAACTATGTGGCCTGCTGCGGGACATCCTCCATTCCGGTGCTGAAGATGGTGCGGCAGCTCCCGCAGCTCCGGCAGGTGTACCTCTGTTTGGACAATGACGATGCCGGTCATGCCGCCAGCGAGCGCATGGCAGCGCTTTTGAAAGAATACGGTCTCAATGCAGTTTGGCTCGTGCCGCAGCGGAAAGACTGGAACGATGATCTGACAGCAGAACAGGAAATAGAAAACGGAAGGAGCGACCTATGCCAAACTTTCTGTTGACAATGTGGGATACCCTGAATAGCTCCAATATTGGAATATTAGTTGCGGTGGGGCTTGGAATGTTTGCCGTCATCGGCAGTCTCGCCATGCTGTCCTATCATTACACTCTCGGCAGTATCAAGTCCCGCACTGTGGGTGACGGGCAACACGGCACAGCGCGCTGGGCAACGGATAAAGAGATCCGACAGACCTATGCCCATGTTCCATTCAAGGTCAGAGAGTGGCGAAACGGTCAAGCTCTCCCCTCGGAGCAGGGGCTGGTGCTGGGCTGCCAAGGTAAGAAGAATGAGGTGACTGCATTGGTGGACAGCGATGACATCCACTGCCTGATGATTGCGGCTTCCGGCGCAGGCAAGACGGCGTTTTTCCTCTATCCCAACTTAGAATACGCCTGTGCATCAGGTGTCAGCTTTCTGGCTTTGGATACCAAGGGCGACCTCGCCCGCAACTACGGCTTCATCTCCAAGAAATACTATGGATATAAACATATCTCCGTCATTGATCTGCGCAACCCCACACGCTCGGATGGCAACAACCTGCTGACACTCATCAATCGCTATATGGACATCGCCAGAGCGCAGCCGGATGATCTTGGTGCCAGAGCTAAAGCGGAGAAGTATGCCAAGATCCTCGCAAAGTCTATCGTCAGCCCGGAGGGAACCTCCGACCATGGGCAAAACGCATTTTTCTATGATGCAGCCGAGGGACTCTTGTCCTCTGTCATTCTGCTTTTGGCGGAGTTCCTGCCGCCTGACGAGGAACATCCAGAGGAGCGCCGCCATATCGTGTCCGTCTTCAAAATGGTGCAGGATCTGCTGGAGCCGTCCAAGGTGCGGGGCAAGTCGCAGTTTCAGGTACTCATGGACAAACTGCCTTCTGAACACAAAGCCCGCTGGCTGGCGGGTGCGGCACTCAACAGTTCCGAACAGGCGATGGCCTCCGTCATGTCTACTGTGTTGTCCCGGCTGAATTCCTTTCTGGATTCGGAGCTGGAACAGATCCTATGTTTCGACAGCGCCATTGACGCTGAAATGTTCGCTGCAGAGAAGTCCGCCATCTTTCTCATTCTGCCGGAGGAGGATACTACAAAGAATTTCATGGCGGGTTTGATGATCCAAAACCTCTCCCGTGAACTTTTCGCCGTAGCGGATGAGAACGGCGGCAAGCTGAAAAACCGCGTCATCCTCTTCTGTGATGAGCTTGGCACTATGCCGCCCTTTGATATACTGCCCCTATTCAGTGCAGGACGCTCCCGCCGCCTGACACTGGTACCCATTATCCAGTCCATGTCGCAGCTGGAGAAAAACTATGGTAAAGAGGGCGCATCTATCTTGATGGACAACTGCCAGGATGTGATCAGCGGTGGCTTTGCACCCAACAGCGAGGCGGCAGAGACTTTTTCCAAAGCCCTCGGCAGCCGCACGGTTTTGTCTGGCACAGTCAGCCGGGGCAAGAATGACCCCAGCCAAAGTCTGCAGATGATGGAACGCCCGCTGCTGACAGCGGACGAACTCAAGTCAATTCCCAAAGGCAGCTTCATTGTGCAGAAGACCGGATGCCACCCCATGCGCACTCGCTTGCGGTTATTTCTCGAATGGGGTATCACCTTCGACGAGGAATACCGTGTGGAAGAGCAGTCTGCCCGTAAGGTCTACTACGCTGACCGAGAAGCACTGACTCGTGCCATTCTGAAGAAATACCCGCCCAAGCTGCCAGAGCAGCAGAGCAAGCACTCCTCCAAGAGTGCTGGACAAATGCACGATTCACCCATGCAGGACATGATCGTTGTCGAGGACATCGATTATGCGCACCAGCCGAAACGACACGCCTACAATCTGCCCCATCAGGAGGATACACCGTGAGTTACTTCGATACCATCTATGCGGATGCCCTTTTGCCGCACCGCGCAATTCCTGTTTATATGTACCTCAAAGACCGCTCTAGCAGCACGGGAAGCTGCTGGCCCGGCGTCAAAACCATAGCCAGAGACCTCAATCTCTCCCGCAGCACGGTCAAGCGGGCACTAACAGATCTGGAGCAGCGTGGCTATCTTGCCAAGCTGCCCCGGTATCGTCCCAATGGGAGCAACACTTCTAATCTTTACACACTTTTATGAGAAAAAGTGGTTGGTATCAAAATATGATACCAACCACTTTGCCTGAATAAAGTGCCGAATGATTTCGTTCCTCCAAGGGGAAACTGCGCACATTTGCTGAACCTAGGATGGGATCATAGTGAGCCCACCAGAACAGCCCACTCTACCGGAGATCAAGGCAGAGAAAGAACAATCCTTTTCAAAATCATCAAAATCTAAGCTTTGTCATATAATCCGTTCCGATTCTTATTTCGGTAGCTAGTCAGGGGTTTCGTCATTGTTCTGAATATGGCCTTAGCCGCTTCAATTGTAATGCATGGATATTTCTTCCGCAAAAAGTCACTTTTCTCTTGCTCGCCAATCAATTGGTGCGATTGAATGAACAATTTTCATGTGAGCAAATTTTGATTGGAAGCCGCTACACTATCTGGTATAATAGAATATAGTGACGAGGAGGAGAGTTTATGATTCAGAAAATGGGCATAATGGGTAATATCTTTAGGTATTTACCAAATTCCATATATGGATATGATATTGCAGTTAAGGATGCCTTATCTGCAATCTTGCGGTACGGTACATTTCAGTCGCTAGTAGTGTTTTATGATCCAAGACAATATCAGGAACATATTATCAGGAGAATAATTAAAGAATTACAGAATCGTGGCCAGATTAACGCAGAGATTGAATTCATATCTACATATGAATTGCTGAAAGGGAGTAGTCAACCTCAGTTTGATGTAATGCACAATATAGGCATGGAGTTTCTACCACAAATCTATTACAGAGAGAACATTTCGAATACTCCTTTTCCTTATATATACACACTTCATTGTGCTAGTTCTCCAAACTATCGAAACGATCTCTTTTTTCAGAAACTACTGTCTCCATTTCATCATTATGATTCATTGATTTGCACTTCGGAGGCTTCAAAGAGGGCGGTTCAAGCAATTCTAAACAACATCTCCAATTCCATAGCGGAAGAGTACAACATTCATCTAAAGTACAAAGGAAGATTGGATGTTATCCCTCTTGGAGTAGATACAAATTATTTTGCTCCTTTGAGTGACATGCAAAGAAAAGATAATAGAGCAAAATATAACATTCCGAAATCAGCTTTTGTTCTTCTTTGGATGGGCAGAATATCAGCACTCGACAAAGCTGATTTACAACCGCTTATCATGGTGTTATATAGGTTAATCAGAAAAAACCATGATAAAAAAATAATGCTTATCATTGCAGGGTATGATAAACCTAACCTAGAGTTTGTCCCTTCAATAAAAGCATATGCAGAATCATTGGGTATAATAGATAATTTGATATTTATAAATCCGGAGCAAAACGAGCGAAATGAAGTCTATAACTTGGCAGATGTTTATGTTGCACCAACTGACAACATCCAGGAAACATTTGGGTTGGCTCCGTTAGAGGCTATGGCTTGTGGTTTACCACAAATCGTTGCTGATTGGGACGGATATAGAGATACAGTTAAACATGAATTTACGGGGTTTCGCATTCCTTCATTATGGGCTAATTGTGATAGTCACATAAAGGATAACCCTATATTCCCAATAGACCCCGTATTAAGAGGATTCCTTCACGCTTTTATCTTATCGCAGACTGTCAGCATTGATCTAGACTATTTTGTTAAAGCGGTCCAGCTCCTAATAGACTCACCTGAGCTAAGGAAAAAGCAAAGCATGAACTCAATAGCGCAAGCAAAGCAGAGATTCGATTGGAGTGTTATCGTCACACGATACTCGGAGTTATGGGATATTTTGCACGAGGATTGTTTAAATAGCAAAAAAACTCCGGCTGGAAAACTGCAGCATATTGTTCCTCACTATTGCAGTGAATTTGCCTCTTATGCAACCGATTTTCTTGATACGAATACAAAAGTGACAATTACATTTGAGGGAATACAAGTTCTGAATGGAGAAATTTCTTTACCAACCCATTACAAATTCGAACCCTTATTGATAGACAATAAAGATAGGCTGTCAGTCCTTAAAATGCTATCAGGAAAAGGAAAAACTGTAAACGCACTAAAGAGTGAAATGCGCAACACTATTTCAGAGCGGGATATAGAGGCAAATATAATGTGGCTTCTCAAAAATGGATTCGCCAGACTGCAGAAGGAGATATGATTTGTGGAAAGAATATTCGATGTTGAACAACAATATCCAGATACTGAGTTCAAAAAGTATATTCATGTTTCAAAATTAGGGATTGATTCTAGACTATATAACAGTTACGAAGCGTGTCCCGATACAATCAGACTGATTGTTAATAGTTTAGAAGTCTATCCTACTGATTCGGTTGTTGATATTGGTTGTGGCAAGGGTTATGCTATGTATGCTATGGCACAGAAGCCTTTCTCCCAGATTGATGGAATTGAGATTTGTCCGCATCTCGCTGAGACAGCATTACATAACCTATCGGCAATCTTTGGCAAAGGCGACAGAAGATTTCATATCTATACCGAAGACGCTGCATTGTTTGACAAATGGGATGACTATACATATGCATTTATGTATAATCCTTTTAAGGAAATTTGCATGGGGATGGTGATTGAGCACATCAGAGCGAGCATCATGCGTCATCCGAGGCACTTTTCTATGATATACTACAACCCTGTGTTGGACAGTCAAGTAATGGCTTCTGGGATATTCAGTAAAAGAATCATATTATCTGACGAATGCCTTCTTTACACTATATAGCACAAAACGAGCGCATCTTATGATGCGCTCGTTTTGTGCCCTTAATAATGCTGATTAGGTAAAGCAGTAATTGCACTGCTCACCGCAGCCGTCGTGTTGTGTGCAGATATCAGAACAATCAGAATACTGCCCTGCTACCATAAGCTGGCTCGCATAGTTCTCACCCTTAACAATCAGCGTCATGGATTTCACCTCCTTTCGATGTGTCAGATTCCTTAAAGAACTTCCTGAGCACAAAATCATCTGTGTGGAATTTAATGGGGGTACAAGTCCGTTCTTTCATAAAATTGCGCTTCATAATGCACCCTCCCATACAGACCGGCAACAATTTACATCTTAGGCATTCATCATCAAATTGATAGCCGTTGTCCAGATATGGTACGATATTCCGTGTCTTGACCTTGCCGTTATCTCTCAATAGTTGATCTACTGTTGAGAAACTCATTAGTTCATTCCCAACATCATTCCAGCATCGATAAACATTACCTTTTTCATCAAAAGCATACGAGTGGAAACGTTCCGCTGTGCAAGATACAAACTTAGCATCATTAATCTTTTGGGTGGATAAAAAGCCCCTTTCTCCAAGATATTTAAAAAACTCTTCTTGTGATAGCTTCTCATCTTTTCCAGTTTTAGAGTTATGATATACTTCCATTCTTGCAGGGTAAAGAGTTAGATTAGTACCATACTTTTTGTTGAAATCAACAAGGTAAGAATAGAGCTCGCCATAATGTTCCATATTGCGCTTAGAGATATTACTGCGCACAACTATGTTGATCGTCGTTCTTCTTGACAAGTTCTCCATTATTGTCTCGAATGTTCCCTCACCATTATGTAACATACGAGAAGCATCATTAATCTGTCCAACTCCATCAAGGGTAACCTGTATCCTTTCGACGCAGTGTTTTTCTAGCATTCTAAGAATCTTCTCGCTTAGCAAATATCCATTTGTGACAACAGCAGAAGTATGTTGTATGCCGTTACTATTTGCAATGGTCATAATTCTATCTGCCATTGACTCAATAATATCAGCAGCAAGCAGTGGTTCACCACCAAACCAATATACAAAGATGTGCTCGTGATGATTCTTCTTGACAGAATCAGAAATGAATTGAATTATTTGGTCTTGTACTTCCTTGCTCATAACCCCCGCACGATGATATTCAAAGCAATACGGGCAGGAAAAGTTACATCCCATTGTAGGTGCAATAAGCAAGGAAAGTGTTTTCTTATCAGCACAAGCGCGCTTATTCGCAACCCGAATAAAGGCTAACTCATCATAATCTACAAGGAAACCGTTCTCAGTTAGTAACGCTTTTTCAGAAGCATATGCATCATCTTGCAGAATTTGCTCATAGATTGATTTATTCTCTTCGTCAAGCTGAATCATAGCTCCACTAAGAAAATTGTATAATATCCAAGATTGCTCATCCGGTACTTTGACTAGATGATTATAGTTTGAGTATTTCAATGTGCCAACTCCTTTTATATGCTTTTCACTCTTGATTCTCGCGTCTGCTGGTTTTGGTGCATCCTTCGTAATGGTTCAGAACAGCCCTACCTGTATTGTGCCCGGTATGCGTCCCTCACTGCACAAAACCTTCATACGTCGATGGATATCCTCGCTTTCCGACAGCCCAAGAAACAGATAAATCGATTGCTTGCCTATACTCGAAAAACAGGTCGGCTGCTCTTTGCGGTATGAATGATGTCATCGATTCTCCAAGGGAAAACCGCATCCGTCTAGTAAACCTAGAATGCACAATTCATAAAGACTGATTCGGAAGCCTCTAATGATATACCTATCATCTTTTGTCATAATTGACCTTACTGAAAAAGTTTTACAAGAAAACCAACGTTGTACTTAATGTGTGGCAGCTTTTGGACTTCTGTATTGATCATGTCCTCCAGGACATTGAACTGGGTTCGACTATTCAGTGAACTATACCCAACACCTGCTTTGAGTCCATACCAATCATACATTTCCTGAAAGCTGTATTGAACGACTTCAATATCCCTGGGTTTTACCCCCGAAAAAGACTTCCCGTCTCCTGGTTGCATATAACAAAGAGATACGGAACTGCTGTTTATTACAGGGTAAAGTCCAACATGATTCTTTTTTACCCAATTATATCCTTCATTTCCTTTATCAAATAAATTGGAAAAGAATGCGCATATCGCTTTGGTTCCCTCGTTATTGCGAACAAAAGCCTCCTCCTGCTCTCGCTGTTCCTTACTTTTCGATATGTTCTCGCCTACTGTCTCCAAGAGTTGTCCAAAAATCCCCATTTTTATACCTCCATACTTTTTTAGTTACACGTTGATGTGATTCTCATCGTGCTTTTTACTTCTCTAGCATAGTTTTCGAGCAATGCTCTCCGAAAACTCATTGGTTAATCCTTCCCAATATTTAAGGCCTATTATAATCGAAAGCGCAAGCAAATAGGCTAGCCTAGTGGTGCTGATAGCACCCTGAAAGCAGCAATACCTCCAAAATATGTACACGCTACTATGGGCAAGTGTCATCATCCCATCAGGGTTGGGAACTACACCCATCCGCAGAACCTAGGATAGATTCACAGTGAGCCCACCAGGGCAGCCCTCTCTATCTAGGATTAAGGCAGAGAGATTAAATCAACAGTTTATTCTTCTTTAATACTTCTCTCATGAAAGCCATTTCTACTAACAAGCCGATTTCGGCTGCAAAAAAGGAGAGCCAGTACCGGTACTTTCCGATTCCTATGCTGTACTTAATGTCACTCTTTAAAATCGCACTGAACGGCCAATACCAGCCGTTCTGAAAATTCCAGTAGAAACGCGTATTTTCATAAAGATAGCGCCACCAGTTGTTAAGTAGGAATACTAAGAGTGTAAATAGTATTGCAAAGCCAAATGATAAACACGCCGATACAGCGGAAGGTTTAGTCATGCAAGCACGATTGTATATAATGCATACACAAACGGCTAACAAGCTATAGCAAATCATTTCATGCTCAAATACTGAGGCTTCATAGTATCTTATGAACCACGAATTACCCATAATAGCCACGGCGGTTAGGACGAACATCGCAATATCAAATACAAAGCGCCTATTCCTTGACCTCTTTTTTGTAAAAGCTTGCTGACCCATTAATTCCTTTACGGCATACCGCAGCTCTGCCTCGTCTTCTACTGTTTCATAGTATTCGCATATCCGACGAACCTGAATTGCAGATGGATCCTCTATACTTCGTAGTAACACATACTTTCTGCCATCGCGCTCGATGATACTCTCCTCATAATATGTATCCTCGCCGATTTCCACTAATTCCTTAGGCGAAATACTATTCACAAATGCGGCAATCTTCCGCCTAATCGCATTACAGGTTTTGTCAATCACATTCATCACATCCATTCGGAAACCTTTGGGAGCCTTTCAACTTTCTTCTATTGATTTGATGCTTTTTTTCATAATAACCTGCCGTGCACTGTACCCCATCTTCTTGCAAAACTCAATTTTTGAGTCTTCATATAGGTTTACTGAAATTCGAGCAAAACGAATAGAAGCGGCAGCAATATGTTTCTCGGCATTTTCCAGCAAAGCCTTGCCTACTCCTTGACTCCTCCAATTCGGGAGTACATACAGGTAATTTATTGTGCCATATGCCGATGCACACATGTAATTCACAAGACCGATGACTTCTCCATCTTGAGTAGCCACGATTGTAGTGCATTCATCGATCAACCGTGAAGCGGCATAGTAAAATGTCTCCCAGTTTTTTATGTCTTGATGACGGTTTACTTGACTATCAGGATGAATTGCTTCAAAGTCTTCCATAGCCGCAAGTTCATATGCAACCGTCTTTTCATCATCTGTACAGAAATGAATGTCATATTTAGTTTTATGACACATATTATTAATCTTCCCCCACACAACGATTTTCGAAATGGGCACTTTATTTCGTCATATCTTTCCTATGGATTGCAATAATAGCAGATTCTTTCTTCCGTAAGCTTGTAATCCATATTAGTGACTTTCTAATAGCCGCACATACGGAACTCACGTGCAAGGCCCCCCGACAGCCGTATTAGTGATTCTCTCATATTGACCGCTTTACTGAAGTATGGATTTTCAGGTTTGGGCAGTAACGCTTAACCGTTTCAATAAAGTGATGGGCACGTGCCTGAAGCTCAATACCTGTTAAATATATCTTTTTCCCCTCATGTGCAGCTTCGACTATGATTTGCGCGAATGTGTTTTGGGTATTCTCCCTCCCGCTGAGGAATATATCAACATCTTCTAGAGCAAATATGTCGGCAGAGCCAAAAAGAGCTGACAAACTTAAGGGGGAGGAAAAGCAACTACCATCACTATTATAGTGTTCTTTGATATACGACAAGAATGTCTCATATGTCTTGGCGGCACTACAGACATGTACACATTGCCCTCTCATTAGTTCCTTTGTTATTAATTCTGCCAGCCACATGCTCTTGCCGGACCCGGACGGGGCACTAATAATAACGACTTGTCCATCCACAGTGGGCAGTCCTCCTTAGTTGAATAGAGTTGTCCATGCTTTGAAATTCAGATTAATACTAGGAAACGCCGCTAATGTTTCGGTCACCGATTTGTGAATAGCATTTGTAATTCTACTATCGAGTTTTCTAAAATCAATCTGGTGAATAAGCCCATCAATATCATGGTTGTGGCAAGCTGGCTGGAGGAGGATGAAGCAGAACTGCCGACTCCTGTTGTGTTCCGATGCTTCTATCGCTACAAAATTACGGACACATAGCTATCTTCTAGATAAACCACCTGCACATCACCTAAATTGATAACTAACTGGCATCCTGCCTCTGCAGCAACGCGGCTAGCAAGTGTTGGTTTCCCACTTTTAGAGATGGCTGTGATGAAGATTCTCATAGCTGCGAGTTTAAGGAAGCGAACATATCAGCCAGTGCCAGCTCATTTGCGACAAGACAGTCCTTTCTACAATTTTATCAGGAAAAAGTGCGCTACATTGGTAATGTCATCTTTGAAAGTGCTTTCATCCTCTGCAATGCAATCTTCTTATACAGTCGAGGCAAGAATTCCTTTAGCCCACCTAAAGAATGCAGCGCCTAATTCATATAAGAACGGAACCAGGTGTTCGTATTCAACTGATTTCAGTATTCTCACATAACGAACTACTATTCTTTTCTCTTCTAGTGATACTGTCTCCTTGAACGCGATTTTTCTAATATCGAGATACAGTTGCCGATACTCATCTTCCATATCGGCACATGCACAGGAATTAGTATCTATCACAAAATAATCTGTTCCATTATAAGAGGAAAATGGCAGTTCTTCTGACGATTCATATTCTACAAGTCTTTTGTTTTCAGAATCGATAATTATTCTAGCGGTTGGAACAGTGTATTTAGACCGATCCCGTGAAAGAGAGTATAAGAGAAAACAATCCACAAGATGTCCATCTCTCATATCTAGAACAGGATGGGATATGGAAATTCCATCAGGCACATACTCTTCGATTTGTTCAGAGAATAGCACCTTGAAAATATCCTCATATGTCATTTTAGTGCTCATACATCCTCCTATCGGATAATCGATGTAACATTCATCGGTCTGCCTGACAGTGCGTTTTCAACTTGAAAAGAAGTATAGAATTTTGAACTATCTGCACCACCCGTCCCGGAATCACACACATAAAAACCCAGCACATTCCCATAACGATCTTTCTTTACGCTCGTGACTGTTATAGCATGGAGATCTCTATAATTAGACCTCCCATTATATAGCATTCCAGCATACACCGATATTATTACTCCCCGTCCATTGGAAACAGCTTCGGCAATATTATTTATGGATGCCTCTCGAAGTTCGCTCTTTACTCCAAAGTGCTGTAATATCTGCTGCCGCGTTTTGGCTGATGTTCCGCCGTTGTCTTCTGGGAAAGAACCCGTTGTGCATAGCTTGCCTCTTCCGATCCCAGCAGAAGTCGTCGATGCATAACTGACCACTTCGCTTTCGGTGGCGGGATATCCAGCTAGCCGAAGAATATTGACGCATGAAACTAGCCCGCATGTTCCAAGGAAGCCATTCACTTTTCCTTGATTTGAATCAAGTTTCCCGCCGGTCTCAACAGGCGTGTTAAAAACCATGCTACCATCAGTTCCAGTTACCCAAGTTTGATTTGTTGCACTTAGTTCAAATGACTGATTAGAGCTTCCGGAATCTTGCCTAGAAGTTGATTGTCCTACTTCTGATGAATTTCCTCCAGTGTATTGGGCAGCAACAAAACCAGTCGCTCCAGTTCCATCACCTCCAGATGTTATCGAAGAGGACCTTCTAACCAACTCAGCATACTGGGTAAGTATATGTGAGCTATTTTGAAGGACGCTGATGTATTCCTGACGTGATGACTCAATTGTCCTCTTGAATGATGAAGATGCAGATGCGAAGTCATCAGCTATCCTTTCAATTGATGAACAAGCATCCGTTATTTCATCATACTCATCCTGACAAGCAACTACAGCCTGATAGTAATAGTAGGGGACTTCACCGTCTTCGCTGTTCCTTGTAGCATCTTTTGCCCTAGCTAGTCTCTCTTGCGCAGATATCAACTTCTCATATGCTTGAGCCTGTCGTTCCTTCCAAGCATCAAGAACAACCGATATCTGTTGATTTGTACTCCGTATTAACTCTTCATTTTCGGCAATAACAGAATCAATCTGAGATATTGTGTTCTTCAGGCCATCGTCCAATATAAACAACTTTGAGGCATTTGCAATTATCTGTCCAGCCATATGCTCATGTACCATTATGTAACGCTCTTTTCAGATTCATGCAGCAAACGCGCGTACTCCACGAGCTTATTCATAACGATTGTCAAATCCGGAACCGCCTCATTCATCTTTGCCTGAGAACTTGTTACATAGCCTTTTATTACCGCATAGCCTTCATCCTGAAAAGTGCTTCCCAGAGTCTTAAAATGGGCGGACAAGTCGTTATTTAATGAGGATATCTTTTTCAGACACTCACTAATTCCTTTTGTTAATTCGATTATAGACCGAGACGAAGCTTCAATCTGTTCACTCATTCTAAGCACCTCACATTATAGTCCGAGCCTGCTTTAAAGGCCTAGCAGCTTTCTTCAACATCTCTGCTGTACCTTCAACTGCGGGTAAACCGGCTAGCAAATCCTCTGCCAACTGTTCTACTCGCCGCAGTGCTTTTTTAGAAACTCTGTCTTTCATTCCGGATTCAGCACTTAGAAGACTGCTCTTTAGGCTATTGCAGGCTGCCTTCATTTCCGCACAGTAGGTCTCCACTTCTGACGCAAACTTCTCCATCTCGTCAGGATCTCTGATTATCATTCCTTCACTCATGTAAATACCTCTTCGCTTTTTGCAAATTATGATTTATTGGATTAAATATGGTCTGAAAATATGGGTCGTAGATCCACCATCATAATACACAGCAGAAATGTTATCTAAATCGGTGAGATAATGAACTCTCTCCAAATAGTTGCTCCAATCATCACGACTCATCGCAAAAGCAATCTTATGTTCAAAACATTCAAGCTTCACAAAGCGGGACTGCCTAAGCATCTTGACCGATGAGTATGTAACAAGGCTGTGTATTCCGAATCTCGATCCTTTTGAAATTAACTCAGAGATATCATCCCTTGCGTCGTAAGCTTGACAGCCCATTGTTTCCTTTTCGCTGATGTCCGATTCAGTGTCGTTGACTTTTGGCTCATCAAAATCTGCAAGGAGAGAATCAATCTCGTCTATCAAATCATTAACCGCATTGTTTGCTGGGACCCTTTTACCCGCCTGAACATTAGATTTGTCAGGGTACATACTTAAATCGGCACCAATGGATTCAATTCCCAGCCACACCATAAGTGTCTTGGGTTGATTTCCATCCCTAGCATTCTCTAAAAGTCCATTGATGTTGGCACATATTTCTTCTGGTTCTGTCACGATATGAGTGCACTCACTAATGAGTGACTCCAGCTCGTTTCTGAACTGTTTGTAAAGTTCATCTCTTTTATCCGCACATATTATGATTTCATAATCAGAAAGACGAGAAAAGCAACTGATTGTATAAAGAATAACGCTTGCCCGCATTTCTGTATCTGCTCCGATTACCATAACATTTGAATCCAGTCTGTCCTGTAATGTAAAACAAAAACAAGGGTTCAAATTTGCAGGCGTTCCAACATAAATTGGTATATTTGATGGCGTTAATCCACCACTAGCGGCCTCATATTTTTCAATAGCAGATTCATCACAATACTTACGACCTTTTCCGTCTACAATCCAAACATCTTGTTTTGAGTATGAACTTTCAAGATTGCTTTTCGCAAATTCAATGCTTTTAATTCTTTCATCTCTAGTCACATATACCGTTCGATACCGGTCGATTATAATTTGTGTTTCGCCCGCCGCATCTTTGATACCACGTTTGAAAATCACGTCGCCTTTGTCCATGTGGTTGATCTTGTTTTTTAATGCGTCATCATAGAAACTGTTGTCAATTGAAAGTGTTTCGCGAATCTCTGACATATCATTAGCCATTGCGATTCTAGTGCGTATTTGCTTCTTGCCTTTTTCAGTTAGTCCTCTAAGGCCGTCACCGATGGCTTGATCACTAAACACGCAGGAAAGGCCAAATTTGCGATACTCAGAAAGCATATTTTCAAGTATAAGGACATACAACGGCTCATTTTGAATCGCCTGCGTCATTTGATGAAACTCGTCAATTATTAGGATGATTCGCGGAAGAGAACGAACTCCAAATTTACGTTTATATTCGGTTATATCGCTAACACCAACCCGTTTAAACATCTCCATCCTGCGCTGACATTCTTCATTAACCTTTTCCAACAAACTAAATGTAAACTCTGTGCCGCGTTCCAACCCTATCAACTTAACATGCGGCGGCATATTGGAGATATACTCCGCAAATTCAACCTTATTATAATCTACGAGCCACAGCTCGACATCGTCCGGATGATAATTTAGAGTGATGGACGTAATCAGCATATGCAAGGTCGTAGATTTACCAGACCCGGTTGATCCTGACAGTAAGGCATGAGCTGTTAAGGCACCACCCAGTTCAAGTTCAATTAGTCTCTTCCTTGAATCAACAGCAAATGGGATGAGTAATGCCTGTGTGGATTCTCTGTAACCGTTGAATTCGGTGTTCGAGAAGAAATTCGCAAATCTATTATCGACTTTAAAACCCTCGTTATATATCGCTTTCACGCCTTCAATATAAGGCTCGCAAGTCGAACATACGCCATCAAACTGGAAATCATATATTTTCCCCTCGAGCGGGATAGTGTGGCCATTTACAGTCGCATTAATTCTTAAGAAGGATTTTTGAACAACATTTGGTAGTTCAGACAGATTTCCTCTTTTTGTAAAGATCATGCTAATTCCGCACTTTGCAGCATTGTTGATCAGTACATCTAGCGACTCTTCAGCGGCGCGATCAATCTTTTCGGGAAAGTCATTTATGACAACTAAATGCTGAACAATTATCGGCTCATTGCTTAGATTATAATCATAGGCTGAACCGACACCGGCCAGACGAGAGCAGGTTATATCTACAAATTTTTCGAGTTCCTTAAGGCGTCTCGTGATATCTTCCCTAGAAGCATATACTTTTTTGCAGATATCCCACGTGCTTATTTCTTCAAGCTTTTGCAATTGCCCTAAATTTGAGCCTCGATCATTAGGGTCAATATATGTAAGAGTAAAGGAATAGGGGGGCATATACCTAATCCATTTCAAAATAATGCTTTGTATGCCCTCCATTACTTCGGTCTTACAACGGTCATCATAGTTAATAAGCAACTGTAGTGGTTTCGACATATCCACAGTCATGGGTACGCAAAAACCTCTGCCTGAGCTGAAAGCGACAGGCATCTTTTCTTGAATCATCTGATCCGCTGGAGAAGGAATAGTAAACGGAACAGTAATTGCTCCAATCATCAGTTGCTTTGGATATGATAGGCTCGCTTCATAATTATCCCAAGTTTCGTCAAATGCACCTAACTGGTCCAACAAATCAGTTAGATTTGCATCATACTGCGGTAAAGCAGGATCATCAATTGCTACCATTAATTTGTCCTGCAAAGCGCTTCCAGCGTGATCATATGCTTGGTTATTTCTGGCGATAAGATTTGCCTTTTTTTGTTCGACTACAGCTTTCTCACGAATATACTCTGCATTGGCAGACGCTTTTTCCTGCGCTAGATAACTGGAGCTTTTCTTCTGCTCTCCACGAAGATACATTCTTCCGGCCTCAACATGGTCTAAGTAGTCATTCACCATATCCATCATTGAAGTGTAGCCGCCAATACCGGTTAGTCGCTTAATTGCACCGCCAAATGATCCATCATTAATTCTGGCTGCAAGTTCGTCTAACGCCTGAAAATTCGGAAATTCGGGAATGAGGCTTGTCTGTCGGTATTTCTTTCTATACTTTTCCGGAATCCTTGCTTCAGCTTCGGAAAGTGCGTTTAGTGCATCCTGAATATTCGTCTGGGCAGACTGATCCTGTGCAGAGGCGTTTGAAATCCTTCGGCTTCTTTTTAAATCCAATTCAGAAATTTTAGATTTATATCTCTGTTCAATCTGAGCTATATTCAGGCTGTAAGAACTGTCCAAATCTGCATCTTCTTGCAAAATACGTAAAAAAGCAGAGGATATATTTACTGCCTGGTTAAATAAATTTCCAACATTCATAAGTATCTCCCGCGCATACTAACTGAAGCGAAATCAATTAACACTGAGAGTGTATGTTCCATAATCAGATGAGTACCGTACTTGAATATAATATGTCTTATTCGCTTCAAGATCAGCGCTCATAGTGCGCCCAGAACTCATGCCAGTGTAATAATTAATCCTATAGTCGGCATCGTCATACACATAAATAGATACTTGCATACCACTCATTGCATCTTCAATTCCAAATGTATATTTTCCGCTGCTGCTTGGCCTAAAGATGTATTTATTAACTTGTCCGTTATACTGTATGCTATCTCTAATAAGGCTATATGAGCTAATATCAAGTGTCTCTTTTTGCAAACCAATCGTCATCGTATATGCACCGTAATTCGAAGATTGCTTTACTTGCAACAGATAGGTTTGACCAGCGCTCAATGAAACAGTAATCCCACTACCTTGTCCGATACTCGTGTTATAGTCTACCTTATATCCTGCGGCATCGAACAAATAGAGAGATACCGTTATTCCGTTATTGATCTGGTCTATTTGGAATCGATAGACACCGGTTTCTCTTGCTGTAAAAATATAGTTGTTGGTTTGGCTAGAGTATTTTGTACTGTCAGCAATGACTGTATAGTCAGTAATATCTACCGCAGGCTGTTGCGGTCCGATGTTCATGGTGAAGTTCCCCATACTAGATGATTGCTTAACAATGACGGTATAGGTTTGTCCGGATTCCAAATTCACAGTCACACCACTATTCTGCCCAATTCCGGTATTATAATCTACTCTATATCCCGCTGCATCATACACATACATCGATACTGTTATTCCATTATTAATTTGAGCAATATAAAACCGATAAACTCCATCTACCGCAGGCGAATATGTATATTTTATCTCCTGACCCTTATACTCAATGTCATCATGCACTATAGTGTATGATGATAAATCCACTGCACTTTTTTGCATTCCAACGAACACATTATAGGTACCAGTCCCATAACTGCTTCTAACACAAAGAGTATATGTCTGTCCAGATGTTAAAGAAACTGTCACACCGCTTTCGTTGCTGATTCCAGTGCTATAATCCACTCTATTTCCGTTGGAATCGTACACATACATAGAAACGGAGAAACCACTTACCATGCCGCTCAATTCGCAGCGATATTTACCCGTCTCAGATGCGGTAAAGCTATATGTGTCTTCTTGCCCGCTTTCGTAAATGTTACCCGAATAATATAAGAATTCTGCTGATTCGGCAAAATATTCCGATTCATCGTATGCCGGAATAGAAATAGGCGCCTCGGCAATTGGATCAACACTTAAAGTAGCCACCGTTGGCGAAAGAGTGCCTCCCTCAGAAGCTTGTTCTGATTGGCTATAACCGTCACTGCTGCCACTATTATCTAATTGATAATTTGAAGACTGTTGAGTAGTGGAGGAAGGCACATCGTCATATTTTTTTGATTTTGAACTGCTTCCAGAAGCACAACTTCTTATAATTAATACCAATACAAGAACAGCAACACCCAACGCAATCCAACTGCCATAACTTTTCTTGGAGCTTTGAGTTCCTGAATTACTAGGGGATGGTGTATATCGATAGTTACTCGGTGTAAATTGTTGCGCATGGCCGCCCGCAGTGGCCGGTCGAGAACCAGAATTAGATCCTGATTGGCTGGAGATATTGAAAGCCGATTGAGAAATAGAGCGCATCTTCTCATTTACTTTACACCATGGGCACTCTTTTGCACCGTAGTAGTAAATATGCTGAGAATCTTTTAGACATGTCTTAAGATTGTTTTCCAACTGCTCAAGTGCGTTATACCACTCTTCAGCAGAAGGGCGGAGAGCGGGGTTACTTTGGCCGACAATAAAAGCTCGTCTAAACAGCTTTTGAATGTTATCCGGTAATGAACTCAATTCTGGCGCATAGCGCGGAATATTCATATTGCTTGAACAGTTATCTGGGAAAAAGGCACACTTCCCATTCTGCATGTTATCAATCGGCTGAAATTTCGACGAAGAACCGCTAATAACTGTACACGAAAATGGGTGTGCCCCATTCATCAGCAATGCGAAAATAAGCACAGCTAACGCAAAACGGTCAGACTCCGGTGTAAATGTCGGCAAAGGAGCAGAAGGGAAATGAATGCCTTGGAGTTCTGGCGCCACAAATTCTGGCATTCCTACACCACAGCGATATGTCCTACTGGAATCAGAAATATGATAAGAATCTGTGTCCACAAGAGTAACCATGCCGTCGATAGGATTTACGAGGATGTTTTCGGGGTTTAAATCACCTATAACCTGATGAATCTCATGGACATTATGTACAGCGGCAGAAAGATTCTTAGCAATGGCGATGAATAGCGACCACGGTTTCCCTTTTCGCTTGTCGTAGACATAGATATTGCGCAGTTTTTCCTTACCGTTGATTTTGGGCATGATATAACCCATGAATCGTCCATTTTCATAAAGTACATCCAGTGGCCAAGCGTACTGTTCCATAACATTTGGCTTGTTGGACACCATTACAGACAATTTGCGTTCGCGTTCTGTTGTACGCTTGTCTGGCTTATATACTTTTGCTACATAGCCGGATACGCCAACAACATCATATATGTCGCCTTCGCCGCCGCCTGCGAATGGTGCGCTTTGGACTCTATACGATCTGCCGGAAAGGCCTTTATACTCAGTCATCAGCTTACTCCTTCGTGTTTATTCTTGTATTTCCTTTAGCCGTCTTAATGCGTCATCACTTGCACACACCAGCTGACCGCACGAGTTTTGCATGGAATCTAATAGTTCCCCCATCTGATCTATCAGTGCAATCCTATACTTTTTTGACATATCATCTTGCCAAGAAGCCGCCGTATCAGACCAGAGCCCCACAATATTTCTCCTTATATCGCTCATTTGCATACGACTCACGCAGCTTTCTTTCACATCTTTCCCAACAGCCTTCCCCAAATTCCTTTTTTATCTCGATTGCCTCTAGTGACGTTGTCTTTTTCAGGAAAATCACCTTGTACATCGATATCGGTTTTTTCAACCTTTGGATCTTCTGGCGGAACATTACTGTCAGAGAATTCGACATCATTGTCTAATGGGACGACAGATGCAGCTTGTCCATCCAACATTTCGGGAGAAGTTGCTTCTTCCAATGTTTTTCCCCCGTATAACTTGTCATGATGTTCTTTAGCCAGTGTTTTCCAGTCCGGTTCCGTATAGAAATCATCCGCTTTCATTTCCGGTACAACATCGGTATTGATTATTCCGACTATGGTTTTATCATCAGTAATTTGCTTGCAGCAAGGTCCTTTGAAAAAATCAATTATCTCGGCCTGTGCATTTTCAAAATCTGCTGGAGTAGAAACCTTTAGGACATTGATATCCATGAATGGGCGCACATAATTAACATATATAGGCTGATCTGTCTTTGCAAGCAACCACGGATATGCGATATCAAAGATTCCGTCTGTCATCATTGTCAGAGCACAGACATCTTCCTTTGAAACTCCGAAAAACCAACTGTCAGGACCAGCTCGCAGCGGGCTGGTTTCATTAAAAGCCTCACCCTTCTGAGCTTCTGTCAGGACAGAGTAATCCCCGTAAGATGATAGTGCTATAATCCCACCGTCACCAACATGCCCGTATGCAACATTTGCACCATTATAAATAACCGTTGTCAGCGTTGTATCGTAATCACACAAATTATCCTGATTCTCTTCAGCCAAGGCGTTGATTGTCTTTAAAGCCTTATGATAAGCTGTTCTGAGCAAAGAAATCAGGCTCTCTTCATGCCATTTATCTGGATGGTTTTCACTCACAAAGGCCAGGATTGTCTTTACCGCTGTTGTGGATCCAATTTCGGATTTTTTTGCACTCCCAAGCCCATCCGCTATTGCAGCAACAATCCAACCATTTTTAAGGACAGCCACATCGCTGGCATCCTGGCATACACCATCTTTCTTTGCTTGGTGTGCTGTTCCAATTATTGACATTTTGTAGTAACCAAGCATGGTGTTCTCCTCTCTCTTAAAAAGCGACGTTAATCGTATGCAAATCGCCTGGAGCTTCTACTGCAACAGATCTGCCACCATTGGGATCACTATTTCTAACGGTTGCAAGGCTGCTGGAAACAAACTTGAACAAAGCCGGAAAATTTAAATTATCCAATTCGAAGATTCTTTCAGGATTGAAAATACTTGCCATTGTGTGCCGATCAAAGTTTGCAACGCCAACACAATAACCGAGAACCTTTGTTGCGTCCTCCATTTCCTTAAGCCGTTGAGCGGCTGTTGCATAGGAATCATTAGGACCGCCATCAGTGATGCAGAAAATCCAAGGACGATAGTAGGGTGTCCCATATTGATTATATTTGGCTTTTTGTTCTGCAATCATATCCAATGCCTTGTCGATTGCAGCACCCATCGGTGTTCCTCCGTTGGCTGTAAGAGTCGGCGGTATCATCTCACTCACAGCGGTAAACCCCTGTTGGACTTGAACATCGGGACCAAAAGATACGAGAGCAACATCAATGCACGCTTTCGTATGTTCATCAAAAGATGAATCACTTATGGTCTGTTCTTTAAATGTTCTAAGTCCCGCATTCAGTTTTCCAATTGCGTCATTTGCACCCATAGATCCAGAAGTATCGAGCAAGAACACGCAGGCTACATGACGTTCGGTAATCCACTGAATGCCACCAGTTCCTACATCCTCGATGGCGGGATTATCATTTGTCACCTCAGCACCTGTCGATGCCTGCATGATGTTTCCGTTCTTCTGTCCAAACGGTCTCTGAAAGATTGCCATAGTAAGTCCTCCTCGTTTTAGTTCGATATTGATTTGACGCCCGTCGGGCATAACTGTACTGGGTTTTCTGCATCGGAGTGAACACTAAATCCGTGTTAACGTCTTCACATCTGGAAGTATTTGCCCCTGCTCCGATTTTATATAATCACCCACTTAGTCCCTAAAAACAATGTTCTGTCGAGTAAAGTGAGCGCATTGGTAAAAACAGTAAGTACAATAATTCAATCAAACTGGCAGCAATACGGCAATGTATTTGCGCCTCAAAAGTTTTCGTAAAGTAAGTTCCTTGACGAAAAAAGCTGCGAAGTCCATGATCCTGCATGGCTTCGCAGCTTGACTTGACGGAGAAATTGACGGCTATTCTATTATGGTCAGGTTTAGTCGCTCCATATTTTTCTTTTTTAATTCAAAAGATGAGTGTACATATTTGTTCAGCGTAATATTTACATTGGAGTGCCCTAAGATTTCGCTCAGGCTCTTAATCTCAAAACCCAGTTCAACACACCTTGTCGCAAAGGTATGTCTAAGCGCATGGTAATTCGCGTGTTCAATCCCGGATGTTTTTACATAATTTCTGAAACGATTTTGGAGCGTTCGCGGCTCGATAAACTGATTCTTCTCTCCGGTCAAAACAAATGCATTCCTATCTGCCTGAAACTGTACAGCATATTGCATGAGAAACTGAGGGAGGGGAATATCTCGATTTGAGCTCACGCTTTTAGGCTCTGTAATGATTATCCGTGTTTTCGATGCCACATTCTGTGGTGCTTGGATACGCTGCATGGTTTCTCTGACCTCTAAAATACCACTGTCAAGTCGAATGTGCTTCCACCGGAGTGCGCACGCTTCGCCGATTCGGATACCGGTATAGAGGCAAAGAAGAACGGTAAATTTCGTAAGATCCATGTCCTGCATTAAAACATACTCTAACTGCCGTTGCTCATTTTTCGATAATACACGCATATTTTTTCTGCTTCTTTTTACAGACAATCCAGCGGTCGAGCAAATCATGAGATGATTATTTTCTTGCGCATAGCGCATGGATCTCTTAATGACAACTAAAATATCCGACACACTCTTTGGCGAAAGCCCTCCACTTCCGTCTAGCCTCCCGCACTGGAGAAGGTAGTCAATATACTTTTCAAGGAGTGCATTGCTTATTTCACCAATCTGGTAGCCTCCCAGAAAGGGTTGTATGTGCCGCTCAACAAGATGGTTATATCTTGAGAAGGTCGATTCCTTTACATGGTTTTTGGCAGAAAGTAGCCACATCTTGAGAATCTCGTTATACGATGTAGGCTGCGGGACCTGGCTATTGGAAGTTTGAATTGGCATTGGTGTAGTTTCTTTTAGCTTGGATTTCACCTCAGAATAGCTTTTCCCATAGACATAGCCGTACTGTATCTTTCCGTGTAGTGTACGACATTTAATGTATCGACCTTCCCAACGCCCGTCTTTCCTCTTGTAGATGTTCTCGCCTCTTTTTGACATTTTCGACAGCTCCTTTCATGCCGATCGTCGACGGCGAAAATGACGGCGCAAGACGGTGTGGAGCATGCTTGTTCCACGCACAAAACAGGATTTGAGTGGAACCTTGATACAGATTTTCCCGTTTTTCTCGACTTTTCGCCTTCGTCACCTTGACGAAAACGGCAGGAATTTGTATAATTATATCTGTATCTGTAGTCCAAATATGCGTCGTCAAGGAACTTACTTCACGAAAAAGAAAGTTACCCATGCGAGTGCCTGTGGCACTCGCTTTTTGTTTTACTGGAAAAATAATTCTGCACGCTTAAAACAACTAATACTTGATGTATTGCCCGATTACTCTTCTTGCAGACATATTTATCTGTATTATAGCATAATATTCTGTATTGTTTCAAGCTGGACAGCGTAAAATCGTGGGTCATTTTCTCCCAGCCATCACCTACAATATGCATAGAATAGGTGGTGAGTATTATATGGACACACAATTCGTGCGTGACCGAATTACCCAGCTGAGATTGAAAAAGGGCGTCTCCGAATATCAAATGAGTTATGATCTCGGACACAGCCGGAGCTATATTTATAACATATCCTCCGGCAAGTCACTGCCACCCATGGCGGAGTTCCTTCAAATCTGCGACTATTTTGATATCACACCAAGCCAATTCTTCGATGAATCCGAGGAAAATCCTGCGCTTCTGCAAACGGCCATCGAGGAGCTCCATAAATTAAATGACGATGACTTAATGCTCATCATTGGAAATATCCGCAGGTTGGCTCGCAATTAGGTCAATCGATGAAAGATGTTTTCGTATAGAATAAAACCGCAAGGTATCGGTGCTTGCCCAATACCTTGCGGTTCTATGTTGCCCAACAGCGCTGATTTATATCGGGTGGTAAATGACCGTCCTCTCTTCGCACCACGATAATTAGAAAGTGGTTGGTATCATATTATGATACCAACCACTTTGCTCAATTAAAGCGCAACTATCATCGCCCCATCAAGGGGGAACTGCGCCCGCTCGTTGAACCCAGGACGAGTTCATAGTGAACCCACCAGAACAGCTCACTCTATCGGAGATTTAAGTCAGAAGAGAAGAGTATATTACACTTCTTCATAAGCACGGAGAGTGATTGCAGGTAATGAAACTTTCATGTATAATGTTGGCAAGACTGTAACCCGTGAACAAATAACGGCATGGTTGGATGCTAAGCATAGCCATCCTTTTCGACCAGAATGAATCACTGACCGATAGTGATATCAATCGCCAGATCATTGATTGGCGAACAGCATGGGGAGGGACATATGACCTATCGTGAGTTGAATGACTTGTTTTTCAAAACATGGGCGGATAAGCACGGCATTATCCGCGGCAAGCCTGTTATGCTGATTTACCGTATGAACCATGCGGCTGGCGCGGAGGGATTGGACACTGTCGTGGACGAGTCCCTTCTTGCTGCAGAGCTAAAAAAAGCTGGCCTAACGCTGATGAGAGAGGGAGAAGAAAATGACCTTAATTGTGTGCGTGGATGACAATATGGGAATGCTCTTCAACCACAGGCGTCAAAGTAAGGACGTGGTTGTCAGGGAGCGTATTCTCAAGCAGGCAGAGGGAAAGCACCTCTGGATGAACCATTACTCCGCAAAGCAGTTTGACCCAGAAGCACTGATCAACGCGGACGAGTCCTTCATGAACGAAGCTGCTCCAGAGGATGTCTGCTTTGCAGAGGACTGTTCCGTTGCCCATTACGAGCAGTGGATCGATAGGATCATCCTGTATAAATGGAACCGAAGCTACCCGGCAGACCTCCATTTCGACATTCCTCTTACAGCGCATGGGTGGCATTTGGTTTCCACTGAGGATTTTGTCGGCAACTCGCATGAAAAAATCACAGAGGAGGTTTACACGAAATGAGCAAGGATAGGTTGCTTCAAGTCTTGAAAACCACTGGTGGCTGGGTCTTCGTGGTGTTCTGCCTGCTGTTGGCCTTGGGCGCCGGTGCCTGTGTGGGTAGCCTGCTTCTGGTCATTACTGCCGTTCTCGCACTGCCCATCAAGCCGATTCGTGGCATATGGGACAAGCTGCTTGGCGTTCAGAACATACCTGCAATTCCTGAAGGAGACAATGCCCGATGGTACGAGTTGAATAAGAAGTCAGCACAGAAAAAGCAACGGGCAGAGCGAGAAAACAAGAAGCAGCGCAAGGCACTAAAGCCAGCTATCATTGCCATTGCCTTCTGCATCTCGTTCTCCCTCGCATTGGCTACCTCGGAAACTCCGACAACACCATCTGCTGACTCCCCAAGTACCAGCCAAAGCACAGAACCCCCAGCCTCCGAAACTGTTCTCCCGGAAGTAGCCGAACCCACCATCGATCCGGCTACTGAGCAGGGGACGACCACGCCGCCTACAACAGACGAAGTAACTGTTCCGACCGACCCTGTCACGATCAGCTATTCGCTTTCTGATATCCCTGCGTATTCTGGCAGCCCCTATGTGGCTCTGAATAACAATGTCCCTTACTTTACGGACAGTGAGTTTACCACTACATCTTTTGAAACCTATAGCAATCTTGACGCTCTTGGACGCTGTGGCGTTGCCTATGCCAATGTTGGCCTTGATACGATGCCCACGGAGGAACGTGGTTCTATCGGACAAGTTAAGCCCTCCGGCTGGCATACAGTCAAATATGACTGTGTGGATGGCAAGTATCTTTACAACCGCTGCCACCTCATCGGCTATCAGCTGACTGCAGAAAATGCCAACACGCAAAATCTGATTACTGGAACCCGATATCTCAATGTCCAGGGAATGCTACCGTTTGAAAACATGGTGGCCGACTACATAAAGGAAACCAGCAACCATGTTTTGTATCGCATAACCCCTGTGTTTGACGGAAGTAACCTGGTTGCATCCGGTGTGGTCATGGAAGCAGAATCTGTAGAGGACAAGGGCGATGGCATCCTGTTCTGCGTATTCTGTTACAATGTCCAGCCCGGCGTAAGCATCGACTATGCTACTGGTGATAGCCAGCTGGACGACTCCGCGACTGAAGGATCTACTACTAAGCCGTCAGAGACGACCCCTGCCGTTACTGAGCCGGAACCCCAGGCTCCGGCCGAAACACAGCCACAGGGACAGACCTATGTGCTGAACACCAATACTCATAAATTCCATTACCCAAGCTGCTCCAGTGCTGGTCAGATCAAGTCCAGCAATCGCCAGGATTACACTGGCAGCCGATCCGATTTAATTGCGATGGGCTATGACCCATGTAAGCGCTGTAAGCCGTAATACTCCGTATGGAGGTACTTGAATGGGGATATTTCAAAAGATCATCAATGTGTTTAGGCCTACCCCGACGGTTGAAGAAAAAGCTATAACGGTCGAGGAAGAAACCGCCATAAAGGACAAGATAGCGGCTTTTAACTTGGCCATCCACCAAATGACCGGGCAGTATATCACCCTGGGGCAAATCGAAACCTTTAGGGGAAAATGGGTGCAAACATATAGAGAAATCAGATCCACTCGCATTCCAAAAAACAGCCCCATATTCCCCGCTGTACAGCAGTTTTTCCAAGACTACGACCATGTGGCTGACACTCTTGCGACAATGAACGAGTCGTTTCTGGCTATGAACTCCCAGCGCTGCGATAGCCTGTTATCCGATATAGATGGGAAAAGCTTGGACAAGCAACAACGAATCGTTGTTCTTAGTGATGAACCCCGTACACTGGTGCTTGCTGGCGCTGGTAGCGGCAAGACGCTTACGATAGCCGGAAAAGTTAAGTACCTCTGCCAAGAATATGGCGTTGCGCCAGAGGATATTTTGCTGATTGCGTTCACAAAGAAGTCGGCCGAAGAAATGACTGAGCGCATTGCTGGACGGCTCGGTATTCCTGTTCAAGCAACGACCTTTCATAAGCTGGGGCTTGACATCATTACCGCAGCGGAAGGTAAACGCCCAGATGTCCAAGACAATCTCGTTGATTTTGTCCGAAACTATTTCGAGAACGAGGTTGTATCGCACCCAGAGCTGGTAAAACAGTTGATTGAGTTTTTTGCCTACTACCTTCACATTCCCGCCGATATGGAGAAGTTTGACTCGCTGGGGGCCGCTTATGAGTACGAGAAATCGGTGGATTTTGAAACGCTCCGCAGCAAATACGATCAAGCGCAGTGGGTCAGTCAGGCCACAGCTGATCGTAGCGAGCAACGACGGACTTTAAGAGACGAACGGGTAAAGAGCCTTGAGGAAGTGTCTATTGCGAACTTTCTGTTCCTCAATGGTGTCAATTACGAGTACGAGCGGTTGTACCCATTCGAGTCGGATGACCCCGGTAGAAAAGCTTATCGTCCAGACTTTTATCTGCCTGAATATGACCTGTACTTGGAGCATTTTGGCGTGACCAGAAATGGGCGTGTGCCATGGCTTACTCCCATTGAGGAGCAAAAGTACCTTGATGATATGGCCTGGAAACGAGAGACTCACAAAAGTCATGGGACCAAGCTGCTGGAAACCTATTCGTACCTTTCGAGTGAAGGCAAGCTGTTGGACTACTTGGATTCACTGCTCAAAAAGAATGGTGTAAAGTACCATGAGCCCAATTTCCGTGATATCTTCGAGAAGATATATGAAAAGGAAAGTGATCGCTATTTCTCGGAGTTTATCAGCTTGTGCTGCACCTTCATTACACTGTTCAAATCAAAGGGATATAGGCCAGAGGATCTGCTGTCGCTATACTCTGGAGATAGCTTGTTCCAGCGGCTATTCTTCCGTAAACGAACAGAACTGTTCAAGCAAATCCTGCTGCCGCTGCTGATAGCGTATGAAGGGAATCTTCGGGAAAATGGTGCTATCGACTTTGCGGACATGATAAACCTCTCCACGGAAAAGGTGTCGGACGGCTTTCAGATACATCCATATCAGTACATCATCATTGATGAGTATCAGGACATTTCCTTTGCAAGATATAAGCTGGTCAAAGCCATCTTGGATCAGACTAAGGCCAAACTGCTCTGTGTAGGCGATGACTGGCAATCTATCTACCGTTTTGCCGGAAGTGATATTACACTGTTTACTCATTTCCAAGAGTACTTCGGCGCATCTGCCATCTTACGATTGGAGCAGACCTATCGCAACGCACAGCAGCTCATTGACGAAGCTGGGCGATTTGTAATGCGAAACCCTGAACAGCTTCGAAAGGCTCTTCGCTCTCCGAAAACGCTGGACTATCCCATAACCTTTATGTGTTATGAGACGACCCCATTCCCAACACTCCGGCGCATTATAGATAAGATCATAGCTGGTTTTGGCCCGCAGGCATCCATCATGCTCCTGGGCCGGACAAACTATGATCTTGAATTAGTAGCTGAGTCAGGGCTATTTCAGGTCGGTAAGAACGGCAGCCTCAAGTACCTCGCATCCCCTGAAACTCCCATCAGCTTTATGACCGTACATAAGTCGAAGGGGCTGGAAGCCGATAATGTGGTGCTGCTAAACTTCCAAAATGCAACGCTGGGCTTTCCAAATAAGATAGCCGATGACCCCATGCTGCGTCTTGTATTGACCGCCCCGGAGGACTACCCGTATGCAGAGGAGCGTCGCCTACTGTATGTTGCCATGACCCGCACCAAAAACCGTGTGTTCATCCTCACGGACAGTAAGCGTCCGTCTGAGTTCTTCAAAGAGTTTACACCGTCACAGTCTGTGTTTATCCTGGCAAATGGCAACACGACGCAGGAACATGTCAAATGCCCGCGTTGTAAGACGGGAACGCTGCTGGTCCGTAAGAATGATGAATCAAACAGGTATTTCGTTGGTTGCAGTAATTATCCCCAATGCGATTATAAAGTGCAGGATACATCCGTCTTGACCACCCAGCACATCTGCCCAGAGTGCGGTGGATTCATGGTAAAGCGAAAGGGGAAATTCGGACAGTTCTATGGATGCACAAACTACCCCACATGCCAGCATACCGAGCAAATTAATAAATCAAGTGTGTAACCCGTACAGAAATTGCAATCCATAAGTGGGAGGGACTTATGAATACAAAGATTAAACGCTTTCTGACAATCGTGTTCGCGCTTCTTCTCGCCGTTGCATCAGCAACGACTGCTTTTGCCCATTCTGGACGTACCGATAGTAGTGGTGGACACAGAGATAACAAGAACAAAAGCGGCCTTGGCAGCTACCATTACCATTGTGGAGGATATCCAGCCCACCTACACTCTGGAGGCTATTGCCCGTACAGAGATGTTTTCCCATCAAGCGTAAAAATCACAGCGGGAAAGACCACTTTGGGTATCGGAGAGACAACATCAATTGAGGGATCGGTCTATCCGAGCAACGCCTGCAATACCAATATTACTTGGAGTTGCAGCGATTCTTCTGTTATTTCCATGTCGAACGGCGTGATCACAGCCAAAAACTATGGCACAGCCACTATAACCGCGGAATCATTTAATGGAAAAAAGAACACAATTAAGATCACCGTAAAAGAAATCACTGCGGACAAAGTTGTCGTTTCCGGTTTGCCCGATTCGAACGACCACTACATCGGAGACACCTTTGTGCTGGCATCTCAAATTGTCCCTGAGAATGTTGATGATCCATCCATAGTCTGGTCAAGCAGCAATGATGAAATCGCAACCGTTTCAAGCTCTGGAAGCGTACAGTTACTATCTGCGGGCAAGGTAGAAATCCGCGCTACTGCCAGCAACGGCGTAAGCGGTAAAGTTGGAATAACTGTCAAAGAAAAATATGTTGAAACCGTGGATATTGCAGAAGATGAAATCGATGCGCTTTTAGGTGACGAAATCCCGGTTGCAGCGGTCATATCTCCAAGCGATGCAACCTATCCGGAACTTGTTTGGACATCCGAAGACCCAGCGGTCGCATCGGTTTCGGATGATGGAAAAATCAGCGCATTAGCTTGCGGCGAAACGGTAATTACCGCGACATCAACAAACGGGATCCACGATTCCGTTGCTGTAAGAATCAGCGAGATCAAGGCATCCTCGTTGGAGATTAGTGGGCCCGATTCAATTCTGCTCGGCGAGACTGCTACATTATCGGGTATCTTTGTACCAGCCAATACAACGGACCAAAGGATCGAATGGAGTGTAAATAACCCCTCTGTCGCAAGTGTTTCTGATGAGGGCGTACTCACTACAAAGAATGCGGGTACAGCTACGATCACTGCAACCCAAAAAGATGTTTCGGCTGTATACACCATCGAGGTCCTTCCAATAGATGTGGAAGAGATCATCATCACGGCAAGTGCGAAGGGATCCATCAATAAAGAGGATACCATTGAACTTTATGCCGAAGTGCTTCCTCAAAACGCCACCTACCCGGAAATCACTTGGAGCGTCAGTGATCCAGAAATCGCATCGATTGATGAGAATGGTGTCTTGACCGCACTAAAGGGTGGCACTGTGACCGTAATTGCCACTTCTGCGGACGGCTTTTCCTCTGAGTATGAAGTTAGAGTTTCTTCTCCTTTTGCCATCGCAATTGGCGCAGCAGGAGTCGCCGGTGTAGGAGCTGCTGTTTTCGCAACAAAGAAAAAGAAGAATAGTAAATAACTCAAAAGTGAAAGAGAGGCCAGGAACATTGTTCCGGCCTCTCTATTTTTGCATATTATGTTCCTGATTCCGCAAAGAAGTCGCTCAATGTGACCCCCAGCGCAGCGCAGATACGCTCGATTGTAGGAACCCCTAACTGACTTCCACGCATCTCAGCATTCTTCAAAGTTGAATAGGAAACATCGCATAACTGAGATAGCTTGAAAAGCGAGAGGTTACGCTCGTCGGCCAACTCCATCACTCTTGCTATCGTATCCATGTAATCCCCGCCTTTCTACATTCTTTCCTGCCATCAATTCTTAAGGAAATGTAGTCCAATATTTCTGTACTCAAAGGACGCGCCCTACGATTTGGAATCTCGAATCAGGCATGATCGTCTTGGGTGCGTATGCCTGATTGTAGGACAGCATCACAGGCTGCATATGCAGACAGCCATAGCTGTCGGTAAATGCGTCCCTTTGGTTCTCATCTGGCTCCTGCTCGCTGTAGACCTTCAAATAGCCATCGCCATCATAGACAAAGATGCCGACTTCACCAACAGCCAGAGCCTCGCATTCCTCTACCCAAACGATCTGACCGTCATGATAGACCGGCTCCATGCTGTCACCAGAAACCCGCACGCCAAAATCGGCACCTTTCGGAACAGACTTCTCAGGGAAACTAACCATCTCAAAGTTCCCTTCCTCAAGGAACTCACCGGTACCAGCAGATACCGCAAGATTGCTCACAGGCATATCTATGTACTTAAGAATGCTGACCACCTTTGGCTGCGGCTTATATCTTCCTGAAGCAATCAGGTCATCCCTGTACTCTCTGACCTTTGCCAAACCAGTATCATTGAGTACCGGCGTATGACTACTGCAAAAATAAGAAACATCCACATCCAGATCAAGCGCATGGCAGACGGCCATCATCTGATAGGCGTTAGGCAGGGCGCTGCCCTTTGCCCACTTATTGATGCCGCTGGGGGACATTGTTACCCCATACTGCCGCAAAAGTGCGCTGAAGTCGACAAGGCTGAGTCCAGCTTTGCGTCGTGCTTCATCAATGCGAGCTCCGATAACATTTTCCTGACGCTCCGTCTCTGCATTATAGTTCGCGTGATTCGTTATCGGGAGAGAAAGAATTTTAGCTTTGCTCTTACTCATAATAGCGACCGCCTTTTCTGTTTATGGCTTCAGTATATAGCGGAAAACACTCACTGTCAATAGAAAATTGACTATTACTCTACAAATGCGACATTGACATGGACAAACAATCAAATTATTATGAAGGCACGCGGACAAGATAAGAGGTGAAAAACACATGGATAGTGAGCGTGTTATTCTGCACAGTGACATGAACTCCTTCTACGCATCCGTTGAGATGATGCTCGATCCTGAGCTCAAAGGGAAGCCTGTTGCGGTGTGCGGTTCGACGGAAGAGCGTCATGGTATCGTCTTAGCCAAGTCGGACTTAGCCAAGAAAGCTGGAGTAAAAACCGGAATGGTAAATTGGGAAGCTCGGCAGCTTTGCCCAGGACTGATCGTTGTACCGCCTCAGTACGACCAGTACCTCAAGTATTCTAAGCTGGCTCGCCAAATCTACCACCGATATACGAATCTTGTTGAACCGTATGGCATGGATGAGTGCTGGCTTGATGTGACCGGCTCCAGTATTTGCGGAACAGGCATGGAGATCGCCGAGGCGATTCGGCAGGCAACAAAGGACGAGCTTGGCCTGACGGTGAGCATCGGTGTGTCGTTCAACAAAATCTTTGCCAAACTCGGGTCGGACATGAAGAAGCCGGATGCAATCACCGAAATCAGGCAGGATAACTTCAAGGAAAGGATCTGGCCGCTCGATGCTGCCGAGCTGCTCTATGTGGGAAGGTCCACAGAAAACAAACTGGCTCAATACGGGATCCGCACCATCGGTGATGTAGCAAAGACCTCCCCGGAAACGCTACAGCACATGCTGGGGATCAATGGTATTAAGCTCTGGAGGTATGCAAACGGAACGGATACTTCTCGTGTCATGCATAAGGACTTTGTCAGCCCCGTCAAGTCCATCGGACACGGAATCACCTGCACCGCTGACCTGCAAACACCAGAAGAAGTTTTCCGAGTCATGCTGGAATTGAGCCAGGATGTTGGGCATCGACTCCGTGTCCACGAGTTGATGGCCTGTGGTGTGCAAGTCTCCGTCCGGGCAAATGACCTGTATGGTTCACAATACCAGTGTAAGCTCCCATTCAGAACCCAGCTCCCCAATGAGATCGCAGGGGCAGGCTTTCACCTGTTTATGGAACGATATCGGTGGGACAAGCCGATTCGAGCCGTCACTATCCGTGGTATTGATTTGGTATCGCAGAAAGAAGCAGAGCAGCTCTCCATGTTCGTGAATCATCAGAAGCGAGATCGCCGCATCCGTCTGGAGGACGCTGTTGAGGACATTCGAAAAAGGTTCGGCAAACGAGCCATTTCCTACGCCGTGCTTATGGGTGACTTAAAGATCCCAGATGACGGTAGGCAGTTGGTGACCATGCCTGGACTTATGTATCAGTAACTACTGCCAACTGAAGGGAAGAGGCTGAACAAGATGAAAATGCAATTCCACAAAGCCGTGGTGAAAGTGCTGGTCGTCGTAGCACCAGACCGCACCAAAACTCCTGTCTCTCTGACTTTTGAAGATGGAAAAGAATATCCCATCGACCGTGTCTGCGGCAGACGGAGAGCCGCAGCAACAAAAGTTGGCGGAACAGGTATCCGTTATACGATCATGATTGGAGGAAGGCAAACCTATCTCTTCGAGGACGAAGATCAGTGGTTTGTCGAAGCAAAAAACCTCCATATATAGGAGATGAGCCATTGAAATATCTATCACGCAATGACCTTGAGACAATCGGCGGAAGAGTCATCGCAGCCTATAAAAAACTTCCGGCTATATCCGGTCAAGCCCCGGAACGAGTAGATATCGATTATCTCTGCCAAGAACTCCTGGGCCTTCGTGTCGATTATGCCCGGTTATCCCTGAACGGCGAGAAAATCGGCTTGACATCTTCTTGTGAGGTAGGCGTTGAGATATTTCCTGAAGATTCGAGCTGCGAAGAAGAGCAATATTATATGCTCGATGGAAAAACCATTTTGATTGAAAGCGAACTCATGAAAGAAGGCGCAAACATAGGTCGCAGAAACTATACTGTTTCCCATGAGAGCTGTCACCACATTCTGAAAATGCTGTTTCCGCATGACTATGGAGCTCAGGCAAAAGCACGCTCTGTCCACTGCTATTACCGGAGCAGTAGAGGGAATACCGATTGGGAGGAATGGCAAGTCGAGACATTGGCTGCCATGATCTTGCTTCCGCCAGAATGTGTGATTCGGAGCATGGAACGATTCGGTCTTGGAACTCAGATGCGCTTACTTAACCGAGTATTCGCCTCTGCTGATTATAAGAAGTTTGAGACGATGGCATCATTTATGGGGGCTTCCAAAACAGCATTGTCCATTCGGATGATGCAGCTCGGGCTTCTGAAAAGGAATGATCTTTCCGACCCCTATAGGTTGGTTCGAGTCGAGATGGATGAGGAGGACCGTATGCTATGAAAACTAACCAATATGAGATCAAAGTCGTTAAGCGCTGTCCAAAATGCGACTGGCGCATCTTTGATAAGGTGACGCCCACCTCGGGCATCATTGAACTGAAGTGTCCCAACTGCCGAAAGGTTGTTGAGATCGACCTGAGTTATCGCACCTCAAGCCGCAGGAGAGCTACCTATTACCGAGTACCCTGCCACACTTACACATAAGAACGACAACAGAATAAGAAAGCTGATCGCACCGAGCCACGGGTCCTTAGATTAGGAAGTCTATGAGTCACCAAATTGCCGGGCATTGAGAGGAAAAGGTTACTGCAAAGTGTACCTACCTTCTTAATGCCCGGCTTTTTTGTGCTGTTGCCCCTTAACGGAGGTAACAATGCTGACCAGCCTTTGGGAGCCCTATATCGCTCGATATCCCTGATCTCCGATTTTTTGAAAACCCCATCAATTTCAAAAAATCAAAAGGAGATCAAAATCATGTCCGAGAAAGTATATGTTCTCAATGTTTACAACACCATGACCGGCCAATATGAACTTATCCAAGTAACCAAGGAAGTTTTTCAGACTTACAGGCGAACGAAATGGAATATCGAAGATAGCACGGAACGCTTTT
>OLYB01000456.1_pt1 | contig 39745 bp, 44 predicted proteins | sample 1674481 | NCBI WGS metagenome assembly OLYB01 (sample SAMEA103958167, study PRJEB25191) | human gut metagenome
GATTTCGTGTTCTAAAACTGGACAAAACATAAGTTCTTCTGTTTTTAATTGTTATTACATTTTATCTATGCAAATATACTAATTATATTTGAACCGGAAAAACTTTTGAGCAACTTTTTGTGTTAAATTTTGTTTGTAACCTCGGTTGTTTCGTTCGTTATTTCCGATATGCAAATATACAAATAATATCCGAACTAGAAAAATTTTTGGATAAAAATTTTCGGTAGGAATTTAAGGTGTTAAAAAAATAACATAGGAAAATTCTCAGGTTTAAGTTGTGTTAAATCAGATGGTTGTTAACCACATTTAACATTCTGGCAGTTAGCCAAGTAGCATGTACAATAAATTTCAATATGGCGAAATATAGCGAGTTAGGAAATGTTAAATTTACGTTAAGAATTGTGGCTCAATTCCTGTGTGGCTGTGAGCCGGCTCTGGCCAGAATGATTGTGGTACCAGAGTGGCTCCGTGGCTCAATCTAACATTTCCTAACCTGTTCTGAGCCTCTCAGCCATATAAACTATCATCGCAAGGATTTGAACGCGATACGGGTCACGAGATTAAGCCAAACAGGCTCAGAGCCATTCAATTCATTTGTTAAAGCCTGTTAACGTGCCGGCTCAGAGGCTCGCAGGCCAATTGTTAAAACGTGTTGGTGCGAGTTAGGCCCCTGGCGCGGTGCCGGCGTGCCCCTATATATAGTATATAGAGCCATGTTCATGATCAGAAAAAAAATTTTTTGGCCTCAAATCATTCTCGCAAATTGGGATTCAAATCATATATAAGTATGAGCAAGGCCCAGAGGCTCATAAATTCTCATTCTTGCATACATTCTCGCAAATATCTATCTAGGCCCTTAGACTTAATAGGGAATTGACAAAATGACATTCTCGCAAGAGAAACAATGTAAACAATATAAACAATGCATTGTTTCTCGATAAGTGATTGATTTTCAATGAGTTAGATATAAATAAACAATATAAACAATAATTATCTAGTAGACCATAAAATATGATTTGATAGTATTTTATAGAGCTAATAATAGGCTTGTCAGAAACTATCAAACTAAAAATAGGATATATAGGAAGATTAGATTTTTATTTATTTTGTTTATTTCATTCTAACTCATTGAAAATCAATAGCTTGCGCAATAAACAAAAAATAAACATAGGATAAACATAAACTATCTTGTATTTATTTTCTATTCTCGCAAGAAAAATTACCAAAATGATATTTTTAACAATTAAAATATATATCGTTTGAATTATATTTTGTATATTTGCACTATAAAATAAAAATTCACAGCTATGCTAGAAATATGCAATAAAAAAATCGAGGTCGATAGCCCTGATAACCTCACATCTAAATTCGCGATATTTATTGTTGAATTTGAATATGATAATAGGGTGTATGTAGGCCACACAATTATGCTATCAGTAAAAACAGAATTAAGAAGATTTATAAATTCTGTATTAGACGATAGCATAAAACAAAATGTACTTCTAAAAGAGTCAATGAAATATAGTAACACACTATATGTATCTATAAAGGAGCCAAGCGAATATACATTAGATGCTTTATTTAAGCTTAAGTATAAAACTATATTATTAAATAGCTGCTATGAGCCTTATGGCTTTAATAAAATATATATGGCCGGCAATAAGTATGAAGAAGAAAAGAAGTATATAAGACTTGTGCGCGGCCAAATAGGAGATAAATATGAAAAAGTAGTATTAGCTTCTAATGCAAGACCTATAAAAGAATATGCCTATGAAAAAGGCAAAGGTTATACAGAAGTGGCAGAATGGCCTTCTATTACAGCCGCGGCAAGGCATTATAGCTTAAATGCCAGTAATATAGCTGCATGTTGTAGCGGCAGATTAAATACGGCTTATAAACGCTTATGGAGATATTCAGATTAAAAAGAAATTGATATGAAAACAGATAAAATAGCACAGAAATTAGCAGATATATTGCCAAACAGGCCAATAGTTCCTGGAATGTCTAATCCGGACACATCCAAGCTTGTAGAACAAGAGGCCACACGTATTAAGGCAAAGCAAGATGCAAAAGAATTGGCTCGTATTAAGTATCTTGAAAAGCAAAAGCTTAAAAATCTTCAAGCCAAACAAGAAAAACACCAATCGTTAGCAGAAGAACTCGGTGTGGAAGAAATACCAGATGGCCAAACTGAGCTTCAAGCCAAACGCATCGTAGAGCAGCAAAAACGAGTTGAGGCTATTGAGGCACTTGAGGCTCAGACTGTAGAGCCACTTAAAGCAACTGAGTTAGCAGAACGCCATGACTCGGGCAAAGGCTCATATTCATCAGCTATACGCTCAGCACTTCAGTTACAAGGAGCATCAAAGCCTGAAATAACAAAGCTTCTTACTAGCCTTAATATCAATTTAAGTGTTCAGCTTACAAAGCAAGACACGGCTAATTTATTGGCTTGTTTGTTAACATGCAATAACTCTCAGCTACAAGCCTTAATGGCTAATAAAAAAGTGCCGGTTGTAATAAAAACTGTAATTAAGCGTCTTATTGAAGACGAAAAGCTAGGTAACATTGAAACTATAGAAAAATTATGGGATAGAATATTTGGCAAAGGACCTATGCAATTAAGTCTCCCAGAAGGACAGCAGCTGCAAACTGGAATAATACCAAATCAACCGGTATCCAGAGAAGCTTATATTTTGATACGTGATACTTTAATTAAATAGCAGAAAAAAATGGATAAGAGATTAGAGCAAATGAAAGCAAAAGAACAACTTACCAACGAGTACGTTGCAAAAAGGTTGGATTATAACCCGGAAACAGGAATTTTTACATGGAAAACTCCAACCGCGGCAAGGCTTAAACCAGGAGATATAGCAGGCACTATTCATAAAACTGGTTATGTAAAGATAATACTAGATGGAATACCATATTGGGCACATAGACTAGCCTGGCTATATTATTATAAAGAATGGCCAAAAGGAGAAGCATATCAGATAGACCATATAAATGGTAATAGAGCAGATAACAGAATAGCCAATCTCAGATTAGTTACAAACAAGAAAAATGCCAGAAACCATAAAATGTATTCGCATAATACATCTGGCATAACTGGTGTTTGCTTTAACGAACAATCACAAAAATGGTGTGCTCAAATTCATACAAACGGCAAACAAATACATTTAGGAAGTTTCCACTTTTTTGAAGATGCTGTAAAAGCAAGAGAAGCAGCTGAAATAAAGTATGGATATACAGTAAGAAAGGAGGGATAATGGACTCACTAAAAACAATGCAAGAAAGAGCTTTAGATACTACAAAGCCAGGAACTGTAAATCCTGTGGAAATGTTACGTCTTGAGGCTCTGACGTCATTTGAAAAGTATACTAAACTATTGTTTAAGGCCCAATATAAGCGCTCATTTATTGTGGCTGAGCATCATAAAAAGATATTTGAGGCTTTACAAGATGTTGTAGATGGTAAAATTACGCGCCTTATTATCAATATCGCACCACGATATGGTAAAACAGAACTTGTTATCAAATCATTTATAAGCTGGTGTTTTGCCTTAAATCCTCGGTGTCGATTTTTGCATTTATCCTATTCAGATATACTCGTGAATGACAATTCAGATACTGTGCGTAATATAATGAGTGAAGAATTATATAAAACACTCTTTCCTAATTCAGTTCTTGCATCTGAGAAAGGCTCGGCTAAGAGATGGAAAACTAAAGCAGGCGGAGAACTCTATGCAGTGTCAACACAAGGCCAGGTCACAGGTTTTGGGGCTGGAGCAGTAGATGAAGAAATAGATAAAATGGATGGAGGCAATGATATATTTGTTTTCGATGACCACATGAATGAAATGCTTAAAATGATAGATGCTAAAACCAATATATTTCAAGGCGCGATTATGATTGATGACCCCCTGAAAGCCGACGATGCAGCATCTGACCTTATACGAGAGCGCATAAACCAACGTTTCGAAAATACAATACGTAACCGTGTTAACTCGCGTAGAACGCCTATCATTATTATAATGCAAAGATTACATGAGCATGACCTCTGTGGCTATTTACAAGAGATAGAGCCAGATACATGGACTGTTTTATCACTTCCAGTTATACAAACAGACCCTGAGACAGGAGAAGAATATGCTCTTTGGCCAATGAAGCACAATCTTGAGGAGCTATATAAACTACGAGAGATTAACCCGGTAGTATTTGAGACGCAGTATATGCAAAATCCAATTCCTACTGAGGGCCTTATGTATCACGAGTTTAGAACATACCAAAATATAGAATTGCCATCAGGCTCTAAAGCTAATCAAAGATGGTGTTACGTTGATACAGCTGATACTGGCTCTGATTATTTATGTGCAATTTGCTTTATAAATACTCCAGAAATGCTATATGTAATTGATGTGCTATACACACAACTGCCCATGGAAAAAACTGAAGTAATGTTGGCTAAAATGCTCACAGAAAACAGTATAACAGAATGTCTGATAGAGTCCAATAATGGTGGTAGGCAGTTTGCTAGAAATGTAAAGCGTATTACAAGAGCTACTTTGCATAATTTCAAAACAGCCATAAATACTTTTACACAGACAAAAAATAAAGCTGCTCGTATTTTTTCAAATTCAGCTCTTGTTAACTCAGATGTAGCGTTTCCAGAAAATTGGGATAAAAAATGGCGTGAATTCTATAATGCTATTACAACTTATCGTAAAGATAATAAGCGAAGGGCTGCTCATGATGATGCACCAGATGCATTAACTGGAGTAGTAGAAATGCATAGTAGAAAAGCTGGAAGGAAGAAAATATCATTGAGAAATTGAGTTAAAATTCATATTCTCGCATTATTCTCGTAATTTCTAGGCTTCTAATTATATATGAATGATTAAATCATAAGCCTTGAATGAATATAATGCGAGAATATGAGATAAAAAATACCTCTATAAAAAATGTTAAAAACGGTACAACTTATAAAGAAATTTAGTATATTTGCACTGTGGAGAAGTCAATTCGAAGCAAAAATACAGGTAATTCGATGCAAGTTAAGGGTAGCTGCTCGGTAGTATTAACATTAAAAACATAAATAATATGGGATTAAACTGTGGATGCCCTGCCGGTGCTCATATCGCCGACCTTGAGATTGCTGAATGCAAGGAGAGTATGGGGCAAGTTCAAAAAGTTGCATTCCAGCGCATCTATAAGACAGCTGGAACGAAGAACTCTGTCACTGACCCGACTAAGAAAGCATCGTTTTCTACCTTGTTTTCTGCGGCTGATGGTTCTAAAATGACAGTTTCTCCGTATATTCAAGGACCTACTTCTGAGCCTGGTGCAGCTCGTACATTTGGCGGAGGTAACCAGACACTTGGAGGTATTGAGATTACAATCGGCCGTGAGCCGACAACGTTCTCTGCCACTATATATCAGGAAAGTCAGAAGACAATTGCACAGCTGAAACAGTACGTGTGTGAAGAGATTGGTGTTTGGCTTATTGATGAAAACGGCAACATTGGCTGCTTGGTAGATGACCAGGATGAGTCTACAGCATACTTCCCAATTCCTATTGGTAAGTTCTTTGTTGGCGACAAGAAGCTTGGCGGTTTTGAAGAACCGGACAGCAATACCATTGAATGGTCATTCTATCCTAACTGGAGTGATAACTTCTACATCATCAAGCGTGAAACATTGGACTTCAATCCTCTTACAGATTGGGTTAATGCCGCTTCCGCTGGAGCTTAAAACTTTCAGTTATGAGAAAGAAAAAAGAACAAACAGTAACGTTGGTTGTGCCTAAATACAATATGAGGCAGGAGTTTGGCATTCAGCATGCCGAACGCCTGCTTGATATGGGCACAGCCATAAATGGTGGATGGGAATTACCTAAAGATAGCAATTATACTTACGACGAAGAAAATGGCCTTAGAGTTAAATCAGATAAAGCAAATTCTGCAAAAGCCGACTAAACGTCAGACTATTCAGAAAGCTGTAAACACGCAGCGCCGTCTTAGATTTCATACTGAGACGAATGTTGCTGTATCTGATATTAACCAACCTACGACTATATTCCTTGATTGGGTAAGACAGTTGCTTCCGAAGGATAAATTCAACATATTCCTTCATCTGTTCAAATTTCCGTTGCCTACACCCGCTGTAGTTGAGGACGTCTATAGAGAACTCGAAAGGGTTTTCTATAGTCGTAACTCATCAAGCTCATACCAGTTTACAGACTCAGAGCTTGCAGAAGACTGGTCTCAGTATAAAAAGAATAATCTCAATGAGCCAGAGGTGTGGAAGACAACCGGATGGAAAAGAATGCAGGTATCGCCAAATAGTATTTTGGTAGTAGACCTTCCTCAAGTACAAACATCTTTGCGCCCAGAGCCATATTTTTATTGGCTTGAGATTGATGCTGTAATTGATTACCAGACTTCTAAACTTGATGAAAATCAGTTTGAGTGGCTTATTTTCAAACAGCCGGAACATCGAATAGCTGTATTTGATGATACTTCTATAAGAGTATATCAGCTGAACGAGAAGAATGAAATTCAGTCACTTATTTCAGAGGCAAAGCACGATTTAGGATATTGCCCAGCTCGGTTCTTTTGGTCAACACAACTCAACGAGAAAAATAAAGACCTTAAGAAAAATCCAATTACAAAAGAGCTGTCAAATCTTGACTGGTATTTGTTCTTCTCCATTTCGAAGCAGCATTTAGACTTGTATGCGCCTTATCCTATATATAGTGCGTATGAAGCCGATTGTAATTTTGAGAATAATGAGACTGGTGATTACTGCGATGGAGGTTTTCTACGCAATGCAAAAGGTGAGTATAAAATTCTCAATGATGGAACAGTTGAAAAGTGTCCTTGCTGTAGCGAAAAGCGTATAGCTGGTCCTGGTTCATTCTTAGAAGTTCCTATACCAAATCAATCTGAAGGTGTCGCAGATATGCGTAATCCTGTTCAGATAACTACTATCGATAAAGACTCACTTGATTATAATGTCAATGAGTGCGCAAGGCTTAAAAATGAAATTGTAATTTCTGTTGTTGGTTCAGGTGGTACTGTAAGTGAAAAAGAAGCTATCAATGAAACTCAGGTAACTGCTAACTTTGAAAGCAAAACCTCAGTTCTCAATGCCTTAAAGACCAACTTTGAATTGGCACAGAAATTTGTCGAAGATACTGTTTGCAAACTCAGGTATGGAGGTGCTTTCATATCATCTTCTGTAAACTGGGGTACAGAGTTTTACGTTTTCACAGTAACAGAGCTATATTCTAAGTACAAACAAGCGAAGGAGAATGGTGCGTCTAACTCAGAACTAGATGCTATATCGCAACAAATTCTTGAGGTTGAGTATCGCAATAATCCTTTGGTACTTCAGAGAATGCTCATCTTAAAGCAATTGGAACCATATCCACATAAAACGCTGGATGAAGTGTTAAAATTGTATGAAAAAGAGTTATTAAATGAAAATTTGGTAAAGCTTAAAATAAATTTTAGTACTTTAGTCGAAAAATTTGAACGTGAGAACATTAACATAATTGAGTTTGCTTCAAATAAGCCAATGAGAGAAAAAATAGATATTATAAACAAAAAACTTTTGGAATATGTTACAGAAATTGGAACTTCAGCAACTACAGGCACTCAGTCTTGAGGATGTTAAGTCTTATAAGAAAAAGGCCGTAGAGCGTAAAGCAGAACTAGAAGCTGCTAAGGCTAAAGGCGGAAAAGCTTGGACAAGCGACTTACAGGAAGAGCTTGACGAGGTAGTTCTTTTCCTAGTAGATGTTGATGATGTTATCGAAGAAAAATCATCGGCATCGAAAACACAGGCTAAGAGTGGTTATACTCCTAAGCCGGGTACTGAGAAGATGGTGCACTTGTCAATTGTGCGTGGTCGTAGGTTTAATCCAATGACTGGCAAAGAAGAGTCACCAGCATATACTCAAATGTTCACATTCGCAGAGTGGCAGCTTTTCAAGAAAACGTATAAAGGCCTTGGTTATACCATTATGGCGGCCTTGCATGACCCATACGGAGATGCTGCAGAGTTAGTACAAAAGTAATTAACAATAAAAACAAAGCTATATGTTAACAATTGAGATGCTACGACAAAGTTCAGCTTTAACAGGTCTTACAGATGACCAGCTGAATGCAATTGCTGAGATGTCAAGAAATGATGAGAATACCGTTATAGGTACTAAAATCGGCGCATTGCACGGTCAGTATGACACTGATATTCTTGGCATTACAGGCATTAAAAAGAAAGATGGTGAAAAAAGTTACGACTATGCTAAGCGCGTACTTGGCGAGTACAAAACTAAAGCAGAGTCTGTGAAAACAATTCAAACTCAGCTTACTGCTGCTCAGGCACAGGTTGCAGAGCTCCAGTCTAAACTTGAAAAAGGAGCTGGCGATGAAACTTTGAAGCAACAGCTGAAAGATGCTAAAGCTCAAGTAACTCAGCTTCAAACTCAGCTTCAGACAAAGGAAACTGAGTTCAATACCAAAAAGGCAGAGTTTGATAAAACTATTAAGGACACGCATGTAGATTATGCTTTTCAAGCTGCTACAGCAGGTCTTAAGTTTAAGAGTGGTATTACTGAGCCTATTCAGAAGACGCTGCTCAACGCTGCAAAAGCAGAAGTCCTTGCAAAAGGTACTCCTGATTTCATAGAGGACGGCCAAGGAGGAAAGAAACTTGTTATTCGCGGTGCAGATGGTAATATCCTTAACAATCCGAAGAACAATCTTAATCCTTATACGATGCAAGAGCTTGTAATGGAAACATCGCTTAAAGATGTAATCGATACAGGTCGTCAGCAGATAGGCGGTGGAACAGGAGGCTTTGGGTCTGGTTCAGGCGGAACAGGTGGAACACTTGATTTGTCTGGCATCAAGAGCCAAGTTGAGGCCGATAAAGCCATTGAGGCGCATCTGCTTGCAAATGGTTTGACCCGTGACTCACAGGAATTTGCAGACCAATCAATGCAACTGAGAACTGAAAACAATGTGGCAAGTTTGCCTATTAGATAAAATGGCACATCCTAAGAGATAAACAAAAAAAATGCTATGAGGCGTAAAAGGGTAATGCACCATAATAGCATAATTATTAACAATTAAAAACTTAAAAGTTATGAGTCTAGTTTTAACACGTATCCAGAACATTCGTGCGAACTCTAACCTTGATAAGTTTGAGTATCGCCCCAGTAGGTACGGTGCGCTGAACGCTTTTATGGTGCAGTCTGAAGACCCTACTGGCATCCTCACTGAGGAACTGAAGCAAAAAGCAAGGACCTCTATCGGTAACACGCTGGAAACTCCGGTGATTGACTACGATGCTGATATTACTATTGGTAGTACTCGCACCTTGACAATCGCCGACAGTGAAAACACTTCTAAGATGGTTCAAATCACATTTGCCACTTATGCATGGGGATTTACTATTGCTCCGGCAATGTACATGAACAACGAAATTGGCATTCAGAAGGACTTTGAAACCAAGATGATGAAGTACATCTATGCTTTTGCGAAAAAGCTTGATGAAGCCGCTCTTTCTATTCTTGCAGCCAACAAAACACAGGTTTTGAAAAACCCGCTGTTGTATGACTGGTCTTCTAATGCCATCAATGCAAAGTGGACTGAGCGTGAAAACGTATTTGGTGACCTTGAAGTTATGATGGGAGCAAATGACTTCTATGGCCAGTTGCACATTGTAGGTGACCCCGGTGTTGAGTCTATTATGCGTAAATTGCAGCAGCACGGCCTTTACAATGACGTAAACAAGCAGAATGAATTCGGTACTAAGGTTGTTCACCTGACAAACAACATTGCAGCTGCCGGAGGTAAGTATGCCCAAGGTTATGCCGTAAATGCCGGCTCTCTTGGAATGTTGACCCGCTTCGAGCGTGACTGCTTGCTCGGAACTGTTTCTGGTGATGGCCATGAGTGGGGCATTGCTACTTTGCCTCTGTTGAATATGCCTGTTGGTACATACTTCTACGATTCTGTAGGTGACTACAATACTATCGCAGGGACCGCTACCGCTGATATGACTCGTACTCGTAAAGAGCACTATGGCTTTGCTGTTGATGTGGCCTTCTTGACCGCATATAACAGCGCACCTAGCGCTTTGGCAAGTCCTATTCTGGCATTCAACGTATCAAGTGAAGATGCAGTTTATGCTAAGCCTGTGGTCGTTGTCAACTCTGAAGACAATCCGGTTAATACTAAGGAGGCTTCTGCAGGAGTTGGAGGATGATAAACCGATAGCAAATCTTTGAGTTGTTATTAGCTTTGGTAGGAGGCACACTGAGCCACTAGGCGATAGTGGCCTCCTATTTTTCATTAAAAATTAAGAATTATGGTTAGAGCCAACGATATACAAGAAAAGCTGTTACACCTTATTGGATGGGAGCAGAATTATGATACATCAGACTTAAAAATATCTGATGCTTTAACTGTGAGTGAAAGTGGCCTATATTTTCAACAAATTCATCCTTTGCTGACTTTGCAGAATATGTCATGTATTGCTCCGGATTTTAAGAATATCACTTTTCCAGAATACAATTCTGAAAATGAATATAGCAAAGGCAATGTAGTTGATTATCAAGGAACACAATATAAAGCGCTTCAAAAAGCACAAGGAAAACAGCCCGATATTGAGTCTGAGTATTGGGTTGAAACCAATTTATTTTCTGAATGGCTCGAGAGCAAAACAAAAGCAAGCATTCAAAAGGCTATTGCTAGATACTGCAATGAAAAAACGGTAGAAGGAACAAATAAGCCATTATGCGAAAGTCGTACTTTGTTTGATGGAACAGGTATATTAGTAGATACCGTAAAGAATAAGAAAAACTTAGTTGGTTTTGAAATTGTACCAGTAAGAGCAAAAGGTGTAACCGCAAAGATAAATAAAATATGCCTTCAGTTTACTAAAGCTGGAGAATATACTTTGTATCTTATGCATTCAAGTATGGATGCTCCAGTAAAGATTATAAAGCTTAATAAGATACGAGATAATAGTGCTGAATGGTTTACAGTCGATGACCTCTATTTGCCATATCAAAGTGAAGATAATGATGCAGGAGGAAGTTGGTATTTGTGCTATTTTCAGTCTGAACTTCCAGAGGGAAGTCAAGCTATTAGAAAAAATAAAGACTGGTCAAAAGAGCCTTGTGGTTCATGCTCACGTAGAGAATTACTTGCTTGGATGGCATGGTCTAAGTATCTTGAAATTCATCCATTTTTCGTAAATGAAGAACTTGTAGATGCAGTTAATTTCAATGATGACTTTAATGAAGATTTTGCAAAGTGCCCACTTCATCTATGGGATGTTGAAAATAATCAATATACTTATGATAACAACTACGGATTAAATTTAGAAGTTACTGTAAGCTGTGATATTACAGATTTTATAATTGAACAGAGAATGATGTTCCAAGATGTCATAGCTAAGCAGGTAGCTGTAGATATGTTACGCGAATTTGCATATAACTCTAACGTAAGGACAAATAGGCATTCAATCAATGCTTCTCGACTTGATATACTATATGAAGTAGATGGCGACTCTTCTTCTATGAAAAAATCAGGTCTAAGCTATCAACTAGATATGGCTTTCAAGGCCATTAAGCTGAGTACTTCTGGAATTGATAGAGTATGTTTGCCATGCCGAAACAATGGCATTAAATATAGAACTGTATAAGTATGGCTGTAAAACGATATAACGCGACACTCCGCAATCTGGAATATAGGTTGCGAAGTTTTAAGGATAGCTTGCCTATGCTATTAGAAGATATTGTGCGTGACAAAGAAGACGTAATAGTATCAGCTATAGCAGATGACCAGTTATATCGTCGTGGTATCAACGGTAGAGGTGAAAAGATAATGGATTATATGCCATACAAGCCTAAAACCATACAAATAAAAAAGAAAAAAGGTCAGCCTACTACAAGGGTCACATTACGAGATACAGGTGCTTTTCATGAGTCTATGTTTGTAGTATTTGACTCAGAAGGTTTTTATGTGACTGCGAGTGATGAAAAAACACCTGAACTTATTGAGAAATATGGTGAAGAGATTTTTCGCTTAACAGATAAAAATTTTACCAGAATAATTCGTTCTCACATAAGAAAAGAATTAGTTAAACGATTAAAGCAGGCAATAAGGAAATGAAGGAAAACTCAGTACAAATAAGATTTAAGGAAGACCCTGTATTGCTTGATAAGATATTACAGGATATGCAAAAGTCACTTATGAACAGACTTAAGTGGCTTAATTGTGCATTTGGTAGAGCATATAAGCTTGTAGAACATAGGCCAGATGGTAATAAGTTTATATATCCTGCGATGTATAACGGCAATGGAGAATATGTGTCACTTTTACCGAATGATAACTTTGGCAATTTTTCATGGTTTGATATTTATGACCCACAAAAGATTACTGAAGTAGTTCAATCATTGCCACAATATACTTTCAGCGGGGCCATTATATTCTGGTATGACCTCAGTAGCATTTATGAAGATGAAACTGTTATGCATACAGAAGAAGTAAAAGATGAAATTATGCGGGTATTAACTACTCCAGGTCTTATTACTACAACTGGTAAGCTTGTTATAAATGATATATATGAGCGCTTTGAAAATATATACAAAGGTTATTCAATAGAGAAAATCTATAATAACTATACTTATAAAGGAGAAGGTATACAAGATATTGATAAACAATTCTTCATGTACCCTTACGCAGGAATACGAATTGAATTTACTTTAACAACTAGAGAATTATGTCAACGGTATATTTTATAACAATGCTTTCGGCTTTAATATATATAGCCTTAGCAGCAGCATTTGCTATTTTGCTAATTGGAAAACTCGGTGTGCGCGATGAGATAATTACCAGAGCTCCTAAGCTTATTTCTCAATTATTCGATTGTGACTTTTGCTTAAGCTTTTGGACGTCGCTTATTCTCGCTATCATTCTCGCTATTTTCTTTAATGAGATAAGTATTATACTTATTCCTATCATATCAACCCCTATAACGCGAATTTTAATATGAAAAACCTGATAGTAAATAAAAAAGTCGTACGGGTATATGACAGCATAGATGAAATGCCTATTGTAAATTTTCAGAAGTACAATAAGTATTTGCTTATAGACTCTGGAATTGGCTCAGATGCAGATGATATTGATGCCCATATAACCCGTGTTGCTAAATTCATTAAAAGCAATAATGCCAAAAAAGCTTTGCAAGAACTGCAAAACATGAGGCAAAATATGTATATGGTGAACAACGAAATTTCACCAAGGTATTTAGCTTTTGCAGCTCTTATCCATAGCATAGACGGTGAAGAAGTTAATGATTTGTCAGACGATGGACTTAAAAATATATTGGCCAGGCTTAAAGAAATAAAGCATTCAAAGATTATAGACTTTTTGACTTGGCTTAAAAAAAAAGTAACCACCGAACTTGAAATGTACTTTCCAGGAGATTTTGTAAATCCAAAGGAAAAAGATGCATACGATAAGTTAAAGCAAAGAACACTTCTTGTGTTGGACTCTATGATAAATGACACAGATAACTCTGAACAGATAGAAACCATAGATATGATAATGCTTAATATGCATTCTCCAAAATCATACATAGGAAGTGAGTCTGTTGAGATAAAATATGATAAGCAATTTGAAAGTACTTGTCTTTTGATAGCTCAAAAAACAAGCATGGACGCTAAAAAGATGACAGTACTTCAATTCTATAATGCTGTTGATAATATAAAACAGCAATTAGAAGCAGAAAGCAAGAGTGTTAAACGGCATAAAAGGAAATAATTATGGCTGAAGACGATAAGATAAAATATAGCGATATAATTGAGCCGGATGACTCAATTGAAAAGCTTGTCAAGCAACTTGGCGAGCTCAATCAGTCATACGAGACAATGGTAAATGCTATCAGAGCAGGTGCAGATAGGATTGTACATTCTCTTAAGTCTGCTAGTGGAGCTACAAGTGAAGGGCGTAAAGCTATCGATGAAGCAACAGCGTCTACGTCAAGACTTGAAAGAGCTCAGAATGAGCTTAAATTAGCTTTATCTGATACAGGTAAACAGATTGCTTGGCTTAAAGCACAAACTTCAGATGCTAATAGAGCAACTGTAGAACAGCAGCGTTATATCCAGCAAGCTATATCTTCTTATGACCGTCTTAAGTCTGACCTAAAGCAAACAGTTGAGCTATATAAGTCTTTAACTGCGGCTGAAAGAGCAGATAGCGAAATGGGGCAACAGCTACTCAATGATATTCTTAATTTGAAAAATCAGATTAAGGCCCTTGATGACCAAATGAAGCCTCATATCCAAACTCTGTCTGAAGTAGAAAAGGCAGAGCAAAGATTAGCTTATTTACAGTCAGATGAAGGTAAAAGATTACTTGAGTTAAAAGCTAAAATTGCTGAGCTTACTTCTGCTAGAAAACAGCAGAAAGCTACAGTAGACCCATTAGCTCAGGCTCAAGAGAAACTTGCCTATGCTCAGTCAGAAGAAAATCAGCAGCTTAAACTCTATTCAACCCAAATACGAGAAGCAAATCAGATTGCTCAATTACAGGCTACAATTGCTAATTCTGCAGAAGGTTCTTATAATAGACTTTCGGCTCAATATGCATTAAATAAAATACGACTTAATCAGATGTCTGCAGCTGAGAGAGAAGCTGCTGACTCTGGTAAAAAGCTTGAAGCTGAGACAAATGCAATTTATCAGCAAATGATAAAATTGCAAGAAGCAACAGGTAATTATAGATTGTCTGTAGGCCATTACCAAAAAACATGGGATGGCTTAGGCATTTCTATTTCTCAAGTAGTACGAGAATTACCTGCTGCAGCTGTATCGCTTAATACATTCTTCTTAGGTATATCAAATAATATACCTATGGTAGTCGATGAAATTAACAGATTACGCGCTCAGAATAAACTTTTACAGGCAGAAGGTAAAGCAACTGTAAATGTAACAGGCTCAATAGTTAAAGCTTTGTTTAGCTGGAATACTGTGCTTGTTATATTACTTACTGTATTTTCCATGTTTGGCAAACAGATTATAACATGGGTTGGTAATCTTTTCAAAGCAAAAAATGCTGTTATATCCACAACTGAGGCTCTTAATAATATAGCTAAAGAACTTGAAGATACTAATGGCAGCTACGGCAATAACATTGTAAAGCTAAAGCAATTACAGCAGGAATGGAAAAATCTTGAAACTGCCGCTAAAAAAGACCAGTGGATTAAAGACAACAAATCTAATTTTGACCAGCTTGGAGTATCTGTTAATAATGTAACAGATGCTGAAAATGTATTTGTAGATAATACTGAAGCTGTAATCAATGCTCTTAAATTAAGAGCTAAAGCCGCCGCTGCTCAAAAATTAGCCGCAGATGAATATGAAAAAGCTTTAATTGCTAGAAATAAAGCAGAAACAGAAGCAGGTAAAGGTCCATCAGGTTGGGATAAATTCAAAAACTGGTGGGTACAATCTAGTTTACGAGCTACTGATGAATTTGGTGTAGGACCATCTGCAGCCAATTTACAAGTAGCTGACCAGGTATCTGCAGAAGATTTTAGGCAACAAAGAATTAAAGACCTTAATGATGAAGCGGATGCTGCAGAGAAAACAGGAGATGCATACTTTGACTTAGCAGCTGGATATGAAAAAGCTGCTAAAGCTCAACTTGAAGCTGCTGACATAGAAGGAAAACATAAAACTACAAAAACGCGTACAAGAGAGCCACGTGACTTAACTCGTACTATAAACCAGAATGATATAAAAATACAAAGAGAGTACGAGGAAAGTGTAACTGAATTACTTAAAGATGAATATGCTAAAAGGCGTAAAGCTGCAGCCGACCAGGTCCAGGATGAAAATAACAAGCTTCGTGAGATGTATCGTCTTAACGAAGAATATGTTAAAAATGTAGATGGGAAATATAAAAAGCTTACCGAAGACCAGAAGAAACAAATTGATAGGCAGCAAGAGCTTATAACTAAGACTATTGCTAATAATTTACGAGCATTAGACCTTCAGTTACAACAAATTCAGAATGAGCAAAAAGTTGCTTCTTTGCAGACGCAGCGTAATACTATAAATCCTACTGACACTAGCGCAGCAACTGAAGCAGCTCAAAATCAAGAGTCTACTGTAACTACCAATGTAGTAGTTACACGTGACGCTTCTCAGATGGAAGCCTCGTTGGTAGAAGAGCGCAAACTCATGGAAGAAAATCTTGATTTGGAATATGCCTTGATACTTGATACTAATAAGAGATTATTAGAGGCAGGAGATGACCAAGCTCGTTCTGAAGAAGAAATACTTATTGAGCTCAACAAGAAAAAACTTGAGTTGTGGAGTGAATATGACCAGAAAATTTTATATGCAAGAGAGCGTGATATTGAAAATCAGCTTGAGCTTGTTAAAAAAGGCAGTGAAGATGAACTTAATCTGCTACTTCAGCAAAATGAAGTACGTAGACAATTAGCTTTAGCACAAAATGCTGCTAAACCCGCAGAACAGCAAGTAAGTACATCTGTAATAAATGCACAGTTTGATAAGTCTGCAGCTCAAACTAAAGGCTCATTCCAAATGACCAATTTTGATGAGCAGCAAGCCCTTGATGAAGCTGTATTTAATGAAGTTAAACGCAGTGAAACTGAGATAACTCGATTTAAGCTTGAACAAGAAAAAGCTAGATGGCAAGAACAAATACGTTTAGCAGAAGCTGGTGGACTAGATTGGAGTCAAGCTCAGATTGATGCTGCTAAAGCCACTGTTAAAGGTATAGACCGTGAACTGTCAGAACTTGATGATTTTATTAAGAGCATTGGCAAAAAAGGTTTAGGCGGTACTTTACTTGAGAAACTTGGCTTTGATGACGACCAGATTGATGCTCTAAAGGATGCTGTAAATATAGTAATAGAACAGCTTCAATCCATTATGGATGCTGAAGTTGAATTGGCTGAACAGGCTGTGGAAGCAGCTGAAGCTCGAGTAGAAGCTGCACAAAAAGCTTATGATGCTGAAGTTGAAGCTCGTAATAATGGCTATGCTAATAATGTAGCAACAGCGAAAAAAGAGCTTGAGCAAGAAAAGAAAAATCAGCAAGAAAAGCAAAAGCAGCTTGAAGCAGCCCAAAAACGTCAAGAAGCATTAAATACTGTTATTCAGGCATCTTCGCTTATCACTGCATCTGCTAATCTGTGGAGTTCATTCTCTTCAATTCCTATTGTTGGCCCAGCTCTTGCATTAGCTGCTATTGCCACGATGTGGACTTCATTTGCAGTGGCCAAAATTAAAGCTAAACAAGTAACAGCAAGCCAATCTGATGAATATGGAGAAGGAGGTCTTGAGTTCTTGGAAGGAGGCTCTCATGCATCAGGTGATGATATTGATTTGGGTGTAAGGAATAAGAAGAAGCATAGAATGAGAGCTGAAGGTGGAGAAGCACTTGCTATTATAAGTAAGAAGCGAACTAGGAAATACAAAAAGATACTTCCAGATGTTATTGATAGCCTAAATAAAGGAACATTTGAAGATAAATATCTTAATGCATTTGCTAGTTCAGATGGCCTAAGTATTTCTCTTAATTCCAATGGAAATATGGACCTCTCAAAAATAGAGGATGACGTGAGAAGTATTAGGAAACAAAGTGAGACTAAATACTATGCATTGCCTAATGGTGCAGTAGTTATTCAGCATAAAAATGTTAAACGAATTATAAAGAATTAAAGATATGATACCTCCAAAATATAAATTTTACATATCGAAGAATGGTGGTGATAAAGTAGAAGTAAATCCACATTATAAAGAGCTTAATAAAAAATATGCTAAAGAAAGTGGGCAAGAATTTTTCCGTATTTCACTTGATGGAAAAATAAAACTATTTGGCAATGACTATGAGATTGTACATAACTCAAGCCTAGAGGACCACATGATATTTACTATAGATAAATATAATAGGACTTCTGGCAAATGGGTGGAATATTATAAAGGCGAATTTAATAAAACAGATTGCAAACTTGATTATGAAAAAAAGTCATGTGAACTTAAAACAACAACCCTTGATGAATATAATGATGTGGTTAACAAGTATGAAAATACTTATGACCTTATAAAACTTGCTCCAGCTATATCGAGAATAAACCTGTATAAACGCTCTTTAATGCAGGTTTATGTTAGAGGTTCTAATTCAATATCTAATTTTTTCGGAGGTATATACTGGGAAAGTGATGTAAATGAAGCAATTGACAATCACAACGACTTGATAAACAAATATTATTTTTCTTATATAAAAGCAGGAAATGAGTTTTATATAAGAAATGCTAGCATTTCTGATGTTAATGGAGTATATGCTGGAACAAACGGATATTGGAGTAAATGGAATCCAGGCTACACGTGCAAAATGGAATTAGTAGATGAAAGTTCTACGCCATATAGAGTACGGTTATATAGAAATTCAGATAACTTGCTGCTATATCAGTCAGAAAAGAAATGGGATGTTAGTGACCCTGACAATAAATACATATTGCGCGATGATGTTAAAATGGTAAATGTAAATAATCCAGACGATACATTTATTATAGAAAGTCCTTTCATATATCATATCTATAGACGCCTGCTTTGCGATGTAGATTCTGTAGAAGACTCTGAAGGTATAAAGAACACATACGATTTGCCATCTGATGACTTTGTCACAGATAATAGGAATTATAAGAAGTGTATTGGGCTAACAGGCGGAATGTTTTTCTGTACTTCTAGAGCAGTAGATAAGCCTACAAGATATGGTTTGAATGACTATGGTCAGTATTTCACTAATGAGTTTATTCCTAGTAGTGCTGGTATAGGTAGGCCTTTACCTATTAGTAGAAATTCTTGGGCTAATGCTTCACTGTGGTATGTATATGATAGTTATTATTCTTTATTTGAAGAAAGATTAAGAAAGCAATATACTCTTAAAGATAGTTATTCTATAGCAGCAGCAATAAAGGCTTTACTTAAAGAAATAGACCCTACTCTTCAGCATGAAGCAACTGCTGAATATAGTCGCTTTTTGTATGATACAACCGTACCAATGTCGATGGCAAGATTTTATGTACACATAACACAAAAAACAAATATACTTAAAGGTGAATATGACCAGCCCGCTCAAAAGGCAGAAGTATCACTAGAAGATGTAATGAAAATGCTTCGTGACTGTTTTAGATGTTATTGGTATATAGAAGATAACAAGTTTAAGATTGAGCATATAAGTTTCTTTATGAGAGGAGGCTCATATTCTTATAATACAAGTATTCAGCTTGATTTTACTAAACTTGTAGACCAATTTAACAAAAAGCTATCATCATATTTTCAATCAGAAGTAGAATATGACAAAACAGACTTAAATCAGCGATACGAGTTTGGATGGATGGATGATGTTACTGATTTGTTTGGCGGAGTAACCATAGATGTTAAATCTAGCTATATACAGAAAGATAAAACAGAAGAAATAAATATAAGCCAGTTTTCATCCGATGTAGATTACATGCTATTTAATCCATCTAATTTCTCAGATGACGGCTTTGCATTATTATGTCCCGTTAAAAATGGCTCCTCTTTAGAATTGCCCATAATTGAAACACAGTTGGTAGATGAAAACGGCGATACATATAATGCTGTAATTCAGAATTTCTATGCAGCTTGGGCATATCTTGTGCGCTTTTATATGTATGATATGCCGGCAACAGATATAAAATGTAATGTGCTCGGTAATTTATATGCTAGTGGTGTAAAAATGTGTATGAAGCACACCATAGAATTTCCTATAGAAGAAGATTTGAATGAGCTTGAGCTAATTAAAACCACTATAGGGAATGGCAAAATAGATGAGATTTCTGTCAATGTAAATACTCGTCATGCTAAAGTAAGATTACTTTATGTGCCTCAATAAAATTGTGCGTTAAAAATTATTAAGAAATTTTCTTATATCGATTTTTATTTGTAAATTAGCAACATGAAGTTAGTGAATAATAACATATCGCCATTGCCTTTTTACGATAATCTTGCGCTGCAAAATCATCGTAAAGATTATGCTTTTGGCCAGGTTTATCCGCTAATAACCTATAAGAATATGTTATTGCCTTTTCAAGTAGTTCTTGCTAGTGGAACATCTATAAACTGGGTAAGATTATATAATTACAATACAGGGACTTATACCACTATAACAACAAGTATGAAAGAAAATGGCCTGACTATCAAGTCATACACCGGTTTCAAGCTTCTTAAATATCCTGGTACTCTTCCTATAGTTGAAATAAAGCATGAAGGTTTATATTATCTAGCTATTTCAATATCAGGCTTAGGAACAATATACTCAGATGTATTTACAGTTACTAATAGAGTTGATGACTGTTTATTACTGAAATATAGCAATTCATATAATTTTGAAATGAAAAATGGAGTTGTTGATTTTTCAGACTCATTTGAATTTAAATGCTATTTAAATACACAAATAGGAAGACCTGAATATGATTTTGAAGAAGAGGCAACTGAGCGAATGGGTTATTCTTTTATAGAAAGTCAAGTAAGCAAAAAAATATATAAGTTTACATTCTTAGCTCCAGAATACCTTTGTGATGCTCTTAGGATTGTAAGGCTATGTGAAAATAAACAAATTACAAGTAAATTGCAGACCTATGATTTGACTACATTTAGTATGGAGCCTGAGTGGGAAGACCAAGGAGACTTAGCAGCAGTTGAATGTGAATTTGAGACTGATACTGTTATAGCTAATATAGGTGGATATGAACCTGAATTAGCAGGCGGTGACTTTAATAATGATTTTAATAACGATTTTAATATAGAGTAATATGGCAAATTGGGCAACATTAAAAGCGGCTATTGCAAATGTTATAAAAACAAATGGCAATCAGGAGATTACTGGCGTCGTTTTACAAAATACTCTTAATAGTATTATTAGCACTGTTGGAGAAAATGCGACATTTGTAGGAATTGCCACACCGACTACTAGCCCTGGTGCGCCTGATGGTCCTGTATTCTATTTTGCTAATAATGCCGGCATATATGATAACTTTGATGGAATAGAACTAGAAAATCCAGGATTTGTTGTTCTATATAATCTTAATGGTACTTGGAAAAGTTTGAAAGTATATGAGTGCCTACAAGAATTAGGTAATTCTGATAAGTTTCCTGCGAGTCAGTGCTCTGTATCTAAAATATTATTAAATTCTAATAGCTTTTGGTATAAAGGAAATATAAGAAACACAGACATAAAAATTCTTGAGTGCATAATAGATTATAGAATTACTTATAGCGATAACAAGTTATCAAAAAATTCATTCAAGTTATTACAGACAGGATATTCAATGTCTTCAGGCTACGAGAATGTATTTATTTTTTATGCAATTAGGGATGATGGTAAAATATATAATTTTGCAGCTAAATTAGCAAGCGGCGATAGGGTAGGAATTAAAGAATATTCTAATACAATTGAAAAGTATACAGCTACAATCGTGTTTAATTGGGATATTTATAATAATTATTTTGAAAATAGATATTCTGCTCCTAATAATGAGGCTCTAGGAGATGGAATACACGTTTTATCTCAGCTTGATATAAAGCAAGATTATTCTGCATTTAAGCAAGATTATTCTGCATTTAAGCAAGATTATTCTGCATCTCATTTTTTTACAAGAAATAGCTATATAGCAAGCAATGAAAGAAAATTTTTTTCTTGTATTTCAGAGTTTTCTGTATCTACTCCAAATGGCGGCGATATTTTTAAAGTGCTACAAATAGGTAGAAGTGTAACAAACATAGGAAATACCGTATTTAATTTAAGAAATGTTTTAACAAATTCTGTATATAATTTCAGTGTTTCTGAAACAGATTATATTGGTGTAAAATCTTATAGCACAGAATACAATAAAGCAAAATTTAGAATAACAATAAATTGGGATATTCTGCTTTCATACTTTGATAATTACTACTCTCCTAATAATACAGAATCAATAACCAATGGACTATTTATATCATCAACTAATAATAATTTTGACGATTTTGAAAGCATAAATGAAAGCATAAATGAAAGCATAAATGAAAGTAATTCTATAAACCAATTCAATGGAGATAACCAAATTGAGGATAGTGAAAGACTTATACTTCAGTGCCTAAGAATGTATAAGGTTATTACATTAGATAAACCTTATGAATTTAAGTTGCTACAAACAGGATTTTCTACTTCTGAGAATAGAGTTATATTCTATATGGGTATAAGAAATACAGATAATTCACTTACAATTGTCAATGCAGTTCCACAAGAAGATGTAAGCTCTCTTGATGAATTAGAGGGAGTTAAAAGATATGAAACAGAAATTTATAGTTCTGCCTGTGGTAAAATTAAACAAATTGTAGTAATTGACTGGGACAAATATAAAGAGTTGCTTACAAATAGATATTCTCCGGCTTCTGTGAATTCTTTTTCTGGAAGAAGGCTAAGTGTTATATCGGATGTTGAAAATAATATATCAAATCTTGAAAATAATTTGTCCCTTTGTGTAAGAGATATTGAAGATACTGATATAGTAGCTTTTGAGCCTACAAGTAATACTGAGTATTTTAGAAATGGCTATGTTGTGTATAATGTTCCGTTCAATAGAAATGGGATAATAGAAAGTATTACCACAAGTATATATAAACATGATTATGCCACCATGCAATTGACTTTATTAATTGGTAAAATAGACCAAAGAAATTGGTTAATAAATCCAAGAACTTACTCGTATTCATTTTCTGAACTGGGAATACCTGAAAGCTATTCTAATAAAAATTTAACAATAAATTTGTTAGACAAGAATATAAAAGTTAATGAAGGTGAGGTTTTATGCCTATTTTCAAGGAGAAGTACAGACAGCTCTGATGGAAAGTCATTCTTGATTGAAAGAAATGATAATAGCTCAGATAAAGTGTTATTTTCAACATCTTTAGAAGGTAAATTTACGGCTAATAAAGAGTTTGCTAACTTATCCTATTCTATAAAGCACTATGATACTGATTTTGCAGATAAAGAAACTGTGTCAGATATTAAAAACGATGTAACAGCTCTTACAGAAACTATTAATTTAAGTTCCATATTTGTAGATTTATCTACTGGAAAGAGGTATAAAATAGTTGTTAATGATGGTAGCATACAACTAAAGAATATTGATTACTCCAAAATTCTATTTATTGGTAGTTCACTTGTTAATCATGGTATAAGTTCTGATGTTGGCTGGTATAGGAATGGAGCTATGGCTCCATCTATTGGAGCACATTCTTTACCAAATCTTGTATTGGAAGGGGTTAAAAGTAGGAACTCTGAATGTGCTCTTAATATAATGAGTTCAGTAGATTGGGAGAGAAACTATAATACAACATTTGATTTTGATACATCGTGGAAACCTACTTTACAGTCTATTAATCCAGATGCTATATTTATGCATATCAGTGGAAATTCTACTTGGACAGAAGAATTTGAATTCGCTTGTGAAGAAATGATTACCAATGTAAAAAAGACTTGTCCTTTAGCAGATATTTACATTGCTGCTTCATGGCACGGAGGTCAGAAAGCCACTGATATGAGAACCGCATGTAATAATAAAGGTGCTGTTTATGTTGATTTATCATCATATAAAGTATCTTCAAGCATGTGGAAAGCCGGAGATTGGTATTATGCAGAGGATGATAGCCAATATCATGGAATATATAGTGCTGTAGCTTCACATCCCAATGATATCGGATGTATGTTACAAGCTAATGCCTTTTTAAGGAGCGCAGGATATGATGAGATACTGTCTTGTCACAGTATAAAAATAAATTCATTATCTGGCATTGTTGCTACAACTCCAAACAATATTTGGCTAGAAAATGGAATTGTGACAATTAGAATTGAAAGTGGAAGTGTTAGTTCATTCACAGTAAGCAAAAAGTCCGGAGAAATTGTGGAGTCAAATTTAAGGACAAATGAGCTAAACGAAAATTATAATTTGTATTATACTTTCACCATGCCTAATGAAGACGTTATAATAAGTATAGAATAGCCTTTTCTAGAGAGGCTTAATTATAATTAACTTTATTGTTTAACAAATTTCTAAATTCTTCAAATTATGGGAGAAACTGTAGAAAAAATTTATTGTTGCGACCGCGATAACAACGACAACGCGCTCGCAGCTGCCATCCTGGCAAACGGTAATAACCGTAGAGATGATTGGGGGCCCGATGGCCGCCATGATGGGTGGAGGTATGAACAACTGGATGAATAATCCGTTTGCCTATCTCATGTTCCTGGCTCTGTTCCGCAATGGAGGCTTTGGCTTTGGTGGGGGATGGCGCAGGTACTGCCACTCAGGGTATCGAAACTCAGGCTCAGCTCAACGCTATCCGCACTCAGTTGCAGGACAACCAGAATGCCGACTGTATTAAGTCTGCTATCCAGGGTAATGGCTTTGCTCTTAGCCAGCTTGCACAAACCCTCAATATCGACTTCAACACTCTTCAGAAGTGCTGCTGCGATGTTCAGGCTGCTATCCAGAATGTTGCTGGCCAGGTTGGCTTCTCTGCTGAGCGTGTTATCAATGCTGTTAACCTCGGTGACTGCAATGTTATCCAGGCTCTGCAGAATTGCTGCTGCCAGACTCAGCGCCAGATTGCCGATTTCCGCGCAGATGTTCAGCTCCAGACTTGTCAACAGACTAGCGAACTCCGCAATGGTCAGCGTGACCTTGGCTTTGCAATTACACAAGGTTTCTCAGCTACTGCTTTCCAGGCTCAGCAAGATAAGTGCGATATTCTTCGTGCCGGTCAGGACAATACTCAACGCATCATCGACACTCTGAACAACCACTGGAAGGACGAACAGGCTCTGAAAATTCAGGACCTTAAGTTCGAGCTTTCTCAGGAGCGCCAGAACAACTATTTCGCTCGTCTCATAAACGGCGGATGCGGCTGTGGTGGTAATAGCTGCGGATGCGGCTGTGGCCAGTAATGTTTAACCATTAAACTGTAAAGATTATGGTTACATTATCGCCAGTAGGCTTAGCCGCTGCTCCTGTGGCAAATCAAGTTTCGTTCTTGGCCACATTTAAGGAGAAATTGTGTCGTTGTGTCTGTGCAACTTCTACCAATCAACCGTTTGCGACTGTTACTTATAGGAATGAAACGCCTGTTCTTAACGGAACTACCGTATTCGTGCCTATTGTAGCAACAATCACGATTACTACTCCAAATGCTTGCAAATGCCAAGCTGAGACACAGGTAATCAATGAACGGTTTGTGGTTGCATTCCAAGGTAGAACGACGCTTCCTACATCTGTTACTATCAACCAGCTTGGAATGACTCAAGGACTTATTAAGATAGTATGCGGAAAATCCAACTGCTATGTTATCAATAGTTCATTGAGCGTTTCTATTCCAGCTGAACCAGCAGCCTAATTAATTGAGGGTACTTAGGGAAGTTTTATACTTCTCTGAGTGCCCTCTTTTTTATTAACAATTCAAAAAGATAAGCTATATGTTGTTATTCAAAGATATAAAGCAGAATTATCCTGTATACATTCTTGATACACAGGAATTTAGCCTTATTCAAGGCAAAGCCACTCAGGTATCGTTTCCTCGATTAGAAATGAACCAGAAGACTGGCAAAACAGAGATGGTAGTAGATGTTACTATAGAGGCCAATGGAAAAATGGCAACTTACGCTATTCCTGAAAGCCATTCAGTTACCTATGCCGGGCATCTTGTTCTGTCAACAGAAAAATCTGGATTGACGAGTGAAGTTGAAGCTCAAAAGGCAAATGCTGAACAGGTTTTGGCTTCTGCTTCTAAAGCTCAAAGTATAATTGACAAAGCTCCTTCATTGCTTGCAGAGCTTAATCCTATGTATAAGGAAAAGCAAGAAACAGAGCAGCGCTTTGGCAAAATTGAAGGCTCTATTGGCGAGATGAAAGAACTCATGAAAAAGCAGCAGGAAATGATGGAGAATTTCATCAAAAAATTTGAAAGCTAAAAGTTATGGGACACAGATTAAAATGTATCATAGTAAAGCATCATACGTGCGACCATGATAAGGAGCACGAAGATGAAGAGGATGTAGTAGTAGAAAGCAGAATAGCTACTCCTCATGGTGAGCATAAGGTCAAATTCGATTTACCTTACGAGCAAACAGCGAATGCTCTTATGTCTACTAAAGGATATTCTGAGTATGTCAAAAAGCACGGCTATCACTTTACAGATGCTCTTGCAGAGCACGTAAGTAAAATGATGGTAAATGCTAATGGCCAACAGCACTCTTGGACTGCAAGCCAAGTCAAAAAGTCTATGGAAAGCTTAGGATTGAGCATTCCTGGCAAAGTGACAACAGGTGATGTTACCTATGCGGCTAACATGGCTTATGCAGATTTCTATCCAGACCCTCTGAAAGATGAGGCTGCATGCTTAAGGTATGCTCATAAAGTAGCCAATGACCCAGATGGGTATGATGGCATGATTTTCTGCAGATGGACTGCTGACGCAATCGGAAAAGCAATCAAGTTGGACTGGGAAAAATTCGTATAATATGTTAGAACTAATTGAAGCCAAGAACTTTGACGGACTGATGTTTTTCATAGCTATTAGAGTTGGTATTATTCTGGTCTGCTGGCTTTTCATGATACTAAGCAGTATCGTAGACTTCTGGAGTGGAACAACGACAGCAAAAGCACTCGGCCAAGCATTGATGTCGCACGGATTTCGTAGAACGATTACAAAAATCGGCGATTATGTAAGGCTGATGCTTTTTGCCCTTATGTTTGATATACTTGGAAGCTTGTTATCATTCTATATAATTCCATTTGCCACAATTCTATGTACTGTCGCAGTTATATATATTGAAGGTAAATCTGTAGTTGAAAATAGCAAACGTAAAAAGGCTCATGCCGCAGAAGTACCTGATATAATTAAGCAGATTGTGCAAGCTACTACTGCCGAACAAGGTCATGAGATATTAGACAAAATAAGTCAATTGTTAGCATTAAATGAGAAAGATAAATAAAATCATAGTCCATTGCTCTGCTACTCCTGAAGGACGAGATGTTAAAACTGAGACCATACGAGATTGGCATGTGAATGGTAATCATTGGAAAGATATTGGTTATCATTATGTGGTTGAGCTCGATGGCTCTATTCATAAAGGCAGAGATGAAAGTGTAGTTGGAGCCCACTGCTCAGGTCAAAATGCAAACTCTATAGGAGTATGCTATGTAGGAGGCGTTGCTAAAGACGGTAAAACTCCTAAAGATACGCGCACTGAGGCTCAAAAGCAATCTTTACTCGAATTGCTGAAAAGCTTAAAGGTAAAATACCCAAATGCTACTATTCATGGACACAGAGAATTTGCAGCTAAGGCATGCCCCAGCTTTGATGCTAAGTACGAGTATAAAGACCTCTGAAGCACATAAAAACCATTCTCGTGTATAAGAAATTATTACGAGAATGGTTTTTATATTAAATATGAATAATAACAAATAAAACTCAAAGATTATGCGAGAATTAGCGAGAATAATTACACTTATATTTTTAGCCACTATATTATATAGCTGTAAGTCAATTCAATATGTGCCCGTGGAAACAACGAAAAGAGATACTACTTACTTATCTCAGACCAAAATTGATAGCATATATCATAGAGATTCAATCTATGTAGAGCACAAAGGCGATACCGTGTATCTCAGTAAATATAAATACTTGTATAAATACATAGAAAAGCATGATACTCTCTGGCGAGAAAAAGTTGATACAATTCAAGTTGCATACCCTGTAGAAGCTCGGCTTACTAAATGGCAAAAGATAAAAATTAATATTGGTGAATACCTGATAACCGCCATAGCCTTAGTAATTATATGGCTGTGTGCAAAATACTTCATAAAGCGGTAAACAACAGAAACAATATAAACAAGTCATTGTTTACGCCTAAAGTGCTCAAAATTAATTACTTATATATACTGTAAACAAAGAAACAATAATTTCATTAAATCTTTTCGTATTAAAAGCCGATATTTCTTATTAACCTTAATGTTAATCGGAAATTAAGAAATTAAGTTTGAAATATATAGAGGCATTGTTTTTATTGTTTCTTTGTTTACAGCAATTTCAAAGCCACACTAAAATTGCTGTTTAATTATTTTTAACAAATAAATTCTCAAAAAATAATGGAAAATTTTTTTTCTTTCGAGAATAGTTTGTATATTTGCATATCGAAAATAAGATAATAAAATTCACCAAAACATGGAACAATTTAATATAGGTAATGTAATTGAGCACTACAAGCTAAATACGGAAGATTTAGCGAAGGTGTTATTTCCTACTGTTAAATATCCGAAACAGGCATTTGACCGTGTGTTAAAGGGTGAAGCCAATTTGGATGTTATACAGTTAGAGCGATTGGCCAATCATATTGGCGTGTTAGTAACTGATTTGTTTTCAGCAAATACTTGGAAAGGTTCATCTGAAGATGGATGCCTAACAATGCTGAAAGGCGAATATAAAGTAAAGCTGAATTATAAGGGTGTGTACGTATCTATATATAAGAATAATGAGCTTATCCACCAAAAGCTCTCAAACGTACCAGATATGACAGTAAACGAGTTTATTAACTATTTAGATAACTTCATTAAAAATTACGAAAATGGAAACCATTAAAATTTCTGTTGAGGTTAGCGTAAACCTGTCTGAAAATACGCAGAAGTTTTTAACTTCATTGTTTGCAACAGGAGTTCCAAGTGGAGCTCAAGTAGCCGCTTCAGTTTCTAAACCTGCTCCTGCTGCACTAGCAAAGCCAGCTCCCGCAAAACCTACTCCTCAGCCTGCAGCACCTGCCCAGACTCAGAGCGCTGCCAAGCCTGCTCCTTCAGCACCTGCTGCTCCGGCTGCTTCTTCTGCCTCTAAGAGCATTGAGGATGTTCGCGGAATGCTTGCAAAGAAGGTCAATGAGCATCGCGACGTAATCAAGCAGAAACTCAATGAGCTTGGAGCCCCGAGTGTAACAAAGCTTGACCCGGCTAAGTATGATGAAATGTATAACTTCTTAGAGTCACTGTAATTATGTCGAGTACAAAGAAATTGCAAAAAGCAGCTCAGAAGTTTCGCAGAGAAAATCCAGAGCTTTATGCTCAGTGTGCTATTCAATGCCGTTATTTGGCAAAATTGATAAAAGAATATGGCTCAAGCGACAAGTAGTACTAAACCACAGAAACATAGTCAGAGGAGTCATGCACTCCTCTCGGCTTCTGGAGCAGGAAGATGGCTGAATTGTACTCCGTCTGCCAAGCTTGAAGATGAATACGGAGAAAAGAAGTCTTCGGTATATGCGCAAGAAGGCACATTGGCTCATGAGCTCTCAGAGCTTTATATTAGGCGTGATACTCTGCTTGATATTAGCGAGCAAGACTTTGACCAAAGGCTCGAAGAGATAATGGCAAATGACTTGTTCAGCGAGGAAATGCTTGAAGTTGTACCTATCTATACGGATTATTGCTCAGAACAATTAGCTGAAGCAAAAACTGAAAATCCGTTAGCTGTCATGGAAATTGAGCAGAAACTCGATTTGACAGAATATGTGCCTGAAAGCTTTGGAACAGCTGACTGTGTTGTTATCAATGACAACCTTATGGAAGTTATTGACTTAAAATATGGAAAAGGTGTTCCAGTATATGCTGAATGGAATAAGCAACTTATGCTTTATGGGCTTGGAGCTTTGCAGAAATATGATACAATGTATGATATAACGGAAGTGCGATTGACTATTATACAGCCTCGCATTAACAATATATCAAGTTGGCAAATATCTGTCGAAGAACTCCGTAAATGGGCAGAAGAGGAGCTTAGACCAAGAGCTGAACTTGCATTTGAAGGTAAAGGAGAACTTAATGCCGGAGATTGGTGCAGATTTTGTGCTGTGCGTAATCAATGTCGTAAGCTTTATGAGCAACAGCTCGAAATTGCACAACATGAATTTGCAGACCCAGAGTTGTTAACCGATGATGAGATTGCTGATATAGTTAAGCGTGTGCCTAAGCTTATAGAATGGGCTAATTCAATAACAGAATATGCACAAACTAAAGCGGTTAACGAGAATAAGCAATGGCCGGGGCTTAAATTAGTTGAAGGAATTAGTCGACGCAAATGGGTTGACGAAGACCAAGCTTCTAATGCAATTTTTGCGCGTTGCCCTGAACTTTCAGAAGATGAGATTTTCAATATGAAGCTTAAGCCAATTACTTCTATTGAGAAGTTAGTAGGCAAAAAGCGTTTTGAGGAAATACTCTCAGATGTGGTTATCAAGCCACAAGGCAAACCTACTCTTGTACCGCTTGAAGACAAGAGACCAGCGATGGGATATGCTCAAGCACAATTAGATTTCAAAGACGAATAATATTTTTTAGCATGGAACGTAATCCTTTTATTATATCACCAAAATTGGTAGGAACTGCTTTTGGTCATGACCCCAATAACATGATTGGCTATGGTATCAATTGTATTAACTTTAAAGCTAAACATAGAAAGCTTAAAGGTTATATGAGAAATAATAGAAAAAAGTAATAATAACAGCTTAAATTAAAAGACAATGAGTAATCAAGTAAATTCAACCAAGGTTGTAACTGGCAAAGTAAGATTTTGCTATGTAAATGTGTTCGAGCCCACAGCTATGAATGAGGGCGATACTCCTAAGTACAATATCTGCGTTCTTATTCCTAAGAGCGATACGGCTACTATTGACAAAATCAAGAAAGCCGTAGAAGCTGCAAAAGAAGCAGGTAAGGCAAAACTCGCAGATAAGAATGGCCGTATTCCAGCAAACCTCAAATTGCCTCTACGCGATGGCGATGAAGAGCGTCCAGATGACCCAGCATTTGAGGACCACTATTTCATCAATGCAAACTCAATGCGTCAGCCGAGCATTGTGGACCGCTCACTCAATCCAATCATGAGCAGAGACGAGTTCTATTCAGGTTGTTATGGCCGTGCTTCAATCAACTTCTATGCTTTCAATGTTTCATCCAAAGGCATTGCAGCTGGATTGAACAATCTTCAGAAGCTCGAAGACGGTGAGATGTTGGCCGGTGGTTCTACTGCTGAAGAGGACTTCGGAGGCGAGAATGAATGGGACGACGAGCTGATGTAATTTCCTCTCTGCATCAGCAAGTATAGTAGTTTAATGGTAAAACCACAGAGCGCCATTGGTTTGTGTGCCTGTTATGCGGGTTCGAGTCCCGCCTATACTCCTAATTTTATAATATCAAATTAAGAAATAATGGCAAAAAATCTTTTTATAGACGTTGAAACATTTTCCTCAGTAGATATTAAAGACTCTGGTGCCTATAAATATATAGAGTCACCGGACTTTGAAATACTGATTATAGGATATGCATTAGATGATGGACCAGTTAACATTGTTGATTTAGCTCAAGGCGAAGAAATGCCTGAAGAGTTTGAAGAAGTATTGCTTGACCCAGAGTGTGTAAAAGTTGCTCATAATGCAGTATTTGAGCGACTTAGTTTTAAGCGAGTAGGTTATAATGTTCCAGCAGAACAGTGGTATTGTACTTCAGTGAAAGCTGCATATTGTGGTTTACCGCTTTCATTGGATGGTGTATCAAAGGCTCTTAATCTTACAGATAAGAAGCTTGATACTGGTAAAGCACTTATTAAGTACTTCTCATGCCCATGCAAAGCAACTCGAGTTAATGGCATGCGTACTCGGAATTATCCTGAACACGCTCCTGAGAAGTGGGAAATGTATAAGGAGTATAATAAATATGATGTATTGGCTGAGCGCGAGATATTTCATAGATTAGAGTCTTATATCATTCCAAAGATTGAGCGAGAAATGTACGTGCTTGACCAGAATATCAATGATAGAGGTATTTTGGTAGATATGGAATTAGCAGAGTCTGCTATTGCAGTAGATAATACTTATACTTCTATATTAACTCAACGCGCTCAGCAGTTAACAAGTCTTGAAAATCCAAATTCGCCCGTACAAATTCGGCAATGGATAGAAAAGAAAACAGGTAATGCCATATTGTCACTTTCAAAAGAAACAATGCCTGACCTGCTTAAAGAATTTGCAGACTATCCAGATGTAATTGAGTTGCTTAATATACGCAAAAAGTTATCAAAAACTTCAATTAAGAAGTATTATGCAATGCTTAATTGTGCCATGAAAGACCATAGAGTTAGAGGTACATTCCAATTCTATGGCGCAAATAGAACTGGTAGATGGGCGGGTAGATTATTGCAGTTGCAGAACTTATCAAAAAACCATATATCACATATTGAAGTACCGCGTGAACTAATTAGAGCTCGCGATTGGGAAACGGTTGAGATGATGTATGATGATGTTGCGGATATTCTTTCACAACTTGTAAGAACAGCTCTTATACCACCACAAGGTATGAAATATGCAGTTGCTGACTTTTCAGCTATTGAAGCAAGAGTTATATCTTGGCTCGCTAATGAAAAGTGGCGATTAGATGTATTTCACGGTGACGGCAAGATTTATGAAGCAACTGGAGAAAAGATGTTTGGAGTACCAAAGTCTGAAATTAAAAAAGGCTCAGTGCTTCGCGACAAGTCAAAAATATCCGAATTAGCATTAGGTTATGAAGGAGGTCTTGGCGCATTAAAGCGCATGGGCGGTGATAAAATGGGTCTTTCAGACACAGAAATGATGTCGCTCGTACGAAAATGGCGCATGGCCAATCCTAATATAGTTGATATGTGGAAAGAGATTGATGAGGCTTCTAAAGAAGCGGTAAGATACCACAGAGCCGTTAAGTGCACTAGTAAAAATGTTATATTTGATTGTGACGGTGAATTTATGACAATAGAATTGCCTGTAGGCAGAAAACTATTTTATTATAAGCCTGAATTCAAAGATAAGAAAATAGGCCGTTCTACAGTTCCAATTCGAAGTTTGTGCTATAGAGGCATCGACCAGACAACAAAACAATGGATAAGCATAGACACCTATGGCGGCAAACTAACAGAAAATATAGTTCAAGCTGTATCAAGAGATTTGTTAGGTGATGCTATGCTTAGAATGGAAAAAGCTGGATATGGAATTGTGGGTTCAATACACGATGAAGTTATAACAGAGGTTCCAGAAGAGAATGCTCAGCTATGGTATGATAATTTGGTAAAAATCATGTCAACTCCACCTTTGTGGGCACAAGACCTTCCACTTAATGCAGATGGAGGAGTTATGGATTTTTACCAAAAATGATTAGTATTTATGCAAGTAGGTAAATTAGAATATGATGAAAATCTTAGCATAGCTATTGGAATGAGTGTTTCAAGTAAGATATGGAAAAATACCAAAATTACTTGGAATGCTCTAGTACAAAAGCTATCTATTCCAGTGGTAACTGCTGAAACATATAAGCAGTTCATGAATGCCACTAAGGAGGAGCAAAGCAAGATAAAAGATGTTGGTGGCTTTGTGGGAGGATTTCTCACAAATGGCAGACGCGATAAAACCAATGTTTTATACCGCCAACTTCTTACTTTGGATGTGGATTTTTCACATGAAAATTTTTGGTGGGATTTCACTATGCTATTTGATTGTGCTGCGGTTATTCATTCAACCCATAAGTCATGCCCTGAAAAGCCACGACACAGATTGATAATTCCACTTGATAGAGAAGTATCGCAAGAAGAATATCAAGCTATTGCTCGAAAAGTCGCTGGAGACCTAAACATTGATTTGTTTGACCAGTCAACTTTTGATGTAAATAGACTTATGTTCTGGCCGTCTGTATCATCAGATATGGAGTACTACTTTGAATTTCAAGACGGACCTTTCCTTGAAGCTGATTATATTCTTGGGCTATATAATGATTGGCATGATACGAGCGAATGGCCAACTGCTACAGATAGCGCAGATGTAATAATGCAAGCTATCAAAAAGCAAGAAGACCCAGAAGATAAAAAAGGCATAATTGGTGTTTTCTGTCGTACTTATACTATACAAGAAGCTATTGAGACTTTTCTTTCAGATGTATATACACCTGCTGGAGAAGGGCGATATACGTATATAAATGGCTCTACAGCTGCGGGCTTAATAGTCTATGATGATAAATTTGCATATTCTCATCATGGAACAGACCCTGCTGGAGGTAGACTATGTAATGCATTTGACTTAGTTCGCATACATAAATTTGGCCATTTAGATACAGGCAAAGAAAAAGAAGACAAAGATAAAAAGAGCTTTAAGGCAATGGAAGAATTTGCCTCTAAGGACTCTACAACAAAAAAGCATATTGCTGAAGAAAAGTTTGCTGAAGCTAAATTCGAGTTTGCAGAAGAAGCAAAAGCAGAAGTTCCTGAAGAATATGATACTTCATGGACAGAAGAGCTTGACGCTAATACAAAAGGCGAATATGATAATTCTGCCAATAACTTGAATATAATAATTCAGCATGACCAATTCTTAAAAGATGTATTTAAGCTAAACATTTTTGATAATAAAAGATATGTTACACGTTCGTTACCATGGCGTAAAGTCGATACTGTGGAGCCTCTTCGTGATGTTGACTATTCTGGTGTTCGTAATTACATTGAGTGTGTTTACGGCATTGTGTCAAGTCAAAAAGTGGACGACGCGCTTGCGCTTGAATTTGAAAAGAAAAAGTTCCATCCGATAAGAGAGTATATATGTGCTCAAAAGTGGGATGGCATACCGAGAGTTAATACATTATTGATTGATTATTTTGGAGCAGAAGATAACGCTTATACTAGAGCCGCCATTAGGAAAACGTTGGTGGCGGCTGTTGCGAGGGTATTCGAGCCAGGTATTAAGTTCGACACAGCACTTATACTTGTCGGAGAACAAGGAACATATAAAAGTACTTTCGTTAAAAAGCTCGGCATGGAATGGTTCTCAGATACATTCACGACTGTGCAGGGCAAGGAGTCATTTGAACAGATACAAGGGGCGTGGCTGATTGAAATGGCAGAGCTTTCAGGCCTTAAGAAAGCAGAAGTAGAGTCAATAAAGCACTACATATCAAAAAGAGAAGATATGTTCAGGCCGGCGTATGGTAGAACAGTAGAAACATATAAGCGCCAATGCGTATTTTTTGGTACTACTAACAACAAAGATTTCTTACGTGACCCGACAGGAAATAGACGATTTATGCCTATAGACGTAAGGCCAGAATATGCTACAAAGTCTGTAAATGATGACCTTACACAAGATGAAATAAATCAAATATGGGCTGAAGCATATCAACTATATTTGGCAAAAGAGCCTTTATACCTCGTTGGTGATGAAGATATAATTGCTAAGATTGAGCAACATAAACACTCAGAAGCAGATGAGCGAAAAGGTATTATTGAAGAATATCTTAATACTAAATTTCCAGATGATTGGGATAAAATGGACCTGTACGACAGAAGACGTTGGCTTGAAGACCCATTGTCTAAAAACGGTACAGTACAAAAAGATTTTGTCTGCATTGCTGAAGTATGGTGTGAGTGCCTCGGCAAAGATAAGACAGAAATGTCAAGATATAATACCAGGGAGGTTAATGAAATTCTTAGGTCATTGCCTGAATGGGAAGCTATAGCATCCACTAAGAACTTTCCTTTATATGGTAAACAGAAATACTATAAACGTAAAGATAGCTTATTATGATAGCAAATTTTTATAAAATGCAATACGGAAATTACCGTAATTCTGTGCTTCTTGTAACAAGAAATATAGAACATATTCCATCTGTCAAAACGGTTGTTATATACAATGGCCAAAAGTTTTGTGTTGACAGACTGGAATTTAATTTGGATAAGTGTGAGTATAACATTTATATGGCCAGGTTATGAAATATGTAATACTAAGAGTTGTATGCAAATTCTCCGATGGTTCTTTAAGAACAATAAAATATGATGAAAACCATGTAACAGAAGAGAATGCTTGCAATGATGTAGCCCAATTCAAGAAAAATCTTAAAGATAAGCTTAACCGGTCATTGCAAATACTTGGAGTAACTGTAAGTTCAATAAATTTAACTTATGAAGAAAGAGACGGTAGACAGTGAAAAAGTTGTAGAGCACAAATTGGTTGAGCTTGTTAAGATAAATGGTGGCATGTGTATAAAACTGCTGTGTGACCAACTTATAGGCTTACCAGATAGAATGTGCTTATTTCCAGGCCATAAAATAGTTTTTGTGGAATTAAAAACAACTGGACGAAAGCCTAAACGCATACAGGCATATATGCACAATAAGCTTAGAGCTTTGGGTTTTAGAGTTGAAGTAATAGATACGATAAAAGGCGTTGAACAATTTATAGATAGTATAATTTATGATAAGTAACATAGTTGCATTTATAATAGGTGCTTTGTTTGGTTTAGCTTGTTTAGCTATATTTAACAGTAACAAAAGATGAAAGAAACAGATTTACATAAATACCAATTAGCTTGCGTGCAGCATATAATCGAGCATCCATTTTGCGGTGTATTTGTAGATATGGGCCTTGGCAAAACCATATCAACTCTTACTGCTATAAATTATTTGATGTTTGATTATTGTGAAGTTAATTCTGTATTAGTTATAGCTCCAAAACGAGTGGCTGAGTCAGTTTGGCAAGAAGAAGCAGAGAAATGGGAACATACAAAGCATTTGCGCTTTTCTAAGATTATAGGTACTGCTAAACAGCGAATAGCAGCTGTTATGGAAACAAAAGCTGATATTTATATCATATCAAGAGATAATGTTGCATGGCTTTGTGCTTTATATGGCGGAGGCAAATTACCTTTTGATATGATAGTAGTCGATGAGCTTAGCAGTTTTAAGTCTTATAAATCAGAGCGTTTTAAGGCATTACGCGGCGCAAGACCTTATCTTAAAAGGTTAGTAGGACTAACTGGTACACCCGCTCCAAATGGACTTATTGATTTGTGGCCTCAAATATATCTTATGGATAGAGGCGAGCGCCTTGAAAAGACAATATCCAGATATAGAGAAAGGTATTTTCGGCCAGGCCAAACAAATGGTCATGTCGTATATTCATACGATTTGATGAGTGACTCAGAATATTTAATACATAAGAAAATAGAGGATATTTGCATAAGCATGAAAGCCGATGATTATCTTGAAATGCCGTTTAGGACAGATAACTATATAAAGCTTAGAATGCCTGAAGCTCTAAAGAAGCAATATGATGACTTTGAAAAGAATAAAGTACTTGACTTAATAAGCGCTACTGAAACGGTTGAGCAAGAAGACGAAAATGGCAATTCAGTATTTGTTGAAAAGCCTGTGGAAGTAAACGTAGTCAATGCCGCTGCCCTTTCAAATAAATTACTTCAATTTGCTAATGGAGCTATATATGATGAAGAAAGAAATGTGTTTCCAATTCATGATATTAAGCTTGAAGCTCTTAAGGAGATAATTGAAGATGCAAATGGCCAATCTGTGCTTGTAGCATGGACCTATCAGTTTGACAGAGATAGAATTGTTGAGTATCTTAAAAAATACAAGCCAAGAGAGCTTAAAAACAATAAAGATATTGAAGACTGGAATACTGGCAAAATACAAGTTATGTTGGCGCATCCAGCATCAGCAGGCCATGGGCTTAATCTTCAAGCAGGAGGTAGCATAATAGTTTGGTTTGGGCAAACATGGAGTCTTGAATTATATCAGCAGTTTAATGCACGATTATATCGACAAGGACAGCAAAATCATGTTGTTATAAATCACTTGATATTGCAAGGCACTCATGACGAAGATGTAATCAAAGCACTTAAAGCGAAAGATAAAAAGCAAAATGCCTTAATGGATAGCATAAAAGCAAAAATTGACAAATATAAAAAATTTATGTAATATGGGACGTAATGGGAAACAAGCTCCGGTATTTCCGGAAATGGTAAAATTTGTTAACGATAATGTTGGCAAAGTAGTAAGTTCAAAAGAAATTCTGCTTGGTAAAGAACCAGGTAGAAACTCAGAAACCGCATATCTTTATAAGTTTGTAAAACTTGGATATGTAGAACCTGTAGGCGATAATAGCTTTGTGAAAGATAAAACAGCAAGCTTTAAGGTGATAAAAGAATTTCCTAAGCATTACAATTCTGTTATGTTTATGGATGAACTGAGAGTGGCAAATGGGTATATACCAGATAATCGTAAACGTAAAGTATATTGATATGAAAGCAACAGATGTACAAATAGGTGGTAGCCATTATAAAGATATGGCTATGCAACCAATAGAGCTTATAACTGCTTTAAGATGCTCTTTTATACAAGGATGCATTATAAAATATATTAGTAGGTATAAAGCTAAAAATGGAGTGCAGGATATAAAGAAATGTATTCATTATGCTCAGTTAGCTATTCAGTTAGGAGATAAAAGAAGATGCAATGATAAAACTCTCTCTCTTAACATAAATAAGTTTATTATTAAAAATAAGCTAACGATACTTCAGCGGAGAATTATTACTCAAACTGCATATAATAACTATGAGCAAGTTATTCAATTTTGCAAAGAATTACTGCAAATAGAATATCCAGAAGAGCAATAAAATCTGGCCAAGTTAAGAAGTGTTAAGTGAGTGCATTTTATAATGAAAAAATTTTCTATTCTCGGAGAAAATTAGTATATTTGCATATCTAAATAAAGATAATAAAATGGACAAGAAAAGAACCTTTCAGCAAATAGCCAAAGATATAAAGTCAACATGGCTTAATGTATATTTTGGCGCAGTGCCTTATTTAGAGGCAATGTTAACACTTGATACTTCAGACCCTAATGCTATGTATCTTTATGATACTGCAGGAGATATTGTTAGATACTTCTTGGCAAATGCACAAACATTTAGAGGTGCTGATGCAAAAAGATTAAAAGCAGAACTAAAATCGATGCTGTAATGAATGAGATACTTAAACTGTTAAAAGAGAATAACGAAATGCTTAAGGAAATACTGGTTTTCCTTAGGTATTTCCAAGAAAATGACGATATGAGCAGTTTAGTATAAACGTTGCAGCAGACCTTTTTGTGGAAATGCTTGAGAATAATCCAGAGTTAAAAGATAAAATAATAAACAGTTTCAAAGCATGAGTAATATATTAGAACAAGCAAACAAGATTGTAAATGAACGCTCAGAGGAAAAAGAGCGTCAATATGGACCATTCCAGGCATCAATGGAAAGAGCAGCAGCTCTTTATAACTTGATGTCACCTAAAGACCAGCAAATAACAACTGCTGGTATGTATAGAGCTATGATAGCTCTTAAGTTATCACGTGAGGCTTATGCGCACAAAGAGGATAATCTTCTTGATGCGATTGCTTATATGGGCTCTATGAATGACTACTTAGAAGAACATAAAGAAATTTTTAATGACAAATAATCATGAAGCAGTTTATTAAAAATTTTTTAATAGGTTTATGCCTTGCACCTATAGCAATAGTGATAGCATGTGTAATGATTTCGCCTATATTTATTATGATGCATGTGCATAGTGAATGTATACAAGGGCTACTACTGTTAGTATATATGGCTTTATTATTTGCCGCCATTGTGTCAACTATTAACAAACTATCAAAAAAATAATAAAGAACTTAGAGATAAAATTAAAAATAATTATGGCAAAAGTTTATAACACAACAGACCTCAGACCAGACCAGGCG
>OLYB01000465.1_pt1 | contig 39337 bp, 34 predicted proteins | sample 1674481 | NCBI WGS metagenome assembly OLYB01 (sample SAMEA103958167, study PRJEB25191) | human gut metagenome
GATAATCAACATATTGTTACGATTCCTCTGGATACAGATCTGACTCTGCCTTATGGATTAATGTATGCAAATGAGCCAAGTGAAGCTTTGAAAAAGTTTCTTAGAATTGTAAAAAAACTGACATGGTAAAACTGTCAGCTTTTTTGATCTCTTCTTGCAACGTATATTTATTCATTTTTATTTGTAAGTTTTTTCATGATCTTAAGCATAATAACTGCTGCGATCAATGCTGTAACCACGTCTGAACACGCCTGTGATACCAAAACTCCTGTATATCCAAACACATTTGACATGATAAAAAGTGCTAATACATAGATCACACCCTGTCTGCTAATGGATAAAACAAAAGCTCCTCCTGCATTTCCAACGGCCTGACATACGCAGGTTGAGATCAGGCTCACGGACATAAAGGTCATTCCGATCTGCTGGAATCTTAACATCATGGCTCCATTTGTTATGATATCTGGTTTATCCATAAATACTTTGATGATCTGTGGTGCGAAAATACACATGAGAATCGTAAATAATAGTCCTAATCCCATTTCAAATAAATATGCAAATTTCAGGATATTTTTTAATCTTTTTTCATTTTTAGCCCCGTAGTTGTATCCGACCAGCGGCTGTCCTCCGAAGGCAAATCCTACGAGTACTAAGGCTGTGATCATATTAACCTTTAATGCGATTCCCATCGCTGCGACTTTATCTGTTCCATATGTAAGTAAAAAATTATTGGTCATGACCATCATAAAGGTCTGCATGATATTTGTGATCGATGCTGGAATTCCGATCATTAAGATATCTCTGATCTTTCTTCCTGTGACCTTCATATGGGATGGAGAACATGTCAGTCTCTTTGATTTCTTCATCACCGCATATACATAATAAATATCTGCAATGATATTTCCAAGAACTGTTGCCATGGCGGCTCCTGCTGCCCCCTGGTTTAATCCAAAGATAAAGATTGGGTCAAAGATGATATTTACAATGGAACCAATAATTGATCCTGCCATTGACTGGACTGCTAATCCTTCAGTTCTTAGGATATTGCTTGGCACCATGCTGAAAATGATAGATACTGCACCAATCGCAATCCATGTGTAGTAGGCATTGGCATACTGGTATGTATCTTTGCCAACTCCTAATAATCCGAGAATCTGTGTACGGAATAATAATAGGATTGCACTGATACATAGTCCAAATACCAAAGATATCCAGATACAGAATGCGCATGTTTTCTTTGCCTCGTTATCTTTCTTCTCTCCTAACAATCTTGAAATCGCGGAACTTCCTCCAAGTCCGAAGATATCTCCAAATGCGATCATTAAGGTAAACATCGGTGCTACGAGTGACACTCCGGCGACCAGTTCCTGCACTCCTGTCAGGGCGATAAAATAGGTATCTACGCCGTCGCAAACCCACCAGCGGTGAATCGTAAAGTCGGTCACTACGGCGCCGAGCCAAAGCTTGGGATGCTGCTTTTTGTAATAGCCGATGATGCCTGCGGGTGTAGCGTGTGTAGCGATTACGGCGTCAGGCTGTACGCTGCGCAGGTAGCTGCCTCCTAACCACGCCAACAGGCGGTTCAACAGCTCACGCAGCCATAAGGAGCCGCCCTGCTTGTTGCCCCAGCTGTAGGCCAGCTTATAAAGCCAGGGGCAGCATTTTAAAATCCACAGGTAGGTGCCGAGAAAGGCCTTGCCCAGAAACTGCGGAAAGAAGTCGAAGATGTTGCCGTGGATGACCTCAACCTCCGGACGATCGGCGAAAGCCTGCTCCAGCGCTTCGGCTGCCAGCCTGTGTCCCGAGCCTATGGGTGCCGAAAGCAGGAGCACAGTATATTTTTTTCGTGTTTCGTGCATATGTATCACCATCTATATTGTATCGGAAATATAGCTAATCGGAATTTTTTTGCGAAAAAGGCTTGCTATCATAGCCTTTATATTGTATCATATTTTTAACTACAATCAATAGTTAATGTTCTCGCAAAGAGTAAAATTCGTGAGAAATTTTTGGGAGGCTCATCAAATGACTACAAGAAGACCTGTTGAAAGCTTTAGCTTTCCTGTAGAAAAAATTAAAGAAGGTTATTATACTGACGCATATTTTATGCGTTCCGAAGAAATCTTAAACGGTGATAATTATCATCCGCGTGTGCTGATGCAGGTGTTCGCCCGTGACCATGTTGTTGTTTGCGGTACCGACGAAGTCATTGCTCTGATCCGTCAATGCGCTTTCCATCCGGAAACTATCGAAATTCATTCCCTGCGTGACGGCGAAGAGGTTGACGAATGGGAAACCGTTATGACTATCGAAGGCGATTATGCCGACTTTGCGCATCTGGAAACCATCTATCTGGGTATTCTGGCACGTCAGAGCCGCATTGCTACCAATGTTCGCCGCGTAGTTAAGGCTGCCAACGGCAAGCCGGTGCTTTTCTTCCCTGCACGCTATGATATTTATCAGACTCAGGAATCCGACGGCTATGCAGCTTTGGTTGGCGGCATCCACGGCTTTTCTACCGATGCCAATGCTCTGGCAGCAGGCGGCAAAGGTTTGGGCACTATCCCCCACGCATTGATTGCTTCCTATAAGGGTGACACTGTCGCTGCTACCGAAGCATTCGATAAATATGTTGACCCGTCTATCGCTCGTATCGCTTTGGTTGACTTTGACAACGACTGCGTAAACACTTCGCTGGCTGTTGCCCGCAAGCTGGGCAAAAAGCTCGCAGGTGTGCGTCTGGATACCTCCGGCAGCATGGTTGACAAGAGCCTGTGGACTCAGATCGGTACCTTTAAGCCGACCGGTGTGTGCAAAGAGCTTGTTTGCAACGTTCGCCGTGCACTGGATGCCGAAGGCTTCAACCACGTTAAGATTATCGCTTCCGGTGGCTTTGACGCTGAGCGCGTAGCAGCCTTTGAGGAAATGGGCGTGCCTGTCGATACCTATGCAGTAGGTTCTTCCTTCTTCGACGGCAATATCAATTATACTGCTGATATCGTTAAGGTTGATGGCAAGGACTGCGCTAAGGCCGGCCGTAAATACAATCCTAACCCCAAAATGGAGCTTGTAAAATAATTTGCAACAATGAGGTTGCAGTGCGAAAGTGCTGCAGCCTTTTTTGCTATCCGAAGCCTAGCTTACACTAGATTGAACAAAAAGCTTTGCCCATAGTAAAGCTAGAATTATAACGTACAAACAGGAGAATATAGTGTCATGCAGGGAATAAAAATTACAGCGAATAAGTGTCCGGAACCACAGAAGGGGCGCATTGTCTGAGCGCTATGCTTTGCTCGTACAGTACACTCTCTTAGCTTCGCGCGAGTTTTGCGCCACTTCGTCTTGGTTCCACACGAAATGAGCGACCGTAATTTTTGCTGACCGAAAGGACACTTATTCTCCGACTATAGCTCACTCTATGATATTTTTCGTATAAAAAAAGCAGGAGAATAAGTATCGCGTAGGGAATAAAAATCACAACGATTAAGTTACCGCAATTAGAGTAACTTCTTATCCGTGATATCTAAGAGAATTTCATCTACATAAAAAGGAGAACCCACCATGTCATTGAATACAACTCCCGCTGCCGAACGTACCCACATCGGCATTTTCGGCAAGCGTAACGCCGGAAAGTCCAGCCTGATCAACGCCATCACCAGTCAGGAGCTTGCCATTGTCAGCGAACAAAAGGGCACCACTACCGATCCTGTATATAAGGCTATGGAGCTTTTGCCCCTCGGCCCCGTAATGATTATCGACACCCCCGGCCTTGACGATGAAGGCGAGCTGGGCGCACAGCGCATCGCCAAGGCTCAGCAGGTGCTTAACAAGTGCGACATCGCCTTGCTCGTTGTAGATGCCAGCGTAGGGCTCAGCGAGGCGGATAAAGCGCTGTGGCAGCAGCTGCAGGCGAAAAAGCTGCCATCCATCCTCGTACTGAACAAGGTAGAGCTTTTGGACGAAATGCGCCAGGCACTGCTCACTATGGAGGCCATGAAGCTCACCAAACAATGCTTCCTCGTCAGCGCTCTTGCTAACCGCAACATCAACGAGCTGAAGGAGGCTATCGCCGCTTTGCACCCGCGTGAGGTAGAACGCCAGCTGCTCGGCGATTTAATCAAGCCCTGCGACATCGTAGTGCTCGTAACGCCGATTGACAGCGCCGCACCCAAGGGCAGGCTGATTCTGCCGCAGCAGCAGGTACTGCGCAATGTGCTCGACAACAAAGGCATCGCCGTAACCGTACAGGAAAGCGAACTGGCGGAAGCACTGGCACGCCTCGCCTTCCCGCCCAAGCTCGTTGTAACCGACAGTCAGGCCTTCGGCGCAGTAAGCAAAATTGTGCCGCCTACAGTTCCGTTAACCTCCTTCTCCATCCTCATGGCGCGCTACAAGGGCACGCTCAGCTCTGCCGTGGAGGCAGTGCGTGTACTCGATACAGTGCAGGATGGCGATAAGATACTCATCAGCGAGGGCTGCACGCACCACCGCCAATGTCAGGACATCGGCACAGTAAAGCTTCCCGGCTGGATTCGCAGCTTTACCAAAGCGGAGCCTGAATTCTGCTTCAGCAGCGGCACGGAGTTCCCCGAGGATTTGTCCCAATACAAGCTCGTAGTGCATTGCGGCGGCTGCATGCTCAACGAACGCGAAATGCAAAGCCGCAGCGAGCGTGCTGCAGCGCAGAACGTCCCCATGACCAACTACGGCATTGCCATTGCCTATATGCACGGCATTTTAAAGCGCAGCGTCGCTCCCCTGCCGGATATCGCCAAGCTGCTGGAGTAAAGCAGCTGAACAGGAGAAAGTGAGGGTATGAACCATGCACAGCTTTTTATATTATTACCTGATCTTCATCAACTGCACCGCCTTTGTCGTCTACGGTGCGGATAAAGCTTTCGCCAAGCTGCATAGCTGGCGTGTGCCGGAAATAGTGCTGCTCTTTTTGGCAGTGCTCGGTGGCAGCGCAGGCGCATTTATCGCCATGCAGATTTTCCGCCATAAGACACAGCATTTGAAGTTCATCTTCGGCGTACCGCTCATCTTCTTCCTGCAGGTAGCAGTCATCAGCTATTTTTTCTATAAGGGCTGAGCGCTCACTAAAACCGTACAAATCGTACAAAACCGTACAACCCCTTGCTGCATAAGGCTTTGGGGCTGTACGGTTTTTGTGTTGTGTACGGTATTAAGCTGTTTAGACCTTCTCCAGTAAATCCTCGATATTACAATAAAGCTGTTTAGCTATTCTGGCAAGCGTTTCTGCCTGCGCGCGGTTAATATTCTTCTGTCGCTGCTCATACTGCTGAACAGTGCGCAGCGGAACCTCTGACAGCTCCTCCAGCTCCCTTTGCGTCAGCTCTGCCTTCTGGCGCAACAGCTTCAGGTTCGTGTCTTTCTTCGCCTCTTTATAAAGCTCTGTCATCTTCTCGGTAAAATGGCTGATATCCATCTCGTGATAAGGATTGTAGAGGCTCTGCACAGTTTTGATAGGTACATAGCGGTTAATCTCCGCAAAGCTCAGCGCCGTCTGCCACTGGTAGTAGGCCAGCGCCCACCCTGTCCAGTATTCCTCACTGCGGTTGACCGGATAATCAGGCTTAATGCGCTCCTGCGCCAGTCCTACGTTCTCTAAAACCGTATAGGCAAGCTCCACGCCCGACATACCTGCGAGAATAGTGAAATCACCCTGCTCGAAGCGTCTGGCGATACCGGAAGCAAGAAAAAGCTCGAAGAATTCGCTGATGTCATAATGCAAATCGTAGACAGCGAAATCCAGCATACGGGCAAGAGCTGTGCGCGCTTTATCAAGATATAGCTTATCGTAGGCGTGCATCATCGCTTTTCATCTCCTCGTCCATAATCTGTGTAATATAGATATCACCGCGTTGGCGCTTGTTGCGTTCCGTGCTGAAATACTCACGGCGGGCACTCTTGTCACGCTTATTCTTTTTATCGAACCATTCTGTGTGCTCTGCCAGTTCATAACCTGTAAACTTGATCAGAGAGAAGGATTTACGGCTTTTCAGCACGAATTGCTGCCCCAGCTTGCCCAGATGCATGGCATTGTTCAGTTGGCGATAGGAAATTGTGCCGTTGATAAAATCCTGCGCAAAGGAAAAATAGCTGTCATCCGCGCGATAGCCGATTATGGCGTCATAGGCAGAGTAATCGACCTTAAAGTTTTCCAGAAGATAAGCCTTCGCTTCATACGCAAGGCCTGAGGGCGTGTCAAATTCCCTGTTCTGCAGCAAAATCGTCAGCCAGTGCAGGATGCAGAACTGCTCTGCATTCAGGTCCAGAATCTTCAAATCGCAGCAGTCCAGCTCATAGCAGTTGGCGTAGCCGTTCTGGTTGGCTGTTGCTGCCCATTCCTTCGCCATATTGATATCCTCGGTGCAGTAAAAGCCGAGGCCGTAATCGTTATATTTTTTACCGTAGCCATAGACAGGCTTTTGGATAATATCCTTGGAACCGTGATATAGCTTGCGCAGCATAAGGCTCACCTCTTTCGTCTTTTAAGTATATTATACTCCTGTGGGAGTGGTTTTGGCAAATTATGTGAGTATATGCAAATCATTTTCTGCATCACAAAACGCTTCTCATTTATGCGTATTAGAAGCATTTTTTGCTATTCGTGTAGTTCAGTGTAAAAAAAGCGCTTTTTTTCGCGTATTTTTACACGAATATTTTGGAGAAATCAACACTTTTCGACACGTAACAAAAACCGTACACGCGCAAAGCCTTGCCCTGCCTGCGTTTGTACGGTTTTGTTGTCTTAAAGTTGATGCTCTGACTAATTATCATTACTCTTATCCGAAAATACTCATTCTGCCAGAACCTTATAGGATTCCTTGTTTTTGATAATTAGTTGCTCAGAAGCTTTCAGAGCATCTTCATCATTGGCTTATTCTTCTGGTTCCGCAACCTTAGGTGGATACTTTGCTTCAAAAGCGCGCAATACACCAAGCAGTCTTTCGTCCAGATAGCTCATACCCTGCTCCCGTAGTTTTTGCGGTATGCCGTAGTAGCATTCTGCTACCGCACCTGTAATTGCTGCCATCGTATCGCTGTCACCGCCGATAGAAATAGCATTACGGATTGCATCTTCATAGCTTGTCGACTCGAAGAAGGCCATCAATGCCTGCGGTACGGTATTCTGGCAGGTTTCATTGAACATATAGGAATCGCGGATACCGTCAAGCGTGAAGTCCATAGGATAATAGTTAGCATCAATATAATCCCTGATGGCTTGCATATCTGCGCCCTGCTTAGCCATAAAAGCTACCACAGCAGTTGCTTCCGCTCCTTTGATGCCCTCCGGATGGTTGTGCGTCACATCTGTAACCATCAGCGAAAGCTGTTTGACCTGCTCCATAGTATTCGCAGCATAGACAACACCGCTCACGCGCATTGCCGAACCGTTGCCATAGCTGTTATAAGGCTGCGGGTTGCCAAAATAAAGCCAGCAGGAAAAAGTCCTGCCATAACCTGCATCAGGATATGCGCCACCAAAGGCACGCATTTTTGCTACAGCCTGCTCGCGCAAATCACTGAAATCAGGCTTGCTCTCCAAAAGCGCCTCGCATAACGCCAAAGACATTACGCTGTCATCTGTGAAAAAGCAGTCATTAGTCAAAAACTCAAAATCCTTCGCTTTGTAATTATCCCATTCAAAACGTGAACCGACAATATCACCGATAATTGCACCTAGCATTGTATACGCCTCCACTCTTTTGTTATATGTATATTATAGCATAATCGTTTAAACCGTACACCATAACAAAAACCGTACACGCGCAAAGCCTTGCCCGGCCTGCGTTTGTACGGTATTGTACGGTTTGTACGGTTTCTGAGGATAGCCAGAATATACACATATAAAGTTAAATAAACGCTCTGCCAACCTTGCGGTCAGCAGAGCGTTTATTGTGTCAGTATTAAGCCTCAGCTTATTTGAAGTAGCTTACGCCGGACAGGAAAATCTTCTGATCCTTGTTGCCCGCAATGTTGCGGAACAGGCCCGGAGCAAAGCGCTCGCTGTGGCCCATCTTGCCGAGGATACGTCCGTCGGGGCTGGTGATGCCTTCGATAGCATACAGGCTGCCGTTCGGGTTAAACGGAGTGTTCATGGTCGGTACGCCCTGAGCATTTACATACTGGGTAGCAACCTGGCCGTTAGCGAACAGCTCTTTGATAGTGCTTTCCGGAGCGTAGAAACGGCCTTCGCCGTGAGATACGGCAACTGCATGTTCTTCGCCGGGCTCGCACAGGCTGAACCACGGAGATTTGTTGGAAACAACTCTGGTGGTAACAATCTGGGAAATATGGCGGCCGATGTTGTTGAAGGTCAGTGTCGGTGCATCGCTGGTCATGTCGCGGATATCGCCATACGGAACGAGGCCGAGCTTAATCAGTGCCTGGAAGCCGTTGCAGATACCCAGCATCAGGCCATCGCGGTTTTCGAGCAGGTCGCTGATTGCTTCCTTGATGCGCGGGTTGCGGAACATGGTAGCGATGAACTTGCCGCTGCCGTCAGGCTCGTCACCGGCGCTGAAGCCACCGGGAATCATCACAATCTGGGAGTTGTTGATATATTTAACCATTGCTTCTACGGATTCTTCGATAGCAGCAGCGGTAAGGTTGCGCACGATGAAGGTGTTAGCTTCGGCACCTGCAGCTTCAAAAGCACGCGCGCTGTCATATTCGCAGTTGTTGCCGGGGAATACGGGGATGAATACGCGCGGTTTGGCGATATTCACCGGAGCGGTGAGCGTCAGCTCGCTCTTGTACAGCGGCATAGCGATGTCAGCAGGCTCCTCTGCCTTCGGAGTGCCGTCCGGGAAGATGCCCAGCAGCGGCTCGCGGTATGCGGCAAAGGCTTTCGCAGCGTCAATCTTGGTGTCGTTGATGGTGATGCCTGCTTCGGCGGTAGTGTGGCCGAGCAGCATGTAATCCAGGCCTTCGAACAGCTCTTCCGGTTCTACGCCGGCTGCCAGCTCGAGAACCATGCCACCGGGCTGCAGAGTAAAGAGGCTGTCGGTATCGTGGAACGGTTTGATGAATTCAAAGCCAAGCTCGTTGCCCAGGCTCATGGTGGTTACCAGTGCAGCTACGCCACCCTCTTTAACAGCGGCAGCAGCAGCGATTTTGCCTGCTTCCATAGCCTTGTGTACAGCGGTCAGGTTTTCCTTCAGCGCTGCAAAGTCCAGTACTTCGGCACTGTTGCGCGGGCAGGACAGGAAGATTACCTTGTCGCCTGCTGCCTTGAAGTCGGCAGATACAGCCTTGTTGCCGTCGATTACGCCTACGGCGAAGGAAACGAGTGTCGGCGGAACGGTTTTGTCCATGAAGGTACCGCTCATGCTGTCCTTGCCGCCGATTGCCGGCAGGTCCAGAGCATCAAGTGCGGTGAAGGCGCCCAGCAGTGCGCTGAACGGCTGGCCCCAGCTGTTGGCATCATGCAGTTTCGGGAAGTACTCCTGCAGAGTCAGGCGCAGCTTAGCGGGATCAGCACCCAGAGCTACCGCGCGAACTACGGATTCGGTTACAGCGTACATTGCGCCGTGGAACGGGCTCCAGCAGGCAACGTTCGGGTTGTAGCCGCAGGCCATTACGCTGGCTGCGGTGGTGTTGCCGTGCAGCACGGGGATGCGGCCTACCATGCCTTCGCTCGGAGTGAGCTGGGTTTTGCCGCCGAACGGCATCATTACGGTGCCACGGCCGATGGTGCTGTCAAAGCGCTCGGACAGGCCCTTTTCGCTGCAGACATTCAGACGGCCGAGGTTAGCCAGCCATGCAGCTTCAAGGTTAGCAGCGGAGGTTACTTCGGCAGGAACCTGCTCGAATACGTTGTCCTCTTTTTCTTCGCTTACTACGATATTTGTGTGCTGTGCAACGCCGTTGGTATCGAGGAAAGCGCGGGACAGGTCAACAATTTTATCGCCACGCCAGAACATAACCAGGCGCGGTTCTTCGGTAACGTCGGCAACAACAGTTGCTTCCAGGTTTTCTTCGTCAGCATATTTGATGAAGGCATCGCGGTCAGCGGCAGCGATAACAACAGCCATACGCTCCTGAGATTCGGAGATAGCCAGCTCGGTGCCGTCCAGACCTTCGTATTTCTTGGGAACCTTGTCGAGGTCAATAACAAGACCGTCGGTCAGCTCGCCGATAGCAACGGATACACCGCCTGCACCGAAGTCGTTGCAGCGTTTGATCATTGCGGTTACGGCAGGGTTGCGGAACAGGCGTTGGATTTTGCGTTCGGTCGGAGGATTGCCCTTCTGTACCTCTGCGCCGCAGCTCATGAGGGAGTCAACGGTGTGCTCCTTGGAGGAACCGGTTGCACCACCGCAGCCGTCACGGCCGGTTTTGCCGCCCAGCAGCACTACGATATCGCCGGCAGCGGGACGCTCACGGCGAACTGCGCTACGGGGAGCAGCGCCGATTACGCCGCCGATTTCCATACGCTTCGCAACAAATTTATCATGGTAGTATTCCTGTACATGGCCGGTTGCCAGACCAATCTGGTTGCCGTAGGAGCTGTAGCCTGCAGCTGCGCCGATGGTAATCTTGCGCTGAGGCAGCTTGCCGGGCAGGGTTTCGCTGATCGGGGTGCGCGGGTCGGCACTGCCGGTTACACGCATAGCCTGATATACATAGGAACGGCCGGACAGCGGATCACGGATTGCACCGCCGAGGCAGGTTGCAGCGCCGCCGAACGGTTCGATTTCGGTCGGATGGTTATGGGTTTCGTTTTTGAACATTACCAGCCATTCTTCGGTCTTGCCGTCGATTTCGATAGGCACAACGATAGAGCATGCGTTGATTTCTTCGGACTGGTCAAGGTCAGCCAGCTTGCCTTCCTTGCGCAGCTTTTTCATGCCGATTACGGCAATGTCCATCAATGTTACCGGACGTTCGGTGTCTTCACCGTAAACCTCGTCACGGGCAGCCATGTATTTGTCATAAGCCTCTTGTACAGGCTGGGTAAAGGTGCCGGGAACGATATCTACATCTTCAATCTGCGTCATGAAGGTGGTATGACGGCAGTGGTCGGACCAGTAGGTATCCAGCACACGGATTTCAGTAATAGTCGGTTCGCGGTGCTCTTCATTGAAGTATTTCTGGCACCACAGCAGGTCGTCCAGGCTCATAGCCAGGCCCATGGATTGACGCAATGCTTCTGCTTCTTCCTCAGACATGGTCAGGAAACCGGTAACGGATTTAACCTTTTCCGGCTCCTCGCAGGTGCTGATGAGGGTTTCTGGTTTAGCCTGCTCAGCCTCACGCGCTTCAATCGGGTTGATGCAGTAAGCCTTGATTTTTTCAACTTCTTCCGCAGTCAGCTCGCCTTCCAGAACATATACCTTAGCGGCAGCAACCATCGGGCGCTCCTTCTGGGTAATCAGCTGGATACATTGTTCGGCAAAATCCTCGCGCTGGTCGTATTGACCGGGCAGCAGCTCTACGGCAAAGGCAGCCTCGCCTGCAGCCAGCGGCAGCTCTTCTTCTACGACATTGTCGACAGGCGGCTCGGACAGCACAAGCTGTTTAGCCATAGCGAATTCCTCATCACTCAGGCCCATCACGTCATAGCGGTTAACAATACGCATACCGGTAAGATTGCTCATACCGAGGTTGTTGCGCAGGTCTGCCAGCAAGCCATGTGCTTCGACAGCAAAGGCATCCTTCTTTTCTACAAAAAGTCTTCTAATGTTACTCATATACACGGCCTCCAATGTAATTTTTTCGAGGTGAATACTTGCTATTTATGTTTCTATTTTAACACACTTCGGCGTTTTATCCAATATGGATAGCGATAAATCTAGGCTAATTAGTGAACATTTTTCAGTTCAAACTAAAAAAGATTCGGAAAATCAGCTTTAATGCAAAAATGGCCACCATGAAAGATGACCATAATTTTATTGAAAAGGAACGTTTGTGATAACGCTTATTATTTGGCAAACTCTTGGCTTACCTTGGCAATCGCTCTTACCGTAGCGCGGATATCAGGCTGAGCCAGAATACCGCTGACTATGGCTGCGCCGTCAGCGCCTGCCGCACGCACCTCGCGGTAATTGTCCGCAGTTACGCCGCCGATGCCGACAACAGGCAATCCCTTAGCCTTGCAGATAGCTGCTAAGCCTTCCGTACCCAGCTTTTTGACGTCTGCCTTCGTCGCAGTGCCGAAAACAGCGCCGCAGCCAAGGTAATCCGCACCGCTTTGCAGTGCCGCTTTAGCCTCCGCCGGATTGTGCGCCGAAACGCCGATGATGTAATCCTCGCCCAAAAGCTTGCGCGCCACAGCGCAGGGAAGGTCGTCCTGCCCTAAATGTACGCCTGCTGCCCCCACCGCCATGGCGATATCCAGACGGTCGTTGATAATCAGCGGCACGTTAAAGCTGTCGCACAGTGCTTTCAGCTGCAGCGCTTCAGCGTACATCTCCGCGCTGGATGCTGTTTTGGCGCGGTACTGCACCAGCGTCACGCCGCCTTCGAGCGCCTCACGCACGCAGTCAATAAGCGCTCTGCCTTGCAGGCAGCCATCGTCCGTAACCAGATAAATACTGTAATCAGGCTGTGCTTTCATCAGGACACCTTTTCCTCCGGCTTCAGGTTTACCAGATTCCACTTCGTAGTTACATGGTAGATGGCGTCAATCAGGCGCACCTTGAACATGCCGGGGCCATCCTTCTTCTCGAGGAAGTTGGCAGCCAGCTCGGCGCTCTGGCCCATGATTACTACGCCCAGTGCTGCCGCAACAAGCATATCCTTGGTAATAGCGGCGCAGCAGGCAACTAAGGTAGTAGTCATGCAGCCGCTGCCGGTGATATCCTGCAGCAGCGGGTGACCGTTGTTCAGCACAACAGCCTGCTTGCCGTTGCTGATGTTGTCAATCGGGCCGGTGACAGCGAACACGCAGCCGAATTTGGCAGCAGCATCCTTAGCGGTGCGCAGTGCTTCGCCTTCTTCAGTCCCCTGCTCCATGTTGTCCACGCCACGGCCGCCGGTTGCACCCAGCAGCAGCGCCTGACATTCGCTGTGGTTGCCGCGCACGATGTCAATATAGCCTGCGTTCAGCAGCTTCAGCGCGAAGTTCAAACGTACGGTAGAAGCCATTACACCCACAGGGTCCAGCACTACTGGGATGCCCTTGGCCTTGGCAGCCTGCGCCGCACGCTCCATAGCAATCTGCTTATTGAAGTTCAGTGTACCAAGATTCAGTACCAGTGCGTCGGCACCGGCGGTAATTTCAATAACCTCCTCCGGCTCATCAGCCATTACAGGGGATGCACCTGCTGCCAGCGCAGCATCTGCACAGCTTTCTGCCGTAACATAATTAGTAATTTCGTGGATGACAGGTCTTGCCTTACGCAGCTTGTCAACCAGCTCGCCAAAAGTATTTTTTAAATCCATTAGTCTAAGATACCAGCCTTTCTGTATAAATCAACAAAATGATGCGTCGGTCCGCAGCCGCTGCCCAGTTCGATGCCATGCTCGATGGCTTCGGTAACGTAGGCTTTGGAGGCGCGTACTGCCTCAGGCAGCTCCAGCCCCTTGGCCAAATTTGCCGCCAGACTGCTCGAGAGCGTGCAGCCTGTGCCATGCGTATTTTTCGTAGCAATGCGCTTGCCGGGGAACCAGGTTTCCGTGCTGCCGTCAAAGAGCAGGTCATCCGCCGTGTCGCTCAAATGACCGCCCTTTACGAGCACAGCCTTCGCACCCAGAGCAATAATTTTTTCCGCAACGGCGCGCATCTGCGCCTTCTCCGTAACCTGCATACCGGTAATCGCCTCTGCTTCCGGCAGGTTGGGCGTAACCAGTGTAGCCAGCGGCAGCAGCTCCTTAATCAGCGTTTCGCAGGCCTCCGGTGCCAACAGCGGATAACCGCTTTTGGAAATCATCACCGGATCCACCACAATAATGCGCGGCTGATAACGGCGCAGGCAGGCGGCAATCGTGCGGATAATCTCCGGCTGCGATACCATGCCTATTTTTACTGCGTCCACACGGATATCATCAAAAACGGCAGCAATCTGCGCTTCGACAATATCACAGTCAATATTCTGTACTGCGGTAACACCGCAGGTGTTTTGTGCCGTAACGGCGGTAATGACGCTCATACCGAAGGTGCCATGAGCGGCAAAGGTCTTTAAATCGGCCTGGATTCCCGCGCCGCCGCTGGAATCACTGCCGGCAATCGTCAGCAAATTCTTCATCTGCCAAATGCCTCCTTTTCTGCGCACTCAGCGCGCGCAGGTATTTTCTTTAGTCTGGCCGGAGTAATCGAACAGACCGTCGTTCTTCTCCTCCAACGCCTTAATAATGTGATAGGTATATTCGTTGTAGGGCGTGGGAATCCCCAGCTCCTTGCCCATCGCCATCAGAGCACCGGAGAACATATCAATCTCAGTGTGTCTGCCTGCGTCCAGATCCTGCAACGTGGAATAGCGCACAGATGGCGGAACAGCACTGCCACGGCCGGAGCTTGCGGGACATTTGCTCATATCAATGCCTTTAGCGGTAGCGATGGCCTCCAGCTCACGGCGCAGGCCCTCCTTAATCGCACGCATATGTTCACTGTCCCGGTAGCAGCCAAGACCTGCGCCAATCACAGCCTGCGGCAGATTGTTGCAGACGTTCAGACGGAACTTGCACCAGATTTCTTCATTAATGCAATCCGTGTGGCGGATATGGATATCGGCGCTGCGCATGAGTGCTTCAATCGCCAGCACGCGCTCACTTTCAAACGGTGCCTGTGCTTCGCCGAAAACAATACCGATAGTTTTTTCCGGGTTGAAGCGCACGCCGTTGCCCTCGTGACGCGACGCAATCTTGATCAGTGCAGGCAGAATCTGCTTGCTGTCGACAACGCCGGCAATAATCTCCTCGCTGTCCACGCCGTTCATCAGACTCATGACAGTAGTATCAGGGCCGACTGCCTCGCGGATGGTCGCCAGTGCGCCGGGCAGAGCGCCGTATTTTAAAGCGACAATCAACAAATCTACGCCATTGGCCTCCTGCGGGCTCCATACCTGCGGATGATAGGTGACGTTGTTGATGCTGCAGCCCTCGTTACGCAAACGCGCAGCACGGCTGCCTTCGGCGATAATGCCGAATCTGATATCGGGGAGCTTGCTCAGTCCCCAGATTATATAAGAGCCTACGGCTCCTGCTCCCAAAAGTGCGACAGATTTTATCTCCATGCTTATCACTCCTTATTGCTTGCAAATAAGCGCAGCAGACCGAAGCGGAATTTACTCCGCGCAGGCTGTAACACTCATCGCAGTAAAGCTAATTATACACTATATATTATAGCATATCGGGGCGCATAAAAACAGCAGCGAAGTGCAAGGCACAAGCTGCTGTGAAGAACGGGTGAAATTTATAATATATATGAAAGAAGTTATTATGCTGTCATCTTGGAGGCAAGCTCACGCACCTCTGCTTCTGAGAGTTTGGAGTGACGTACGGTAAATTCGATGCTCATACCGTCAGCCAGGAGGCCTTTGGCAAGTTCGATTTTGTTTGCTTGTGCTTCTTTGGCAGCTTCTTTTGCCACTGCTTCAGCCTTTTTAGCAGCATATTCTTCAACTGCCTTCGCTGCTGCTTCTGCCTTTCTTGCAGCATATTCCTCAATTACGTCAGTCATTTTTTCTTCGCCCTCCTTACTGTATTTCAAAAACTCCATGCGCTCCGCAAATTCACGGTAATGCAACTTTTTCGGCTCTGTACAGTACAAATCCTGCATAAGTTTACCAAGTGCTGTATCATCACGACGCTGGCTGTTGACATAAATAATATGCGAACCATCCTCAAAATCTTTGGCGCTTTGCTTAATCGTTCGTCTTATGTCATATAACGGTAAATTATCGCGCAAAACATCATTTTCCGTGATAAAAATCACATAGGTATCCGGCAGCTCTTCGTAGAGCTTACTTGGCTGCAGGAAATGCGTATCAAGGATACTGCTGTAAAATCTGGCACGTCTTGCAGGAGCACCTTCGTCGCTTCTCTGCACCTCTACGTTAAATAACGTCCTTTGCTATCCTGCGCAAGAATATCAAGTTGAGAAGAATGTCCGTAGATATTTTGGATAAAGCTCTGTATCCTGACATTCCTCACCCTAATTTTATCATCTCCCAGGATTACGCGCAAGAAAACCTGCGCCGCTTCCTTGTTGTCATCAAGCATAAAATTCATAAACCTGTTGTTCATCATGCAAAGGCTGCGGATGACCTGCTTGATTTCGTTGTCTTGACTTGCTTCATTTGTTTGCATTCGTTCAACTCCCTTCTGAATAAAAAACGCCTTATGTACTACTCAATAATACATAAGACGTTCGTGACGCTGCAGTGACCGTGCTCCAGGCAGGTGTGCAAAACCTTATGAGTTTATATTAGCAGATAAGCAAGATGTTGTCAAGAATTTTGTGAATATTGCATAATTATGTTTGAGAAGTAAGTAAGCGTCAAATCCACCGTGTATGAAAAAAATCAGGACCGCATAGCGGTCCTGGTATAAATCTTTATTTCTTAAAATTTACGCTGCATTCAGCTGGCGCATTTTCTGGTAACAGCAAATCGACATTGTCCTTTTGAGACAGGTCTAATTTTTTTGCAGTAGCAAGAACATGGACTAAATACTTAAATGGATCCAAGCGGTTCTCCTTTGCGGTTTCTACCAAGCTGTAGATAATAGCACTGCCTTGTGCTCCTCGTGGTATATTAGCGAATAAGAAGTTTTTACGTCCAATTACAAAAGGCTTAATGCTTCGTTCAGCTCTGTTATTATCTATTTCTAAACGACCATCCTTAAGATAGTTCATAAGGTATGGCTTTTGGTTTTCCAGATAAGTCAAAGCCTTTCCCAATGCAGATTTTGGTGCAGTATTTAAGTTTTTTGTCCACTCAAATAATTCGTCAAGAAGAGGTTTTTCCTATTCCAGACGTTTGGTATAGCGTTCTGCAAAGCTTAACTTTGCAAGCTGCTTCTCAATCTTATATATTTTGGTGAAGATACCTAAAGCGTTGGTTACTGCAGACATTGCAGCGGATTTTCCTTTAGGAAGAGCAACTTGAGCTTCATCGAATTTTCTTCTCAAATGGGCCCAGCAGCCAACATCTGTAATATCCTGATTCAAATCATGGTAAACTGAATATCCGTCTGTCTGTAAATATCCTTTGTAACCTTTTAAGAATTCCTGAGGATACTCTTTACCTCGACCTGACTGGTAATTGTATAGCACAATTGGATACTCAGCATCGCTGCCAGTCCGGTAGAGCCACATATAGCTTTTGCTGGATGCAGGCTTGTCAAACTCCTTAAGAACCTGCAGAGTTGTTTCATCCGCATGAAGCACATCTCTTTGCAGCAGTTTCTCATGTAGTCTTTCATATAAAGGCTCAAGATAAAGCGCTACGCACTTCAGCATCCAGTTAGACATCGTCTGTCTGGAAAGCTCAATACCCTGGTTTTTCCATTCTTGCTCCTGCCGATATAATGGAAATCCCATTATAAACTTTTGAGTAATAATATAAACTACAGCTTCAGGCGTAGCAAATCCACCTGGAATTAAAGCAGCTTCCTTTTCAGATCTAATCACAGGAGTTTCTATATTATTTTACTTGCAGTTCTGATAAACATAGGAATAGATATGGTGTTCGAGGACCTTAACCTTAGCAGGTATAATTACCAGCTCGCGACGAACCTCTTGACCAATCTCTTGCATTATAGCGCCACATTCAGGGCAATTTCTTTCAGCTTCATTGAGCTTGTGCTCTATAACTTCAATCTCAACATTATCAGGAAGCTTGTCCTGAAGCAGATACGTCTTTTTCTTGCGTGTATGTGCTGTGACCTTAGTTTCCTCTTGTTCAGTAATAATATCTTCAATAGCAAGCACTGTTTCAGCTTCATCAAACAGATATATGAGTTGTGCTTTGGTTTCCGGAGATATCTTCTCACTAGAACTGCCGAATTGTTTCCTTTTTGTAAGTCTGAGAGCTTCCTCTAATAGCCCGACTCTTTGACGCAGTTCCTCTTCTGAATTTTTTAATCTCTCGTATTCTGCAACAGATATTTCAATTGTCTTGGTAGTTTTTGTATTGTTTTCCATGACAATATTATACCCAATTTCGTGCTTTTTTATATGTTTAGAAGACATATATACATTATACAGCTGTGTATCCACGGACATTTTTAATAGACCTTTTAGGTTCTAACACCAAGCCTTCCATAAGCCAACGATATTGTTGAGGTGTAAGATGTTTCAAAGCAACACTGCTGAGTGGCCATTGAAAATTTCCTTTTTCCAGTCGTTTGTAGAGGAGAAGAAAACCATCCCCTTCCCAGTATAGTGCTTTTATTCTGTCGCATCTACGTCCACAGAATAAGAACAGTGTATTGGTATATGGATCAAGTTCGAAATGCAATTGCACAAGATCAGCAAGACCGTCAATCCCTAACCTGAGGTCAGTATAGCCACATGCTATATACACATGGTCTAGCTGCAGATCTTTCAGCATTGTTTTAACCCTGCTATTATTTCTGCTATTTCTTTTGCAGAAATTCCGGATAGAAGTTCTACTGCAATGCCGTTGACGGTAAGTCTTGCAATAGCTTCAAAATTACTCTTTACTGGAATAGGAATCTCAGCAAATTTGGATTCATTGCCAGATAATCTATTGAAGATTTTCCTTTGCCAGTAGTACAAAGAAGATATGGTAACATTGTTTTCTCGACACCAGGCACGTACAGAAAGGCTGCTGCTGCGATAGGCACTGATCTTGTCTGCCCACTCTTGCATTTCGCGATTGGTATTGACAATTTGAAAACTGTTATCCATATTGTAACACACTCCAATTCAGTTTAATTAAAGTGTTTAGAGGTGTTTACAACACTCCTGAACACTAAAAAGGCACATGGAACGATCTTCCATATGCCTTTTATATATTACTGAATTGAGATTTTATATCCGCGTTATATTTGACGCTTACGGAAAAAACGCAGAATAATTTCCTGTATCCGTATTTTCAAAGGTAGCCTTTATGATTTCTCATGTGTCGGTCTGCTTGCTAGCACATGAAGAAAAAGGCTTGATTTCAAACACTTTCTGTTACGCAAAACGGGAGTACAGCTTTTCGGTTCGTTCGATCGGCTGTACTCCCGCTTTTTCACTTGTAAGTAACTAAATCACATGTTTTTAAATCGCTCAGAGCGAATATTTTGGAGAGATTGCTTTCAAACCTATTTGCATAGTAATCGGAGCATTTCACAATAACCACTCTCTCTTTTGCCCTTGTTACTGCAACATAGTGATTATATATGCCAGACATATCAGAAAGATTGTAGTCACCAGCAAACAATATCACTTGATCGAATTCCAAGCCTTTCGATGAGTGGAATGTAATTGCAATATTTTGATATATATCTGTATTAAAAGCTACATGATATTTTTTATTGCTGACCGTTGAAAATAACTTGTTCAAATGCTCGGGGCGCGTTTCATAGCCAAGATAATCGCATAAGCTAGTTACTGTAGTATCAAACACCGTTTGATTTTCAGCGTTCGCTATGGCTTCAAGTGTCCGCTTTATTGTAGCTGTGCTTTTCTTTCCACTATTTCCTTCAGCGGGAATTTCGGATATTAGATCATATACGGAGTACTCTGGCAAAACCATATACTTTGCAATCGCAGTATATAGCCACGCTGTTTCAGTCGTTATGTCCGCAATCGGGAGCTGCGGAATAAATACAAAATTGTTTCCGGCACTGCTCAATTCGGATGCTCCGTTCTCAGCATCGGCATTTCTAAAGCGCAATAGAGCCGTTCGCTTTTGCGGGTCAATATATTGAAGCACTTCACTCGGCCACGCTTGTTGCTTAGGCGTTATCCAAATAATATTGTCAAGACTTTCAGTTGGATTGTAAAGCCCACGCGTTTCTTCACAAAGCAGATTAGAGTAGTTTTGAATCTGCTGACATGAGCGAAAATTGTCCCCCATAAATACCTTGTGAAAGTTGGGCTTATTCCAAATGCTCTTAAAAGCTTCTGGATACGCCCCACGCCAAATATAGATAGACTGCTTTTCATCCCCGACTACAAAAGTATCTATACCAAGGGTGTCGCAGATATACATAAATAGCATGTGCATGGACTTATCACAGTCTTGATATTCGTCAATATAGATTTTGAAATACTTAGCTTGAAGGTATAATCTGCATGCAGATGATTTCATAATTACATCAAGAGCAAGATCAAAAACAAAATTTTTCTTGCTATCAGTATAGGAACAAAGCACTTGTTCCCGCTTTACTTTGTCAAGGCCAGCTTCAAATGTGTCAATGCGGGTGGAATAGTCGGTACTCATATCAACTTCAAATTCAGCGCCATATACATCTTTCAAAAATGGCTTTATAATTTCTTCAATTACAAAGCTGTTATTTGTACCAATAAAATGACGTGAACTGTCTATCGTTAGACGATCTTTGATTTCCTGCGCAGCCTTAATTGTAAAAGTAATTGCAGCAATGGATTTGTGGGTATAGTTATGCTCAATTTCGGCAGCTATTTTTGCAACCATAGTATGCGTCTTTCCTGTACCCGCACTGGCCTGGACGATTAGATTTCCCTGTGTATCTACAATTTGTTGCTGTACGGGTGTTAAATTCATTTTGTTATCTCCTCTAAACACGCAAAGTTGTAATGGCCAAAAATTGTCCTGCAATCAGCGTCCGTTATTGCTTCTACCAGGTCAGCCATGTGGAAGTGCTTGGCTTTTTGCAAATATGCAACAGGATCAGATGTATCCAGGTATTCACATAAATTATCATGCAAGACCTCGTCTAAGTCATTTTCCAAATCAACTACAGAAAGGAAAATTCCACAATTTGTGCGAATATCATCAAGAGCTTCCTTGTTTTCGGCGTATAGGGTTCTTTTATTTGCAATACTATCATCTGGATATGATTGAATAGGAAGAGTTTCCTTCCCTATAATTTTATTGCAACGCTGAAAAGCGTATGCAACATAGTCATTCTTACCACGAGGACGTCGTAAATCATTATCGGTCTTTACAATCCATTTGATTTTTAGTGCATTGAGTATCTTGCAGTATTGGGAAAAGCCAACGCCTTCCACAGATAAAATATATATACCATCTACCTCATAAAATGGATTAATTGTGGACAATACCCTTTCAAAAAGCAGGAGCTCGGAAGGTCCTTCTACCAGCAACACTTTATTTGCAAAAATCGCTTCGGCTAAATATCTATTTAGCATTTTACGATTTTTCTCAAAGTTTGCTGGGACCTGATAGAAGTAGCTTGCACTATCAATGGATGGACCATGGAATATTCTGATAAGACTTACACCGTCCATATCGTATAGGACAAATGGAGAATGAGTCGTTACAAACAAATAGCTGTATTTTCCATTTGCAAATAGTATTTGGGATAAAGCGATTTGTAAGGATTTATGTAAGTGGTTTTCCGGCTCCTCAATAAGGAATAGGTTGATCTTTAATTCTTCGTTTTCTGCTGAAAGTAAATCGTAGATAGAGTATGCTAGTAATTTTTTGCGTCCTTCTCCAGCAGTAGGGTACAAATTTTCATCGTCTGTCTGTTTTATGTATGGAACAATGTTGGAATACAGCCCTTTCACAGCAATCTCAGACTTGACCGAGATTGAAACCCCTTCACTCCGAAATTTCTGATATTCTGGAGTAATTTTTCCTTCAAATTCTTTAACACCAGATAGATTTGAGATATTTGTATTCAGTTGATCTACGGCGGCCTGAATATGTTTAAGAGTATCATCATCTGCTGCATCATCACTCTTAATCAGGGTCGCAATATTTTTCTTGAACAAGCCGTACAAATCAACATATGAGTCGATATAAATCACATTAAAAATGTAATCTATATCATAGCGGTAGCCTCTTTGCTTGATTTCATAAAGGTGGTCCAAACTACCACCCCAATATAAAATTGGCATGGCCACTAATTCTTGAACATTATATTGGGCGACAAGTTTGATAAACACTTTGGTATGCTGGCTGAGTATCGCTCCTTTCAGTTGAGCCCTCAACTTTTGGCTATCAGAATCGTCAGTATCACTTATATCTACGGTGACAGTGATTTCAATAGGTGTTTCCACATTTTTCTTGTGGAAGTCAGAGTCTAAAAAGCCATTCTTTCTTATATCCTTATCAAATACATAACGCATGGCATACAAAAAATTTGTCTTACCGATGTCATTTAGACCGAAAAAAATATTTTTGTTGGAAATAGCAATTTCAATATTCTCGAAATTTCTGAAATTCCGAATCGATATTTTCTCAAATTTCATTGTATTCCCTCCGTGTCAAAATATATTGGAAAAATACACTATTATTCTACCATATCGTCATTCTGTTTTCATCATGAATCTATAAAAAAACGCTGCAAACCCCGAAAAAAGGCTTGCAGCGGTGCTTTCTGGCGTCCCAGAGAGGATTTGAACCTCCGACCCCACGCTTAGGAGTTCGATAAATCAGTCCTTATCCTTATATAGCCTCATCACCCTTAAACAGCTGAAAGCCTTGATATAACTGCGTTTCCGAAGTTTAAAGGCAGCGATAAATCGTCAGATAAATTACTGCTTATAGCCTTTAATCTCAGGTAATTTTTCAAAATAAGGTGCGAATAAGGTGTCAAACACCTTATTCATAGCAATCTTTCAAGCAGCTTATACACCTCAGTGATAGGATTAACTAGGTGAACAACCGCGCTATACAATCTACCTAAACTTCTAGTTGCTAAATAGATTAGCAATAGAACTTAACGGTATCAACACGATGATGTTGTTTCCACTGTAAGCAAATCAAAAAATGCTGTGCAGCGATAATCTCCATAAGTTCATTTATATCCTTCTGAGGCACATCGTCCTGCCTTTTGGCTAATACGCAACCACCACTCTTTGTAAGCCAAATTTTAGTCGCATTTGGGCGTGGAACTCCTTTAGCTACATGCACATGCACTGGTTCATCATTTTCGTTGGACCAAAAATAGACAATATAACCTTTGATTGTAAAGATTTTAGGCAATTTTCATTCCTCCGTTAGCGCCATACTTATAGAATAAATGAGCATTGCTGTGCATGAATTGGTCAAAAATTTTCATTTCCTCATCTGTAAAACCATCTCTAATGATCCATTTGTAGCTAGGCAGTTGGCATCTAGCTGTGTCAAATCCGTTCTCAGTTGGTCGCTCAAAATGAACCTCAACCTTTTGCAGACCATCTTCTTCAAACACATTTGTATAAACAATTTCAGTACCATCAGCAAGCGTAATGTAAGGATAAATCATAGCAAGTGCCTCCTATCTATATTGAGAATTTATTTTACAAACATGCTCTTAAAACAATTATACACTTATTTGAACTTACCAGCAAGTGAAAACCTGTGACCATAAAATACTCATAACTCTCCATGAATAAACGGTATTGCCCCATAGCGGCCTAAAAGATAACCTTTTTCAACCTTAGCATCTTTGCGTATTGAAAAATCATAAAGAGAAAATAAATCCGTAGCTGCTGTCAAATTATCTTTTTCTGTAAACCATATCTGATCTCTACGAAGAATATCTAAATCAAGCAGATTAGTATTATGAGAAGTAAAAATAAGCTGTGCACCATTAGGATTAGTATCGCTATTATTGAACAGCATTACCAGATGTTTGGTTAGCAGCGGATGCAGATGAGCATATATTTCATCAGCTACCAGCAAGGTCCCCTGCTCCAAAGCTTTCTTGATAACCCCTATAAGCTTAAAATAGCTGTTTGTCCCATCAGATTCCTCTGCCATATTAAGCACATAAGTATTCGTTTCACCAGTATCATCTTGAACTGTATGCACCGTTTCTACATTCAGATAACTCATTGCTCCTTTAGAAAATTTCATCAAAGGATCTATATCTCTAACCTGTAATGATTGAATACCAAAATCAGCTACCTTCAGCATAGAAGCTATCGCACTGCGATAATCACTATCCTTGAGCTGCTCTGCATTAACACCATACGCATCTGCTACTGAATTTTTAGTAATAATCTGGCACGAAGCAAACCACTCCAAAACAGGTATTACCTTGCTATAGCTCCAATTTGAAGCAACAGAAAGATATAACTTATTTGCTGATGTACGCTCTTTCAGCACCGTCTGCTCCTCTATATCGCTCGTAAAACGGTACTCAGAGCAGTTGTTCCGCTCAAATATAAGTGCTTGCCTGCCGTTAGGATAATAATATAAGTATTCTTCTACTACTTCCTTATCCGTAACAGCAAAACCATAGGTATACCTTATACCTTGAGTAATAAAGATAACCTCAAATCTAGTCGGCTGGCTTGGGGTAAGCTTGTCAAATTTAAAAGGAATACGCTCAATGCTCTTATGCAGCTGTTTTTCATGCGAAGTCAGAACGTAATTAACCATAAACCAAAATGCATTAAGGACATTTGACTTACCAGACGCATTAGCTCCATAAATAACAGAGGATTTTAGATACCGTTTGCCTCTATCCTCAATCAAAGCTTCTTCATGCTCATTATCCTTGCTTGCTAGCATAGACAAGACGATTTCTTTTTTTATGGACAGATAATTCTCCACGCTAAACTGTATAAGCACAATTCTCACCTTCAAAACACTCTATACTATAATTATAGAGCTATTTTTGTGAGATTTCAACGAAAACAGTATATAAATCCGTAAATCTCCCTTTATCATCTTGATTAATGCATCACTGTAACATTTCGCAAGGAACAATTTTACAAAACGAAAAAGCGGTTTTCCAGAATCTGGAAAACCGCATGGTTACTGCTAATCCCGGCCACGCGTACCCGCAAGGGTGGAATCGAACTGGCAACTTTTCCTCTCGGGTAAGCATGTACGGCAATCTTATTCATTTGGTGATCCCGGCCAGAATCGAACTGGCGACCTACCGCTTAGGAGTTATTTTACCATTTTATACATTAACCAAACAAGTAAAATATGTTACCTTTGTTAAATTTTAGCCGCTAAAATATGGAATATCGTTTAACTCGTATATATTTTTCACGCAGTGTAAGCAGTTCTTGTATAGTAAATTGTATAGTAACACGTAGTTTATTCCTTCTATTTTAGCAGCTCTAATGTCAAAACTATTCCTTAATATATTCTTCGCAGAGCGCAAGTTCAACTGTACTGTATTAGTCATCCCCCAACAAATCACATAAAAATTCCCTAAGTTGTTTAAGGAATACATCCTCAGTCAACTCACCTAATGCTTTATTATATTCTTTAGGCGGATACTTTACGCAACAATAGAACATAATATTATCGTCGTAATCACTAATACCTTTAAAGCAACCAAACGGATACCCGTAACGATAACAAAAAAGGCATTCCAACATCAGCGGCGCATCTTTTTCAAAATAAAAATTTTCATCATATGCATTGCAGAACTCTTTGGGAGTATGAACATCCAAATCATCAATCATCCCAGAAAATTCGTAATTGCTTATAGAAAGAAACGCAAGTTGATGATGAATATCCATTTCAGAAAGCCAATCTAAATTTTTCGTATGGTCTGTATACCCGCCGTTTTGGTATTCAATATATTTTTGAAGATAATCTATAGGAGGCATCTTATAATCATTGTTGATATTATCAAATCCCCTGATATAAACTCCTTTGCCTGTATCTTCTACGTGATAGTAACCCATAGTTTTATTCTCCTTCCGAATTTAAAGTTTTTGTGTAAAGCCACGATAATCGCGCCAAACTTGGTACATATAATTTTCACTTCTATTATTAGAGTCTATACAATAATCCCAACGCAACTGCATTCCAGGATATCTGAACATATTATAGCAAGCTTTATAACATTCTTCGATTGTATAGCCAGCAAATGCAATGTCAATTTCGAGTATAGTATCATCGGCAGTATAATGGACATCACAAATTTCAGCAATACGATGTTTATCACTAGCGTAACTACAAGCAGCATATACCATTGAAAGTACGATTGGCAATTTAACTTCAGAATCTTCTACTGAAGTTGCGACGTGAATTGATAAAATTTGTGGTTTGATATGATTTTTAGTCATTAAGCTTCTCCTTTTCATTAACGTGTAAATTCTGATGGCACTTGCTATGCAGCAAGCAAATTTTTTCAAGACACGATTTTGCTTTTTCGGGATATTTGAAAAAACAAACCTCGCAATTAGGCGTTTTACTTGTAATTTTTTTACCTTTAGGGCAATGCACTGAAATTTCTTGTCCAGAATACTGACAATAATGGTTATAGCTATTATGATGTACACTACTATCAACCAGGTAGCTAGAAATTTGCTTACCACAAAAAGTGCATCTGCCATATTGTCTGTAGTAAAGACGTGCTCTGAGAAATGGATTTAACGTACAGTGCATGAAAGAACGAAATTTTTCGCTCCGCCCTTGGTAGTTATGAATTTCTTTCATTACTTGATAAGATGGACTAGGTACTTGAGGTTTCATATTTAATTCTCCTTAATAAATATTACAAATACATTTACATATTTGTAATTATTTTCTTAGCAAAAAAAGCAGTCGGCTCTGGGAGCTGGCTGCTTTTTTTCGAATACTAAATATTTTCCTAAATACACTATTTCGTGTCTCCACTGCTATGGATATATTATAAGAAGCTATTTCCAGAAACTGCTCCCTAAAAATGAAAAGCAAATTTTACAGACTAATAATAAATAATTTTTGATTGGAACTTCATTAGCGGTTCTTTTTTATGCTTAAAGTGACTTAACTGTAGATTGTTTGACGCTTACGTAATAAATATTGATTGTAATTGCCATGGTTCATTCTTCTGATTTGTCTTCGAGTCTCCTTAAATTGTCGTTAAACATTGTTAACACTGAACCCAAGGATGTATTGTTTATTTCAGCAACATACTTAGGTACGGTCTCATCCCATGGATAGTATGGACGATTTTTTAGCATCACAAATGGGGCATCTGTTTCTGGTAGAATTCTATTTTGCGGAATTCTGTTAATAATATTTTGCCCCTGTTTACTTTCGCACATTTTAGGATTCACACTAAACCAACAGCCAAGCTCAATTGCCCACTCAACTTCTTTAATACTTCCCATGAACCAATGAAGAACAGGTTTATAATTTTTTTTTGTGCATTCAATAGATGTCAGAACTTGCTTCGTTGCCCCCCTAGAATGAATACTAATTATGTGGCCTGGTTCTTTTTCAGCTTCAATCAACGCTTCTCTAAAGAAAGTAGTTTGGATGTCTAAAGAATCACGAAAGCGTCGTGAGCCATCAATTCCAATTTCTCCAATATATCTGCATTTCTTGATTGTTTGCATAAATAAAGTCCACTCGTTTTGTCGCAGAGCCACTAACTCTGGATGGAAGCCTACAGCTACACGAACTTTTTCTGAATCAGAAAAATATTGTAATGTTTTTATATAGGCTCTTGGACTTGTTGTCACTACAAGTACATCTGCCTTTTTCGATTTCACCTCATCAAACATTTTCAGCGGATTAGGATATAAATCCAAATGGCAATGGTAATCGATCATACTACCTCTCCTATTCTTAGAAGGTCACGTATCTCACATAGCCCTCGTTCAAATACCTCTGCATATTTTTTACGGTCCTCTCCATTTGCAAAACTAAGTTCTCCCTTAATGAGACTTTCAATTCCATGTTTTTCGTATTGAGTCACACCTAAAGCCGCAGCAGCAACATCCCTTGATGTAGTCATCTTAAGATTTTCTATACAATAACCACCTTCAGTTTCATCTGACATGTGAGCCTTCATAAAAGATGCTCGGCGTACTAGGCAGGGTATGCAAACTCCACAGTGCCTATAGCCATGTCTTGTATATTTTCCACAACTTGTTGTTCCCATAATCAAAGATCTCATAAGACTTTGATTTTTGCACTCAAGTAATACTTCTCCTTTGGTTTTGTACTGATAAGGAAGTACAAGATCAACATTGAACCCCATTTCATCCCATATTTCCTGTAACGCTTTCATATAAATTGGGTGGGTTGTCTTAGTACTTAAACTTCCGCTACGAAGGATATCCAAAGGAATGTTAAGGCTAATGAATCCGTTTTCTGGAACATATATTGTTTTTTTGGTTTGTTTGTTTGTTGAAATTCCAAACGAAGCCATCAAAGCAAAAGCAAAAAATACAATTGAACGTGCCCTAGTAGTATTCTCTGATATCCCGTGTTTGCTTATGTAGCAGCTCCACTGACATAGATTATCTTCACCCAATGCATTCGCATATTGCCTTTGATGCACAGCATCCCCACGCACCGTTTGCGCAACAAATAAAGGTTTTTCCCCAGCCTCGCAGAGATCAATTCCACCGACCAAACTATCCATTCCACCAGATAATAAACAAACACAATTCTTATCTTTACCCTCTTTGAAGTTACCCATGTCAATATTTTTTGAAAGCTGTGTAAACGTTAGTCTCCAGAAATCTCCGCTCAGGAAGCGAAGCATTTTTTCCAGTTTTTCTTTAACCTTATCCCATTCTTCAGCATTTTGTAGTGGAATTTCTAATTCAATTTTTCTTGTCCATCCATCTGGACTGTATCTCCTGAGAATCGCCTTGTCCGCTGCGACAACTGACATTGCAATCATCACAAAATCAAGAGCTTTATTTGACGGTGTGATTTTTGACCTCTTTAACTCTTGAAAAAAGCCATTACCAACATATCCAACATTATCATGTCTCTCTGCGGGAATAGAGAATAATTCAAAATACCAAGTACTCTCGTCATATTCTTCTGGCAGGCACTGTTTTGTGTAACATACAACTTTACTCATACTTCCTCCTCGTATACCTCGAATGTCGCCCGGATGGTATCCTGGATCAGCTTTTGAACATTTATGGACTTTGATTCTGTACCTCTTATTTTATTAAATTGAACAGCCACTTCTGCCTGAATAAAGTCTTTCATATCATTCAACCTTATTATCCTATCCGGATAAGGTATATCAGCTTTCTCAAATGACTGACCAATATCCATCTGCACGCGATTAAATATCTCGTTTCCTATGTATGAACTGGTTAATTCCCACATTTGATCGTCCGAGAGATTTTCAAAGTCAACATCAGGATATTTTTCTAGGTATTCGCTCAATGATGCCATTGCAGAATTTTTTATAGAGATTTCGTCAATACTTCCGCCGAGCGGACATATATGTTCAACAATAGTACTAATAATTTTCTGTGCATCTGCCCCCTGAGACTTCAGATCAGATAACACTTTTCCAAGAGCAAACTCTGGATTATCCCTTAGCGAACGAAATACGTCATAAAAATTTGAACCAGCTTTTGAAGATGCTCTCATTCGTTGGGAAAGAGACTTAGCACCACCCATTCCCGTCTTTGAGTAATGCCCTAATCCTTTTCGAAGGGAATCTCTCGATCCTGAGCGTACATATTCTCCTAGATTGCGTCTAGCACTAGCGAATCTTCTTCTCGGGGCAACTACCGAGTCTTTCGGTTCTTCAGCAGACACAATATTCTCTTGACTGTCCTTCTCGGATTGTGTCATTTCATGTTGATTTTGTTCATCAATGTCAATATCGTCCAACCAAGGCGGGTCTAGCGCGACACCTGAACAAGGACCATTGCTCGATGCTGATGTTCCCATTGTTTACCTCCGTTTTAATACTTTCTTTGCATCACTTGGTGTGTTGCAATCTTCTGCCCACTGAACAACAAGTTCTTTTGCCCAAGGTTTTTCTATTATTGCTGTAACTAAAGCTGGTTTTATTGCAACACAAGGAAGAGATGTAAGTTCCACTACTAATTGGCTGCCAAGGTCAGGATAAGCTTCAATTATATGAAGTACTCTGCCTAATGAGTCATTAGTCCACTGTTCACTGCGTCCCATTCGCAGCAACCTTTGCAGTATTGCTTCAGACTCTTCCAGACCCAGTTGAGATATTCTTTCAACAAGATCTTGTTTTATAAGAATTCCCCTATTTGCTTGAAGTGCCTTAAAAATTTCTTCTCCTGCAGGAGATATTTTGTCATAGCTCGCCAAAGTAATTGACTTATCTCGGCTTAAATATAGTAACGGTCTTAAGTCATAATCACTTAGTCTTGGACTGAGTAATAGCCATTCTCTTATAAACTCATCGTTCCATTTGGCATCAGGCGCATGATATTCTTTTTCTTTCTCTAAATCCGACTCAAGGTTCTTAATTATGTCTGGTTTACCATTCGTCGTCTTGGATACTACCTCAGCAAGATAGTCAAAAGCACCCTGACTTGCACATCTTTCAAATAATAACATTTTGACTAATACACCCAAATCAACAGTGATTCCGTTTAGATTAGCAACCTTCTTACGAATTACCAGTGCATTTAGAAACCTTTTTATTAGCCTTGGGTTGCCTTTAATTTTGTTTGAATACACCAAGATGCCTGCAAGCTGCTCTGAAATAGAAACATATTCCTCCATCGCTTGCCGTTCCTGCTTGCTATCTATTTTCTTTTGAATCTCCGACAGAGAAACACCCTTTTCCCAAGCCTTTGACAATGCATCTTCCAAGTGTTTCTGTAAATTTTCCTGTGTTTCTTTTTGTATTATTCCTTTACGTACTTCCATCTCAAGGAATAAAAGGTACATATACGCTTTGAAATTCCTAACCTCGGAACGGTGATTGGAACCTGAATCAATTTATCAAAATAGCTTGTGACCAAGTCATCTGAGAGATCAACATTACCAAAATGTACACGAACACCATTGCGAATCATCTGTTCATCGGCTGCAATAATAAACGCCGTCCTCTTTACGAACAAAAGCAAGCGCATTGCTTCAAGTGTGGATACGGCAGTTTCTGGCAGACAGCGATCCAAATCATCAACAAGCACTACCAGCTTGATGTCTAGCTTCTCAAGTATTTCTTCAAAATCCAATCGTAATTCTTCAATCTGCTGTGTTGTTGATTTTGTTTCCTTATCCTTTAAGATATCCTCAAATCCAGAAAAAACATTGTCCAAACTTGCTGATATGGCTTTGGTATTTTCATTCTTGTTTTCTTGATCCTCAATACTGTCCTTGACAGAGAAAAATAAAGTTGCAAGTGCACCCGCAGGCATAACTCCTGGAAGCAATCCGGCAAAAAGGGGCAGCGTAAGTTTTGAGACCTTAAACCAGTCCACTCTTTTAGCAAACGTCTTAAAACGAGTCCACAAATTATTATCATTTTCCTTTATTTTGCGTTTTTCCATTTCTTCAGACAGTTTTTTAGTAACTGCCTGAAGCAGAGATGCTTTTGTATCATCATATCCCTGATACAGCCACGCATTAAATTCCAAAAACAGATATTTCTGTTTTCCATCGTCCTTTTTTGCGAGTTCTTTGCCTATCATTTTGACCATTGAGGATTTTCCTGAACCCCAATTGCCAGATACACCAATGGAAATGGGATTATAGCCTGATTCTATAATAAGATCTGCTACAGTTATGGTAACAACAGAAAAATGCAAATAATCATTCGTGGTTTCAATATCATTCCACATATCTAATAATCTCCTTCCATTGGTCAATATTGCCTCACCAGCCCCGCAGAAGCTGTTCCATCTTTTCACTCTTATCCAGCACATCCGCACACTTATCCCAATCCTCAGTTTCGGGCGGTACAGTCTCGTATTTAATGGTAAAAGGATTCTGATGCGGCATGGCGTTAATACGTTCCATTGCCTGCTCAACATTATTCGTTGCCACGTCAATCCAGACATCCTCAAGAGTATCTGGTATCTGTCCGAACATATCATAAATGTCATTCAAGCGCTGCGACAGCACCTTGTGAACTTTATCCTCCACAGATCCCTTATAGCGCAGATTGTAAATTGATATACTGTCGCTGATTTGACCTATTCGTTGAATACGTCCCTTTCGCTGTTCCAGTCTTGTCGGGTTCCACGGCAAGTCGAGATTAATAAGTGTTGATAGTGTTTGCAAATTCAGACCCTCACTGGCAGCATCTGTTCCGACCAGGATCTTAATCTTACGTTCTTTGACCTGAGCCTTAATATCATCTTTCAAGAGCCTATGGAAAACACCGTTCGCGAAATAGCCAGACTTATCACCACCAGCATATAGACCGATAATAGTTTCCGGAATATCTGTTGAAAGAGACTCTGCTAAGTGTCTTGCGCTATCAAAATACTGAGAAAAAATGATGCATCCCTTATCTTTCCAAGGCGTTCTATCATCGTGAACGCCTTCTGTCAGAATGGACAATACTCTTTCATACTTAGGATCTTTATCGCGATTAAGCGTGAGCATCTTGACAAGTTCACGAAGAAGTTCTGTTTCCTCCGATGTCAGCTGTTTGACCTCACTGCAGGCTTCTTCGTTTTCTTCATCGTCCTCAAAAAAGGTGTCAAATTCTTCAGCAAGTATTTGTTTGCCTTCATCTGTCCAGGCTAACATCTTCTTTGCCGTGGTTTCACCAGCGAGAATAGTGCTGCCGATACGCTTCAAAATCAAGGTGGACATGAATCCACCGGCCTTCACTCGCTGAGAGAGCAGGGAACAGAACTCCTGTGCTTTTTCATACGCCTGCCGCAGATAACCTTCCAATGGCAACGCATCCTTATCGGACTCTCCGTAGAGGACTACATCAATCTTTTTCAGGTATGGTTCGCCTGTTCTCTCGTTGATGGTATTTTCCAGATATTCTCTCGTCCTGCGAACGATATGGCGTATATATGGGTTGCAGTTGCGGATGAACTCATCCGTGAAGTACAGTGCACGAATCTTGTTCTGCGTTGAGCGACGCGCATTTGTGTAGGTTTCCGGTGAAAGCACATATTCATCATCACTGAGATCAAGATCATTTCTCAGACGGGAAATTCTGCCGAAAGAATCTCTCTGAGGGAATGGATTGCGCATAATATCCCACATGGCAGTTTCACTTTGCGGCGGATTTACCTTACCGCATACCATATCCAATGTGGTTTGCGGATGTCTATGCCATTCGCTGTACTGATCGCCCATAACCTTAAGATTTTGAATGCTGAGTGCATTGATAAGGTCGTAAGCCTCTATGGTATTCACCTGAACCGGCGTAGCGGTTGCAAGTAAGAGGCTCTTTGTTTTGGCACTGACCTCATTGATGAATTGCAGAAGAAAATTCGGATCTGCCTTATGTTTATCCGCATCTTTTGACGGATTGCGCCGACGCGCCCGATGCGCCTCGTCCAGAATGACACACTCATAGTGTCCTTGCAGTAGCAGCTTCGCGCTTTCCGTCCGCCGAGCCACAAGTCCTTGAGATACTATTCCGACTCTGCGGGGACAACGTAGAATAGAGCGCAGACCGCTTTCGGGATAGAAATAACCAGTTTCATCCTGCCAGCCATTTTCCGTCCAGACTGCACTGGGCATATCCAAAAGAGACTTCATCTCATCCTGCCACTGAAAAACCAATGTCTTTGGCACAATGATCAGTATCGGATCATCGCCGTAAAGTGCCATCAGCTTTGCTGACATGGCAAGCTGAATGGTTTTACCTAAACCAACCTGATCGGCTAAGAGAAATCTTGCACCGCCTTTTGTCTGATGCTCACGGAAGGCAAGCTCTACAAAATACTTCTGATGCTCCCACAAACCGAATTCCTTGCGAAATACAGGCTCTTCCACTGCTGCAGCCGGAATCTCATCGGAAGCATGCTCACGCCAGTCATGCAGAGGCACAATGCGGCGCTTGGAAATGCGTTCAATATCCTCCACAACAAAATCACAGAGGTTTACTGCATAGGGGTTGTTCCAGAAGAAATCAAACTCCGACTGCACCCAATCAACAGCCTCCTGAGAGTCGTCTTCCCAAACCATCTCGTAATTCAGACAGAAGGCACTTTTCGTCTCGTTAATGCTGCCGATGAAGCTGGTTTTGCTTCCGTCATCATAGGTTATGACACCGGCTTTGCCGTGCATCAGTCCATAGACCTCATCAGGAATAACGCGAACTTCTAATTTCTCACTGACAAGCAATCGGTGTAGCCGCACAAGCCGCTCTACGCTCTCATCCGAAGTATATTTATCTTCTGGCTCATATGCACACCATTCCTGCTTCATTTTCTGCGCATGACAGGCTACAGTCACATCTTCCTTCGAAAGCCCTGAATTGCAAACCACCCTGACCGTACCGCTAACAGCTTCAATGGCTTCTCCGGCAACTTCCAGAATTGACGAACAAAAATACCCAGCAATTCTATCGTAGTTTTTTGCTTTGACCAGCTTTTTATTTAAAAATGCCTCATCCAGTTTTTCATTTCTGGAAGAATACCGTTTCACCATAATACCTCCATTACACGCCGTCGTGTGTCACAGCGGCAAGCAGCAGTTCCGCCATTTCGGCACTCTCCGTCCAGTGCGGCTGCATGTTACTGATATCCTTTATATCCACGAGGAAGGAAAGAATCTTGGCAATCATTTCTCGTTTATCCCAATAGTTGCTCAGTTCGTTCTTGATAAATCCAAGAGCCTTCTGCGGGTTCATTTCTTCCTTGATGCCCACATAGATTCCATGAAATACCGTGCGCATGACCGAGCTTTCAAAGTCCGGCACATCACCCATAGTACGCCCCGCCATTTCAAACGGTGTCTTAAGCCTTGCCGTATTGGCTCGTTCGTTTGCCATCAGCTGGCTATAACCGCCAATAGAGAATCCCCTTGCAAACTCTTGATAAGTACTGATCTGATAATTTCCTCGCTTTTCGCTTTCCAGGCCTTTGATGTAAAACTTTTCAGCACTGGTCAGGTCTCTCCAGAGGAAGCTGGAAAACTCAACAGGAATCACATAATCAAAGGCTATCTTCTTGGCATTTTCGATAATGCTGACGACTTTACTACCGCTCGAATTAGAAATCGCCTGATTCAACTCATAATCCAAATCCAGATCCTCAATCGTAGCATAAGATGTCAGCACCTTCAAAGAAGCAGCGTAAGCAGCAAGTACATAGTCCGGGTCTGCAAAATTAGGCTCTTCTTTGTCGTCCAATGCCTGCATACTGGCAATCTGATTCTTCACCTCTGTGCGGATATCCGCATTGATCTCATCGAGGAATGCGAAGTCTCCGCCCGTCTGCTTTCGCAGTACAAGCAAAACGGTTCCTTTGACATAGTTGCCGTTCTTGAGTCCGCTGGCATCTGTCTCTGTGGCAATATTCCATGCTGCCGTTACCTTGAGACCAGCTTTCCACATGATGATGGCAAGCTGCGCCCATACAGCCGGGTCGGAATGGGTAAACATAACCACCTGCAAACCATTGTCGTTCATGTGACGGGTAAGGTTTGAGTAGATGTCGATCATGGTCTGACTGAAATGCTCATCTCCACGCACAGCCAAGATACGCTTGCTGTCTCCGTACCAATCCGGGAACGCCTGCATCAGAAGTTTCTTATCCCACGCAAGGAAGAACTCAGAAAGTTCATGATACATAACCGCATCGGCATAAGGAGGATCGGTAATCCAAAAATCACAATCTATATTTACATCTCTTGCATCACTCGGAGCAATCACATAGTCAGCATCTGCAATGTATGATATTCCGTCAAAATTTAAGAAGTAAACACCTTTTAGGAGAGATAATCCTCGCACGCCATGATTCCACATCGTGTTAAATGCCTGATTATAAAAAGTTTGTGCCATAGATTCTCTTGCCTGCCCAACTCCCCAACTGCACAACGAACTATTCCAGTTACAACATCTGTTTAGACCCAATGTTGACACAGCAAGCTCCATATCACTCTCCGCCAACTCAAAAGCTGCTTTTTGAAGCAATCCATGTAGAAGAAGCTGGCGCGGGTTAAACAGCTGATGCCAATATTTCCAACCACGATTTCGAATAACTTCAATCGTTTTTTCACCCAGTTCAACCGCTGTAGATGGGATAAATCCTTGTTTCTGCCATTCAGCAAAGTATATATTCATGTAATCAATTATTTTGTTCTCGTTAGAAATCTCTCTTTCACCCGGAGCTCTATAATACCGTTCACCAGTATTTTTCACATATCGCACTGCATACAGACGTTCTTGAAAAATATCATCTTTTTGGGCAACAAACTCTCCTTTTCCCCAAGTACGAAGTCCCCATTCAGAATTTCCCAATTCATCCACAGTATCATGGCGAATCGCTGAAATCGGCGTTTTCATTCCGCAGTGCGGACAAATCAAATGTCCATTAACTACTGTTGCAGAATTTTTCGCTTCTTTCATCTTGACTGATGAAACACCCATAGATATTTTGAAATTATAAGAAGCAGCCTGCGTGTCTTCTTCCAAAGTTACAACACTTTTCGAACCAACACCCAAAACCCAACTCGGAGACATCGGGACACGATACCCACATTCAGGACATATTGTTTCCATGCAATACAAATACGCGTCTGCACGGTCGCCTATCTCATTACTTTCTATACCAAATTCAGAAATTTGTCTATCAACATGCTCATAGACTTTTTTTTGAAATTCCAGCAATTCCTTGCGTTTCTCATTATCTATATTAAGAAGTCCCAAGGAAACTTTTGAAAGCAAGCTCGCCACAGGATTCAAATCGCTTCCATAAGTACTACATCCAATTCTTGCTGCCTCAAAGGGTATAGAGCCACCACCACAGAAACAATCGCCTACTATTACATTATGACCATACATTCGCATAGAAAGCTGGGAAATCAATTCCTGCAAAGAATTAGCAGAAGTCCCTAAGTGATGGTTGATTTCATTCCATGTCTGTTGATCAGTAACTTCCACATGCTCGGGGCGTTTGCACATAGCAATTTTTTCATCATATCCAAGCGTCTTAAAGACCGCCATCTCAATTTCGTTCTTCGGAGCACCTCTGTCCAGCTTGAGTTTCGCACCGGTCAAATCGAAACAGCTACGATATTTCGCCAGCTTCTTATTTGCACAAATACGTTCATACAGTTCAGCAGCTGAAAACCTTTTTTCTTTTCTGCTCTCCAATCCCTTTTCATCCATGCTCAGCAGCTTCAGAAATATCTCTGTATCCTTCTTTGGGTTATCACTTGCTGGCATAAGACAACCAAGAATTGCCGCACGAACCAGTATCAACGGCTTACGTCCCCACCATTTGCCAAGCCCAGTTAATGTCTGACTTTGAACAGCTTTTCTTTCTTTATAGCTTTCCTTGCTTATTTTCGAGACAGGAAATTGCGTCTCTATAAAAGATAACGATTGATCCACTATTTATCTCCTTCCATTAAATCCATCAAACTCAGCTGACGATATGGTCTATCATCTACAGGGTTTTCACAAAGGGCATACCTCAGAGCTACACGCCAGCCACGTTTGCTGTCGTTGATTGAGCCTGTGCTAGCATTGGTGATAGTATAAAGCCACCACCGCTCCTCTGGTTGCAAGCCCAGCCAATTGCGAAGTGCCGTGGGAATACCAGAAGGGTCATTATTCTCAATGGCCCACAACAGCACCATCAGCTCTTTTCCAAAACGCTTTTCCAACGGAACTCCACCGTTGACGAATTTACCCACCGGCAATTTATCCTGTTTTAACCGTCCATTGAATTCATTTGTCACAGTGTCAACAAGCATCTTCCATTTATGTCTGGATAATTCCATTTTCAAGATATCCTTGCGTTGTATTTTTTGCTCGCCTTCATCGTCCCAATGGAAGCGTTCATAAACAGAAACTCTATCATCCATGGCCTGTGCTGACGGAATCACGACATAGAAGTGGTTTTCTGATTCGATGGGATTAAAACCAAATCCTATGTAATCTTTTCTCACTGAATGATTTCTCCTTCCTTGCGCACTCTATCCAAATCCATCTTCATACGATTTGCCCAATCAATAAAATCTGTTCCCTTGATGAACATCATTTCCTTGTACTCAAAGGTCACAACCGATTCGCGATTTTTGAAGTTGGTCTCACGAATCAAGTCAATGATGCTCTGCAAATCTCCTGGGAGATAATGAATATTGGCCGTGTACTCAATATAATTATCTTCATTGCTCTTTTCATAGATATATGCACTTCCACCTTTCAAGTACAGATTTGCAATCTTTGAAAGAGCCTCCATTTCTCTATAGGCACTCTCGGTATCTTCAAACTTGCGCATCTTGTGCCAGCGAAGAAGAACGGTTTTATTTTCGTCAATTTTCTTTTGCGTTGTGGCACCGCCGGATGTTTCCACCGCAATATCCTTGGTGTCAATCAACTGACCATTATAGAATATCGCCGTGCGGACAAATTTGCAGTCCTTCGGCAGGAGAATCTCACCATTATAGATGCCGCCATTTTCCTTCGGTTCGCTACCATCGGTGGTATAGCGCACCTCATATTTATTGTTAGTAGCAAGCTCCATCACGCGACCATTTGGTGTTGTTCGCTGAGCATACTTGAGCGGTGCTTTTCCTACAAATTCCACAACAGGTCCAGTCTTGCGTTCACCAGTCGGATCAATACATATGAATCGGAGACTAGGCTCCTTCGTGACAAATACGTTATCGCTCACTTCATTGGATGCAGCCGTAGGATCGGCACCGATGTCATAGTAAACACGACCGCCCACGCCATGCACACGAAGAGTAAATTCCTGCTTAGCTTCGTCATAGGCTGTCTGCGAAACAGTCACGCTGGCCGGATCTTTTTCAAAAGGACCCTTTACCAGATAGCCGCCGATTTCTCTCCATTTATCTTTCTTCAAGCAATCCGCGCGAAGACTGTTCAGCTGATCAGGATGATACCACTGCCAAGAGGGTTCCGTAGCAGCACGACCTGTGATCTGGCTGTACATCATTTCTTTCGTCGTAAACAGACGTGCTTCACATTTCTTGCGAAGAGTTTCCATAAAGGCATCTTCTTTCGAGAAAGGTTCATACTTCATTGCATCTTTCAAAACAGCGATAATCTGCTCCTCACCGTCAAACTTATTGCCCTTGAACTCCAGTTTGAAATCTGAAGAGATAATGCCATTTTTTATCGGATAGTACAGGGTAATAAATGTCTCGCGTATGGTAGAAAGCAGCGCCTGCAAAGCCTTGTCATTCTGGACTTCTGCCTCTCGATACTGCTGATCAGTAGCAGAAATACCTTCGTTCTTCATAGATTCCAGAATAGACTGGATAGCTTTCAGCTTCTTACTGTTGACATAGAGCTTCTCCATAACACTTCTGTCACCAGAGAGGAACATCACCCTGTTTTTATAAGAAGTATTCTGATAAAACGCTTCCAGATCTGGATGCAGTTTATTACCTGGATACGGTTCAAAAATCACGAGAGATATCTTATT
>OLYB01000474.1_pt1 | contig 38829 bp, 66 predicted proteins | sample 1674481 | NCBI WGS metagenome assembly OLYB01 (sample SAMEA103958167, study PRJEB25191) | human gut metagenome
ATATAGTCGTCGATCAGACGGCGGCGGCCTGCCGGGTCGGAAAATTCATCGGCCAGCGCGTCCACCTTCACAATGACGCTCGGCTTCCACTTGTCGCTCATGAACCCCTTCTTTGTCGCCTGCTCCTGCCGGAGCGAGTTCACCACATCAAGAAGGCTCATCCGGAGCCCGAGCCCCTGCCACGGGTGGTCTGGGTCGACCCAACGCCGGAACTGCAAGACCGTCTCGGGGTCATATTGCTGGCCGCGCCAGCGGATGTATACCGTCTGGCCTTCGTCCGGGCTTATCGCCTGCGCGCCCGGCATGGGGACTAAATCCCGAAGCAGCCCGTCCCGCGTGACCGGCAGGAAGAAAGCTGTGCCGCTGGCGCTCGTGAGCATCGCCCAGACGATGGCAGAAATCAAATCCTTGCGCGTGCCGAAGCTCCATGGCGAAATATCCATAAACCGGGAAAGCGCGTTCCGCACGCGCACATCGCCGTCCGGCGTGTTCTGCATGAGCTGGATGGTCGCGTTCGACACGATGTCGGCCAGCCCGCCGATCGCGGCCAGCACGTCCGGACTGTCCGCAAGCCTGCAATAGCCCGGCACGCCCAGCGTGTCCTGATCGACCGCGCCGATCACGAATTTTCGCAGCGCGTCGTCCTGCGCGGATCTGCGCTGCACTTTTACTTTCAAGTGGCATCACCGTCCTCTCCTAAATCTCGGATAATTTGCAGCTCGCGTTCAGACAGTTCCCAAGTATGCGCCGCAGCCCTCTCCGCCGCAGCCCTCTCCGCCGCAGCCCTCTCCGCCGCAGCCCTCTCCGAAAGAAGGAGGCCACCGCCAAAGATGGCCTTCCTGTTAAGCCGCTGTGAGTCGAGCGCGCCGATTGCTGTGCAGTCGCTCCGGCGGACGGTCATGGCTACGCCATAATGCGCGTATTTTTGCAGCATAGCAGCCGTGAGAACGTGCATCGGGTAAGCGTATTTCGGCAAGGTCTTTGCCGTTTCTGCTTTGATCTGGCGCATAGCGGCGGCAATTGCCTCGCGAAGATCCGGCGCGGTCTCTGCCACAATGTCTTTGTCAAGGTTTGTCACAAATGCCGTCCGGACGACTGCGCCGTTCTCATAGGTAATATCTGCGTCGCAAATGATGTGGTTCATCCGAGTTGCGACGGTTCGCCCGCCAAAAGCTGTGAGACTCGGAGCAAATAAGAAATATGGGATGTCTTTGGCAAGATAGAATTTGCAAATTTCCGACAAGATCGAGAACGGCGGGTTGTCCAGAACGAGACAGCCTTCCGGGTAATCGTAATTTACGAAGTCGCCGCCTGGGAAAAAGGGACGAACGATGCAAGCCGGGTCGATGTCGTACCGATCGCACACCCAATCCCGAATAGCTGCATACACAAGCGGCGGCGTATAGCAATCATCCGTGGTTTTTTTCGGCTCGAATTTTGCAACAAAGCTGTTGTATTCCGGGTTATCGTCAAACAAGCAGGCCTGCTCAAGCGCCACTATTTTCACCGCCTTTCTCTCTTGCTTCATACCAGCCTGCGCCCTTGGCGCTGGCGGTCAGGTCCTCCAGATATGCGCAGGCGGCAAAGACAGAGCAGTCAAAGACGTCAATGCGCAGGTTTGGAGCGATTTTTTCATACATCACCATGTCGTCGGCCTTTTCAATGCCGGCAACATTCTGCACGCAGTACTCATAGGGCTCAGCGTGCAGGTAATAGAGCGTGCCCTGCTTGGCACTTTTCTCCAAGTACCGGAAGCCCTCGGATTTGAGCGTGAAGCGCTGAATCTGCGCCTTGATGGGGAAGCGCTCCTTCTGCATCTCGACAAAATACTCGCGGCAGAACTTCGGGTCGTGCCCGACGCGGCGGATTTTGAAGCCCTCGGCGCGCCGCTTTTTGAACCAGCGGACAACGTCCGAGTGGTTCGTCACCTTGTCGTTCGTCATGTCCAGCCAGCCGTCTTCCATCCAGCCGAACAGCGGAATCTGATCCTGCGTCGCCTTGACCATCGCGACCGGCCGCGGGAACCAGCAATGCGGGATAATGATGTCCACGCCCTTGTAGTGCCCGAAGAGGCAGCAGGCCGTCAGGTCGTGCATCTTGGACAGGTCAGCGCCGCCGTACCAGCGGATGGGAAGCTTCGCGAGCTCTTCGATTGTCCAGTTATACTTTTCGTCGGACTTTCGGAACTCCTGAATATCGAACCACGCCTTGACGGCGTTCGTCGTGACGTTGAGCGACTTGTTGAGAAATTCCGGCCGGAGCATCGGGTTTTCGGCGGCGATGGCCGCGTCGTTGATCATGTCCTGCGGGCGGATGGAGTAGCCCCAGCCGGGGCTTGCCGCCTTCAATACAGCCGGGTCGAGAAGATCGACATCGCCGTTTTCCTTCGTCGGCGCGGAGCACAGAAAGCAGAAGATCGTGTCTGCGTAGTCGCCGGTCACGGTGCCGCGAAGGATCTTCCGGCAGAGCTCCAGATGGCCGAGCAGGAAGCCGCGCGCGTTGGGGCCGTTGGACGAGATGATGATTACGAGCTTGTTCGTGTAAGCCTTCGTCGCGTCTTTCAAAATCTGATACTGCTGCGGGCTTTTGTAGGTGTGCGCTTCGTCGGCAATAACGATGTTGCAGTTGAAGGAGTCCTGCTTGTCGGGGTTGGCTGCCAGGGCGTTGATGGAGATCATACCGTCGCCGACGTCTCCGGAGATCGATCGTTCCATGTTGTTGTCGATGATCCGAAGACCCGTTTCCGGCTCGTCCTTCACGGTCACGCCGAGGCGCGCGCAGTTGTATTTCAGGAAATCGAAGCCTTCGAGCGCCTGCTTGAGCGCGCCGCCGACCTCGTACACCTTTGAGCCGGACGCCCTCTCGTAGAGTGCCAGGGCAAAGGCCAGGGCGGCCGCAAACGTCGTTTTGACATTCTTTCGGGGGATAAAGTCCACAGCTTCTTTAAAGCGGCGGATCTTCGTGCCTGGGAGGTAGAACCCCATGATGTTGTAGACAATGAACTTGTGGTACGGCAGGAGCAGGAACGGTGTGCCGCGAAGCGGCGTCGCGTCCAGAAACTCGCCCTGCTGGTGGCAGATCAGCGTCTCGATGATGGCGATAATCTCGTTGGCAGGCTCTGCCCGGAACTCCCACTTGCCGGTGTCCAAGTCTGACACGTACCGGCGGCACGCGAGCACTGCGTCCTCGCAGAGCCCTGCTTCTCCGGAGAGGACCGACTCGACAAAGCGGTCGACCTCGCGGGCATACTGCGCGCCGTGTTGTTCGGCGTGGCTTTTCGCCTCAGAGAGCAGCTGCTCGAGTTTGCTCGTGCCGCCCATCGGGACGCTCTTGGCTCTTGCCTTGTTGAGACCCGTAGGTGTGAGACCGAGCTGGTTGCGAAGTCCCTGCACCGTCGCGCGCAGGTCCTCGACCGCCGTCCAGTACGGGCTCTTGGCCGTGTACTCCGCGCCGGTCTTGTTGACCATCGTGCAGATCCGCTGTCCGCCTTGCTTCTTCCACTCCTTCTCGGCGCGGGAGAGCTCACGCTCGGTCTTCGCCAGTTGCTTGATCGTCGGCTCAAATATAGCGTTGTACGTGCCGACAAGCTGCATGTCCTGCCGGATCATGTCTTCCCGCGCCATGTGGGTAACTTCCTTTCTCTGAGACTCTGCCAGACGCAGCGCATAAACGCTGCGCCCAGTCAAAAAAGGAGGATGAATGACTCCGGGCACCGGCGGTGGTTCCCAATGCCGCCGAGCTGAACTGCGCCCGGCAGAGCCTCAGATGGTTTGAGTCTTTGCGCGCCCGCGTCGTTTGCGCCCGCGCCGCGCGATTCGAGATTTTCGCGCGTGTGCGCGCCTGGCGGTCTCGTCTGAACCCCCTCCCGCGGTTTTCCCGCCGTCGGAAAGAGTGCCCCACTCCGGTGCCCTTGTCAGAACGGCGGCGGCGCGTTTCGAGGGGGGGATACCCGCCGCTGCCAAGCGAGACCGCGCTCGGTCAGCTTTCCGGTCGCGCGGTCGTGAAAGATGTTGTGCGCGTCAGCGCTCACCGCGATGAGATTCCAGCGGCAGAAGCGCCAGCCCGGGAAATCCTCGACTGGGTAGACGTGGTGGGCAACGGTTGCAGGCTCGCGCCTGCCGTAACGCAGCGCCTCCTGGCACAGCGGCTGCTCGCGAAGGACGCGAGCGCGTAAGTGTTTCCAACGTTTGCTTGTGTAATCCATGGCAAATAAAAAATGCCGAGCCTCCCGGTATGGGAGACTCGGCATCTTGCCGTCCGGCTATCATCTCGGATGTAAAACAAAAACGCCGATCGACTCCCACACTGTGAGATATCAATCGGCGCTGACTCTGGCTCTGGCCTGACGGCACTGGCTCTGGTTCTGGCTCATATTCACGATCGTTTCGCGCCTGCAATGCTTGCAGTACAGAGGGAAATCAACAAGCGCGGTCGTCGGTAAAATCTTGACCTGCGTCGCGTGCCCGCATTTCGGACAAACGATCTTGTTTCCCTGTAAATCAAGTTTAGCACAAGGCTGTCCGGTATGCAACTGTTTTTGCAAAAAAAGTTCGCTCCTCTCGTAAGATATAGTAAAGACCCAAGTTATTAAAGGCTCACGCCTTTCGCTTTTCCCTGTTTCGCCAGGGAAGTTTGTAGTCCACATAATAATAGCTGCCGAACTTGTTTTCCTTCGCCTCGGGCTCTACGTCAAAGGCCTCTTTCGGTGGCACAGGCCGGTAGTTGTCCGGGACTTTTTCGACAGTGATGCGTGGTTTTTCAAGGTTCCGTGATGGCGTCCACAATCGGTCGCCCACATACTCCCGTCCGTGCTGCATCGGCTCCTTAGTCAGATACTTCGCCAAGCCAACAAAGCCGAGCTTGCCGACGGGCTCCCAGTTGATATCTCCATCCGGCCAGAGCTTGCGGAGCACTTCCGTCTCGCCGGGATAGTGATTGAGGATGATGTGGTGGTGCAGACGCTTGTCCCCGTGCCGGCCTTCGGTGGTGTACAGATATTTGTAAGGTCGGCCGAAGGCTTTGCGGCTCTCGCGCAGCTGGCGGTTAAAAAGCTTCACCCGCTTCTGTGCGGCGAAGGTGTTTGGCGGCTTGTGTTCCTCGTCGTAGGTGAGCGTCAGCAGCCAATCTGAATACGTGAAGTTCGCGGCGATCAGAAACGCAAGCCGCTCGTAGGCGTGCCGGATGTTGAGCTTTTCGCGGATGGTTGTCTGCGGCAGGCTCTTCGGCGCTCTGCCTCGTCGTTTGGCAAGTGGCTCTGTGAAGACGCATTCGCGGCACAGGACGGATGTTTTCATTGAGACAAGGTAGCTCATGCGTCACCGCCTTCTTGCATATGCTTGAGTTCCAGCTCCATAACAATCCGCTGCCCGTTCTCGGATTCTGCCAGCGCGGCGGACAGGATCTCAGCAACCGTCAGTCGCCCGGTTTGGTTCCGGCCTCGGTCTACCTCCTGAAACACAATGAGATCGCCGTGCCTGATCTGCTCAAGACTTGGCAAAGGCAGGCAAACATACCGCAAATAATTTACTTTCTGCATTTTACGAAACAGTTCTTCCTTTGCAAATTTCTGATAAACCATATAGCCTCCTTATCATGTTATCGTCGGGGCCCGGAGCCCGGGCCCCTTATATCCTCCCGGCGTTCCCCGCGCAGCCCGTCATGGCAGCAGGCCGCGCCACAAGTCCAGATCATTTTTTCTTGCGCCGGGGTGATACCTTCTTGTAATTGAATTCTCTGATATGCGGGTTGCGCTCGCGGAACGGGACAAAGTGCGCGCCGCAGGCCTTGCGCAAGATCGCGTCCAGCCGTTCTTGCAGCCAGTCTGCCTCCGGACCGCAGCCGTATGCGCCGTCAAATTCCGCGTCCAACTCGGACACGCGGCACGCCAGACGGTAAAGCCGCTCTTCGCCGAAGCCCTCCTGCGCGAGCGCCGCGAGGAACATGTCGGAGACTTTCTGCATACCCGCCTCCACGCCGATCTCCATCGCCGCCCGCCCCACGGCGTCCAGCTGATCAATGTATTTCATCTAACGCCCTCGCAAGGTCGGCCATTGCAACACTCATCGCATTAAAGGCCGATGCTGCCGTATTGATAGCCAACGAGGTTCGCGCGAGTGTATACACAAAATCGCGATTTCTGGCAATGCAGTTTGCTCCATTACGCGACATGCCGAGCCTGCCCATGTAGAGTTTTACAAATCGTTTTCGCGTCATCGGTATTCCTCCTGATCTTTAGGCGGGATCATTGTCCAGCCCCGATCGCGCAGCGTTTTAACAGTCTTGCCGGTTGTGTAAGCAGCCCCAATGATAAAAAAGATAAGGGAATCCGCCAGAAGCAGCAGCACGACCAACACAATTACGAGCACACTCACGTCCGCACACCTCCATCCATCTTCGCCCCGCAGTTGGGGCAATAGTTCCTGCTCCAAAGTGCATCCTTTTTGAAAGCGCACCGGCAGTTCGTGCAGACGATTGCTGCCTTCGGGTATCGAATAGTCTCGCAACGCTGCGCGTCGTATTCGCACCAGTCTGCTTCTTCCCACCGTGCAAACACCACCTCCGCAACGTCGGCGGCGGGCACGAGGTTTTTGTCATTCAGCACACGTCGTACAAAAGCCTTGTACTTTTCCGGCAGGTTCCCGCCGCAAAGCTCAAATTCAACCTTGCCACGTCGGACATAATCAGCCATCGTCGTCACCTCCTATCATTCTTCTGCGTCTGGCCACATAAGCGCCTGTACCAGCGATCCCCGGCAGTTCAGGCAGAGCCAGTACTCGCTGTATTCTGCCTGCAAAATTCCATCACGGTATAGTGCTTTTGGTAGTTTGAGCTTTACGACGCGCCCGACGTTGTGACAGGCGGCGCACGTGCAGGTGCTGGTCTCAGTCACCTTTGCCCGGAACTCCACTTCGCGCCGGATATAATCAGTCATCATTTACCCTCCGGTTCCACGCAGCTGCGATTTCCATCCTTGTCACAACGGGATTTGTGGCGATAAACGCCCCTCCGCACTGTTTACACTTTATCGTACAGGTTGTGCCCAAAAACGCTGCCTCTCCGCCGCAAAACGGGCACGGTTTCAGTTCAGCCATCGTCCCGCACCTCCACGCCAGCCTCGTCCAGCAGGTCAGAAAGATCGGTGTCCACGCTGCTGCAAAATGTGGAAACGAACTTCTTATTGGCCAACCTCTTGACAGCTTCGCGCTCAATGTATTCAGCCATTGTCAGAAGTCCTCATCACATACGCCACGCAGTTCTCCGGGTCATTCCCACAAAGACATGGCGCATATACGCATGAATCACAAATTGTAAACATCTTAGTCAGTGTCATTGTCCGGCCCTCCTGTTCCATTCTTCGATTGCTTTTTCTTTGCTGGGCAGCCCAGATACTTTCATCTTCTTTGTAGCGTTTCAATTCAGCCATCCTTTTTTCCCTCCTCTACACGCGAATTAAGCCATTCTTTGATTTGCATCGCGCACGAACAGCAAAGCTCAATATCAGGTGATTCTTCATGGAACGCGCTTCGCACGTTTACATACGTCGCAGAACTCACGGGGTTTATCTCCGCCCCGCAGCGGTCACATACTCGTTTCGTTGCCATCCTTCTTGCCCTCCATTTCCTGCAAAGCCTTCTCGGCTTCTTCGCGGCTCAAAAATACGGTCTTGCCAAAATTTCTAATAGCGGTTGGGAGCGCTGCCCTATCACTACTTTCGTAACTATTGTAGAAAAATGGCGCTGCAATTTCTTTTACAACTCGTTTTTCAATGCCAAACCTAGTCACGGCATACAGTGTATCTCCTTTTTTGGCAGGTAGAACAATAACTCGCCCGTCCTTGTCGGCTTTCATCAGCTCCACCATTCGTGAGATGGAGTAATCACAGCCGGAAAGCGTTTCCTCGATTTCACGAGCCTCTGCGCACGCCTGCGGGGATAATCCAGCATCTTCGTAAGCCTTTAGCCGCTCCCACACCTGCTTCTGCGTGCAGGTGCCGCTCTGCCGGCACGCCGAGTCTCGGCACTGCGCAAGGTCACAAAAGTTTCCTTCAAATGTTAGTCGTTCCATGTCTCATACTCCTTCCCGACGTATTCACAATATGCTTTCTCAAGGCGCGCGCCTGCGCTGTCCTTCGCGTCCGGCAGGAAAACAACCGCGTCCGCCACGTCGATCATCGCCATACAAATGCGCATATAGTCCGCAGCCTCCATCCCCTCCGGCAGCTCCGCCGGATTCAGCACGATGTTCCCACACATCCGCAACCCCACTGCCGCCCTTTGAAATTTCGCCTGACACCCCTGATCGCCCGTGATTTTACCGGCGATGTAAATCTTCATGCTTTTCCATCCTTTCCCGGCAGCGGCACCATATGGCATTTATCTGCCGCAAATTCTGCGACATAGAGCAGCGCAGTGCAGGCAAGCAGGATGTCGGCCATGAGCTCTTGCGCATCTTGCGCTCCAAGCCCATCAAAATTTTTCTTCCGCAGATACTCTGCGTACATAGCGCCAAGCTTTTGGATATTCTCCGCGGCTTCCTGGTACCGTTCTTTCGGCACCGTATACCCAAATCCTACCTTTTTGATTTTGCTCATGCCTTTTCTCCTCCCTCCGGCTCTTCCGGCAATCCGCGCCATTCCCAGTGGTCGCCTCCGCACCCGTAACAACGGCATTTTTCCTCACATCTATCGCACCAGTGCGCAACGTCTGTCCCGGGCTTGACGCATACCGCACAATTTTTGCACGTATCGCAATCTTTTCCATTTTTAGCAATCTCGAGCAGCGCGTCCCTCTCGGCTTCGGCCTTTTCCCGCTGAGCGTTCAGCTCTTTTACCATCTCCCGCAGGTACGTGACTCTTGCATTCAGCAAACGCTTCGCCGGTTTCGAGGCCGAAACGTTGCGCAGCGCCCGGTTCTCGGCGGTAAAATGCTCAAGCTGAGTCGCAGCCTCGCGCAGGATCTGACAACCGCGGACGCTGCAATTGTGCTCGTACCCGCAGCCGAAGCAGGCAAGGGAGCCGGTCTCAACGCGAAGGCGCGCCAGCGCTTCCAGAAGATCATTTGTCGTCATCGCCGAACACCTCCACGATTGTTTTCCCGCAGAACTTCCACTCCGGGCAGGGGCAGCATAGGTCGCCTTTTTTGCACGATGCGCCCCAGGCGCACGTCCGGCAGATTTCCGGGACGTAGGTAAGCGCTGCGTCGCGCTCTTTTTCAAGTTTCTCGGCCTTGCGAATGCTAAACAGCGTCAGCGTCACGCGCAAAATGGCGTACACGCACACCGCGCGGAGGGCAAACTCGACGGCGATGACGATGGCGGAAACGGTATTGCTATTCATCCGCGCCGCCTCCTTTCCGGAGCTCAAAAAGGTTCGAGAAGCCGCAGCCGATTGCCCGGCAGAGCTTCTTCGCGGTCTTGATCTGGCACGGCTCGCCGCGGAAGACGCGCGAAACGGTCGGCTGGCTCAGACGGGCGGCAGCTGCGATCTGCGCCGCACTGGTGGCCCGCAGCACGTCATATGCTGCGCCGGGCTTTGCGATGATTTTACTCATGGTCTACCTCCTCACATTCTTCCTGCCGGACGATCGTCCGGTGCTTTTCGTCGAGCGTCACAATGTAAGTTGCGCGAATGCCGTCGCAGCACTGGCGCTTTTGTGCTTTGTAGATCTTCCCAGGCTTGAGCTGGAATTCCGGGAAGACCGGCAGCGGCTTCGGTACGCGGATGCGGACCGGGACGGCCTCCTTCTTGCGGTACTGCGCCGGGACGTAATTTTCATTTTTCGCCCGCAGGTAGCACTCCCGGCAGCAGTAGACCTGATTGCCCTTGTACGTTGCGAACAGATTGCCGCAGCCGGGACATTGCCGGAACAGCTGCCTGCTCATATAGAGCCCTCCTCTTCCGGCGGCAAAGGCAGCCAGCGCAGAACGTGCGGTCCGTTGTCCGTCAAAAGTCCGGCGTCATATACACAAAGCTCGCCGCCTAAGGCCGTGTCGACATCGTAGTTTTTTCGTCCCTCGATATCCAGCAGCAGCAACACCTGCCCGTCCGGGTAGTCGGTATCCGTGCGCCATAAAAGCGTGTCAGGCTTGGACCCCGGCGAAAGTTCGTCCGTCAGCCCCAGCAGATAGTCCGCCGAGCACTTGAGCTTTTCGCAGAGCTCGGGCACGTGCTTCGCGTCCGGGTCGAGGACGTCCGTTCCGTAAAAATAATCGTCGCCGAAGTCCCCGTTTGCGTAAGCGCGGATTTTCTCGACGGTCTTATCCGCAGAATAATTCGCAAAAGCGAGTTTTACATCGTCCGCGAGACCGGCCGCGTCGATGGCTTTCACGAGCCGCACCGCCTTGAGCTGGATGGCAACCCGGTAAACGCGCTGTTGATTTTCCTTCGCGGTTTCCTCTTCCCGTTTCTCGTCGGCGTTTTTGTCGGTTCGATACTGTTTGGCGCGTGCGCACATCTGGTCGCAGACGGGATGGCAGCCGCGCGCTTTCGCGCCATACTTGCAGTCCATGCAGCACAACTCACCTTTGCACTGCGGCGTCCAAGAGCCGCACGTCGCGTCATGCCGAAGCGTCGCGTCGTCTCTGGAACTCGGACAAAGCTTCCTGTCGGGGCAGTGCAGGAGCATGCTCGGGCGCCACTTTGCGCCGCTCTTTGCGAGACCCCGCACCTGCTCGATTCCGGCAGATGTGGGGAACTCCTTCGTCCGGGCAAACGCGTCACGAAGGCGCATCTGCAAGGCGATCTCGCACCGCGCAAGCTCCAACGCTGTCGCGTCCGGGAGTTTGCCTGCTGCCCACTGCGCCTTGAAATCCTGAATCAGGTTTTCTTCGATCATGTGGAGGTTCGCGAGCTTTGTCTTGCTGACGTTGCAGGCTTCCGCGACATGATCGCGCATCCTGCCGGGGAACTCCACGCCCTGCTCCTTGAGGTCGTAGAGAAGCCGCTCGACGCGCTGCGCCGCCTGGCTGATCTCCGCGCTTGTCAGCACGCGTGCGGTGGAGTTTGCCATGATGAGTTCCAGCTCCTCCATGGCTGCGCTCTTCGGGCTCCGGACGAAAACCGGCACTTTGCGAAGATCCGCGCGTCCTTCCGCAACCAGCGCCCGGACGGCTGCCGTGCGCCGGTGGCCGGAAATAAGGCGGTACTTGCCGTCCTCCGCCGGTGTGACCGTCGGCGGGTCCATAATGCCGGACAGCGCAATGGAGTTTTTAAGGTCTTCGAGTTTATCTTCGTCGACCGCGTAAAAGTTCGCTTCGTTGCTGACAAGATCGTCAATGTCGACCGTGTGAAGCTCCCGACCGGTGTCAGACTTGGACACCGCCTGTACCTGCTGGGCAAAAATACTCGAAACATCAAATGCCATCACCAAAGCCCCCCCTCAGAACTTCATCCATCGTCACGGGCGGCTGGATGTACTCTTGCACAAAGGCCCGGTAGTCATAGCCTGCCGCCGAACGCGGCGAGTAGACCGTGATGGGCTTGCGCTCAAAGGTCATTTCGTCGATCTTGTCGGTGCGGCGGATGTGCTGCTCAAAGACCGGCAGAATGCCGCACTCCCGGAGACTTCCCTCCGCTTCCAACACGACCGGCGTGTTGCGCCACATGGTGATAAGCGCCCCGGCGATCTTGAGTGCGGGGTTGATCTTGTGCATGTTGTCAATCTGGCGTGAGACGTTGGCCAAACCGCGCAGGCTGAACGCGTCGAGCTTGATCGGTATGATGACCTCGTCGGAGGCCAGAAGCGCCGCAGCGCTTGCCGCGTTAAAGGCCGGCGGGCAGTCAAAGACCACATAGTCATACGCATCGTCCTCGCGAAGCACATCGCACAGGTCTTTCAGGCAGCTGCCGTTGACGCGGCTTCCGATGGCCGAGAGGTCTAAGTCCATCAGCGCGTCAGACGCGGGCAGCACGTCCACGTTGTACGGCGTCCCGGAGATATTTTCGGGATAATACGGCTCTGCCGTCCCCAGCAGATAGTCAGCCACGCCCGGAAGCTGCTGCCCGGCAAGACCGTAAAATTCGGTGGCGTTGCACTGGCTGTCGCAGTCAGCAAGCAGCACGCGCTTTTTGTGGTCGGCGGCCAAAATATAGGCCATATTCACGGCGGTCACGGTCTTCCCGACGCCGCCTTTCAGGTTTAAAATCGATATTGCCTTCATGGTGTTTCCTTTCACTGTTTATCTTTTTTGCAAATTGACCGCAGCCATTAGCAATTTGCGAAGCGCGTCCGGCTTTCGCATGGCGAGGTCGGCTATTGCGTGTCGCTCGTCAGGGGGGAGCGTATGAAAAAATTCGGCGGCGGCGGGGGGCACCCATAACGGCGCTGCCGGATGGGCGGGGCATCCGAGAAGAAAATCGCACGAGACATCAAAAAATCTCGCCAGCGCCACGATGACATCTTTGTCGGGGGCACGTGTGCCTCGCTCGTAGTTCCCGAGCGCCGATTGGGATATCCCGATTTTCTCAGCAAGCGCCGCTTGAGATAGGCCATGGCGCTTACGGAGCGTTTCCACTTCATACCATTTCATGGGTTGTCCTCCTTTAGTCCGGCAGTTTGAACTGCTCGGGAATATCGTCGTTGCACGGCTGCCAACGCTTGTCCTGCGGAGGAAGCGGCGCTTGCGCGGCAGATTTGCGGAAGGTCTGCGTCTGACCGTCGAAGGTCAGCATCAGCGCGATGTTCGCCTCACCCTCCTTGTTTTTCGCGATGTTCAGGATACGGCGGCTGCGGCTGTTGTCCGGCTCTTCACGGTAGAGAAGCATAACGACGTCCGCGTCCTGCTCGATCTGACCGGACGAGCGCAGCGCCGAGAGCGTCGGGGGCGGGATTTTGCCCGCCTTTGTTTTCTCCGGGCGCGAGAGCTGGGAGAGCGCGATGACGGGCGTGCCGGTCTGCCGTCCGAACTGCTGGAGATCGCTCGAAATTTTCGAGACGACCTGAAACTGGTCGGCGCTCGCGCGGCCTGTGATGTCCGACTTGATCTTTTGCAGGTAGTCGATGAAGATCACGTCGTAGCGCTTGGACAGGCTGTGCGCCCGGATGTCCTGGACGGTCATGCCCGACGCCTCCACCAGTTCCAGTTTCACCGCGCCGAGCCTTGCGGAGACTGCCGCGACCGCGTCCCAGTCGTTTCCGTTCATCGCGTTCAGTTTGAGCTTCGGAAGCCCGACCTGCGCGGTCATCGCGACAATGCGGTCAAAGAGTTTGTCTGCGTCCGTCTCGTAGCTGTAAAACCCGACGCGCTGCGTCTTTGCCATCCGGACGGCAAGCGTCAGTGCCAAGCTCGTCTTGCCGTCTGACGGGTAGCCGCCGATGACGATCATGTCCCCGCGGCCGGCGTAGACGTTGTCGTTGATGTCGTCCATGCCGAAGTCCAGGTACACCGGCTTCGCGTCTGGGTCGTGTCGGACGTAGAACTTACTGAGCGCGTCCTCCATGCCGACCACACGAAGGCCGGGGCGCTCGACCGACAGGGCGTTCGCTTCGCTCATGAGCGCTCGCAGCGCATCCTCGTCCTCTGCCTCCAGCATCCGCTGCGCGACGTCCTGCAAGCGGTGAATTCTCGCCTCCTGCTTGAGAATGGCGACGTAGCTCTTGACGTTCGCGCTCGTCGGCGTGATCTCGATCAGCTCCATGAGGAGCCTGTCATACTTTCCGCCGAGCCTTGCGTTGACGGTCACGGGGTCGCACGCCGCGCCGCTTGCAAACTGTGCCCGGAAGGCAAGAAAGATCTGCCGGTAAGCGCCGGTTGTGAAGTCGTCCGGGGTCACGTCCTGAAGCACAAGCCCGACCGTCTTTTCATCGATCAGCATCGAACCGAGGACCGCCTGCTGCGCTTCCAGCAGCTTCTTTTCGTCGCTCACAGAAACCGCACCCCCTGTGTGTCAACCTCGCGCTTCGGCGGCTGCGGGTACTCGTCGTCCTTGAGCCGGTACACGCTCAGCCACTGATGCTCGGTCGAATTGTTGAGCATCCGCGCCATGCACGCCGCATCTCCGGCAGACAGGCTTTGCAGCTTGTTCCAGAGCATGGTGGCTGACCGCTCGGACTGAATGGGTTTCTTGAGCTCAGCGCGCATCATGAGAAACGACTGCATCGCGGAGACGACCTCGAAACCAAGCGGCTCGCACCGTTCCAGAAGCGAAGCGCCGACAGACATTTCTTTTATATTTCTTTTTTTCTTTTCTTTTTTCTTTCCATCTATATATAATGACTCGGATTTTTGTCCGACTACCCTCGGATTTTTATCCGAGTACGTACTAGGATATTTATCCGAGTACCCACCTGCATTCTCCTGCAAAACAGGCTCGGGGAGTGACGGGAAGATGCGTCGTATCTTGCCGCCGGTCTTGCGGTTCGGCTCGACCGTGATCTTGATATGCCCGGCCTTGCCGAGCGCTGCGATCCAGCGCGTGATGACGTCCTCAGAGCAGTGCATTGCCTCGGCCAGCTGAGCGTTTGACGGCCAGCAGTAGCCCTCTCTTTGCATAAGCGAGGACAGAAAGCCGTATAGGATCTTCGCGTTGGCAGGCAGCTGCATATCGTCTAAGACGGTTGCGGGGATGACAGACCAGAAAGCCCGGAATTCTTGTGGATTCTCCAAAATTTCACCTCCCCCACACTTGCATTTGGCAGCAAACCGTGATAAACTAAAGATGCCTTCATGATGTCCTTTGACATCGGTCCCGTGCAGTCGTTCGCAGCGGCTGTGCGGGATTTTTTTACGCTCTTTTTCATGCCGAACACCTCAAATCATGCTGTAGTTCGCCGCCAGAAACGGGAACACCGCGATTGCCAGAAATACCGAGCACCACATGAACCGCTCGGCGGCTTTGTAAAATTTGCGCATATTATCATCCTCCTGTGTTGTTGTATGTGACTGCCAGCGCCGCCTGGATGATGTCGGCGAGCTTCGAGACGATCCGGTCAAACTCCGGGCGCTCGTTCTCGTCAATGGTGCCGTCCTTCGCAATCGCGATCAGGCGGCGGTCCTCCCGCGCGTCGGCAAAGTCATAGATCTCATCGATCAGCCGCAGCACCGCTTCGGGAAGCGCGCACTCGCGCACGTCCGGGATAAGCCTGCGGGCGATCTCGCTCGTCTGGCGCAGGTGCTGGTAGCACAGATACTGCGCGTCGTAAATTTCCGCCATGCGGACGACAGTCTCCGCGGGCGGGACTCTCGCGCCGCTCTCATAGTCTGCCAAACTCCGCACCGAGCATGGGATCGCGTCTGCGGCGCGTTCCTGCGTAATGCCTTTGGCGATTCTGGCAGCCTGATAGATATTCGGCATAGTTCTCCCTTCCGGCAGCATATCTGCAAGCCGCCTTTTGATTTCGGCAGGTATTTCTCATGGTGTGCCTGGGCATACTCTGCTATGATCTTCGTGTCAGCCAACGGGCGAGTTCTGTCAGCGGAATGGCGTACTTATTGCCGATCTTACGCGCGGGGAACTCCCGGTCGGCCAAAAGCGTCCGCCGGTCAATTCCGAGCACTGCTTGGCACTCCGTGACCGTGATCGCCGCCCGTGCCGGAAACATGTCCGTCAAAAGCTCCAGCTGCGGCCGGTATCCTTCCGTCTCACGCATGTTGCTTCCTCCTCTCTAAGTCGATTCTTCTGGCGGCTGATAGAGCTCGTCGATCGTGCAGTGCAGCGCCGCCGCCAGCTCCGGCAGCTGCGCCGCCCGCGGGAAGGCCGCGCCGGACTCCCACTTTGCAATCGTGCTGCGCTCGACCTTGAGCAGATCGGCAAGCTCAAACTGCTTGAGCTTCGCGCGTTTGCGCATGTAAGCTAAACCTTTCGTAGATATCCCTCCTTTTGACTTCCCTTCGCCCGTGTGGTAAACTCTGGGTAGAAGGGGGTGTGATTTTTGGATAGTGCTTTGACAAAAGACGCTGAGAAGATGCTTGCACAAATTTACAAGACATATCTCGAGCGCCGCAAGAGCGGCGTACAGAAGCGCGAAGCTAAGAACTTCACAGTGCTTGAAAACTGGCCTCCAGAGTACGAAGGAGAATGGCTTTCCACGGATGCCAACGAGACAATGAACGAGCTGCAGCGCATCGGGTTCATCAAGAAGGGGTTCGACCGCAAGTTCGTGCTTTGTGATGAGGCCATCATCTACATGGAAGGCCGCTTCAAACGTGGGCTCAGCGATGTGGCTGACTTCCTGTCCAAGCTCTTATCTGCGCTTCCGTTCCTATGACCAGCTGTCTTCGTATCCGTCTATCGTGATCTTTCTGGTACAGACCCGGATTGAGACCTCCGGGTCGGTCAGAGGATCTGCGATGACGTTGACGCTTTTCGCGCCCGGGATCTCAATGCCGTTGATGAGCACGCGCCCGTCTTCCGTTACGAGAAGCTCTTCAATTCCTGCCGATCCGTCCGGCTGAAAATCCTCATAAGCGGTATAGCCCTGAATCGCGATCCTGCCGGCATAAACATAAATCGTAACCGATGTTTCTAAGTCAGGGTTCATGCTGGCTTCACAGCGCAGGACGGAAGGAATGTTAATGCCGTCGACCAGAACTTGCTGGTCTCGCGTGATGCGAACCTCGTTCGCAGGTTTCATTTCTATCACCTCCGTTATACGTGTGCGTTTGTCACATTATATGTGGCTTTAATTCACATCTTTCTTATACCACACTTAGGACACATTTGTCAAGCATTTTGTGCAAAAAATTCACTATTGAAACGTTCGCGATTTTCACATATACTTTAACTAGGTGATTCCAATGAATAATTTCAAAAAGTTTCGCGAGGCGGCTGGCGAATCTCAGCAGGCAGTAGCGGATTTTCTTGGCATAGAACGCTCGACGTACACAAAGTACGAAACAGAGCGTAAAGCGCCTCCTTACGCAAAAATTGAAAAACTGGCGCAGCATTGGAACACGACGGTTGCGGTTCTGATGGGTACGGAAGAAACAGAAAACCCCACCGGAGTTCCCGATGAGGTTAAGAGCGCGATGGAAGCGTTTATGCACCTTCCTCCTGAGGCGCAGAAGGAAGCACGGGCGTATCTTGATTTTCTAAAGCAGCGATATACGCGCAAAAAAGACTGAGCCCCTCTGGGGACAGAGAAAGCAGATCGCGAAGCAGTTCATCCATTATGTAGGCACGCCCTTTCTTTTTCGTTGTCCTCTTATCTTACACCGTTTTTCTATCGCGTTCAATGCAACACTTTTTCTCTAAAAACAGACAGAAGCGCTCAAACGGCGCAAGGAGGAAGTATGTACTGTAGCAAATGTGGAACGGAAATCGACAACGAGGCAATCATCTGCCCGAAGTGCGGCTGTCCGACAAAAAATTATGACCAGCCACAGCAGCCGCAACAGGTCGTTCAATATGCTGCACGGGATGACGCTAGCCCAAAAAGCCGCACAGTCGCACTTGTTCTTGCAATTTTCCTTGGGGGTCTGGGAGTCCATCGCTTTTATCTTGGGAAAATTGGAACGGGCATCTTATGGCTTTTCACAGCTGGGTGCTTTGGTATCGGCTGGCTGATCGACATTATCCTGATTGCCTGCGGCTCCATGCGGGACAGCTACGGCGCTCCGGTCATTTACTGGGGCGAATAGGGGGCGGCAATATGTATTGCACAAAGTGCGGCGCGCCAGTCCCTGACGATGCAATCGCCTGCCCAAGATGCGGCTGCGCGACAAAGAACTTCCAGCCGAAAAACGAACAATATCCGAGAAGGGCAAATGGGCGCGCTTCGGCGCAGCAGCCCAGCGCATGGAAGCTTGTTCTCGGGATTTTCCTTCTTATTTTCGGCGCAAGCTGGTTTTGCACAGGGATTGTATCAGGGAGAATTCTAGCGTTGGGTCTCGGCGTCCTAGCTTTGCTTGTTGCGTCTGCGCTTATAGCGTGGGATATTATGGAACGCAAAAAAGAGAAGCAAGCGAGAATGCAAGACAACGAAGATTTTCAAAAGTCGATATGGCCGGAAGATTGAGGAAGCCATGACACTTCGTCGAGAAGGCGCGAAAGTCCAGATCGTAAACGAGACGGACTTCTGGGATGCTGTTTGGGACGCGCAGGCGAACCTGAAGAAAGAAACACTTGATTTCTGATTGGAATTTTGGAGGCCAACCGTGGGCGAGAAACTGTTTCACGTGGGCGACTACATAGACGAGTTCAATGCGCTTACGGGGCAGGAACTTCCCTGCGGCGAGATCATGCAGTCAGCCGGTCTGGCCGTGCACGTCCAGAAGCATCATCCGGATGAAACCGGGAACGTCGCGCTGGTTCCGTCCATCATCGCGGAGCCGGACTACGTCGGGCACAACCAGAAGGAGCCGGGAAGCGTCGAGCTTGTCAAGGCGCTTGACGCAAACGTGATGGTCTGCGTCAAGCTGGACGCGAAAAACGGATATCACTATGTCGCCAGCGTCTACGAGATCAGCTCCGGCAAGCTGACGAACCGGCTCAACAGCGGCCGACTGAAAAAATTCAAAGAAAAGTAACAAAGCAGAATATTGACATCAGGAAATATTTGTGGTTTAATTTAGGCATCAGAACATATACTGTTCTAGGACGTTGAGGTCGGAAATGGCTCCCGACACTCCCGAAAGGGAACCTGAGATGCAGGATACGCCGCCCTGCCGATGTCCAACAAAGTGGAGATGCCTTGTGCGTCTCCGCTTTTTTTGTGTCCGATTTGGACACCGCGTCACGGATGGGGGCATCTTCGTTCCGTTTGTTCGCCCCGCCGTCGTGCCACTGACGGCGGGGCTTTTGGTTTGCTGCAAGCAGTGTGGGAGCCGCCTGTGAGTCTATGCTATCAGTTTTTGGATAAGCCTTCCAGCCGTTGATCTAGGCTTTTATGACCCATTACAGATGGTTTTTGCAAGGGGGGATGTTTTTTTTGGATAAGCAACTATGGGAAGTTTGCCGCGAAAAATGGCAAAATCTGCGCCCACGCAAAACATACCAGGACATTGCCGACGAATCCGGCGTTTCGGTCAACGCTGTGGCGCAGTTTCTGCGCGGCGAGACAAAGAATACCTATGTTCAGACTGCCGCGCCGATCTGCAAGTCGCTGGATGTGTCCATTGATGACGTATACGAAATCAAATGCCATGGACAGCCGGAACAGCCGGACGAAATCCAGCAGGAACTAGCGCACGCGAATCAGATGCTGCGGGTCTATGCGCGTGGGCTTCGCGTTCGAACCGGTATTATTTTTGTTTTGTGTGCCGTTTTGACGCTGGCGTTGGCTGCGCTGATTATCGACCTGCGCAACCCGAACCTCGGCTGGATTCGCACCGCCTTGCGCGTCTGTGTCCAAGTCTGACACGGGAGGTTTGTATGGCGATCCCCAAGTACTACGTGCGCCCGGATGGGCTGCATGAGACGATCATCAAAATAAACGGCAAGCGCAAAGCCTTCCGCGGCCGAACCGACCGCGAGGTCTGGGAGAAGGTCAAAAGCTACCGCGCCGACGTGGCCGCTGGGAAGACCGAGACCTTTGAGAACGTAGCGCACGCCTGGTGGAACGAGATCGAGCCGACGCTAGCCGACAACAGCTACAAAAACTACAAGCCCGCCTACAATCGGGCAATCGCTGAGTTTGGCAAAGCGGACGTCTCGTCGATCACAGCGAAGGACGTGGAGAAATACATCAACTGCTTTGCCAAAACCTACGCCAAAAAGACCGTTACCACGCAGCGCCAGATCATCCGTCAAATTCTCAACAAGGCCCAGCGCGAAGGGTACATCGCCTACAATCCGGCTGACGCCGTTCTACTGCCGAAGAACCTGCCGCAGGCAAAGCGCCGCGCGCCCGGTCCTGCGCAGATCAAACTAATCAAAAAGAGCCTCGACAAAACGTTCGGGCTCTTTGCGTATCTGATCTATTACACCGGCTGCCGCCGAGGGGAAGCGCTTGCGCTGCGCTATGAGGATATCGACCGCAAGGCGAAAAAGGTCCGAATTAACAAGTCCGCCTACTACATTGGCGCGCGTCCGTATATCAAAAGCCCGAAGACAGAGGCAGGTGACCGCGTCGTTCCGCTTTTGTCGGCGCTGGCCTCTGCCCTGCCCAATAAAAAGCATGGGTACATTTTTTCTGACGATGGCGGCGAAAGCCCGCTGATGAACCATCGCGTCACAAGATTGTACGCCGCCTACCAGACCGAGAGCGGCGTCACGGTCACACCGCATGAGATCCGACATGGTTACGCGACCGCGCTGCACGACGCGGGCGTGGATTATAAAACCGCCCAGACGCTCCTCGGTCACGCGCAGCTATCGACCACAATGGACATTTACACCGATGTACTAGACAACACGATCGATGAGGCAGCAGCAAAGATGGACCGTAATTTTTGACTGTGTTTTTTCTGTGTTCACAGGCGCGTATTTTGGCGCTAGGATATGCTAAGTCTTGCTAGACTATTTTAGTCAAAAATTAAAAACATTTTTCGCATAAAGTTCGGCGTTCGGTTGTTGAAATTCCTAAATATGCAAACAAAAGCACCTGAGAATCATTTTCTCAGGTGCTTTCATTTTGGCGCGGAAGGAGAGATTCGAAGCATATAAATCCAAAGTAATACCAATGTAAAATCAGATTACTGTGTTTTTACTGTGTTCAATCTCTTTCGAGCCTCGGCTCTACGATACCGTGATAATACCCGGCGATTTTCGCCTCGGGGCCGCCGCCGTCCTTGTCAAATAGGAACGCCTTCGCGAGGTCTGCGTAGTATTCCGGCCGGTCGAGGCCGTATTTCTGCGCGACGTCGAAGTTGTCCGAGTACTCCATATTGAGTGCCGCGAACCAAATCCACGGGTCGACGTGCACGCCGATGCTGTTGGCCACAGCCGTGGTCTGCTCGAGCGTCCAGTGCGCGCCCATCGAGCCGTCGTCATTTTCCATGTGCTCTGTCCAGCGCCGCGCGTCGTCCTCGGTAAACGTGGAGGCTTCGGACTCCATCGTGATCTTATCCGCCTTGCACAGCGCGTCCATGAGCATGGTGCAGCTGCCCACGCTTCGGGAGCTCACGGGCTCCGCCATACACGCCTCAAGCGCCTCGCAGAGCTTTGCCTTATAGGCTTTGATCTTGTCCGTCATAGGCTAAGCAAGCTTGAGCAGGCCGGTGCAGAGCTCGACCACATTGCCCGCTGCCGTCGAGTCGGTCGTCGCAATGAGGGTAAAGGTGTGGTTCACGCAGCAGCAGCACCCGGGCAGCGCCAGTTCCGTCTCCGTGTGGATCTCGGTGTTTCCGGTCGCCGGAAGCGTTACCTTGCGCAGCGTGCAGGGCAGCGCGACGCCGTCCATGTACCACTGCAATGTGAGCTCGCCAGCCGCGGACGACGTGATGACCGCATCGGCTACTAGGTGATAGAGCCCAATTTTTACGGTGTCGTAGCTCTGAGGCTCGACCTGAATGGACTCTCCGGAGTTGACAACCTTCGCGCCCGCAAGCGTGAGCACTGTCGCAGCGTTTGCTGCAAGCGTCTGCGGGCTGTTATTAAAATACCGGACGCAGGATTTCTGATAGGATTTGTTTCCGCTACAAGACATTTACTCGTCTCCTTTCAAAATTATGAAAAACGGGGCAATCGCCCCGGATAGTTATATCAGGTTTGGGCCGTCCGTCAGCCGCCGCAGCCGCACGGATTGCAGGGCGGGTTCTGGTAGTACCTGCCCAGCTGGCCGAGGATGTACTGCGACTGCATATAGTCGTTGTTCGCGGCGCGGCTCTGTGCGAGTTCGTCGCGCAGGCGCTGGTTCTCCTGCTGCTGCAGGAGCGTTCTGGTCGCCTCGCCCTCGGCGTGGATAGCCGTCTTGAGCTCGCAAGCGTTGATACTGGCGTTGTAGTTAACTCCGTCAATCGCGCGGAGGATGTCGCAGCAGCACTTCTGCTGCACAGAGATGCCGCTCTCCGTGACGGACTGCAAATCGCGCAGCTCGCCGAGGATGTTGTAGGCGTTGTCCTTGACGGCGCTTGTGACGTCGTACGCGCCCTGACGCGTTGCGGCCACGCCCTCGTTGTTCTGGCGTTCCAGCGCGGCAAAGTCAGTGGCGCGCTGCACGTCTGCCTGCGTAGCAGGCGAGCTTTCGCCGCTGCCGCCGAAGCCGCGTCCGGCAAAGAGCAGGAAAAACAGTGCAATGAGAATCACAATGCCCCAGCCGCCGAAGCCATAGTCCTTGTTGTCCATAGATGTCCCTCCTTTCCGTCAGATTTGATAAACGCTTTCGCGTGGTATCACTTGATCTGCCCTATGAGGTCTCCCACGGTTTTGTTTTTGTTTGCCTCGAACCAGTCGTTAAACCCCGGCTGCGAGGCAAGGAAACTCAGGACCATCTGCGGACTCTGTCCTTTAAGCGTCGTCATTGCTGTCTGCATCAGCCCGCTCAACACTTTGTTTCCGCTGTTTCCGCCCATCAGTGCCATGATCGGATTTTGCATTTACTTTTCCCTCCAAATTCTCAAGCCTAGAAGCCATGCTCTGCATGCCTTCCGCGATCTGCTTCAACTGCTCCTGTAACTGGTTTGCTGCCTTTTCTTCTTCGGTCGGCTCCGGAAAAATGCGAAACCGTGCGACGGTTTTTGCCGCCATGCTGTCTGTCCGGATGTAATAGAGCAAATTCTCCGTTTCATGCAGCGCGAGCGCGTTATCGTTCGGCTGCATCTGCAAATTGTTGATGCTTGCCTCGCTGGCTACTGTCAGCACGCCGAGCTTTGGCGGCTGCACTTGCATTTGTGCCGGCTGCGGTCGCGGCATGGGCTGCATCTGCACCTGCTGCGCGCCGTCCATCTCCCAGCGCCCGGTGTATGGGTTGTATGCCATCCTGTGTCCCTCCTTATGCTCCCATTGTACCGGCGCACAGATTTTTAAGGGTGGCACGAGCGTGCGGGAATGTGAAGTTGCGTGAAATACGAAAAGCCCCGGTGCCGTCTCTGGCACCGGGGAATCTCATATCATATGCAGTTTTCGTGCTGTCTGCCGCGCCCTTGTGTAAATTCCGGGCAGCCGCCTTGACAGTGTGCTTCGCTCCATGCACAGCTCGACGGCCACGTCGATCTGGGGCGCTTTGCCCACGATGTAGCGGCGCACGATCTCGGCGTCCTCCCGGCTGTATCCGGCCTCGCGTATGACGCGCTCCCACTCGCTTTGCAGCAAACCGGATAGATCCTCTGGGATGTGGACTCTGGCGCTCGCCAATGGCTTCCCTCCTTCCGGGAAGGCGCGGCGGACGGCTTACTTGTGATTCAGCACGGCAATATTGCCCTTGTTGGATACTTCCAGATCAAGGGCGGCAGCGAGGTCGCGCACCTTGACGTAATTCGTGCCGTCCTTCAGGATGCGCTCCACGGCGACCTCTTTGCCGTCGACGATGATCTTACTTTTTTCTACCACTTCGCGTTCCTCCTCTCCAAGTTTTCCGTCCTCGAGCGCCATGACCGTGTGGCCGCTGGAAACCAGCACGTCGCCGCGCAGGAGCCTTGCGTCCGAAGTTAGGTACTCGCCGTGCAGGAGCTCAAAATCGCCGGTCTTCGGCCAATCGTTGAGCATACAGTAGGTCGTGCAGCTGTTGCCCTGCTTTCTGTAGAGCTCTTCTACACCCTTACACCCGGCGGCTACCGCGCAGAGCGTCTGGAGCCCCGAGCAGTCCGTCTCCACGGGCTTTGTGATCTTGCTCACGTCCCAGTTCGCGGCTCTAGCGGCTTCATATGCTGTGTTCCGGTCGGACATGTCGTAGCCGATATTCCGGTTTTTAATCGCTGCCTCGCATGTCTGGGCGGCTCTCTCGGCCTTTCTCGGGTCTTTGTAGCGCAGCAGGCCAAGCCAGTGGCCATTGTACCAGTACGAGATATTGAGCTCCCGCCCGGTCTGGTTGCCGGGCTTCTGGTTCCAGCCGCCGGTCTCGCCGAGGCTGGCCTGTCCGATCTTGATGCTCATACCCGCTCACTCCCGTACAGCTCGTGGTGCAGCTGCAGCACGGCTGCCTCGATCAGCTTATCGATCGTTTCCACATCAAATTGAATGCCCTTCTCGGCGAGGAAGTTCACAACATACGCCTTTTTCGCCGCGCCGTCCGTCGCGGTGTACAGCTGCTCCGCCGCCTTTACGCCGATCTCAACGTAAGTGCGGAGCGTTTGCAGCTTATCAGCGTCAATCTTGGTTTTGAGCCATGGGATCAAAAATGCCGAAACGAGCGCGCTGATGAGCGCGATCACTGCCGAGATGATCTGTGTGTAGTCCATATGTATGCTCCTTTCAATCTTTCAGCACGATCTCCGCGATGCGTGCTGCCGCTTCCGGGCCGTATTTCTCGGCCCATTTATCCATGTACTTCTGCGCGTACTTCGCGCGGTTCTCATTTTTGGCTTTCCAGAGGTAAAAGCCGCTGGAAGCCGTTGTTTCGGCCAGCACCGCAAGCGTGATCTCCGTCAGATCCGCGCCTGCCGCGCATGCGATGATGAGCGCGAGGCTGACGAGCGCGCTGCAAATCAGCCACTTCTTGCTAAACTCCATTGCTATGTCCGCACTGCGCCTCCAGCTGGTGCAGGAATTTTTTCACGTCGCCGTTCCCGCCCATCTTTTTATACTTCTCTCCGGCGATCAGGCGCTCTGCCATTGGCATTTCCTCCGACATGATGGTCAGCCGGAGAATTGCGAGATACTGCTCGTTCTGATGCGTCTGCATCTTGTCGAGCTTTTTGTCGATCTCTGCAATGCGCGTATCCTGCGTCGTGGTCTTCCCGCGCTTTTTCTGTATCGCGCTGACGGCGGCATTGACGACCGCCGTCAGCGCGGACGAGCCGAGCACGGCGCAGACGAGGGTAACGATGATGGTCTTGGTGTCCATGTGTTCTCCTTTCTCGCCCTCGGGCAACTGTTATCCTTCCACATCCCACGCCTGCGGGTATTCTGCGAGACTATAGGCTGTATCCTGGTTAGCTTTGGTGAACTTACCGTCTTGCACGGCCCATTCCCCTGCCTTGTACACGTCGTGCGCGCCCGTTGGGTGTACGAAATTCCGCGCCGTCTCGCGTGACGTGCCGTGGAACGGCCTGTTAAACGTATACCATGCAGAATTTCCGGGCTTGATATCCGGGTAAACCGCATTGTCGTAGTTCTGGAAACATTCCCATACGTCTCCGTCTACAGAGAAAATGTCTCCGGCAACGTGTTTGCCTGGCATCCATTCATCATAGAGCGCCGAACACATAATGATTTCATCCGCCGTTGTGGGCTGCTTGCCCGCCATGAGCAGGCGCACGGCGTTTGCCGTGGAAACGGTCAAGTCGTATTCAGCCGGTGTCACCACGACCGGCTGCGGCTCCGGCAGCGGGATATTCGTCAGTAGCCAGCTGCCGTCTTTGATGTCCTGCCGGAGATAATCGATCGGTACGAACGTCCGCAGCTCGAAGCCGTTGTCCGCGAAGACCACGGCGGGACCGGTCAGCTCTGTCACCCCCGAAAGAGAATCGCCCGTAAACCGGACCGAGCCGGAGGTGCTGTATACCCGGACGTTCGCGTAGATGTGATTGTTATGTGTGATGTACATAAATAACCCCCTAAATCAATTTTCCGTGATGGTGCAGGTCGGTGTCCACACAACGTTGCCGTTTCCGTCATATGTTTTATTTTGTTCGAACAAAATGCGTGTGTTTGTTGTGGCTACAAATTCGTAAGTACCTTCTTTTTCGTTTGATACAGTTACACCGTTCAAAATAACGTTGCCGCGGCTGTTTCGTGCCTTATATGATATGGTGATCGGAACTTTACTTCCAGAATGAAACGTCAGTGCTGCAGCATCCGTTAGTTTTTCGCCGTTAACTACGGCATACATGGAATAGGTACTGCTGTAAGAAACAGGGACGCTCAGAATTACCATGAATTTGCTGGAAAGTCCCCTTCGTAAAAACATTCCCATTGATGCACCCCCTAGAAGCAGAAGCAAAATGGCACGCCAAGCGCAGCGCCGCCCCGGATAGTTCCCTTAGTGCCGGCGGATGATACGAAGATAAAATTTGTGGTGCCGTTTATAGACGGGGAACGTGTCCACCATCTGGATTCCGCGCCGTCTAGCATTTTTATTTTGCTTCCGTTTTCTTTGTAATACTGATATTGTTTACCTTCGCCTGGCGCGGAAGAATCAACATCACCAAACACTTCCACATCGCTTGGAAAAAACAGTTTGTCTGCCGTTGTTACGATGGTGGTGCTTTTGTTGCCCGCAGATGTCAGTTTATTCACATTCTGGATGCCATTTTGCACTTCCAGCGGCAATTGAACCAAGATGGCAGGAAGATGTGTTTGCCGCATGGCGCAGCCAGCCCAACCGTTTCTGTTTGTGTTGCTGCCCTCCATTTCGTTTTTTCCGTAGCAGTCGTGCAACTGGAAGGTAAACGGGGCTTTGCCGAAGCCATCGGAATAGTCGTCGTGATTGATACCGATAATGTCAACCAGATAGTCCGTGGAGCCAATCATCATCGCCTTCTGATCTCCAATCTTCCACGTTGAGGGGACAACCTTTTTCTGGCAGATAGCAATGATCTGTTCCCAGGTATTATCCGAAAAATTTGCCTCATATGAAGGCTTAATTCCAGTAAACCATCTTGGGCTCCTTCCGCTCATCCGAACACCACCACCTTCACGGGGACATTCACCGTCGGCGCTTTGCCGATGCACTGCGCGGTCAAAGAGTTCGCGCCGGTCACGTAGTTGTGAATCAAAGCGAAGCCCTCCAAAAGCGCTGCGTCCGCATCCGGGTCCGTGCCGGAGAGAGCAACGTCCCACTGCGGGTCAACGTCATAAGAAGCTTTCAGCCCCGTGATCGTGATCGTCTGCGCCTGGTAGCCGTGCGAGTCCTCGGACCAGCCCGAAGCAAGCAGCGTGCCGGTGTACTGTTTTATGTTCATAGGCTCATACACTCCTGTAATCAGCTCGCCCGCCGCGTTGTGCGCCGTCTTCCCCTTGAGAAGTGTCTCCGGCGTTACGGTATCGGCGGTCAGGTCCAGCTTGATTTCGCCGTTCAGGGCGACTTTGTTGACTGCCATCTCAGCCTCCGATCTGGAGCGTCTGCCCTCCTGCGGCGTTGTCGGTGTAGGTGACGGGAATCGCCGCGACAGTCACCTGCGACAGATAGTCAAAATCGGGGTCTGGCGTGACGACCTGCTCAGAAAAGCTCGGCGTGACGTTCTTGTTTGCCTGTGCCTTGACCGCCTCGCCGCCGTAGCTGCCCACCACGCCGAGGATGGAGATTCCGGACTTGATGTTGCCCGGGATAAGCTTTGCCTTTTCCGTGGGCTTGATGCGCGCTTTGCCGGAGCCGTCGTGGAAGCCCATCGGAATGGCCGGTTCTTCGTCCTTGTCGGCGATGTCCAGCGTCTGGCCGCCGTTGTCCGGCATAGTGCCGGTCAGTTTCGAGCCTCGCGCGTAAAATGTCTTATCCTTGAGCACCTCCGCCACGGCGGCGGTCGCGTCCTGCGAGTTTACGTCAAACTCATTCGAGCCCACAATCGGCGCGCCAGACTTGTCGTGCGCGGTGACCCCCTTTTTGAGATCGCTCGGGACGATGGTGTCCGCCGACAGGTCGAGCTTTACCTCCGTCCCCACAACGATTTTGTTTACGTACTTGTTTGCCATATGCTCACTCCTAACTGTTCATATACTCGTCGCCCATGATGAGCGTCAGCCCACCGGCGGCGTTGGATACTTCGTACTGTGGAATCTTTGCGACGTTCACGTCGCGGGACAAAAGCCGGTTTCTGGTCGGCAAGACCACCGGCTCGTAAGTCTTCGGCGTTACGTCGTATACGCCCTCATACGGCTTGCTATCTCCCGTGTAAACCACCTTCGCCGGGGCGATCTTCATCTTGATCTCCGGCTGGGAAAGCGTCATTTTAATCATATCCCGCCTCCTTGAGTAGGTCCTTGACCGGCGCAGAGACAATATCCGCTGCCTGCGGATTGCCGTCCGCGTCCGTCAGCGCCAGCTGGAGCCGGGCGCTCTTGCCGGGGTCGAGCTGCATCGCGTCGGCAAAGGGGATGATGACAAGCAAATGCGTCTGGTCTACGACCCGCGGCGCGTACTCAAAAAACAGCTCGCCCTGCTTGAGCCAGAACTGGAGCTTCGTTGCCTTTGTCAGATCCGCGCCCGTCACTTCCACTGAAAGCGCATTTTGAATTTTTTCGCGCATGGTATCACCTCACTTTGGATTGCCTACGACGTACTCGACGACGTAGGTGCCGCTGATGCGGCAGATCTTCACGCGGTCGCCCGCCTGAAACGTAATATCGGTGTTGCACTTGTAGTGCTTCGCGGTTTCCTGCGTCTGACCGTCAAAAATCAGGCTCAAGCCGTCTGCGTATTTTGCGCCGACGGTGGCAAGCTCTGCCGCAGTCGGTTCCGTGTTTTTCTGCCCGCTCATGCAATCACCGTCCTTTTTGCAGTATGGGTCATCAGCTCGCCGGGGCTTAATCTCAGCTGCCAGCCGGTCTCTTCGTAGATGCCGCCGAAGTCCGGCGCGTCGATGCTCAGAACGTCGCCCACGCCGTGCCCACCCTCCGGCAGGCTGTAGAACGTGATCGTCCGGGTACCGAGCTGGGACTGGAAGCAAAGATCGTCCACGTAGGCTTGCAGCGCCTCCTGCGAGGCGATATTGCCCACTTTGACCACCTGTGTGATGCGCTGCCCGCGCTTGAAAATGGAGATGGAGCTGGACGGGCTGTTGTTTTCTGCACGTGCCACAAGCGGCGTTGCCAAATCCGGATTGCTGCAAATGGCCACGAAGACGTTCGGCGCGTCGAAGATGTCCTGCTCCTGCGACATATCACGCGAGACGGGAGCCAGCAGCCGGATATCCGTGCTTGAGTAGCGCCAGCGGATATTTGCCGCATTTGGGGTCGCCTTGGGCTCCAGATGGCCAATGCCGCTGCCGTCGAACCACACGGGCTTGTAGTTAATCTCGCCCAGCAGCTGGTTGCAGATCGTGAGATAGTCTGTGCCCTCCTGCCAGTCTTCGCGGTCGGTCTGAAGCGTCTCATTGGTTGGCGTTGCAATCACAAGCCCGACGCCTGCCTGCGTCATGAGCTGCTGCACCGCCGTCAGATAGTTTGTGCCGGCGGCAAGATGCAGGATACCTTCCGTCTTGATCGTCTGCATCATCCAGCTGCGGTCATACGCGTCCAGCCGGACAAAATGGCCCTGTGCGCTGATCGTGTCGGAGTACGTTGTGATCCGGTACACGCCCAAGGGGTACTCTTGCCCGTCAAGCTCCAGCACAGGCTGGAGCTCGTCGGAAAGATATTCGATATCGGGGTTGTGGAGAAATGTTCCGCCGAGGCTTCCCATGATGTCTCCGGACGCGTCGACGAGCACGTCGGGCGCACTGTCTTTGAGCCAGCGCAGCTCCGAGAACTTCGCGCCGCGCCGCAGCACGTCCACGCGGTAAGATACCTTGTGCGTCATAGCGTCACCTCGTCGTCATAGTCGATCTGTTCGACCGTAAAATTGAACACGTTCAAAAAGCCGTCGTGCTGCTTCGGCAGGCTCGTGATATAGCCGATGACCATATCGCCCTGCGGCGTTTTGGCGCAGACAAGCTTGCCCACAAGTCCCATGAGCTGCCTGATCTCGCTCTCATCGAGCAACGCCGCCGTGATGCTGAGCGAGTCCGTGCCGGAGTCGACCTCGATCGCGACAGGATAGAACGCGCCGGAGAGCTGCAAAAGCTCGACCTGCCGGGAAAGTGTCCGCGTGGTCTGCCGGTGCTGGCTGTCCGAGTATGGGAGTCTCAAGGTTTGGCCGGTGTCCAAGTCTGACACCTGATGCACCTCCGCGCGAACATCGACCGTGACCGCGCTAGACAAACCGTAATTGCTCGAATCTGCGTAGCATCCGCGCACCTGATAGGTGACGTTTCCGGAAGACAGCTCGTCGGTGTACTGCGTCTGTGTTAGCTTTGCAATCGGTTTGCCGTTTCGGTAAACCAAATAAAAGTCATAGCTTCCGGAGGTCTGCCAGCTTAAGCCCGCCACGCTGGATGCCTGCACGGTGAGCGTGATACTCGCGCCCGGCGTGTTCGTCACAGGCAGAGCCGCCGCGCCCCAGTTGGACCACATGCCGTACTGGTTCTGCACACGCACACGCACTGTATGGCTTCCGTCCGCAAGATACGCAGGGCTCGTCCATGTTTTCTCCGTTCCGTAGTGAGTGCCGCCCGAGATCTTGCCGTCCAGCTCTACCTGGTACGCCTCCTGCTCGGAGGTCTGCCAGCTGATGGACGGGCGCGGACCCGTGCTCTTGATCTGGATGCTCGGAGCCATCGGCGCGGCAATCACAACAATCTGTGCCGCATCGCTCCATGCGCCCGCAATGCCGTCGGCGTTGTAGGTGCGCACGCGCCAGTATTTGATGCTGGAAGTTAACGTCCCGGCAGGACACGTCCACTGCCGCGCAGCGCCGGTCACGGTTGCAAGCGTCTGCCATGTACTGCCGTCGGTGCTTTGTTGCAGGTCGGTTTTCGACTGCGCCGTACCTGTGGATGATGCGTGACCCCAGATGAAGATCTGATCTTTTGACCCGTCCACAACTACATCCTTCGGGCTGATTGCCCACGCAGTTGGCGGCACGTCTTTCACACTCAGCGTCATCCAGTCGGACGTGAGCGTCTGGTTTGCGTTGGTCTTCGCAATCACGCGCCAGTCGATGCTCTCGCCGCTGATCGTGCCCGCTGGGACTGTGACGTTTGGCGCGTCGCCTGCCCATGTGGTGACGTTGATGCTCGTGATCTCTGTCTGCCCATGCTCACGCAGTTGCAGCGTAAAGGATTTTACCGCAAGAAGTTTGATGGACGGTTCGTCCGCTTTTTGCTCAAAGTCAAATCCAAAGATGTTGTCTTTGCTGAGATCAATGTACCCCGAGGCGGGCGCGAAGTTTTTCAAGCTGCCCGTTGCTATCGCAGTCGATGTCGTTATTTCGATATAAGGCTTGTTTGCGGCACGGCTGCTCTGGAAACTGCACCCTTGCCCCCTCCCAACAGCGGACATCATTACACCGTTGGAAACAATGTATTTCGCTGCGGTTGCGTCTTTCGCTATATCATCGAAGACGAAATATTCGTGAATGCTGGCAGAACCGAGGTTGTAGCCTTTGGTATTGTATACCCCGGGCGCTTTGGCGTACGTTACTGTTTCTTCATCAAACGGGTCACCCAGAGCCGATACTTGGGTATAATTTGGCGCAGAGGATGCGGCTGTAAGATACAACGCCAAGGCAATATTCGTAATGACGTTAAACTCACTTCCAGCTCCGCCTACATTGAAGGAGAGAAGCGGGTTGGCGTTCACGCCAACATTAAACACCTCGGAAGTGTGGTCGTTGTATGAAGAATCAGACGGTCGAATGTTCGCGCTCTGGTTCGCGTAAAACTTTTGCGTAGCCACCTCACGTCACCCCCATTCTGGCCACTCGTCTCTGGTTTTTCATGCGGCGGATGAAATCGTCGATTTCGCGGATTTCGTTCGCCTGCACGATAAAGTTGTAGGTATCGCCTCCGGAGAGGCTGCGCCCTTCCTGGTTCGTGCCGATGCGCGAGCCTTGCGGGAGCCAGACAGGTTCCGGGCCGTTTTCGCCGACCCACGTCACGCCGCCAATGAAGTTGTCCGTGCCGGCTGCGTTCTGATGCCACTTGCCGTCAGCTCCCATGTATCCGCCCGTACCGGTGTAGCCGGTTCCGGATACATAGCTCATGCCGCTGGACAGTGCGCCCTTGTATTGCAGCTGTTGCATGTTGCTGAGCTGCCCGCTGGACATGTTCAGACCAAGCGCCGTCTTGATCTTGTCGCCGTTAAACGTCAGCAAGCCGACAAGCAGGTTCGTCGTGTCCGCGATCAGCGCCATTGTTGTCGCGACCGGCTTCAATGCCGCGTCGAGCGCCGGAAGGACCGCCACGGTCAGATCTCCCAGCGGCTCCAGAATCTGCGTCGCAGACGTGAGGATGCTGCCGAATTTGTCCACAACGCCAGACTCCACGAAAGCCTTGCCGATCTTCTGGATAAAGTCCGCCGTGTCACCCAGCGCCTCGGTCATATACGGCGCGTACTCGGCGGAGATCTGCTTCGTTACGGCTTCCTGCGTCTTGAGAAGCTTCTGCTGCGCGGTGTCGGTCGCTGTAAGGGCGGCGATCGCCTCGTTATCCAGCACGTAGCCCAGCTCGTGCGCTTCGTCGGTGTACTTTTTGAGTCCTTCGCTTCCTACCTCAATCAGAGGGTTCAGCTCCTGCGCCGACTCGGACATCAGGTCCATCGCCAGCGCGTCGCGCTGCGCCTGGTTGTGCATGTTTCCGAGCGAGTCAATGACGTCATAAAAGACAGAATCTGCGCTGCGGAGGCTCCCGTCTGTGTTCTCGATCTCGACGCCCAGTGTCTTAAAGGCTCCTGCCGTGTCCTCCGAGCCGTTCTGTGCCTCCTGCATCTTGTTTGTGATTTCCTTGAGAGAGTCCTTGACCCGGTCATAGGAAACGCCGATCATGTCGGAGGCGTACTGAAATTCCTGAATCTGCTCGGTGCTCTGTCCGGTCACGCTGGCAAGCGTCTTGACCTCTTTCGCGTACTCGGCGGACTCCTTGGTGATGGACATCAGCTTCTTCTCGGTCTTGACGACAGCTGCGATCAGAGCGGCAAATCCGCCGACTGCCGCAGCTGTCCCGGCGTTGATGCCGTTGAGGGAGTTCAGCGCCTTGCTGGCGCCCTCGGGAAGCTGAATGCCGAGTTTATCCGCCGCGCCGCCGAGCGCGTCGCCAAGACCGACCGCTTCGCCCTTGCTGCCTGCAAAGGATTCCTTGAGGTTGGCAAAAACGCCCTTCGCGCCTGTTCCTTCCTCCTTCGCCTTTGCAATGGAGTCCTTGATCTTATCCATCGCCTGCTGGAATTTCGAGCCGCTCGCGCCCGCCTTGTCGAGCTCGGCGTTGTTCTCTTCCAGCGCGTCTTTCATCTTATAGAGCTCGGCCTCGGCGTTGTTGAGCTTGGTCTGCCAGACAGCTGTCTGGTCGGCGGCCTTCTGTACCTGCTCAGACATGTCCTTATACTCTTTGCTTCCGGCGTCGAGTGTGCTGGCCGTCTCGTCGAAGGTCTTTTGTGCCTTCTCCTGAATCGACTGCGCCTCTGCGACGGCCTTTTTGAGGGTGTCGACGCGCTTCTGCTGGGTCTCGACTTTCTTGCTCAAAACCTCGCTCTTGGCGCTCAGCGCCTCCATGCTGTCTCCATTCTTGGAGAACTTTGCGGAAAGCAGGTTCATTTCGGACCCGAGTTCTTTGAACGATTTATCAATGCTGCTTAGTGCCGCACGGTATTCTGCCTCGCCGTCGAGCTTGATTTTCAGGTTTGCTACGGGTACAGCCATTTACCCACCTCCCATCAGGTACTGTGCCAGCGACAAGCGCGCAGGCTGCTCCGTCGCATTACGCGCACACCGGCTCGGCGTGGCCATGGAGAAGTACTCTCTGTAGATAGCCATGCACCGCGCCGGTGTCATCCTGCGCCAAAAGACGGTCTCGTCGTTTTTCAGCACATTTACCCAGATATTCAGGTACCAGGCGAAGTTGATACCGCCGCTTCTTCCTGCCTGGTCTCCGCGTTTTTTTCGTCTGCCGAGCTGTTCTCAGCCGCTGCGTCCCGGACAGCGAGGATCGCCATGCGCATCACGTCCGGCGCGAGCCGGTTAACCGTGCCCAGAGACAAGCGTCTTCCGAGCTGTTTTTCCGTGTACCGGATGGCGAAGCCGTCTGCGTCAACGTAACGCATTTCGTCGGCGTAGTCGTTGAGCATCGCGGCCAGCAGCTGCAAGACCGACTTGAGCGTCCGCTTCGTGGACAGGATGGGCGAGAAGTCGCCGCCGTTGATGATCTGCACCTCGGCAAGAACGTTGTTGTTGCAGCGAAGCACCCAATCGCGCCCGTCAAAGCGCCACGCGACCTCGCGCGGCTTGATATCTTCCATGCTTAACCTCCTGCCACGTCTGTGGCTGCCGTCTTGAAGACCTCGTCGCACCACGCCTTGGCGTCGGCTTCGCTGTCAAGCGTTGCGACTTCAAGCAGGTCGCCCAGATCATCGACCAGGAACTCGCCGGTCGTGGTGGGCGTCTGGAACGCGATGCTGTCGCCCATCGTCTGTCCGTTTGTTGCAGGCGGCCCAAAGAGCACTTTCCGGGCGAATACCGCCGTGAATTTCTCCACGCCGTCGATCATGTCCGGCATGTAGAAGCTCCATCCGACATACTTGCCGGTCGACTTCTTGCCGAAGGTCAGGCTCTTGACGGTGGAACTAGCCACGGTGCGCTGTTTTTCGTACGCGCCGTACATAAGCTTCTGCGCTTCAGTCGGGATATACTTGACGCCAGCGGTTGCCGTGCCGCCTGTGGCCTTTTTCATGTACTCCGCCAGAACGGACTCGGCGTAAATCCGGCCTTCGGCAAAGCGCATCTCAAGGCCTACGGTCATCGCGTCGCCCATGGAGACGGGCGCGCCGTACTCCGTGCCTTCGCCGGTTGTTTTTTTCTTATACTCTGCGACTTGCAGGTATCGTAAATCAAATGCAGGCATGGTTGTCTCCTTCCCTATTTGTAGAAAATTTCTTCGATTTTATTGATCATCATTTGGTTCACGCGCGGGCGTGTCGCTTTGACAGCGTTCGAGAGGTAATAGTCTGCCGGTATCTTGCCGCCGGTGCGTCTGCCATAGTTCAGGACGAACGCCTTTGCTCCATAGCGCTGGCCGCGCTTGTCTGTGCCCCGGAGAGAGACAAACATATATGGCGCTTTATTCTTGTCCCTATAGACTTTTTTCGCCCGCATAAACGCGCTGAGCGTCTTTCCCGTCCGGCGCGGCTTCGTGTTGTTGTGGCCGCTCTGAATAAACGCCGACTTTGCGCTGGAAAGCATTTCATCAGCGGCGGGGGACAAAATCGCCTCGGCGTTCTCATCTGTAAAAAGGTTCTTCTCCTTGAGATGGTTGATCGCATCCACAAGCGCGGACTGCGATTCACGAATGTCAAGCTGCGCCATCAGATCACCTCGCAAGGGATGTCGGAATAATACGTCATGGTCTCCTCGTCAAAAGACTGCTCGCTCTGGCCAATGGCGATGTGCGCCGCTGCGAGCGCTTGCAGCACCTCCGCGGTCAGCGTGTCGCCCTCGGTCTGGGTGGCAACGGTCACGACGCACAGGCCGACCGTTGCAAAGGGTATCCCGTCTGCGTTCACGCTGCGCGTGCCGGTCGGCGTCCAGACGAGGTAGCGCGTGAGCGGCGAGCCGTCCGGCGCGTGCTCCGGGGCTTGCACCTTATACACAGCGCCGGGGAGCACAGTCTCGAGAGCCTGCTCAATCTTGGAGTATTTCATACTTGCCCTCCGGCTCTGCGAGCGAAAGCGTCGTGATCGGCAGGCCGTCGGAGTCATAGCCCCGCTGCGCCTGGTCGATGCGGTAAATGTGATCGTCCTCAAGCACCACGTACTGCTCGGCTTTGATATCCTCGCCGCCAAAGACGCGCGGGATGCTGACCATCCTGGTAAGCTGCACACCGGCTTGCTTCCCGGCATAAAACCGGGCAGCGTAGACCTCCCGCTCGCAGTAAAAGTGGCTCGAGGCGATACGCAGGCGGCGCTGTAGAGGGGAGGACGCGGGAAGCAGGTCGCAGACGGTCAGAACCTTGTCGTAGATCATTCTGCGCCGCCTCCCATCTTCTGCTGCGCAAGCTTGCTGTTGAGCATCCGGCGCAGGTAGGCCGGCAGCTGCTTTTCTTCCGCGTTTGCCCGCGCTTTGTACATCCAGCCGCCGACCATCGCCGCGAGCATATCGTCGGCGTCACAGTCCGACTGAAGCACAATGCCGCGTGTCGCGATAAAATCCGCCGCCTGTGTGAGAAGCCCCCGCAGGTAGGTCTCCTGTGCCTCGGTGCAGCGCAGGATTCCGAGGTCAACCGTTAAGTAAGAGAGCTGCGCGTCCAGCGACATACACCGAGCCTCCTTTCTTAGCCAGCCTTCGCGGTCACGCTGCCGGAGCCGACCGAGATCGCGCGACCGTTGCCGTCGACCTCAACGACAGTCACAGTCTGACCGGTCGTGCCGTCAATGGTCTTGTTCGCGGGCAGCTCCGTCCAGCTCTTGCCGAGCGTCTCGCCGTTTGTGACTGCGATCGCCTGACCGCCGACCTGATACTTGAGCGCACCCGAGCCGTTGCCCGCGACAGTCACAACGCTCTTGCCGTTGGCAGAGCCCGCAGCGGTGGTAACAATCAGAGTGCCGATGGCCGTATTCGCGCGGTCCTTGCCGAAGGTCGTGGTCGTGGTGGGCGCGGTGTTGCCGTAGTTGACGAGGACAAACGCCTCGCCGATGGCGGGCTTGCCGTCGCGGCGCTGGAGGCCCTTGAAGCAGGTCTGATTCTGGAGCCAGCGCACGTTGGTGTTGGAGTCGATGACCGTGCCCTCGCGCTCGACCGAACGGTACAGGCTAAGGAAGCCGCCCGCGATCTCGTTGTCCGGCATGACTTCCCACTCGACGACCTGACCGCCGACGACCGGCATAATGTCGCCAACGCCAGGGACCATCGCCGCAGCGGAATTGTAAGCCAGCGCGCGGGACTTGATGTCCACGTGGGTCTTGCGGTTCATCGTCCAGATGACTGTGCCGTTGGAGTAGTCGGGCTTTGCAACAGCCAGTGCCGCAACAAGCGTCTGGAAGAATTCCGTACTTGTCTTTGCGGCAAGATCAAGTTTCAGAATATGGCTGGTATGCAGGTCGGTGAATTCGCCCTGCTGCGCGCCCCACCATGCGGGCTTCGTCGTTGCAGCCAGACGCGTGATAATGCCGACCGGCATTTTTTCGCCCGTGCCGAACCAGATGGACTTGTCGATTGCCTTGGCAATGGACGATGCAAGCGCCTGAAGGATGCTCGTCGCGAGCTGAAGGTCGCTGTCGTCCATCAAAACGGCGTTAGGAACGGCCATATAGCCGCCGACCATGTAGCCGTCCATGGTAAGCTGCAAGAAGTTGATGTCGAGTTCGTTGAGCGCGTCGGTCATTTCCGTCCAGATGGCTTCCGGCGCAACGCCTGCGACGTTCTGACGGGTCGTGCCGCGGAAGGTCGTCGTAAAGCAGTAGCGAAGGAACTTCGATTCCTGATACGTCAGATCCCGCAAAATCGGCAGGAACCCGTCCGGGATACCCAGCTCGCCGCCGGTGACGCTGCGCTGCTGCGCTCTGGCCTCGCGGACATTCTGAAGGAAGGTGCGGACCTGCTCGGTCTGCATGAGCGCGTCGCGCTCGGCGTAGGTGAGGCCGAACCAGCGGCGCTCGGTGGTGTTGTTCATGGGTACAAAGCTCCTTTCGTGGTGATCGTTGTTTCTGGTGTCAGAGTTGGACACCGCGGGATTGCTTGCCGGGGGTGGGGTCTGTTCGGCCTCCAGCCGGGCAATTTCCGCGCTGCGGGTGTCGATCTCGCCCTGGATGCGGGCAATCTCGGCGGCGTTCGCGCTGCGATCGTTTTCAAAAGCGTCCACAGCCGCGGACACGGCACTGCGCTCTGCGTCGGTGCTCGTCTCGGTGATCTCGCTGAGCGCCTGGCGAAGCTGCTCTTCTCTCGCGGCAAAGCCGTCTCTCGTCTGCTCCAGCGGCGTCAGCTGCGCGCGAAGCGCGGTGATCTCGCTGTTCAGGACTAAAACTCTAAGTGCTGCCATTTACGGGTTTCCTCCTAACTTCTTGTTCATTTCTGCGCGCCACGTTTCCAGGCGGCGCTTTTCGATTTCCTCAAAATCCCGCTTTCTGGCGCTGACCGAGGTCTGCTCATACGCCGGGAAGGTGCAGACGCTGACCTCATATAAGGGGTCAATTTCTTCGATTTCCCAGCGATACTTGCCATTGCCGAGATCGCGGAAGGTCTCACTCTTGATGGCAAAGCCAAACGAGCACTGGTCGACGTCTCCGCGCTGGACTCTTGCATACAGGTTCATCGCGTCTACGTCGTCGCGGTTGATACGCACGCTTCCCCAGAGCCCACGCTCGTCCTGCTTGAGTGTCAGCGTGCCGGATTTCGTCCGGCCGAGAACTAAGCTCGTGTCGTGGTTAATGAGAGCTCGAATGTCGCCCGAGATCGAATTTGTGAAAGCGCCGGGCTTGATGATCTCGCTCACGTCGTCCCACAAGGGGTACTCCGAGTTAAAGACCGCAAAGTAGCCCTCAATGTAGAGGTCACTCTCGGCCTCGCGCGTCTGAAACGCCTGCGGGATGCAGCGTACCTGCCGCTGCTGTCTATTCTGTTCCACCGTCTCCACCTCCTCCTTGTGTAAGCTTTTTCTGGTCTGCGATCATGTCGCGCGGGATGTAGTTTTCCAAAATGACGAGCTCGTTCAGCCCCTCGCGCGGACTGAGACCAACCCAGTCGCGCACCTCGTTGCCGGTCATGAGGCCGCGCACGTAGAGGTTGGATGCTACGTCCGCAAGCTCCTTTGTGCTGTAGCTGTAGAGCCTGCGCGTCGACATCGTAAAATAGAGGTCTGTCGCGTAGAGGAGCTTGCGCGTCAATTCCTGGCAAATGATGTTTGCGATCGTCGTGGCGGTAGTTTTGATCATGTGGTTGTGCTCGCTGTCCGAGTATGTGCCAACGCCCAGCATGAAGGGCGTGACACCGACGAGCGCGGCCACGGCCTTTTTGTCGAGCTCCACACCGTCTTTGATGGCTAAATCGGATAGGCTCAACGGCTTGACCTGCTGCACGTCCATGAGATCAGCCGGGACAATCCACGGCTCTCCGGCGCTCGAGCCCGTGATATAGTCGTCGATCAGACGGCGGCGGCCTGCCGGGTCGGAAAATTCATCGGCCA